>Ga0302119_10000060_pt1 | contig 38678 bp, 36 predicted proteins | sample AG5_Tmax_MG_FD_203114 | JGI IMG/M metagenome (GOLD analysis project Ga0302119, IMG submission 203114) | Marine microbial communities from Western Arctic Ocean, Canada - AG5_Tmax | ecosystem: Environmental > Aquatic > Marine > Oceanic | place: Canada: Western Arctic Ocean | collected 2017-10-01 | reverse complement strand
AGCCTCCCCTACCATCTGCAGAGTCTGGGTAAATATGAGAGGGGTAGTAGATTTTTCTACCTATATCGATTTAATAGAATATTATTCTAGTAATATCAATGACTTACATGGTTGTCTAGCTATTAAATCATTAGTATTTAAATAACTATTTGATGACACGAACTTTGTTCTACTGTAACCCCAGTGTAGCCCCAATCATTATTTTTATTTAAGTGAAATGGCTGAAAGCCTTGTGGGAGATGGTGGTTATGGGTGGACTTGAACCACCGACCCCGGCATTATGAATGCCGTGCTCTAACCAGCTGAGCTACATAACCAAAAGAGCGGATATTATCGAAAGAATTGCGCCAAATGTCAAGGGAAATCTAGCATTTATAGCAAGTCAGTTATGTATTGGCTGATTGTACGAGTACTTTCATTATAAAATTTAAAGATTAAAGCCAAACCTTGTATTGATCAAATGCCTACATCCAGTTTAAAAATCGCACTCACCGGTGGCATTGCTTCTGGCAAAAGCCACGTCAGCAACTTATTGGAGGCGCACGGCAACCCCGTTGTTGATCTTGACATTCTCGCTAGAGAAGTAGTTAGGCCCGGAACTCATGGTTTGAGCGAACTGGTCACTGCTTTTAGCGATGATATACTAAATGAAGATGGCACACTTAATCGCACCCACCTAAGAGACAAGCTTTATAAAAAAGGACGAAATCGCGCACTGATTGAACAAATACTGCATCCAAAAATATTGGAAAAAATGCAAATGGCAATGGATGAACACAAAAAAGGCGTAATAATTGTCGTTGTGCCACTTTTAGTGGAAAAAAACCTCTGGCAACCCTTTGATAGGGCAATTGTGGTGGACTCTACGACAGAAAACCAGCTAAATAGGCTTAAAAAGCGTGAAAATATCGATCAAAGCAAAGCAAAAGCGATGTTACTGGCGCAAACAAGTCGCGAACAGCGATTAAAGCTAGGTGAAAGCTTGCCGACCGATATTATCGAAAATAATTCGGAAATTATTGATTTGGACGAAAAAGTAGCCGCTCTTCACCACAAACTCTCTGCTCTTCTATAAATTATCTATCAATTTTTACTCGTTGCGAATTAACGGATAAACCGCAGGGCTAAACATATTTTTATTTGCCAATAAAATCAGCGCAAACGTTACCACGCCTGTTGACACGGTTAGCATCAACGTTAGCCCCAAATCAAATTGCCACTCCAAAGTAAATATATTCTCAACAACAAAATACGAGGCTAGCGCGGCGGCGCTTATCGAAAAAGATATTAAGGTAAAGTAAATAATTGCAAATTCCAAAGTCATTGCTTTGAGAATGGTGGCAAAGTCAACACCCAGTATTTTATAAATCAGATTGTTGTATTTACGCAAACTGGTTTGCACCAAGACTGCACTGACGATGACAATCATACCAATGACAATGACAATCAGTGAAATGCTCGTTACTGCAATGAAAATCTTATTCATGATTTCGCCAACTTTCGATAACAATCGATCCACTTTAATGGCTGATATGTTCGGAAACTGTTGCACCACTTGCGCCTGAATCTCGCCACTTGGAATCTCGGATTTAAGCGTGCCGACATACTCATAAGGCAATTGATCAGCAAATGCACTGTTAATCATAATGGCGAAGTTAGTGCCCATGCCTCGATAATCAACTTGGCGTAAATTCATAACAACGCCGGTCACCTCTCTACCCAAAATACTTAGTGTTATTTTATCGTTAACATCGACATTAAGATCCTCGGCGATTCGAGCATCCATCGACACTAGCATTTTCTCGCTGTTGCCAGGCGACCACCACTCGCCCTTAACAATGGGATTATCCTCTGGCGGGGACTCGGACCAAGAAATACGCCTATCGCCCTCAATTGCCCAATGGGATCGATTATCACGAGAGACACGCTTCTCAATGGATTGCCCATTGATCGAGACAAATGTCGCGCTTACCATCGGGTTAAACTCCATTACCGCGTCAACATCAAGATTTTTTATAAACGCCTCTAACGGCTCTTTCTCGCTCTTGTTGACACTGACAAAGAAAATATCGGGCGCCATCGAAGGTATGCTATCAACAACTTCTCTTTTTAAGTTGTCAGCAACAAAACTCAAAATCAAAAGAAGCATCAATCCGATGCCCAATGAGATCGTAATAATCGGCGCTAAAGATTTTTTGCTGGCAATGTTTCGATAAGCGATTTTATAGGTGTTGCTTGTGAAGTCGGGCAGTCGCTTTAAAACAAATATGAGGAATTTTGCCACACTGTAAAAAATAGCAATGCTGACAAAGAACGCTAAAAAGTAATACAGCGTTAACAATTGCGCCCTCGTTTGTAAGACAAAGTAAGCCACCAAAATCGTGGTCAAAATCAGTAGATAGGTGATATTTTTCGCAGAAAAATGCAGATTGACGGTTTGGAATGTGTTGCGGAACAAAGCTGCGGCCTTAATGGATGAAATGGAATACAAAGAAGGAATGGAAAAGATGAGCACCACCAGCAAGCCAATAAAAGCAACATTGGCATAATCAAGCAGGCTGAAACTCGGTTGCAGTGAAATACCAAAGGACTCAGGGATGATAGTGTTCGCTGCCAACGGGCTTAACACTCCCACAGCATAAGCCAAAATGGAGGAGGCAAACAACACCATCAATATTTCATAGAAATAGATGAGTTGAATCGTTTTTGCAGAAAAGCCCAGTGACTTCTTAATGGCGATACTGGTGTTTCTTTGGTTGATGAAAGATAGCAAGGTATTACTAATGCCAATACCGGCAATAATCATCGCACTGACAGACACTAGATTAAGGAAATTGGAAAAATTATCGATAATACGCCGTAGACTTTGTGCGCTGTCCTGCGGCAACTTCATGCGGATGCTTTTATCGCCCTCTAACAACGATTGCACCGCTTCAATCTTGTTTTGATAGTCAGCGGATTTGGCAATTTTCAGGCGCGTGTCGTGGTGCATAAAACTGCTGGCCGTTCTTAAATCAAATTTGTCAAACTCGTGTTTACTAATAATGGCAAACTCACCAAATGCGGCACTGTTAGTCAAATCGGGTACCGAAACAAGCACCCCGCCAACGACAAAAATGGTGCTCATGATTTTCAGTTCGTCGCCAACCTTAAGTTGTAATTGGTTTTGAATGTTTTCGTTTATCAGTACAGTGGGTGCGCTCGTCTTGTCAAGGAGCTGCGCCCTTTCCCCGACCGGCTCGGTTTGTACTTCACCGTACAACGGATAATGCACATCAATCGACCTTAGATCGGTAAAAACGGCACCACCGTTTGGTTTGGACAGCATGGTGAAAAAATTAACCGTTTGACTAACCTGGCCAAGTATTGCAAGCTTTTGCAAGCGCTCATTTGAAAGCGGCTTAATGCCACTATTAATCTGCACATCACCGCCCAACAGCTCTTTTGAGTTGGCCTGTATTTCGTCATTGAGTGATTGTTTAATGGAAAAAGTTAGCGACAAAAGCAGCAGACTGATAAACAAAGTCAGGGCAATAATCCACAGTTTTTTATAGCTGCGGCGTATGTCTCTGACAGCGTAACGATGTATAAAAAGCCATTGTTGATAATTAAACAATCGTGCCGTCCTTGATCTCAATGATGCGATCGCACTGTTGTGCAAGATCATTGTCGTGTGTCACCAGCACAAGGGCCGTTTGCTGCGCTCGGGTGTAGTCAAACAGCAGTTGCATCATGTTCTTGGAAGTGGTCTCATCCAAGTTGCCGGTTGGCTCATCGGCCAATATAATGGCCGGCTTGTTGATCAAAGCTCTAGCGATAGCCACGCGTTGCTGCTCGCCACCTGACAGCTCGCTAGGCAAGTGATGAATGCGGTGGGCTAAGCCGAACTCGGTTAATAGGGAGATTGCCTCCTCGTCCTTATTGTATTTTTGATTGGCCTCGAGAGAGAGCAGTACATTCTCCAGAGCCGTGAGGTTTGGAATCAAATAAAAGGACTGAAAGACAATGCCGACATGTTGTCGTCTGACTGCTGAGAGTGCGTTTTCATTGAGGTTTGTAATATCCTCATTGTTGATTTTAATGGCGCCTGAAGAGGTCTTTTCTAGGCCGGCGGCAAGCATGATGATTGATGTTTTGCCCGAGCCACTGGGGCCAACAATGGAAACGATTTCATCTGCGTTTATCGAAAAGCTGATACCCTTTAACACCTCAACACGGTTGTCGCTCGTACCGTAGCTCAACGAAACATCACTAAATTGTATGGCTGATTTATTCATTGTCATATCATATAATAGCCCAATATGTTTATTTCACTAATTAAGCCACTAAAGGCACTATCTTGTTTGTTGCTTCTTGTCGTTTCGAGCGCAAGCTTTGGCGAGGACCCTATAAAGATTATGTTGTTTGGTGATAGTCTAATAGCTGGTTACGGCTTGACTCAAAGCGAAAATATAACCTCAGTGCTGCGTGCTAAGTTTGATAAAGACGACATAACAGTTAAGATAATTAATGCTAGCGTCTCTGGCAACACGTCTAATAATGGCCAGGCTAGACTTGATTGGTCGCTTGGCGATAATCCAGATGTGGTGGTATTGTGCCTCGGTGCTAATGATATGTTGCGTGGCATAGATCCCGCTCTCACCAAAAACAACCTCAACACAATGATTATCAAAATCAAAAAAAGTGGCGCGACACTGGTATTTGCAGGCATGCGCTCACCCGAGAGCATGGGTGAAGACTACCAAGGCCAATTTGACCAACTGTACGCCGACCTTGCTCAACAGCACAGTTTGATTTTTATGCCCTTCTTGCTAGAAGATGTTGCGCTTGAGGCAAAATATTTACTACGCGACTTTAAACACCCAAATGCATTAGGTATTACAATCATTGCCGATAATTTATACCCTTACCTTGTAACAAGTTTAAATGACCTTTAAAACTCTTCTGTTGACAGAAAGGGGGGTGAGGTTTATAGTGTTCATTACGAACCATAATAAATCTTAACTACGAGAGGAGTCTAGTGATGAATATAATGATGCACATAAAAATAAATAACGGCACTTTTGAAGACTACAGCGAGTATGTATCTACCTTGTCTGACGCAATGAGTGCGTTTTGTAGGGATACAGTCCTAACAAAGGTAGATGAACACACAGCTATCGCAACATCCGAGCTTTTTGATCCTGAAGGAATGAAGGCAATGTTATCGTCAGATATTGCTAAAGAGTACGCTGAAAAACTTGGCTTGGAACGAACTTTATACAGTCTCCAGCCATATCAATAAAAAAATCTGTCGTGCGGATTATTTGATCTGAAGACGTTCAACCACTTGACCACCTTCAAGGTGCGACTCGAGAATCTCGTCGATGTCTTCCTCGTCAATGTAGCTATACCAAACATTGTCTGGATAGACAACAGCCACAGGGCCGTGCTCACAGCGACCGAGACAGCGTGACTCACTAACGCCAAACCGCCCTTCACCCAGCATAGCGGTTTCGCGGCACTTATCTTTGGCGTACTTATAAAGCTCTTTGGCACCATTTTCCGAGCAACATTGTTTGCCATCTTTGCGGATATTATTACAAAAGAAAATGTGGTGTTTATAAAAATTACTCATAGATCGATTGCCCTTTGGTAGCAGTGTTTTTTGTCAATGCCTGTTATTTTAGCAGCAAGTTTAGCCGCTTTTGAGGCGCCCATCTCAGCACAGAGAATTGGCAGCAGCGTATCAAGCTCCGCCTCTGCCGCAGAATTATCGGTTTTATCGGCGCCAGAAATCAAAATCACAAATTCACCTTTCTGATGACTAACGTCAATCGTCAAATACTCAATCAAACTTGGGATTGAGCCCGTGTTGATGGTTTCGAACGCCTTGGTAAGTTCTTTAGCCAAGCACACCTCTCGATTCTCACCCAAGACTGATAGCATATCCGACATTGCCGCCAAAATGCGCTTAGGGGATTCGTAAAAAATACTTGTCTCGGTGCGACTAATAAGCCCTTGTAGCACCTTAGTGCGTGCCGCTTGCTTGCTTGGTAAAAAACCAAAAAATGTAAAATTATCACTCGCCAAACCAGCGCCAGACAATGCGGTTATAAGCGCACTAGGGCCTGGCAAAGGCACAACTTTTAAGCCTGCTTTTTTTGCCTCAGAAACCAAGACATAACCGGGATCGCTAATGAGCGGCGTGCCCGCATCACTAATCAGCGCGATGGATTTTCCTGCGCTCAACTCGTCAACAATCGACTGTGTTTTCTCACGCTCGTTATGATCGTGAAAAGCACGCAAAGGTGTCGATATATCAAGATGGTTTAAGAGTTTTTTGCTGTGGCGTGTGTCTTCTGCCAAAATTAGATCGACATTTTTCAAAACCTCAACCGCTCTATAAGTGATATCATCTAAATTACCGATTGGGGTTGCAACAATATAAAGCGTACTTGGCATGATGTTTAGTTTCAAACGTAGAATTGGCAATGAGGCGGAAGCTTTGGCGTTGGATCATCTGAAACAACAAGGCTTGTCGCTGATTGAACAAAATTACCTAACCAAGTTAGGTGAAATAGATATTATTATGCTTGATAAAACTACGGACACGCTGGTTTTTGTTGAGGTTCGCTATCGAAAAAACAGCTCTCATGGCACATCAACAGAAACGGTGACTCTCTCGAAACAACAAAAATTAATACGCACAGCGCAGCAATATTTGCAAAAACACCCAAACTATCAGCATTTTCTCTGTCGCTTTGACGTTGTTGGCGTAGAATCTGATTTAAAATATCCTACAATTACATGGATACAGAGCGCCTTTGAGCTCTAGGAGAGATCTTGAAAAAAGTTATATTACTAAGTACCCTGTTAATTGCGTCCACACTGCTTTCTGCATGCTCAACGATAGTTCAAGGCGTTACAGCGGTCACCTCGATTGCCACCATGACGCATGACCGTCGTAGTGCTGGCACCATTCTCGACGACAAAACACTCTACATCAGACTCAATAATATTGTCGAAGAAGATGTTATGCTTGATGACGCTCACATTAACTTCATGATTTATGACGGTGTTGTGTTGATGACTGGCGAAGCACCAAGTGCCGCGCTCAAAGCACATCTTGAAAAACGCCTTAAATCCAAATCGTCACAAATGAATCAATTGGTGAACGAGGTCGCGGTGATGTCGACCAGCAGTTACCTTTCAAGAGCCAGGGACAATCTTGTCACTCTGCAAGTTGAAGCTCTTTTCCAAGATCAGGAGGTGTTCCACCCCACACACATCAAAGTGTTGACCGAACGAAAAACCGTATATTTAATGGGCTCTGTGACCAAGCGAGAGGCGGAAAATGCCACCAATCAAGCAGCAAAAGCAAAGAATGTGGGTAAAGTGGTTAGGTTGTTCAGTTACCTCAGTAAAAGACCTGCAGACGAAATTGAGCGTGATAACTTGAAACTGGCTGAGGACGAAAGAAGGGCAGCTCTTGAAGCTAAAAAAGCCGAACTTGAAGCGGCACAAACAGCGCTTCAACAACAGATAGACTCGCTTAACTAATCGCCCTGCGCACAGGCGCAAAAGAATAGCGGTGAATGCCAGCTATCGGCCCGTACTCCGTCAAAGCCTCCATATGCGTCTTAGTGCCATAGCCTTTGTGTTTGGCGAAGCCGTATTGAGGGTAAAGGGCGTCTAGCTCTCTCATCTGCCTGTCGCGAGTCACTTTTGCAATAATAGAGGCCGCAGAGATTGCTGGCTCAGTCAAATCACCTTTAATAATCGCACGACAGTTCTCAACATCGGGACAACGATTACCGTCAACAAGCACCTCATAGCCTGTGGTGGTTTTTTTTGTGTAGCTACTTTGTAAACTCAAAACAGCTCGACGCATTGCCAATAGGGTTGCTTGCAAGATATTTATTTGATCAATTTCTGCACAACTTGCCTCGCCAACCGCCCAAGCGCAATGCTGAGTGATTTGCCAATAGAGTGTTTCTCGTTTTTTTGCACTAAGCTTTTTCGAATCTGTAAGGCCGGGCAATTCAAATTCAGTCGGTAGAATAACTGCCGCAGCAAGAACGCCGCCCGCCAATGGCCCACGACCCGCCTCATCAACGCCGATGATGCTCATCGGATGAGAATTTTAGAGCGCTTTGAAGCCAATATCAGTGCGGTAATAAGAACCTTGCCAATCGATTTGTTCGAGCAAAACATAAGCATTGGCTTGCGCCTGTTTGATGTCTTCACCCAGAGCGGTTGCACACAACACACGGCCGCCATTACTAAAGACGCCGTCTTTATGTAGCTTGGTGCCAGCATGAAAAACTTTAGCATCGGCTGTATTTTCTGGCAAATTAATCAACTCGCTTTTATGATAAGCATCTGGGTAACCTTTGGCCGCTAAAACCACGCCCACGCAGGCGCGCTCATCCCATTCAATAGTGGCTTCATCAAGTTTGCCATCGGACGCCATCAAACAAAGCGCAGCCAAGTTTGATTGCAAACGCATCATAATCGGTTGCGTTTCAGGATCACCAAAGCGGCAATTGTACTCCAAGACTTTAGCCTTACCTTCGGCGTCAATCATCAGGCCGGCGTAAAGAAAGCCCGTGTATGGCATGCCTTCAGCAGCCATGCCATCAACCGTTGTGCGAATAACGATCTCCATCACATCGTCGAATATTTCTTGACTGACAATTGGTGCGGGTGAGTAGGCGCCCATACCACCAGTGTTCGGCCCTTTATCGCCATTATCTCTCGCCTTATGATCTTGCGAAGTGGCCATAGGCAAAATATTTTCACCGTCAACCATGACAATAAAACTGGCTTCTTCGCCAACCAGAAACTCCTCAATAACCACACGAGAGCCGGCATCGCCAAAGCGGTTACCTTGTAGCATATCATGAATGGCATCATAAGCCTCTTGCTCAGTATTGGCAATAATCACACCCTTGCCAGCAGCCAAGCCATCGGCCTTAATAACAATCGGCGCGCCTTTTTCCTTGACGTACATAATGGCCGCGGCTTCTTCGGTAAAGACTTGATAAAATGCGGTTGGGATGTTGTTACGCTGAAGAAAATCTTTACAAAATGCTTTGGATCCCTCTAATTGAGAAGCCGCTTGAGTTGGGCCAAAAATAGCAAGGCCAGCGCTTCTGAACTTGTCGACTATACCCAAGACCAAAGGCGCTTCCGGGCCAACAATGGTGATGTCAATAGAGTGCTCTTTAGCAAAAGCAATTAGGCCGTCAATGTCTTCAGAGTCAATTTCAATATTTGAAATTTTATCCTCCAAAGCGCTACCCGCATTGCCTGGAGCGACAAATACTGCTTCAACTTCATCAAAACTTGCACACTGCCACGCTAGTGCGTGCTCACGACCACCAGAGCCTACAACCAATACTTTCATGGGTTTCCTTTCAATAAAAAACTTGTTAATCTTGCGAGGGGGTTTCACAAGCACTAAGCATATTATAATCTAGTGATTAACAAGTGAAAACCCAACTCTTCTCGTGAGAAGGTAAATTATTGTATCTCACACAGAGCTTTAGTGAAATCCCTCAATATTTTTTCTTTATCAATGTGGCTTCCTGATTTAACAATCCACGTGCCATTTATTATCTGACCGTCAATTGCACTAATATCAAGCGCATATACAATAGTTGCTAACCTTCCTTCATCACTAGAGCGTCCCATTAAAGGAGAGTCAGCGTTAATTACGACAGCGTCCAGCGCAGATCCCACTTCAAAATAATTTAAAATATCTTTTCCAGCTGCTCGTCTTCCATTATCGATTAAAGTTTGATAAGCGCATTCAGCACTATCCCCCATCCGCCCATTCAGCAGAGTGTTGCGCTGCTCTTTGGTTAGGCGTTGTCCGTAATCAAGCATACGAAGCTCTTCAAAAGGATTGAGAGCAATATGTGAATCAGAACCAATACACCATCTACCGCCATCCTTCATATAGTCTGCTATAGGAAAAAACCCATCACCCAAATTTCCTTCAGTGGTTGGGCAAAGCACAACATTGGCGTCTGCTTTGATAATTGCTTTCATTTCAGATTCGGTTATGTGAGTACTGTGTACCAAGTGACAATGAGAGCCCACCTCTGTTTCATTTGTAAGCCACTCAACAGGTCGCGCCCCCAAATAATCAACACATGCATTCACTTCTTTTGTCTGCTCAGAGATGTGCAAATGACACGGCATCTCTTTATTATAAGAAATGATTTCTTTTATCTCCTCAGCTGTCGCAGCTCTCATGGAGTGCAGTCCAAAACCAATGGTCACGTCTTGATCGTTTTTATATGAAGATCTCAATGAATCAATGTGTCTGAAATATTCATCAGTCGATGAAAACTGAAACCGCTTTTGTGCATCAGAAGGATCTTTACCAAAATCCGAGCAACGATAGTAAACTGGCGCAAGCGTCATTTTTATGCCTGCTTTTTTTGCGGCAGAAATAAGCCTGTCGGACATCTCATTAGGGTTGTCGTAACATTTGCCGTTTTTATCATTGCGCAAATAATGAAACTCAACCACATGATCATAACCCACTCTGAGCATTTCAGCATAAAGCATCGTTGCAATCGCTTCTGTTTGCTCGGGCGTAATTTGATCTGCAATTCGATACATCCTGTCGCGCCAGCTCCAAAAATTATCACCCGCCTGTCCCTCAGGAATATTTTCTGTTAATCCAGCCATTGCATACTGAAACGCATGAGAGTGAGCATTTGTGATGGGTGCAATTGCGTAACCATTGACGGACTCGTCCACCACCGCTGGGCCTTTATCAGACAATTGAACAATATTACCACTGTCATCTGTTGTAATATAAGCTGGCGACAACCATCCCTCTTTTAGGTAAACACCTTTAAATTTCCAATTTTTCATTTCAAATCCTTTTTCATGCCTTAAAGACAATATCGCCATTAATAACTGTTAATCGGTTTGCATTCTCAGCAAAGTGGTACATCCAGTGTTCGATGCTTAGCGTGTCGATTAGGGCAAAGTCCGCTTTTTTCCCGACCTCAATTGAGCCTATCGTATCGCTTTTTCCAAGTGCTTTCGCGGCTTTTATCGTCACCGCCTTTAACACCTCTGCAGGACTCATGCGATTTAATGTACATCCCAACATCATGGCAAGCGGCAGATGGTAGCTTGGTGCCGACCCCGGATTAAAATCCGTTGCAAGAGCAACGTCAACACCAGCATCAATTAGGGCTCTTGCGTCAAGTGGCTTTTGAAAAGTATAAAGCGTCGCCAAAGGGAGGCTAACCGCTACCGTACCTGAGCGCTTCATTGCCTGAATGCCGTCTTCTGAGGCATACTCCAAATGGTCAGCTGAAGTTGCACCGCATTCGGCTGCAAACTCAGCACCCTTGCCGTTTGAAAGCTGGTCAACATGGAGTTTAATTTTTAGACCGCACTCTTTCGCTTTAGCGACAATAAGTCTCGCCTCCTCTACAGAAAATGCATGATCGTCAACAAACACATCGCAAAATTCTGCCAAGGCATTTTTCGCAACCTCTGGAATCATTTTATCAACAACCAGTTTGCAGTACTCCTCCCTAGTGGCGCCTTGTGGAACAAGGTGGGCACCAAGAAAAGTTGGAACAATTCTAAGCGGTTGACTTTCCCCAAGTTGCCGATAGACTCGCAACAGCTTCATCTCATCATCTAGGGATAAACCGTAGCCACTTTTACACTCGACAGTAGTAATCCCAAGTGCCTTCATTTTTTCTAAAAAGGCACGACTTCGTGAGTACAAGTCTTCCTCTTTTGCTTCGCGTGTTGCCTGTACTGTTGAAGAAATGCCACCGCCACGTTTAGTAATTTCAGCGTAGGGCACGCCAGCAACTCTTTCCCCAAATTCATCGCTTCGCCATCCGCCAAAAGCCAAATGAGTATGGCAATCAATCAATCCCGGCAATAACAAGGACTTTTTTCCGTCAATAGTTTGAATGCTTTGATACTCTTCGGGCAGCTCATTTTGATTGCCCACCCACTCTATCAAATTACCATCCCAAACAACAACGGCGTCATTCATGAGATGGATTTCACCCTGGGTGCCGCTATCTAAACACTGAGCTAAGTTGACATTTTCAATCTTTATCATAGCAAAGCACCAACTGAGGTCTCAACACTTGAAAGAATTGAATTGGATCTAAGTAACTCAATACAAGCATCGATATCTTGTCTAAAAAAGTCATCCGCCTCCTTATGTGAGACGTGCTTTCTTATTTCTGCATGCGCCGCCTCAACCCCCGCTCCTGCGATCGTAGGGTGCCTAAAGTCGAGTGCTTGTGCTGAAGTAAATGCTTCGATTGCCATAACCTGCTCTACATTTTTCAGTACTTCTAATAGCTTAATGGCAGAAATACTACCCATGCTTACGTGGTCTTCTTGGCCCAAGCAGGAAGGAATAGAGTCAATAGACGCAGGATGACATAGTACCTTATTGTGAGAAACCAAAGAGGCGGCCGTATATTGCGGGATCATAAATCCAGAATTAACGCCACTGTCATTCATCAGAACTGTCGGCAGTCCGTCTAACCCTTGTAATAACAAATAAATTCGCCGCTCGGAAATACTAGCAATTTCAGCAAGCGCCATGGCTGCAGAGTCCATTGCTAGAGCCAAAGGTTGGCCATGAAAATTGCCACCACTGATAATATCGCCATCATCAAACACGAGTGGGTTATCCGTTACAGAGTTAAGCTCATTCTCAAAAACTGTATTAGCGTAGTCTAATAAATCTCGCGTTGCGCCATGCACTTGGGGCACGCACCTTAAAGAGTAGGGGTCTTGGACTTTCTCACAATGCTTGTGGCTTTCAAGGATATCAGAGCCCTGCAGTAAAGTTCTTACATTATAAGCAACCTTTTTTTGACCGGGCTGAAGCCTAACTGCCTGAATTCTTTCATCAAACGGCTTAAGGCTTCCTTTCAGTGCCTCGAGTGACATTGCAGCCAAGATATCGGCATTTTTTACTAAGCTTTGAGCCCTTTGAAGAATGTGGGCGCCATACGCAGTCATAAGTTGTGTACCATTGATTAGCGCCAGGCCGTCCTTTGCTTTTAATGTAACCGGTTGTAGGCCCGCCTTTTCTAAAACAGATTTTGCAGAAACCGGCCCATTGTTATTATTAGACCAAAACTCCCCTTTGCCAATCAAAGGCAAGCAAAGATGCGCCAATGGCGCCAAATCCCCAGATGCACCGAGACTACCCTTGCTGGGAACAACTGAAATCCAATCTTTCTCTAAAAACATAAGAAGGCGATCAAAAGTCTCAAGGGATACGCCGGAATAACCCAAACTCAAACTGTAAACTTTAAGCTTAAGCATCAGCCTTGTAATGTCTTTAGGCACAAAATCCCCAAGACCCACCGCATGGCTTAATAGCAAGTTTTTCTGCAATTTTTCCAGCTTGTCAGCATCAATCCTCTTATTGGCCAAGAAGCCAAATCCGGTATTAATGCCGTAGTAAGTCTTGCCATCACTAAGTGCCGCGTCAACAACTTTTCTCGATTTTATTACAGCGCCCCTATCTTTAACAACAAGAGCGATGGCTTTATCAAGATCAGTGTGCAAATCTTTCAGGCTAATCATTGTTTAGTCCCCCAACATGGGCAAATCAACGCCTTTATTCTTTGCAGTGTTTTTGGCAATATCATAACCCGCATCAGCGTGTCTCATAACGCCCGTTCCCGGATCAGCTGTGAGTACTCTAGAAAGGCGGTTATCAGCCATGCTTGTTCCGTCAGCAACACACACCATGCCAGAGTGAATCGAGTAACCAATGCCGACACCGCCACCGTGGTGCAGAGACACCCAGCTTGCGCCGCACGCCGTATTTAACATGGCATTTAGTAATGGCCAGTCCGCAATAGCATCCGAGCCATCCATCATTCCTTCGGTTTCACGATTAGGCGATGCGACCGAGCCACAATCCAAATGATCTCTTCCTATAACAATCGGCGCCTTGACTTTTCCTTGTTTAACAAGCCAGTTAAATTTAAGACCCATTTCTTCACGCTCGCCGTAATTAAGCCAGCAAATCCTAGCAGGCAAGCCTTGAAATTGAACCTGATTTTGCGCTTTATGAATCCACTTAGCTAGAGACTCATTATGAGGAAACGTCTCCAGTATCATCTTATCTGTTGTGTAAATATCCTTAGGGTCTCCTGATAACGCCACCCACCTAAACGGGCCAGAGCCTTCACAAAACAGAGGTCGAATGTAAAGCGGTACAAACCCCTTGATATTAAACGCCTCTTCCATACCTCGATGATCTCCAACTTGGCCGCGAATATTGTTACCATAATCGAATGTAATGGCGCCCTGTTTTTGCATTTCAAGCATTGCCGCCATATGCACTTGCATCGAATCAAGCACTGCTTGTTGATATCCTTCGGGGTCTTTGTTTCTAAAATTCTCTGAAGCGTGTACATCGTAGCCAGAAGGAAGATATCCAAGGTGCAAGTCGTGTGCAGACGTCTGGTCTGTGAGGACATCTGGAATAATGCCTCTTTTCAGCATTTCAGGCAATACATCGGCAATATTTGCAATAAGTCCAACAGACAAAGGCTCTTTATTTTGCTTGGCTTGAAGCACTCTCTCCAAAGCCTTGTCGAGGTCGTATGAAATTTCATCTAAGTAGGCCGTTTCCAATCTTTTATGTGCGCGTGTTTCGTCCACCTCAACAACCAAGCATACCCCGCCGTTCATTGTAGCAGCCAATGGTTGTGCGCCTCCCATACCGCCCAAGCCCGCAGTAACAACCAGTCTGCCTGAAAGGTCGCCTCCAAAGTTTTGTTTAGCGCACTCTGCAAAAGTTTCATAAGTGCCCTGCAAGATACCCTGTGAGCCAATATATATCCATGAACCCGCAGTCATTTGGCCATACATTGTCAATCCCGCTTGCTCATACTCTCTAAATTTGTCCCAATTTCCCCATCTTGGAACCAGGTGAGAATTTGCCAATATCACTCTTGGCGCCTCTTCATGTGTTCTAAAAACACCCACAGGCTTGCCTGATTGAATCAACAATGTTTCGTCATTATTTAGGCGCTTTAAAGTTGAAATGATTTTATGATAGCACTCCCAGTTTCTAGCGGCTTTGCCGTTTCCACCATAAACAATCAGCTCGTCCGGTTTTTCAGCAACTCCTGGATCAAGGTTATTCATTAACATACGCATTGCTGCCTCTTGATGCCATCCTTTGCAACTTAGCTTTGTTCCGTGCGGAGCTTTAATCATTTTCATCTCAATTCGATAACAAGTTTATTCTTGATTATACTTGTATATACAAGTACATGCAAGTAAGAAAAATGCGGCGTAGATAACCCGTATAATAAACCCCTATATGAGAAATGCAAAACCTATCTACCAAGTCTTAAAGCAACATATTGTTGACGGAATTCACAATAAGCGATGGGTAGAGCACACAAAAGTACCTTCCGAAAACAGTCTTTGTCAAGAGTTTTCCGTGAGCCGAATGACAGCCAACCGGGCACTAAAAGAGTTAACAGCGGAAGGGGCTCTTTACCGTGTTCAGGGTCTAGGGACCTTTGTTAGTGAAAGTTTGCCTGTTAAATCAGTCTTGCAAATTAAAGACATAGCTGAAGAAGTTGAGGCGCGAGGTAACCATTTTTTTTCCAAAGTAATAGCACATAAAGAAATTGAAGCACCTCCACAAGCAAGTCGTTTTCTCGATCTTGAGAGCGTTACACAGTTATTTTACTCTCTGGTCTTGCACTTCGAAAATGACGAGCCAATTCAACTAGAAGAGCGCTTTATAAGCAAGGAACAAGTGCCCAACTATCTGGAAGTTGATTTGGTGACAGAGACAGCAAACCATTACCTAAAACAAACCACCCCACTTTCAGGTGCAAAACATATTATTGAAGCTATAGCAGCAGATAGAAATGTTGCCGAGCTGCTAAAAATTGAAAAAAATTCTCCATGTATTATGATTACCCGTATTACATGGAGTGGCAATACGCCTGTAACTTATAGCAAACTCACTCATCCCGGCTCTCGCTATAGTCTTGAAACTTAGATAACAAAAACACTATGATAGAGGTAATTAAACCGTCCGAATTTAAAGTTATTCCTTGGAAAAATGGCAAAGGCGAAACGATAGAACTGGCCATTAGCGAAGGCGGCACAATCAATGATTTTTATTGGCGGATTAGCATTGCAAGCGTTAATGAAAATGGTGAGTTTTCAGACTTCTCGGGATATTCTCGCAATTTAGTTTTGATAAAGGGCCAGGGAATCGATTTAACACACAATAACAATAAACGGGACCGCCTTAATTCTGTACTCAGTGTCGCAAGTTTTGATGGCAACCCTAAAACTTTCGCCGAGCTTCACTCGGGCCCGATATCGGATTTTAATTTAATGACCAAAAAGCACTGTTTTGATGGCAAAATTCAGACATTTAAAGATTGCAAAAATCTCTCTTTGGAAAGTAAGGAATTAGGCTTTATATATGGCTTATCAGACTCGACGGTACTTGTTGAAGAGGGTGAAGAGACACTTTGTAAGCTGCCCACTGGGCATTTATTAAAGCTATATAGAAAAACCAATCAGAGCTTAAAAATCACTGGAAAAAATATAATTTACGCCACTGTCGAACGTCTTTAACCTCCATTCGTCAAGTGTCAGTAAGGTTTCTTAAACAAACAGGCGCTTTGGCAACACTTCACCTTCAATGCTGTTTTCGCCAATACCCAAAAATTGCTGATTTTCATCGAACAATTTTAGTTTTTGAACCTCAGTATAGTCGCCGTAGTAAATCTTTCTACCAAGCTTAATATCGCTTGTTTGTTCGGCACTTAAAAACACAGAATCAAAGTTTGGCAGCATAGTGTCGGCACCAAGAATCAAGGCGTCTAGCGCCTCAAAATCATCGCTTTTTAGGGCTTCAAGCTTCTCAAAAGTAACACTATGAGTTAAGTCGAAATGAGCAAAACCTGTGCGCCGAAGCTCAATAACATGGGCGCCACACCCAAGGAGTTTGCCAATATCCTCAACCAAAGTTCTGATGTAAGTGCCTTTTGAGCAGGCCACATCAAGGCTCAAAACATCGCCCTCGAGACTTAAAAAATTAATCTCGTGAATGGTAACTGGTCGCGCTTCGCGCTCAACTTCAATACCTTGTCGTGCCAATTCGTAAAGCGGCTTTCCGTCGCGTTTGAGGGCTGAATACATCGGCGGCACTTGCTTGATGTTGCCAAGAAACTCTGGCAAAACGCTTGCAACACTTGACTCGTTAACGCCTACGGTTGGGCCAAAATCTGTAATTTCACCTTCAGCATCGCCAGTGTCACTGATCTGGCCTAATTTACCGCGTACAAAGTAACGCTTATCGTCATCCAAAAGAAATTGGGCAACCTTGGTAGCCTGGCCCAGACAAATCGGCAAAAGTCCGCTCGCTAGAGGGTCAAGGCTGCCGGTGTGGCCGGCTTTTTTTGCAAAAAAGAGACGTTTGACTTGTTGTAGGACGAAATTGGAGCTGTTGCCGCTAGCTTTGTCTAGCAATATAACGCCGTTGATGTCTCGCCCTTTTCTATTGCGTCTAGACATATTTTTTTTGAGGCTTAGAGTTTTCTTAGTAGGTCTTCAATTCTGGCGCCAGTATTCGGCGCAGTATCGTAAATAAAGCTCAGGGTGGGGGTGTGTCGTAAATCAAGCACATTGGATAGGCGTGTGCGAAAAAAGCCGCTCGCCTTATATAGTAGGGTACTTACTTTTTTTTGTTCGTCTTCTGCACAAGAGAAAAACACTCTGGCACTACTTAGGTCACGACTGGCAATTACGTCAGTTATAACAACACCTTGCAGACGTGGGTCGTTAACTTCCTTCCTAAGCAGCATAACGAGCTCGCGTCTCACGAGTTCGTTGACTCTCTCTGTTCTATAGCTGGGTTGTTGTGCCACTTAAGCGCTTCCTCTTAAAGTGTGCGAGCACGCTCAACGCGTTCAAAGACCTCAATTTGATCGCCAGGCTGAACGTCTTTGTAGTTAAGTACACCGATACCACACTCGGTACCCGACTCAACTTTTTTGACGTCATCTTTAAATCGTCTGAGTGACTCTAACTCACCTTCGTAGATAACAACACTGTCTCTAAGGACGCGGATAGGGCTGTCTTTTCTAACAACACCCTCTTGTACCATACAACCAGCAATATCGCCGAATTTAGGTGATCTAAAGACGTCCTTCACTAAAGCAATACCAATAATGTTCTCGCTCAATTCTGGCGAAAGCATACCGCTCATGATGCCTTTAATGTCATCAATAAGGTTATAGATAATACTGTAATATTCAATTCTAACACCTTCGGTGTCGGCCGTTTTTCTAGCAACAGCATCGGCACGAACATTAAAGCCAAGCACGATTGCATCCGAAGCACTGGCCAGTGCTATGTCTGTATTGTTGATACCACCAACACCTGAAGAGACCACTTTAACGCGAACCTCATCGGTTGATAACTCTTCCAACGCCTCAACCAACGCCTGCGCTGAACCACGAACATCAGACTTCAGTAATACGTTAACTGTAGAGACATCGCCTTCTTCCATTTTGGAGAAGAAGTTATCCATTTTCTCTGCTTGTTGCTTTTGCAGCTTGGCTTCACGATCTTTAGTTTTTCTAAACTCGGCAACTTCACGCGCTTTACGCTCGTTTTCTACAGCCAAGACCTCGGCGCCCGAATCTGGCACACCTGAAAGGCCTAAAATTTCTACCGGCATTGAAGGGCCAGCCTCTTTAATCGGCTTGCCTGTATCATCAACAATTTGCTTAACCTTGCCGTACTCTAAGCCGGCAATAACTGTGTCACCTTTTCTCAAAGTGCCCGATTGCACAAGAATCGTTGTTACCTTGCCACGACCTTTGTCAAGTCTCGCCTCCAGCACAATGCCGCTAGCTGGCTGGCTAACATCGGCCTTAAATTCAGAAACTTCGGCTGTCAATGTAATCGCCTCGAGAAGGGCGTCTACGCCCTCACCAGTATGCGCCGAAACACCAATCATCATCACGTCACCGCCCCAGTCCTCTGAGATAACGTCGTGTGTTGAAAGTACTTGTTTAATTTTTTCCGGCTGCGCACCTTCTTTGTCCATTTTGTTAATGGCAACGATAATTGGTACGCCAGATGCTTTCGCATGTTTAATTGACTCAATCGTTTGTGGCATAACGCCGTCGTCAGCAGCAACAACCAAGATCACAATATCGGTAGCACCGGCACCGCGAGATCTCATTTTAGAAAATGCTGCGTGTCCAGGTGTATCAATAAAAGTGATGGTGTTGCCGTTCGGGCTAACTTGGTAAGCGCCAATATGCTGAGTAATACCGCCTGCTTCGCCCGCGGTTACTTTGGTGTTTCTAATGTAGTCTAGAAGCGAAGTTTTGCCGTGATCAACGTGACCCATGATGGTGACCACCGGTGGTCTTGTTGTGGCATTTACATCGTCGTCTGTGTCTTTTGCAAGTGTGTCTTCAATGGTCTCTTCTTTACTGGCAACCGGCGTATGACCCATTTCTTCAACAACCAACATCGCTGTATCTTGGTCAATAACGTCGTTCAGTGTGGCCATTACACCCATGCCCATCATCACTTTTAATACTTCGCCGGCCTTAGTGGCCATTTTTAATGCCAAGTCTGAAATTTTAATATTTTCAGGAATGGCAACTTCGTGAATAATTTTATCGACAGGCTTATGAAAACCGTGCTGTGCTTGTTCGTCTTGTACTTTTTGTGACAATCGAGTGCGATCTTTCTTCTTTAATTTACGTCCTGGATTATGGCGAGCAACATGCAGCTGCTTTCGTCTAGGTGGCGTTGAAGGTGTGGCTGCATTGCGCAATCTTTGAGCTGGCTTCGCCTCTTTTGTTTCTTTTGCTTTTGGTGCGTCAGCCTTAACTTTGGCGCTTTTTTCTGCCTCTGTGGCTGCTACAGCCTGTGCTTTGGCTTCAGTTTCTTGTTGTTCTTTCTGGGTTTGAAGCGCTTCGACTTGGTCTTTTTTGTCTTTGATTGCACCATGGCGTTTAGCGTCTTGCTCTTGGTGCCTTTCTTCTGCAATTCTGCCGACCTCTAAAGCCTCTTGTGCTTTTTGAGCGGCCTCTTCAACGCTTTCATCAACAACAGCAGCAATAACTGGCGCTTCGCGCTTTTTCTTGACCTGAATCTTAACACCGCCTGACGTCGAAGTCGTTTTCGGTATCTTACGTGAAACAGAAATACTTGACTTAGTGCCCGAGCGTTTGCTCAAATTTGACATTAAGATTTTTCTTTCGTCGCCCGAAATATCAGAGCCCTGTGTCTTACCCTCAATACCGGCGGCTGCCAAAATTGACATCACCTCATCGGGTGTTTTTTTGAGTAATTTAGATAAGCTTTCTACCGTATGTGCCATTTTTGATTGCCTCTATTTATTGTTGAATGTGTTCGTAATTGCCCTTACCAACCAATCAGTCAAACCAGCCTTCATTTTCTCTGGCAGTCATAATAACAGCCGAAGCGTTATCGTTGCCAATATCTTGTATCTCTAACAGTTCAGCGATTGAGAGCTCCGCCACAGCATCCACTGTATCGATGTCCGCATAAACCAAAGCGGCAGCTAGTGCCTCGTCGACCCCCTCAATCGTTAACAAGATCTCTGTTGCTTCTGCATCGCCAAGGGCCTTTACAAGCTGAGCATCTTGCGCTCTTTCTTGTAACTCCTCAACCATGTCTTCGTCAAATTCTTCAATTTTTGAAAGAATGTCAGAATCCGCTTCTGCAATTTCATCAAGGCTTGTGTAGCCTTCGTCGATCAAAACTCCAGCAACTTCGGCGTCAACGCCTAATTTTTCTGCAAGCTTCTCACCTGTTTTCTGTGCTTCTTTGGCTTGCGCTTCATCGGCGTCTGCCAACGACATAACGTTAAGCCTCCAGCCCGTTAAGCGACTTGCTAGCTTAATATTTTGGCCTCCACGACCAATAGCCAATGCTAATTGCTCTTCAACAACAGCGATGTCCATAACGCCTTTTTCTTCATCAACAACGATAGAGCTAACTTCAGCTGGAGCCATTGCATTAATGACAAACTGAGCAGGGTCTTCGTCCCAAAGAATGATATCAACACGCTCGCCATTCAGCTCGTTAGAAACCGCTTGCACACGTGCACCACGCATACCAATGCATGAGCCGATTGGGTCTAGGCGCCTGTCTTTCGCTTTAACCGCTAATTTTGCGCGCAGACCAGGATCTCTTGCACCTGCCATAATCTCAATAACGCCTTCGCTGATTTCTGGAACTTCCATTGCAAAAAGTTCGGTCATCATTTCATTAACCGTACGGCTTAGGAAGATTTGTGCGCCTCGTGGCGTTGACTTAACTTCTTTAATATAAGCCCTTAAGCGATCATTTTTTCTTACAGACTCATTAGGAATTAAATCAAATCTTGAAATCATGCCATCAACGCCACCCATGTCAACGTATACGTTGCCACGGTCAACGCGCTTCACTGTAACCGACACCACCTCGCCAACACGACGAGTGAAGTTCTCAACAATTACGCCTCTTTCTGCTTCGCGTACTTTTTGAATAATAACTTGCTTAACAATTTGTGCTGCGATCCTGCCAAACTCGACAGACTCCATCGGCTCTTCAACAAAAGCGTCAATCTCGTAGCCTTTGGCGTCTGCCTGATAAATATGCAGTTCAGAATCAAATTCCGTGCCCTCGTCGTCAACACATTGAGCGCCGTCTTCGATCACCATCCAACGTCTAAACGTATTGAACTCGCCGCTTTGACGATCAACCGAAACACGTACATCAATATTGTTGCGTTTTTTTGTCGCAACCGCCATGGCCTCTTCTAATGATTCAATAACATCCTCTTGAGTGATGTTTTTCTCGTTAGAGATTGCTTCAACCATTACAAATAGTTCTTTGCCTTCCATGCGCTTCTCCTAAAAATGAGCAACCAAATTTGCTTTATCTATTAAATTTAAGTCTATTGTCACTGGCCCCAACTCGGTCACCAGTTCCATTGTTTCGCTTACTTCGCTAATACTGCCGATACTGCCAGTAAATTTACGTCTTCCTTCAATTGGTCTAAACAACCTAAGACTAATGTCACACCCTAAAAAACGCTGATAATGCGCAAGTGTAAAAAGCGGGCGCTCGATACCTGGGGAAGACACTTCCAGACTGTACTGACCAGTAATTGGGTCTTCAACGTCCATTATAGCGCTCACTTGTCGTGAGACTGCCTCGCAGTCATCCACGCCAATGCCGCTCTCTGAGTCAATGTAGAGTCTCAAAATTGAATGCTTACCACTAGCGACGTACTCCACGCCAAGAAGCTCATAACCCATGTCTTCAATAACGGGATTAATCAATGCAACAATCTTATCAGCAGTTTTGGTCATACTAAAAAAATCCTAATAAAAACCCCCAAAAGAGGGGGTAGTAATCTTCCTATCATAACACTTAAGGAAATTTGGTAGCGGGGATAGGATTTGAACCTATGACCTTCGGGTTATGAGCCCGACGAGCTACCATGCTGCTCCACCCCGCACTAAAGAGGGGCAATTATACGCTTAAAAGCACCCTTCAATCAAAAACTTTTAGTGCCAACAATATTGACAGATAAATCGCTTATTTTGCGCAGGAGTTTTATAATAGTCACATGAAGAAAACCACTCTAGCTGTGCTGATGGATGACATTGCCGGCATCAACCCAATAAAGGACTCCTCCTTTGCAATGATGCTGGAAGCGCAAAGTCGTGGTTGGGATATATATACCTTCGATGGCAACGATATGTATCACCAAGAAGGTTCGGTTTTTGCCAATGCTCGCAAAACTTTTATACAAGATTCGGACGTCAATTGGCATTGTCGTGACGACTCCAAAACAATAGCGTTGAGCGATGTCGATGTCATTTTCATGCGCAAAGATCCACCCTTTGACATGAACTACATCTACGCCACTTACCTTCTTGAGCAAGCCGAAAACAGCGGCGTCTTAGTGGTCAACAAGCCGAGCTCATTGCGCGACGCTAATGAAAAATTATTTGCCCTAAACTTCCCTCACTGCATCCCGAAAACGCTCGTAAGTGCCAATGTTGAGCAACTGTGTAGTTTTATTGAAGATACAGGTGTGGGCGTTGTTAAACCACTAGACGGCATGGGCGGCACCGACATTTACAAACTGCACAAAGGCGATGACAACATCACCGATATCGTCTCAAGGCTTACCAATCAAGGACAAAGATCTATCATGGCGCAAGAGTTTTTGAGTGAAATCAAAGACGGCGATAAGCGCATTTTGCTAATTAACGGCAAACCAGTTGATTACGCCTTAGCGCGCATTCCTGCCAAAGGCAACTTTAAAGGCAACTTAGCTGCGGGTGCAACAGGTCGAGGCCAGCCACTCAGCGAACGCGATCGATATTTGTGCGAACAAATTGCACCGATGTTGATTGAAAAAGGATTGTTGTTTGTGGGTCTTGATGTCATCGGTGACTACATCACTGAAATCAATGTCACCAGCCCGACTTGCATTCGTGAACTGGACAAACAGTTTGGTCTCAATATTTCCGCATTTCTGCTGGACGAAGTCGAAAAAAAACTAGCTTTGCGCTAGGTTAAAGCCATACTTTGCCAGTATCACACCAAGCGCTGCAGCGAGTAGCGAAAGGCCAACATTGAGCAAGATGTTTAACAAGGCTTGCGAATAATGGCCGCTACTGAGCATCTCCACTGACTCAAAAGACAGGGTCGACATTGTCGTCAGCGAGCCTGTTAAACCCACCAACAGCATTAGGCGATAGGTTTCGTTTAACAATGCCTTCTCAAGAATCACCACCACCAAAATACCGGCAATTAACGAACCCAAAACATTCGATATTAACGTACCATAAGGCAGTGCCTTGCCCAACCACTGCAACGACAAAACACCCAAATAGTAACGGCAGCTAGCGCCGATAGTTGCGCCAACACCAATTGCTAATACTGTGCCCACAGCGCTCATAAATTCTGCCTAAGTTGTTTTAATTTTTCCCCAATTTTAATCTCTAGGCCACGGTCGGTGGGTTGATAATAAACTTGCTCCCCCATTGTCTCAGGAAAATACGTTTGTCCGTCGCTAAAACCGCAGGGCTCATTATGAGCATAACGATAGCCTTCACCATAACCCAACTCTTCCATCAATTTGGTGCTGGCATTACAAAGATGTGTTGGCACTTCCAGTTCACTCGTTTCTCGTGCTGCCTGCATTGCCTCGTTAAAAGCTTTATACACAGCATTGGATTTCGGCGCGCATGCACAAAAAACCGCGGCTTGCGCAATCGCCCTATTGCCTTCTTTGTCGCCAACACGCTCATACACGTCCCAGGCGTTAAGGGTAATTTGCAACGCTCTTGGATCGGCATTACCAACGTCCTCTGATGCGATTGCGAGTAATCGCCTTGCAATCACTTTCGGATCACAACCAGCAACCAACATTCTTGCCATCCAGTACAAAGCGCCGTCTGGCGAAGATCCGCGAACCGACTTATGAAAGGCAGAAAGCTGTTGATAATAAATATCGCCGCCTTTGTCGAAGGCGCTAATTTTTCCTTGCAAAATTTTACTGACGTCTTTTTTATTTAGAGGTTTGTCGTCGCCCTGTGAGAGTTGCTCAACGATGTTAATAAGTCTTCTGGCGTCGCCGCCGCTCGCTGCAATAACACTGTCTAGCGAGCCGTCATCTTCAAGTGAAATTTTCCTGTGCTCGATTGCCCTTGTGGCAACAACACTGAGTTCTTCAGTATTCAACGCATTGAGGACATAAACCCTAAGCCTAGATAGCAAAGCCCGATTAAGTTCAAACGAAGGGTTTTCGGTGGTTGCGCCGATAAGTGTAATTAGGCCAGATTCAATGTGAGGCAAAAACGCGTCTTGTTGCGATTTATTAAAACGATGAATCTCATCAACAAACAACACTGTGCTTTTGCCGTGTTGTTGATAGCGTGCTGCGTGATCCAAGACAACCCTTAACTCTTTGACGCCATCCAAAACCGCCGACATTTGCTCAAAATGCGCGCCCACTTGTTTACAAATAATGCGCGCCAAAGTGGTTTTTCCCGTGCCAGAGGGGCCCCACAATACCATTGAGTGGAGTTGGCCTTCATTAAGTGACTTGCCAAGTGGTTGGTCTGCACCAAGCAGGTGCTCCTGACCAACAAAGTCCGTCAACGAATCTGGGCGCAAAATCTCTGCTAGTGGCTGGTAAGTCGGCATTATTATTCTAGATTGATCCTAATGATTTGATAATTATCAGCTTTTATCGCCATCAACAAAACAGACAATTGTAATTCATTTGCCAGCTTGATTGCTCTCTCGCTACCCATGGCCATCATGGCTGTAGCATAGGCGTCAGCAAGGGCACTTCGAGGATGGATCACACTCACCGAAGCAAGATCATTATTGGCTGGCAAGCCGCTTTTGGGGTTGAAAATATGCATGTACTTCTCACCCTCCCAAATAAAGTAATTGCGATAATTACCGGAGGTGGCCACCGACGCGTTATTAAGCGTAATTGGAATGGGCGCCTTATTGTCAGGGCGCTCTACACCAACAGTCCACTTATCGCCATTGTTTGTACCGGAAGCGTAAACTTCGCCGCCAATTTCAACCAAGAAGTCTTTCACCCCGACTGCCTCAATAAGGCGCGCCACTTCATCCACAGCATAACCCTTGGCAATCGCCGAAAGACTCAAGTGAATGTCTCTGGTTTTTTTAATCTGACCTTCGCCAAATTCGACATACTTTATTGAGGAATTTTCGAAAGCAGCGTTAACATCATCACGCTGTGGTACACTCGTGCGTCCGCCCTTTGCACCAAACCCCCAGAGATCGATCAAACGACCAATACCCGGATCGAAAAAACCGCTTGTTTGGAGATAAATTGCTTCAGAGGTCTGTAATAACTGGAAAAACTCGCCAGAAACCTTGAGCCACTCGCCAACTGGCGCCTCATTCAATCGTGAGATTTCCGAATCCGGCCTCCAAGTCGAAAAAAGCGCATTTATTTCTAATAGGCGTCGCTCAATTGCTTCTTGTTGCACGCGTTCATCGCCCAAAACATTGATGCTATAGGTCGTACCCATGCTTTCGCCAAGAATGTTCTTTGCCTTGTCTGTTTCGAGACAGCCACTGAGAAGAAAAAATATCAGAATGAGACAGGTTTTACGCATTATAATTTGCACATGTTTTTACGCCTTATTTGTCTTTTTTTACTCTCTTCGAGCGTTTTAGCTAGCTCTCACTCTTTTGAAGACTTTCTAAACAATATCCATCAACTCGCTACTGAACAAGGTGTCTCAAAAGCAACTATTGATCGGGCATTTTATCAGCTCACACCTAATCTCGATATATTGGAATCCGACCGATCTCAAGCGGAATTCAGCCAAAACTTTTGGAATTATCTCGGCAAAAGAGTCAGCCAATATCGTCTGGATAATGGTTATGATACATTAAAACAAAACCGCTCATTACTTAACAAAACCTATCAACAGTACGGTGTTCCAGCGCATGTTCTGGTTTCATTTTTAGGGCTTGAAAGCAACTACGGCAACCACACCGGCAGCTACAGTTTGGTACGCTCTTTGGCGACGCTTGCTTACGACCCCAGACGTTCTGATTTTTTTACCTCCGAGCTAATCGCACTGCTAAAACTGATTGACGATGGCAAGGTGCCGCTGGAGGCAACCGGCTCTTGGGCGGGCGCAATGGGCGCTGTGCAGTTTATGCCAAGCAATGTTATCGCCTACGGTGTTGATGCGGATAATGATGGCAAAATTGATTTGTGGAATAATCAGGCTGACATTTTGGCCAGTGCTGCTAATTTCCTTGAGCGTCTCGGCTGGAATCGCGGCGAGAAATGGGGTCGGGAAGTGACAATTTCTGAGGATTTTGACTACGACTTTGTCGGGTTAAAAACTAAGAAGCAACTTGATGAGTGGCAGACGCAAGGCGTTCGCAGCGCCAATGGCTCTGATTTGCCCAAATCAAGCATGGCCGCTTCTCTGATTTTGCCGATGGGTTACAAGGGGCCAGCATTTCTTGTTTACCAAAACTTCCGCTCAATACTGGGCTGGAACCATTCCACCTTATACGCTCTAGCAGTTGGGCATTTGGCTGACAGACTAAGTGGCGGTGGATCACTATTAGCGACACCAATTGATGAGCCGGTGCTCAAAAGAGACGACGTAATGGCTATCCAGCAAACATTAAGCTTACTCGGCTACGATGCTGGTGAAGCTGACGGTATTGCAGGGCCAAAAACACGCGCTGCAGCTAAAGACTTTCAGAAAGACATCGGCATGGTTGCTGATGGCTATGTCGGCTACGAACTGTTTAAAAGATTGCAATGACCATCCAAACCTATCTTGGTTTTGATGTAGGGACAAAACGCACCGGTGTGGCGATTGCCAACAGTTTAACGGCACAAGCAAACGGTATTGACACGGTAAGGCACAATAAAGACGGCTCTACCAACTGGGATGCGATTGAGCAAATTATCGCCAAACACCCCGCACACTTATTTGTTGTTGGCCTGCCGTACGACAAAGAGGGTAAAGAGCAAGAAATGACTTTTATTGCGCGCTCGTTTGGCAAAAAAATGAGTGGGCGATTCGATACAGAAGTTGTCTTCGTAGACGAATATTTGTCTTCTTCAGAAGCTAAAAACCAATTAAAATGGCACTACGCGCACAGTAACGCAGATAGAGGCGATGTTGATATGCGCTCTGCTCAACTCATATTACAAACTTGGCTCAATGAATCCTGAATCGATTAGCAACGACCCGCAGCTAGACGCCTCCGGAAAACTCATCCACCTATTGGGCTTAAAAGGCCTTCCAAAAACAGAGCTTGAACACATTCTTGATGTTGCCAACGACCTACTGGACAACAAGGGCAATCTAAAAAAATCCAAAGCGCTTGACGACATGTCGGTGGCGAATTTATTTTTCGAGCCTTCAACTCGAACTCGAAACACCTTTGAAATTGCCGCCAAACGCACCAGCGCCAACACCATAAACGTTGACCTTGCCAACTCGGCAACCAAGAAAAATGAAACATTGATGGACACCATGCAAACGCTTAAGGCGATGCAAATTGACATGTTCGTCATCCGCCACAAAGAAAGTGGTTTGCCGCACCGCATTGCCAGCAACATCAATGGCGTTGCCATTATTAACGCCGGTGACGGCACTAACGCCCACCCAACACAGGCACTGCTGGACATGCTGACCATTCGTCAACACAAGGGCTCGTTTGATAACTTGTCGGTAGCAATTATTGGCGATATTCGCCACTCACGTGTAGCACACTCAGATATTCAGGCATTAAGTACACTGGGTGTTAAAGACATTCGCTTGGTTGCTCCCGAAAACCTGAAATTTAACGGTAAAGCGCCCGAAGGCGTTAGCTGTTTTGATAATTTGCACGAAGGCATTGACGGCGTTGACGTAATGATGACCCTTCGACTGCAAAAAGAAAGAATGATGTCTGCTGACATCCCAAATGAGCAAGTCTATTTTGAGACTTTCGGGCTCACAGACAAAAAACTAAAGCTTGCCAAACCAGACGCCATTGTTATGCACCCCGGTCCTGTCAATCGCGGCATCGAACTCGACTCGGGCGTTGCAGACGGACCTCAATCGGTTATCCTACAGCAGGTAACTAACGGTATTGCCGTTAGAATGGCGGTAATGGTTGTATTGGCGGGCAAGGCGTAACTTATGAGTGAAACAATTGACTACGATATTTTTAAAGACGTATTACACGGCCTTAATACCGACGATACGATCAGCTCTGCGCACGGCATTCTGTGTGGTTTTTCCTGTGTCAAACCCGACGTCACTATCGATAACTGGCTGAGCGAAGTTTTAGTCAATATCGATCTTAACAACCTCAGCGAAAAAGAAGCTTTTGGGCGTCTAGCTGAGATTTTTAACAACACCAACGAACAGCTTGCCGACCCAACACTAAGCTTTTCACTGTTGATTGCTGACGACTCGCACACACTTCGCGAACAAGCGTACACACTAGTTGAATGGTGTCAAGGCTTCTTGGCTGGTCTCGGCTTGAGTGAAGTGCAAGCTAGCGACGAAGAGGTGCTGGAAATGATAAAGGACATTAGCGAAATTTCGCAGCTTGACGCCGAATTACTAGAAAACGAAGACAACGCCGAAGACTTTAATGAAATCGTTGAATTTGTGAGAGTGGCAGTGCTGCTAATTCAAGAAACACTACAGCCTTCAAAACAAGACTACATTAGCCCTGATTTACTGCACTAGTCCCACCAATCACCAAAGCAAGGCTCACTCGCATACTCAACACAACCAAACTCGTTACTTGCTGTGCATCTGACGTTTTGCCCTCCAGAAGGGTTTTCTACACAGCGGCCATAGTCGTAACTTTCGCCTAAAAAATGTTCAGCCAAATACCAACTTGGAGAGATTTCTTTGCCGCCATAAGACGTGCAAGATTGCAGCAGAATACAGCAGAGAATCAATGGTAGATTAAGTAACTTAAAAAACCCCTCCTTTGCCGGTCCTACTTGTGCAACAGGCGTTCAAGTGTGTCAATAAACAAATATACATCCTCAAATGAATTATATAACGGAACTGCCGCAACCCGTATAACACTTGGATAACGCCAGTCACAAATCACCCCGTTTTGCTCTAATACGTCAAACACCTGTTTGCCATCGGCTGTCAATATCTTGAGAGACAGTTGACAGCCCCTTTCTTCTGGGTTTTCAGGGGTTATCACCCCCACTCTGCTAAGCAAGCGCTCTTTAATCAAATACATCGTATAAGACGTCAACATTTGTGATTTTCGCCTTAAAGCACTCATACCGCCCGCACGCTCAAATAGCTCTAGCGAGGCTATAATAGGTGCCATAGCAAGGATGGGCGGACAGCTTACTTGCCAACCCTGCGCTGTTAGCATGGGATCAAATTGCGCACCCATTTCAAAGCGAGTTTCTTTATTGTGACCCCACCAACCTGCAAGTCGATGTATAGAAGGATTTGAGGTGTGCTTCTCATGAATAAAACAAGCGCCAATGGATCCCGGACCAGAATTTAAATACTTATAGGTGCACCAACAAGCAAAATCAACACCCCACTGATGGAGCTCTAACTCGATGTTGCCAACTGCATGCGCCAAGTCAAAGCCTACGGTACAGCCGTGTTGACGGCCAAGCTGAGTAATTGCTTGCATGTCCAGAACTTGACCGGTGTAATACTGCACACCAGGAAGCAATATTAAGGCTATTTCATTGCCGTGCTCAGTAATACTGGCCTCAATATCTTCCATCCTAAGTAAATCTTCACCAGAACGAGGTGAAATCTTTATAAGCGAACTCTCCACACAAAGGCCGTGCTGCTTAATTTGAGACTCGACAGCAAAATGATCCGACGGAAAAGCATGCTCCTCGATCAAAATTTTGAAGCGTTTTTTTGTAGGCTGGTAAAAGCTGGCCATCATAAAATGCAAATTTGCCGTCAGCGTATTCATAACAACAACTTCTTTGCTCAATGCCCCAACCAAGTCGGCCATGGGCTGCGCCAAACGCTCTTGGAAGGCAAGCCAAGGATGCTCTCCTTCAAAATAGCCACGAATAGCGCCTTTTTGCCATTTTTTTAACTCTTCTTGAATATAGCCCTCAGTTTTGACTGGCTGCAAGCCTAGTGAGTTGCCGAGCAAGTACAAGTCTTTCTTGCCGTTCGATTGCTGAGGGAAGTGAAATTCACCCCTCAAATGAGCAAGCGCATCCTCCCTGTCGAGCTTTTGTGCGTAAGCAATGTCGTCTTTATGCGTCATTTTTTATCATTGGGTAAATAACCGGCCGAGAGGATGCTGCGTCACTCACAAACGCAGGAATTTGTATGTTTAATAAATAACTGCCATCGTCAATTTCATTTTCCACAAAGATCATTTCAGTAATTGTCTTATGCGATTGCGACGTGGCCGTTAAAGTGTGTGTGCCCTCGTCAACACCCCAAAACAAATGGTGGTTGACCAACAGTCCTTCGTCGTACATTTTATCAACAGACGGAAAGTCCACCAAAATATGCTCAACACCCCTTGCAACCAAATACTTCATCGCCTCTACAGAAAAGAAAGGCGGTTGATTTTCGGCACTATATGTGGCTTCTTTTTTTAACTCAGTGTTGTCGAGTGTTCTAATAATAACGGCTTGCAATAATGAGCTGTCTATGTTTTCCAACTTATCTTTTAGAGATATCTGCGTTATTAACTTGTCTTCATCTTCAATATTAGGTCGGTAGCTGTCAACACTGTCTTTCGCTCTCTCCCAGCTCAGAGTGATAAGTTGGCTTGTAACAAGTGCGCCTGTCAAAATGCTATCAATCGCAATGTCATCATTAACGATATGACCAACCGATTCAGTATGTGTGCCATTACAATGCGGTGTCAACGTAATTTTTTCAACGTTACAGCTGCCGCCTCTCCGGGTGTCGCCAACAAACCCTTCGACTTCAACCACTTTGGAAAAGGCTTTTTCTGCGCCAAAATGATTGGGCTGAGCGCCATTAAAATTAAGCGGGATAGCCAAACAACGAGGTTGAGACAAGTCCACTTGGTAGCGCTCCTTGTTTATCGCAACAGTTATCAACATTGCTGTAGATGAAGGCGCGCAATTATTGGCTTCATTGGGTTGTGGACTTAAGGTGATGACTTGGCATCATACCAAAAAAAACCGAGTTAAAGCAATAGAGCTCGAACTCGGTTTTGAAGATGGTGGCCAAACCTGGAATTGAACCAGGGACACAGGGATTAACAAACTCTATGGCAGTTGGACTTAGCTATACACCAGGAAACGGTGGAAGTTTAACCACGCTCGGATTACAGTACAGACTCTAACCTAACAGCGCCGCAGTAATTGAATCTTCATCTCATATGAGAACGTGAGTAAATATATTACTGCAAGGCGCTTGCTCACCTAACAAATAACACCATTATTTGACCTGCAACCTCAGTTGTTATAGACTGCTAGGCAGTTGCTCTTTTTTTGTACTATTCTCTAACAAGAACAGGTTGTTATGAAAAAAACTCCACTACTACTTCTTACTCTTATATTTAGCCTGCTTATCGTCCCTACCACCTATGCTGCATCAGGTGAAAATGTTGTGGCTGAAGATATGATGGCTGTAACTAAATACCGAACTGTAGAGTTTGTGGTTTCAGAACCATATACCGCTACTAGAACTGTTTCATATGTCGTTAAAGAACCTTACGTTGTAACTGAACAAGTTAAAGTCACTAGGTATCGTGATGTTGTTCGTATGGCTGAAGAGGAATATGAGGCTTATAGAACTGTAATGGTGCCACAGCAATATACAGCCTATAGAGAAGAAGAGGTTGAGGAGGAATATGAGGCTTATAGAACTGTAATGGTGCCACAGCAATATACAGCCTATAGAGAAGAAGAGGTTGAGGAGGAGTATGAGGCTTATAGAACTGTAATGGTGCCACAGCAATATACAGCCTATAGAGAAGAAGAGGTTGAGGAGGAGTATACAGCCTATAGGGATGTAACAGTACAAGAGAAGTACACAGCCTATAGAGTTATCACTATCAAGGAGCCGTACACCCAGAAATTTTTTGACACTACTGTTACAAGCTATCGTTATGTGACTAAAAAAGTACCTTACACCGCTTATCGAACTGTAACCAAAAGAGTGCCATATACTGCAACACGAACTGTAACCAAAAGAGTGCCATATACTGCAACGCGAATGGTGGCGGAGACGCGAGCATATACCGCAACACGAACTGTAACCAAAAGAGTGCCATATACTGCAACGCGAATGGTGGCAGAGACGCGAGCATATACCGCAACACGAGCTGTTAGAGAGGTATTTAAAGAGCCTTATGCTGTCATGGAAAGTATAGAGGTTACTAAGTATAGAGAGGTAACCAAAACTAGGACAGAGGAGTACATAGCTTATAGGGATGTTAAAAAAACAAAAAAAGAACCGTATGTTGTGTATGAGCCAAAATTAAGTTCTATTAAAGACTCTAAAGTTGATATCGAAGAGCAAAAAGAAAAGGAGGTAAAAGATAGAGAAAAAGAAGTAGCTGCTGTAGCTGATAAAAAGGCATTACAGGCTATGACTGAAGAAACAGTTGAGGCATTAGCCAAAACAGTGACTGATAAATCAGCCAAAGCTCTTGGAAATATAGAGGACTTGTTGAATGAAGCTGGAGCTACTAATTTAGGCATAGAAAACGACGAAGACATAAAAGCTACCTCTTTTGATACTAACAGCCAAACCAAGCAGCTCAGTAAAGCGGTAGTTGCTCAAATACAAGAACAAGTAGCGAGTGACTGGCAGAAAGCATCCGAAGATGTTGCCAAAATGACTAAAACTGAGAGAAAGGAAATGCTGATTCTGCTAAGGGAAAACAACAATGGTAATTCTTTTGTAGAGAATGGATTGTCGCGTAAGAAAGCCAAGCCTGACGAGTGGAAGACTACAGACGAAAATACTGAAGAATTTGATTGGCACGATGGATATGAAGCAGCAATTGATGAAGAAATAGCCAATGGGATTGATGCAATATCCCAAGCAGCTAGTTCTGCTCAAACCTTAGATGACAAAATTGCTGCCATTAAAGCGGCTTATGATATTGTTATGAAGGAAATCCAGGCTATTGCTACAGCAAAATGGGAGCCTGTGTATGATGACTACCAAAATAGCCCTATTATCGCTGCAGCAGAAGAGCTATACAACCAACAGACCGAATCTCAACAACTAATCTTAGAGTTGGCAATAATTGAGGCTGATACAATTTATCAGGAAGCGATTGCTCCATTTGAAGAACTTAAACTTATTCAGGGAAGTCAGAGCACTCCAACACAAGAGTGGCAAGAAGCTGTTAGTGAATTTTCGGAGGAGTGGAGAGCTGCAATAAATGCAGCAACTGAAATTTATATCGTTACTACCGTGGTGGCAAGAACATTGTACGAGCAAACCATCCAGCCTGTTGAAGATGAATACGATAGCACTGTTGATGAGATTTTCACTGAAAGGCGAAATCGAGAGTTGGCATCATTGGATGCTAAAAATGACGCGACACATGCAGCCATTGATGCATCACTCGCATCCGCCGAGGAAAACTAAAGTTTACTAAGTTCAAAACCCCATCTCATCTGCGAGTGACGGTTTATTAATTACTGCAAGATTATCATTGCCCCGGGGCGCAATCCAGCAAGAATATAAGAGTGAGGGTAGAGCTATTTAACTGTACTTGGAACTCGGCAAGATAAATCCTGGCTAGTTTGTATATAAGTAATCGAAATTCCTTCGCATGTGAGAATGCGACATAATCACGTGCCTGTAAATACGGTGTGTGGGCACCCCCCTCTATCGATAACGTCCAGCCCGAAATCACACCTAACACCCAGAATAATGTGCGCAATTGTGCGCACTAACTCGCTAGACTCAAACAATTACGGCCTTTTATGGCTATAATCAATGGGTGATATATATTGTATATAGCGTGGTAATTGTTAATTAAAGTGAAAGATGTCTTCTGGAGTAAGTGCGCTGTAAGTTAGGCGCAGCCTCAAGAAAAGAAAAACCGAGTTAAAGCAATAGAGCTCGAACTCGGTTTTGAAGATGGTGGCCAAACCTGGAATTGAACCAGGGACACAGGGATTTTCAATCCCTTGCTCTACCAACTGAGCTATTTGGCCAAAAACGTGAAATTATACACAAAATACAATCGCACTTTTCTCTCGATAGTGCTTTGTTATCTATAAATTATCCAAGAAACGCTCGGCGTCCAAGGCCGCCATACAGCCCGAACCAGCAGATGTAACCGCCTGACGATAAATATGGTCAGCAACGTCGCCCGCAGCATAAACACCCTCTACGCTCGTTTGCGTTGCGTTACCTTTTATACCACTCTTAACTTGAATATAGCCGTTCTCAATATCTATTTGCCCTTCAAAAACGCCAGTATTTGGCTTGTGACCAATAGCAATAAAAACGCCGTGAACATCAATTTCCTTGGTGCTACCATCGTTGCCCTTTAAGCGTAAGCCAGTCACACCCATCTCATCGCCAAGAACCTCTTCAAGATTTTGATTCCACTCAATAGAGATATTGCCGTTTTCGGCTTTTTCCATGAGCTGATCCGCAAGAATTTTCTCAGAACGAAACTGATCACGACGATGGATAATAGTGACGTGGTCAGCAATATTAGATAAGTACAAAGCCTCTTCGACCGCGGTATTGCCACCGCCGACAACAGCAACCTTTTGACCGCGATAGAAAAATCCATCGCAAGTTGCACAAGCGGATACACCCTTACCCTTAAATGCTTCTTCAGACTCAAGGCCAAGATACATCGCTGTGGCGCCTGTGGCAATAATCACCGCATCCGCAGTGTAAGTTCTTTCGCCGCCTGTAAGTGTGAAAGGTCTCTGTGAAAAGTCAACCTCGGTAATGTAGTCATTAATGATTTCAGTATCAAAGCGTACGGCGTGTTCTTTCATCCGCTCCATCAAGTCTGGACCTTGAACACCGTCATTATCACCTGGCCAGTTATCAACATCCGTTGTTGTCATTAATTGGCCGCCTTGCTCAAGGCCGCTGACCATCACTGGATTTAAATTTGCGCGTGCTGCATAGACAGCTGCCGAATAGCCGGCAGGGCCTGATCCAACAATCAAAACTCGACAATGCTTAATATCACTCATTTGAAATACTTTATACTGTTTAACGAACGGAATATTATAAACTATTCACACAAAAATCTCTAAACCACCTTGAAAAAAAATAACAAACGGACAGTCGCACCGAAAAGCAAAAATAACCGTTCTCGAGTGACCAACGAAGTCATTTTTATTTTGCTGGCGATGCTAGGCGTGGTTTACTTTATTGCTCTTGTTAGCCATCTACCCTCAGAAGACCCGTGGACCGGCGACGTCGTCCTATCACAACCTGTTACTAATGCCGCAGGCGTAGTTGGCGCTTGGTTGAGTGACATCTCTTTTGCCGTTCTAGGCTATGTTGCCTACGTCATTCCAATCTCTATTTTATGGCTGGGCTATAATTTTCATCGTGATGCGGCAATTGAAGACAAAAGTCAGGCTATTTTTGTTGTTCGCCTGTTGTCGTATTTAGCGATGCTGGTTTTTACCACTGCGCTCTTTAATCAATACATGCCAAGGCCCGGAATGGGTGGTGGCTGGATTGGTGAAATGATGCATGGGATGCTTTTTAAAGAGCTTTTTGGCAACGTCTCCGCCGTTATCTACGTTGGTATTATTATGGTTGGCTTTAGCATTGCCACCAAGGCCTCTTGGGCCAAAATTGCGGGCGTTGTATTTGGCGGGGTAAAAAACCAGCACAGCAAATCCAAAGATCGTCGTCAACAAGCGGCCCAAAAGCGCGCTGCCAAACAAGCACTTAGGCCGGCTCGCCCACCCAAACCTGTAAAAGTCAAAACAGCAAAGCCCGTTAAAGCAAGAGCGACAACCTCCTCTAAAGCAAAACCAGTCAAATCAAGCGAAACCAGCAACCTATACAAAGCCAGCACTAGCAGCGGACTGCCCGGCCTTAATCTTCTTAACGAGGCCAGTGACGTCGAAGTGGGTTATAGCAACAGCGAACTGACCTCTATGTCGGAACAAGTCGAGCTCAAGCTTAAAGATTTTGGTTTTGATGTCTCTATTACCGCGGTTACGCCAGGGCCCGTTGTCACCCAGTTCGAAATTTCACTTGCGCCGGGCGTCAAGGTCAGTCAAATAATGAATCTCAACAAAGACTTAGCCAGAGCACTGTTGGTTGAGAGCGTTAGAATAGTTGACGTCATTCCTGGAAAACCTGTGATTGGTCTCGAAATTCCAAACAATGAACGCGAGATGATTAGTCTCAAGGAGATCCTCTCCTCAGACGTCTTCACAAAAGCCAAATCCATACTTTCCATGGGCCTCGGAAAAGACATTAACGGCAACCCGGTTGTTGCCGATTTAACAAAAATGCCGCACCTGTTAGTTGCGGGCGCTACAGGCATGGGTAAATCTGTTGGCCTTAATGCGATTATTTTAAGCATTTTATACAAAGCCAAGCCCGAGCAAGTTCGACTGATTATGATTGACCCTAAAATCGTTGAACTTGCTTGTTACGCCGATATTCCACATTTGTTAGCGCCAGTTGTCACCGATATGAACGAAGCGGCAAGTGCCTTATGGTGGTGTGTCAACGAAATGGAGCGTCGCTATACCTTGCTGGCAAAATTCGGCGTTAGAAACATTGAATCCTTTAACGACAAATTGGTCAAAGCTAAAAAAACTAGCGAGCCGTTATTGGATCCGTCGTTTAATCCAAACACCGCAGCTGAGGGCGAAAAAGTCCCAGAGCTAGATGAGCTGCCACTGATTGTCATCGTCATCGATGAATATGCCGACATGTTGGGCGCACTCGCCCAAGAGGACCGTAACAAATCCAAGCGCGTTGAAGGTCTAATTGTTCGTATTGCACAAAAAGCACGTGCCGCTGGCATCCACCTCATCATTGCCACACAAAGACCAAGTGTTGACGTCATTACCGGCCTGATTAAATCCAACGTACCGACACGTATTTCATTTAAGGTCTCTTCGAAAACGGACTCTCGCACAATTCTTGATCAATCCGGCGCAGAGCAATTACTCGGCATGGGTGATATGCTCTACATGGCGCCTGGTGTTTCGCACTTAAACCGAGTTCATGGCGCTTTTGTTGATGACAACGAAATAACCAACGTTGTTAAATACCTTAAAAAACACTCAGAAACAAACTACATTTCTGGCGTACTGAACCCACAAGAAGGCATGGCCAACTCAAGCGGAGATGGCGCTTCGCCGTCAGGCGAATTAGACCCTCTTTACGACGAAGCGGTACAGATTGTCACTTCGACAAGAAGGGCATCAATATCCAGCCTTCAGCGCCGTATGAGAATAGGCTACAACCGTGCCGCACGTATTATCGAGGACATGGAAGCCAGTGGCGTTGTTAGCACGATGAGCAGCGCTGGCAACCGCCAAGTTCTTGCGCCCGAGCCTGTCGATTCGGAATAAAAAAATGCCCGCATAAAGCGGGTATTTCAAGGCTTTAAATGCTTAAACTCAAAAAACCGCTTCAAATTTATGAATGCGAACCACAGGCTCGGCAGCTAAATATTCACCCAACTTTTCCATAAAGCCAGTCTCAACTCGCCATTGAAAGTACGCCTCAAATTTTTCTTTACTTTCCCAACGCCCAAATATTTCGATTTTATCCCCATCCTCAATGTCTGAAACAGCGTAGTAAGCGATACATCCATCCTTGGTCCTTGTGACTGTCAGGGTGCTCTTTACAAGCTCCAAGAGCTCACCGCCCATTCCTTCTTTGGCTTGTACTTGTAAATTAGTCGTAATTTCCATTGTATTTTCCCTGTTAATTAATAATAATTCGGATCAAATTGACGCCGAATATTCATTCTACCCCCCCTGTCAAATTCGGTCAATAGCACATAATCCATCCACCAAAACAGCGGTTGTTTTTGCATGCACCAAACATAATTTTTATATATCATTTGATTTCTAGGTGTTTGAATATTTTCAGGGTTTTGATGAGTATGGA
>Ga0302119_10000058_pt1 | contig 38765 bp, 29 predicted proteins | sample AG5_Tmax_MG_FD_203114 | JGI IMG/M metagenome (GOLD analysis project Ga0302119, IMG submission 203114) | Marine microbial communities from Western Arctic Ocean, Canada - AG5_Tmax | ecosystem: Environmental > Aquatic > Marine > Oceanic | place: Canada: Western Arctic Ocean | collected 2017-10-01 | reverse complement strand
AGAAGGCGGATGTAAAGCAAGTGCTGACCAAGATCGGCGCCTGGACCCCCTTCAAGGAGGAGCACAACAGCTGGCTGATCCTCGGCAACACCCGCACCGGCGACTGGCGCAAACTACAAGCGATGGCATCGCCACTACAGATCGCCGACATGGCAAGAGAGATGCTGGGAGAAAGCGAAGAGAAAGCCACCCCCCCCACCGAAACCGCCACCCGCGACAAGTAGCCGGCGGGAACGCCGGCGCTCGACACCACGCACCCGTCCCTCACCGCAGTCCCGCATCCCCTACTCGAACGACTTGTCGTGCAACTTCCAGTACGCCTTCGTCCCCTTCAACTTGTCGTTCTGCTGGGCGTAATCGATGGCCTTCTTGCCATCCTCGTCCTTCGCCAGAGCATCGGCGCCCTTTGCCAGCAGCAGCGTGACGATCTCCGGGGTCGAGGAGTAGCCAGCGGCGACCATCAGCGGGGTCCAGCCGTCTTTATCCCTGACCTCGATCTCTGCGCCCTTCTCCACGAGCAGCGAGACGATCTCCGGGGTCGAGGAGTAGACGGCGGCGAAGATCAGCGGGGTCCAGCCGTCGTTATCCCTGGCCTCAACCTCTGCGCCCTTTTCCAGCAGCAGCGTGACGATCTCCGGGGTCGTGGAGAACTGGGCGGCGATCATCAGCGGGGTCGAGCCGTCGTTATCCCTGGCCTCGAGCTCTGCGCCCTTTTCCAGCAGCAGCGTGACGATCTCCCGGGTCGAGGAGTTCATCGCGGCGAACATCAGCGGGGTCCAGCCGTCGTTACTCCTGGCCTCGATCTCTGCACCCTTTTCCAGCAGCACCGTGACGATCTCCGACGGCGAGGAGTTGCCAGCGGCGATCATCAGCGGGGTCCAGCCGAGGCTATTCCTGGCCTCGATCTCTGCGCCCTCTGCCAGCAGCAGCGTGACGATCTCCGGGGCCGTGGAGAATGCGGCGGCGTACATCAACGGTGTCCAGCCGTCCTCCTTATCCCTGGCCTCAACCTCTGCGCCCTTTTCGAGGGACTCCTTTACGGCGGGGAGATCGTTGGCATGGATCGCCGAGATCAAGCCCTCTGGCCATGGCGGCGCGGTCGGTTCCTTCACCGGCTCCTGGGCGAGGCCACAGGAAGTCACCAGCAGGCCCATCGCCAGCCAGGTCATCGGTTGCAAGATCGCTGGCTTGAAAAGGAGTCGACGATGCATCGGCAGATCCGTTCCCGGTCGGGGGTGAGTTCCCTGTCGAGTTTCCCGTCGAGTTCCCTGCGCTGGCGGCTGCCGCGTAGCTTCCCGAGTGAACTCCACCACACCTACAAGATATCGGGACCGCCATCCCGATGATAGATCGGCGATCCCACTTGGGCGACGGCGCTCTCGGTTTCCTACGCCGCCTTCTTGCCGGCGCCGGCGCTGCCGGAGACTCCGAGCAGGAACAGACCCTTGCCCGCCATGTAGAGGCCGAGCGCATTGCTGAGCGCCTGGTCCTTGTTGTTGAAATCGGCGTTCCAGTACAGCAGTACCAGTCCGCCGACCAGACACACGACAGCCCCTGCTTGTTGCAGGCGTTCCCTCATCCCATCGGTCATCTCGGGCCACCCTTCTCGTGGTTGCGATTGCTTCGCTCGCTCGATTGCTTCGATTCCGTCGATTCCTACGATTTCCTAGGATGAAAAAAGGCCGTGCCACACCCCTCATCGAGGGCAGTGGCACGGCCTGCAAACGGGTCTGTATCGTAACTCAGCAACGCGTAACTCAGCGACGCGGCTGGATTCCCAGTCCACGCAACTTGGTCAGTAACTCCTTGCGGTGCTTGCTCGCCTCTTTGCTGAGGTCCTCCAGTTTTGCGAACTCCTTCTCGATCTCCTGGTAGAGACGATAGGAATCGAGCAAGCGACGATCCTGATGGAGGGCGGCGGCCTCGACCAGCAGGGTGGAGGCTTTCTGCTCGATCTCCCTCATATCCTGCGCGACCAGTCCCACGATGTAGCCGCTCATCACCTTCTTGTTCTTGACCATCGAATCGAGCACCCGGATAGCACGGCCATAGCGACCCGCATCGATGTGTCCGCGTGCGCTTTTGCGCTGCGCCAGGTGCGAATCGCGCAATCGTAGGCGCAAGTCACTCAACTTCTTGCTGCTCTTGAGCACCTTGACAAACTTGGGCGGATCCACGCACAGCTGCTGCTTGTGCAGCAGGCCTCCCTCGCTATCGAAGAAGAGCAGCGCCGGCTTGTCGTCGCGCAGGTCATAGCCGTGGACCAGTGCCTTCTCCTCCTCGTTGAGGGTTTCGATCTGCTGGCGATAGCAGGACCACAACTTGAACTGCTCGGAAGCGTACTTGTCACGAAACAAGGCACGCTCGAAGTTGGCACAGCAGCAATCCTTGGCCATCTTGGATGAGTAGAGGAACATCACGATCGGTTGCATCGATCCGCGCTCCCGATGCAAGGCATCGTAGAGACCCTGGTCCTTGCGCCATTTCATCCACTTGAGGGCAGCACTCTCGCCGGGTGCATAGGGAGCCGCTCCTGCGTGTCCACTGCCGCCACCACCGCTGCTCGAACCACTACCACTCCCGGGAACCCCGGGAATCGTTGGACCGACACCTCAGCACTGGGCGTAAAGAGACGAACTGGAGAGCTGGAACATCACCACGAGCAGGGCCAATAGGCCGAGTCTTCGCAGTCGATTCGATTTGGCTGAAAGCATCGAGCAAAACCTCATATTCCACTATCCTCCCCTGAGCGACGTCCATGATACTCTGATCCTGGCAACGATTCCAACCCTTGAACTTGGAGGCAGGATCGATTCTGTTCCTCTCCGACCCTCCACTGGCCAGGTTTATCCACAATTTCGGCCCTGGTGCCTCGCAGCGCTAGTGCCTCGCAGCGCTAGTGCCTCGCAGCGCTAGTGCCTGGGGCAGATCTGCGACTCTCCTCCTATTCACAAGGGTAGCCGCCCCAGGATCTCATCCTTGGGACGGCTACCCCTGCTGATCAAACGGTCTACCCCGGGATCTCGACCCTAGGGGCAGCCCTGCTCAAGAGAACAATCGAGGGCATCCGCAGTGGGATCACTGGCACAGAATCCATGAGGTGCAGGAAGTGGTCCGCTACCACCAAACAGGTGGAGCAACAATCTCACTGCATCGGACACGTCGACGCCGCCATCATCGTTGGCATCGGAAGCGTCCTGACAGTTCACCGGCGCATTGCTGAAGATGTACCCCAGAACTCCGAGTGGATCGGAGATATCGAGGGCTCCATCGCCATTGTGATCGCCTCTCCTGAATCGCGGAGCACATGTGGCTTCCGTCTGAGATCCACTGAGGGACAGCCCACAGGCACTGGTGGCATTTACCTGAATCGTGAAACTACCCGATCCGGGCATCGGCACCACGATGGTGGAATCCTGCGGAGTGGCGGTGGCCACCTGGACACCATCGACGAGGAGCTGTACCTCGGAGTAGTTACCATTGCTGACCCAGGAGACACTCGCCTCGCAGTTATCCGGATTGACCGAAGCGGTCACATCCGACGGGGCCAAAGCATCGTCGGCTGGAATCTCTGCGGTCACCAGGACCGGAGAACTTTCCATGTCATCGGTGATCGAAATCACCGCGATGGAATGGATCGTTCCAACCGCGAGAGTCAGATTGAGATTGTTCATGATTCCAGGCAAGGTCATCGCGGGTACACCATTGAGTTCAACGCGAATCCAATCGTAGAGACTGGTGTTCAGCCACGAGATGTTGGACGCACCGGTACAGGGGTCGTTGACCTGTACCTGAAGACCGATCACCGGATTAGGCTGGTAGTAGCCGAGGCAAATCTCCGATTCAGGTCCATCGACACTTTCAAATCGTGGTGTGACCGTGTATTGAGATGCTCCACCCAGAGCAGCGGTGTCGATGAAACTGGTCAAGGTTCCTGGCACTGTCGACATCAGCACTCCGCCACGACGGACATCGAGTTCGTCATAGAACTCTCCATTGGTCCAGTCGATGCTGACTCCCGAAGCCACCGTGCTGCAGGTCAGTCCGAGCACGCCAGCGGGGGCCATCTCCAGAGTACAGGTGTCCGCTCCAGACTCAGTACCCGCAACTGTCGCCACGATGCTGTAGGCAACTTGACCACTAGGGGCCGTAAGATCCATGTAAGACATCGTCTGTCCTGGCAGGGTGACCAGCGGTATTCCCTCACGAGTGATGGCGAGAGTGTCGTAGCTGCTCATGTTGGTCCAGGTCAACAGCACTCCCTGACCGGTGTCACTGCAATTGAACAGCACCACCTGACTGGGCGCGACGACGAGGCTGCACGATGCGAGCTCACCATTGATCCCCTGGACAAAGGTCCGAAGTGAATAACTGTGGATTCCGGCACCGGCGCTGGGCAACAAGAAATCGGTGTATTCGGTCTCGTTGGAACTCAACACGGCGATGATGGAACCATCCAGTAGCAGGTGGGCTTCATCCCATGGCTCAGGATTGGTCCAGTTGAGCACGCCATTGCCACCAGAGTTGTCACACACTAAGTTCGTGACCGCTAACGGAGCGCGTTGCAAGGAGCAATCGACCCCACTGGATGGTAATCCACCAGCCAGCGCGCGAACCGAGTAGGTGGTGATTCCCGCCGGAGAAGTCAGATCACTGTAGGAGGTGCTATCTCCGGTCACGGTTGCGATGTCCAGGCCATTCCTGGCGATCACCACATCGGAGTACACTTCAGAATTGGTCCAGTCGATTTGCGCTACGGTTCCACCTGGACTACTACATCCGAGCAGTTCAGGAGCCAGTGGCGAGCGTTCTGCCACCAGTGTTGTCATCTCGCTCTCGATGAAGAAACCCGGTGTGCTGGTGACGAGCTTGCCCACCAGCTGATAGGTGTGAGTCCCTGCGCTGACATTGGTATCCAGGTACAGGGTGGAAGGACCGGCAAGGTTTTCTGCCAGAAGTACTCCGTCACGGTACAGATCGATGGAATCGTAAAGCCAGCCGTTGGCCCAGAAGAGGGTCAGTACTGGACCGTTCGCAAGGGACTCCATGCTGGTCGGAGCAGGCGGAACGATGTATGCGGTACAGGAAGCCCCGAGGCCGAGGTGCGCATCCTGTCCGAACACCTCATAGAGACGTTCACCAGGAATCACCCCCACATCGGTGTATGCGGTCTGTAACCCGGAGGTGGTAGCGATCTCCACTCCATCCTTGAAGATCCGAATGGAAGAGAGCGCGGTGATCGTATCCGGAGTGGACCAGGTCAGATCAGTAGTAGTGGCCACCGAACTGCATTGCAGATCGTTGACTGCGGTAGGCATCAGGAAGGCCGTCAACGCTTCCAGTGGACGACCCGCTGCATCGGTCTCGACCATACGGCCTTCAGCACCGACCGCCGGGATCACTTTGAATTTATCGATCGCATTGCCATTGGCATCGAGGATCAGATCACCATTGGCATCGGCCTCGGCTCCGATGGGAATCAGCAGTTCCGGATGATCGAAGGGAGCTTTCTCCCAACGAACTCTCTCATCGGTGAGCGATTCGAGGAACGCCACCATCTGATTCTTGCGGTCGATATTACCGATGAAGAGCGGCATCGGGAACATCTCCGGAGCGACCGTCGTGAGATTCTCCGCGGTGAAGTTTCCTCCTCTGGCGTAAAAGTCGACGACTTGATCCAGAGTCGAGTAACTTCCGTTATGGAAATACGGCCCCGTCAACTCGGTGTTCCTGAGTGTAGGAGTCTTGAAAGTACCTGCGGTTGCGATGTCTTCCCAACCCTGTGGAGAAGGTTCCAAGACGATCGTCCCGGCGGGGAAGGGCAGGAAGTTGTTGTAGTTCGGATCGATGGGATTGGTCGCATGGATCTCCTGGAATCCAGCAGCCATCGACAGTCCGTGCCCGAAGGGATCCGTTCCCCCTCGACCGATGTCATCCTGGGTCAAGGTGACCCCCAGGTTGTAGAATCCTCCATCGTAGATGGAGAGCTGGAAGTCCTGCATCGGCATTCTTTCGAGGAGCCCCTCGACGGCAGAAAACTCCTGTTCCAGTACGGTGGAGATCTTCGAGCTGGTGGCACTGGAAAAGAGCGATGTGGTGTGACAGAACATGCAGTTGGCCTGGGTCAGGACCGCCATTCCTTGCATCTGTTCTGGAGTCATGGCGTTGATGTCCCCGGTCGGATCGGTGGCATCCAGTTCTGCCCTTCTGAATTGATCAAAGGGCGAATCGTCCGATCTGAGAGTCGACTCGTACAGCATGATCGCCAGTCCCCAGAAGAGCGAGAAGTTGGCTTCCTTCATCGTGTACTCGTCGATGTTTGCCGGAATCCCGGTACGGGGCAGTCCAGTCGTCGCATCGATCAGCGCGGCACCGGTGCTGTCGAACAATTGGTCACTGTTGAACCAATCATTTACAAAAGCCGCCGAGATCATGTCAGAATAGGTCGTCGTAAGTCCTCGCCCATCGACATTGTCACGGTAAGGACCGAGCACGCTGTCACTGGCGTGAACCTGCTGACCGCCCAGTGGCTCGAGCGCAAGAAGCTTCTTGCCGACCTGGAACAGATCACGCCCATGAGCACTCATCTCACCAGTACTCACGATCGGTCCGACCGCCTGTGAAGCGAGTGCCGCGTAATCGATGAGGACCGAGGTCTCTGCGACGGATCCATCGGGTTGAACCTTCAGTACGGTGGCATCTTGGTTTCTGGCACCCCAGTTATCTCTTCCGTTGAACCAGAAGGATGCTCTTCCATCCCAGAACGCCTCGACGAAGTGGATCGCATTGATCACGGTAGGAGCGTTTCGTGGGGTGGTGCTTCGGATTTGCGCAGACGAACCATCGGAGTTGGTCACCGTGAAATCGGCGAGCAGATGAGGAGAAGTATTCTCCTGATCACTACCTTCGATGATCGAGATGAAATCTGTTGCGAGGATACCTTCCGATCCGAACACGTCATTGGAACTGCTGATCACTCCAGAATTGGCATTATCTGGATTGGACAGATTGTGGAACGGGAAGTCCTGAGCGCTGATCATCGAGTTGAGGGAAGCGATTTCGAGAATCCCATCGGGACCCGCATTGAGTTGTTGGGTTTTGCGATGATCTGCACCGGCATGGTAGTGACAGGTGGCGCAGGATTGAACTCCATCGGTTCCCGCCTGCATGTCCCAGAAGAGTGCCTTTCCCAGGAGGATCGCAGCATCGAGATCCGCCACGAAATCAAAGAGGTTTCCAGGAAGGATCACCGGCATCTGATTCAGCGGCCCTGGCGGCTGCAGGTCCGGCTCGAGGGGCGGTGGGAACAACGTGATGGTACAGGAGGCTCCACCACCTTCCACCGATCCAGCGGCGCCGGTTCTCATTCCATGCACCGAATAGACGTGGAATGAAGCAGGAGAGTCGACATCCAGAAAGGAGGTCGCTGTCCCGGAGATGATGGTCAAGAGGATGGCATCTCGACGGACCGTGATCTGATCGTAGACCTCGGTATTGGTCCAACTCATTGCCACATCCGCCACCAGCGGACCGGAACCTTCACAGGTCAGACCGACGGGAGCCGTCGGGGGCGGCACAGGCGGTCCCTGGGCTGTCAGTACCGCAGGAACGGCGAGAAACATGAACATGACCAACAAGGTCAAGACGGACTGTACATCCGCAGCAGACAGTTTGGCTACACCTGAATCGTGACCAGGTTTCGTCTGGGGTTGACGTGAAAACACGGGACACCTCCTCCCACCCGTCCTCTCGGATCGGGCAATCTGGAAGGCGAGAATTTTGGCTCGCCTTCGTGCGATTGAACTCATCAGTTGCCGTGATGGCCCCTTCCTGATGAGCAATACTCTTCCAGTAAATCGATTGACACAGAAGTCCGTTCGGGCATACAAATAACGAATGTCTAGGTCGTTTGTATTGAGCACTCCCGGACTTACGAACTAGACTTCGATCCTACAAGATATCGCCAAAGACACAAACTGTCTTTCATCCGGCAACTATTACCGAAGAAATCCACAAACAACTTCCTGGCAATGACTTATGACACATTTTCCGCTCTGGCCAGAAGAAAGACAGGTCGGCATTTTTACCTGATCGAGGAAGATCTAAGGGACTGAAATGTCATTACTACCCTGTATACTGGGGGATCTAAGTTAGTTCCCCCCGGCCTCTCCCCCCGAAAGGCGATTGGTTTTGATGAGGAATCTCGTCCACACCATTTTGATCCTGCTGCTCGGGTTCGCCGGAGGGCGATGGAGTCCGTGCCAGGCGCAGGATCTGAGTGGATTCATCCGCGGAGATGTCAATGGAGACCTCTCCGTCGATCTGAGCGATCCAGTGCTGTTGCTAGAGGTCCTATTCGGTCCCTCGCAGGGACTCGCCTGTGCAGAAGCGGCCGATCTCAACGATGACGCGGCTCTGCAACTCGATGATGTCATCGTTTCACTGGGGCTCATCTTTCTCGGAGATCCGACCCAACTGGCCGTTCCCTTTCCCGATTGCGGGACCGACCCGCTGGCCAACACACTTTCCTGTGAAAACCCTCCCTGCGTGATCGGACCGATCGTCGCCCAGCGTCAGGTGACCCTGGCCACGGCCCGCCAGCCTCTCCCCTATCAAGATCAGTTGCCGAGTAGTTTTGAGCCTGGTATCGCCTGGCAAACCGGTAATCTCACTGGCGTCCATCGATCGGAAGTTCCCTTCATCTCCTATGGCCTGATGCCGGGGCAACAATTCCCGCTAGGGATGACATTGAATCACCAGAATGGGCGACTCTCCGCTACCGAGTTCACACCCGGAATGCACCAGTTGCAATTTTGGGGACTCGACTCCGAGGGAGGCGTGACCTTGCTCAATTGTCGCTGGGCCGCTTTCGATGCCCTCGAAACTGCGGTGATCCCCGGTCAAACGTTGAACACTGCCGGCCCGTATCCGGTGCAGATCATCAATGGGTTGACCGACTACACCCATTCATTGATCTGGCCGACCCCTTACCCACTGTGGGGCTGTGCAGCCACCGCTCCGCCCTTCTCTTCCCAGCTGGACTTCAAGGCGCTGCAGATCTTCGTGCCCGAGGGACTGACCGAACCGGCACCGTTGCTGGTGTTTCATCACGGCACAGGGTTCGACTGGAATGGCTACAATGGCCTGCTCGATTTCATTACCTCCCACGGAATCATCTGCGTCTCGATCAGTGATTCCTTCTCCTTCGATAGCTACACCAACTGGTATTGCTGGGGGGGCCACGATGAGGCCGCCCAGGTGATGGTTCACACGCGTGGCGTGATGGAGGACCTTTCTCAACAAGCGGGAAGCATGCTCGAGGGTCTGATCGATTCGAACCGGGTCTTCTACTCGGGACATTCTCGCGGTGGAGGTGCGGCGGTTGCAGCGGCCGAGATCGACCCCGACGTGAGGGGCCTGATCCTGCTCCAGCCGACCGATGCCAAGCAGGATTCCTGGATTGGAAACACCGATCGCTGGCAAACCCTGCCCGACATTCCGTTACTCTCGATTACAGCGGAGCAGGATACCGATGTGATCTACCCCTATGCCGAACGACTACTGGAGCGAATGACTGGGCCTTCCACCTCGATCTGTATCTATGGTGGATGCCACGGTTTCTCCAGTGATGCACAGAGCATCGGCTGCAACAATTGCGTGTGGCAGCCGGTCGCACCGATGGTCGATGCCTGCTCCTACATCGACCGATCCCTGCAGCACCAGCTGACTCAACAGTGGATGTGGACCTTTCTCAAACGCCACGCGTTGGATGACCTCTCGGTGGAGGGCTTGCTCTACGGTAGTGAGTCCCAGACTTCGCCCTACTTCTGCGTCGCCCATCGTCGTGACCTGTCGGGAACCCTGATCATCGATGACTTCGATCAGTTTCCTCGCAACAACCTGGGATACCTGATCTCGTCGAGCAATACCGACCTCTTTACCCAGGGAGCCTGCTATGACTGGCCATTTCCGCTCCCCCAACCACTGCCCCAGATCACCAATCTGGTGATGATCCTGCCGCTGGCGACCACTTCCATCCTGTCGATGCCATTGGGAACGATCGGATCTCCACTCGATGTGGGCCCTCGCAAGGAACTCCAGTTCAGGATCAAGAACCATGACGTCCACGGAGCACTGGATAACTCTGGCTGGCAGTTTGACGGCACCCTGTTCCTCTCCGATAGTCTAGGAACCACTGCCAGCGTCGACCTGGGACAGTTCCTGCCGCAGACGCCGCTCCACCCCGAGCCTTCCCCGGTTGGATTACAGGTGCCCCTCAAGTACCAGAGGTTCCTCCAGGTGGCGATCCCGCTGGAGAAGTTTCTGGAGGATCAGCCGCTCCTCGATACCAGTCAGTTGATACAGTTGGAGTGGCAACTGAATACGGTGGGATCCACCAATGTCGATATCCGCCTGGGGCTCGACGACATCCTGTTCCGATAGAAGCGTGATGCAGCACAGATGAGGTGCACGAGCGCGGTCTCCAGCAGGGTGTGCTCGATCTATCACAGCGCTCGATCTACCACAGCGCTCGATCTACCACAGCGCTCGATCTACCACAGCGCTCGATCTACCACAGCGCTCGATCTACCACAGCGCTCGATCTATCCCCCCTTGCTCACGAACCCATCGTCTCCTAGGGGCAGCCTCCCGGATTGGGGAAGGGCGCCGGTGGCGGTGATCCAGCGGCAAACAGGTACTCGACCAGGTAGATCACATCGGCCACATCGATCTGGCCCGAATCGTTGACGTCTCCGCGACCTTCAGGATCAGGGGTCGGGCCGCCACTGAAGAGGTAGATCAACAGGGTCACCGCATCGGAGAGATCGATGTTGCCGTCGTCGTTGAGTTCACCTCGGACCCAGGGAGTGCACTGACATTCGTCGGGGAACCCATCGTTATTGGAGTCCTGACTGGTGCCACTGGCAATATCCTGATCGTCTGCGACGCCATTGCCGTTGCAGTCGTTGCAGAACAGTTCGCCCACCACCAGATCATCGACGGCAGCCTCGACGATCGAAGCTGCGGCCACATCCTCGGCCTGGAACCGCAGGCGCACCGTCGCGGTCAATGCCACAAAATCCTCGACCTGGAACTGATGTTGAAACCAACCTCCAGAAGTGAAGTTGCCGGTCGGGCCGATCACTTCCACCGAGGTCCATGTAGTACCTCCGTTGGCACTGATATCGACGCGGAAAGTATCGGTTCCCGGGCCGGCTCCACTGTTGTTGGAGAACCAGCGCCAGTAACTGATGATCGGACTGTTGGCTGCGGAAAGATCGTAATTGGGGGAGATCAGCGTGGTCACGCCGCCGTCGACATCATTCTCACCGAGAGCCCCACCGGCACTGCCCTGGCCTGTGACCCAGCAGTTGGTGCCGACCACCGAATGATCCGCGGAAGGCTGCGCTGCAGTGCCGATCGGGGCCACCCGCGTCCAGACTCCTGTGGTGGCATTATCGCCAGCCGCCCCGACGGTCCAGCCTGGATCCTGTTCCATGTCGTCGGACAGGAGTGTATCGACCCCCAGCATCGCGGGAGCACTGTAAAAGGAAACCGGTGCCGCTGGCGGGTCGGTGGTGGCTCCACCACCGATCACGCTGGCTTCGACATACCATTGCACATCGGTACCACAATCAAAGGCGGGGAAGAGAGCGAGGTACTCGACACTGCCAGGGGCCACCTGATTCATCAGGCTCGACATCCAGCCGCTTCCATCGTTGAACCACAGCGTCGTGCTCTGGGTATCGATCACGAAGCCCGATCCCGGGACGATCTGAAGCGTCAGGCTGTCACCAAAGGGATTGAGCTGGTCCGGCAATCCTGCCGGATAAGAGAAGGTCAAAGGAGTCGCCCCTATCGACCAGACAAACAGACCCCGCTCCAGGTCACTACCGATGATGGTGCCGCTGGGGAAGTAGGGGTAAACGCTCCACAGACCGTTGAAGTTACTGTTGTCATCGGCGGGGTAAGTGTCGAAGTAGGCGACCTCGGTCATGTTGAGAGGGTTCGATCCGTCGAGGATACGAAGTCCACTGCGATAATTCGCCTCGTAGACCAGATTATCGACGGTGTAGATGTTGTGGCCGATGGCACTGTTGCCGTTGGTGTATTCATCCATCAGGACCGGATTGGTCAGATCGGAAACATCGATCACGAAAGTCTTGGTCGGAACCCCTGGCCCCTCGTCTAGCTCATCTCCGAGGTAGAAGTACTGCTGATCGGGGGACAACCATCCCTGGTGGCTGTAGGCCCCACCCGGATAGATCAACTGTCCCAGCAGTATGACGTTAGCCTTGTTGGTGATATCGAGGATATCGAAACTCACCGGACCATTGCCGGTACAGAGAAACGCCACCTGGCTGCCGGCGAAGGGACCCGCCTGCATCTCGACGATCTGAGCATCATGCACATATCGATCGGTCCAGCTGCCCTCGAACTGCGGAGTGCCCGGATTGATGAGGTTGTAAAAGCGCAGTCCGTTGCCGCCACCACCACATCGGTACAGGTAACCCGAATCGGTATCGATGGCGACATTGTGCGAGGAGAGTCCTCCCCCGGTGGTGATGGTGTTGGTCAGGGGGATATTACCGTTATCCACATCGGAAAGGTCGATGACCTGGATCCCACCGCCCCCTTCGGAAACCGCATAGGCGAAGTTCTGATAAGTCTTCACATCTCGCCAGAGACTGTTGGGACCGGTGATGGTTCCGAGGATGTTGGGGTTTCCTGGATTGGTGACCTCGATCACCGTAGTACCACTGGAATGCCCCATCAGTGCATACTCACGCCCGCTGGGAGAAGTGTAGCCCCAGCAATCGTTGCCGCTGGAGATGCCCGCTTGCATCTCGGGCAAGGGGATCCACGCCTGCAAGTTGATTCCATCGGAAGGGAATCCCCCGACCGGACCGAACGGCTGTGGCCCTGGCAGCGCGCTGCGATACCCCGGACCGGTGTAGGGAGGCTGACGATCTCTCGCCTTGGGGTCGTTATCGTGACCGATTGCGATCAAGCCACCAAAGATGGTGCAAGTGATGCAAATGATCAGCATCCAGTGAGTTCTGAATGAGGTGGACATGGAAGCCTCCGTGAAAAGTCGCCCCCGAAAGGGCACTCGAGATGAGTAACTAGCGGGACCTTGACGGTATCGGTCCATTATATGCCCTGAGAACCACCTCTCACACCCTAGTCATCGGGAGTCGGGGAGGATTCCACGGCGGACAAGCTTTCGAGAAAGTGGATCAGATCGTCCTCTTCTTGCCGGGTCAGGGGGATGCGGGTCAACATCGTCTCCCCCTGGTGAGAATGGCCCGCTCCGCTAGGCCTGGCGCCTTGCCGCCAGGTGTAGAAACGGATCACCGAGCGCAGATCCGCCATCCCTCCGTCGTGAAAATAGGGCGCCGTCCCGACCAGATATCTGAGGGAAGAGGTGCGAAATGCCCCCCACAGCGCTGCGTCTCGCTGGAGCCGCTCGGTTCTCGAAGCACGGTCACCCTGTGGATCGTCGGAGTATTCCCCGCCACTGCGAAACGGATGGACCCGTAACTCCTGGATCCCGCCGTATCGACCCGCATCTCGTGCGGTGCGCCCACTGGTGAGAATCCCCGTGTCATGGAATTCTCCGTCCGACAACATCGGACCACCATGGCAGCGGATGCACTTCGCCTTGCCGAGGAACAGTATCAATCCCCTCCGTGCAGAGATGGGATATTCAGCGGCCACCTGCGAATCGCTGGCTGCCAGTGCCTCCAGGTAATGATCAAAGGGAGTCGCGGGACCGCGCAGCGTTCGCTCGTAGGCAGCGATCGCCTTGCCGATGTTGGTGAAAGCTCGATTCAACTGTCGGCGACGCGCCTCCGACAACGCCTTCCACCCGGTTGTCGCTTCTCCCGCCTCGATCGCTCTCTCGGGAAGAGAGGCCAGGTCGGGAAGAGCTCCAAAGATCGCCTGATATCGCTGCAACAACTCTTTCGTCGCCGCCAGATGACGCAGCACCTGGAGGCGATCGCCGGCCATCTCATCGACCTCCTCGATCGGGCCGAGAGCCTGCATCCAGAGTGAATCCCAGCGCCCATCCCATCCCCACCAGCGATGGCCCGCCACATCATGGAGGGTCGGGGTGTCGCGGGGGATCTGGTTGAACCCCCGCGGATGAGTCTTGCCATCGACCAGTTGCTGATCGGGACGATGACAGGTGGCACAGGAAATCTTTCCATCTCCCGATAACTCCACATCGGAGAAGAGCAACTGGCCCAGTTGCGCCGCAGCCGGGTCGTCGGCAAAGCGATTGGTCCGATCCTCAGGGGGAGTCTCTGCTCGACGAAGAGAGAGAGCCAGACGGCGCAGAGGTTCATCCAGGAGCGGTCCCTGCTCCTTCTCGTCGGTGACCGCAGGAGAGGGAGTGGGCACCGACGGCGGAGGATCCTGGACGATGGTCAACGCCAGCAGTGACAGCAACAGCATGACCATCATCGAATCTCCACCCAGCCTCTGGCACGTTCCAGATGAGGCCCTTCGATGATATCTACCGTGAGTAACCAACGTCCTCCCATGTGGAATCGGACCCCTGCAGCAGCGAATCCTCCCGCCGGACGACGGATCGTCTCGACCGGCACCGCCAACCCGTGGGCGTGCTGCGGCATGCCGCCATCGAACACCACCTCGACATCTTCGGAGATGGGTTCCCCGTCCTTGAACACGGTACCTTGGGCGGTGAACTCCTGATTGAGTGGTGTGGGATCGGGAATGTAGAGCATCACCTGGTAGGTCCCATCGGCGCTGATCAGCGATTTCCACCCTGGACCCTGAGGTGCCACCGCTGTGGGTGGAGCCTGGCAGCCAGCGAAGAACAGCAGCATCAACAGTCCGGTCAGCAAGGAGAAGACCACCAGCACCAGGATGATGCAGCCTGGACTCTCGGATGATGCCGAGGGATCACTGTCAAATTCGGTCATCGCTGCTCCTGAAGTTTTTTCTGCTGCAATTTCAACTGGCGCATCCGGACCCCGCCATCGGGGAGATACGGTTCACTTCCGAAGTGGCGCAGTGCACCGTCCTGATCGATCACCACTCCACGATGATTACCATGATCCAGCACCCAGACCGATCCGTCCTCATCGATGCGGACCGCACGCGGCCGAAACAACTGTCGCTCTCCGGTTCCACCGCCACCGAGAATCGTCTGCGCTTTCCCTCCTCCAGGTGGGATTCTCAACAACGAATGATTGGCTCCATTGGTATACCAGATGGAACCATCGGGGTGACGATCGACTCCGACCGGCATCCGGCAGTCGCCATCGATCACCTCCGGTTGCAACTGTCCCGGTTCGAATCTCAGCAATGCTCCACCGATGGCATCCGCCACCAGGAATCCATTTCCATCCGCCGAGATGGCGGTCGCTTCCTTCAACAGTCCGGCCGACTCGAATTGACCGACCGGGCGAAATCTCCGGTCGAGAAGCAGGATCCTCTCGTTGGCATCATCGGCGACTGCGATGATGCCACCCTCGCCACAGGCCAGCGCCGCCAGTCGAGGCGGCACAGAAGATTGCCATGGAGAATGCTGTTGAACCAACCGGGCCATGTCGACGGTACGCACCAATTGCACCAGGGCGGGCTCTCGACGCCACGATGGTTTTTCCTTCCAGGTGATCTGGAACATCTGGAGTCGCTGATTTCCTCGGTCCGCCACCACCCAGCGCGACGGATCATTCCCCGGCAAGAAATCGACCCCCATCGGTGTCCGGAAACGACCCGGAGCCGACCCAGCGCCGCCGACATCATCCAGTTCGAAGGGGATCTCCAGATCCCTCACCAGTACCGAGAGCCGCTCCGAATCCGGTTCCGAGACGACCAGCAGCCGCCCTCCAGGCTGGATCGCCCAGTAGCGTCCATAGTGAGAGACCAGGTCGACGCGCTGCCATAGTTCTGCGGCGGCCACCGCCACCTCAGGATCCCTCACCCCGAACAGTTGCACCCTGCGCTCGCTCGGTTCGATGACTGCAGCGATCGCCGCCTTCTCGTCATAGGCGACGGCGGTCGGATAGTGCAATCGTCCCATCGCTTCTCGAGGGAGCATCGAGTGAATCCCGAAGTAATGCATCGAGAAGCCACGGCCGTTGAAGAACTGCACCCGGTGATTGTCACGATCACTGACCCAGAGGAACTGATCCTCGACTGCACACAAACCCATCGGCGAAGCGAGTAATCCGGGAGCCGCTCCATGGTCGCCGATCCCTTGCTGCGGATCCGGTTGTTGCGAACGAGGATCAAACCGGATCAGGCGGTGCCATCCACGATCACTGACCCAGATGTGGTCTCCGACCGAGCAGACCCCAGTCGGTTCGATGAACCCGCTCCAACTCTGATGCACATTTCCATCCAGGTCGAGCTGGTGCAACCGTCCGTGGAGCAAGTCCGTGACCAACCAGCCCACTCCTCCAGGAGCCCTCGACAGTGCGCCCGCTTGCCACCGTCCCTCGGGGCCCGGCAACATCCTCACCAGTTTTCCCTGGCGGTCGATCTCTCCCACATGACCGGCACGATCGATGATGATGAAGTGTCCTCTGCGGAGTGGTTGTATCCCTCTAGGACTGGAAAACAAATCCGGCAAGGGCCACGATTCATCTTTGAGCGTTCCAGCCGAAGAGAGGAAGCGCAAGCGTGCCGGACGTTCGGTCAGCAGTGCGAAGCCCCCCGACTCCAGTGCACAGATCGCAGCAGGTAGTGCCGGCGCCAGAGAACGGGACACGAGTGGAAAGCCGACGGTGAGATGGGTTTCCAGGTCGCTGACGAGGTCACTGGTGGGTGCTGGGGTGAGGTTCAGCCCCGGCCACAGAAACAGGATCCATAACAAATTCATCGCTCTCCTTCTGCAGATAGCATCGCTATCTTCGGCTCCAGCGGCAAGCGTCCACTCGATCTTCTCGGTCGCTGCGATTATCCTGAGCGATGGACAAGGAGGATCGATGGAAGCTCCGGATCAAACCAGAGGCCTGAACTGGCGTATCGGACGCTGGATTCCGTGGACCGAAATCGAAATCTCACAGCAAACCCGCGGTGGCCCGGGAGGCCAGCATGCCAATCGTTCCGCCACCGCAATCGACTTGCGCTGGACACCCTCAGCATCTCACGCATTTTCCCCCGATGAGCAGGAGCAACTGGCCGCGAGGATTGCCAAGCGAATCGACGGCCACGGCAAGATTCGGATCGTCGCCAGCGAGGAGCGCTCCGCCTCGAGGAACCGCACGATTGCTTTGCAACGGCTCGCCGATCTGATCCGGGAAGCTCTCAAACCGAGACGCTCGAGGAGGGCGACCCAGCCGACTCGTGGCAGTCAGGAGAAGAGGCTGGTCGACAAGAAGAATCGCTCACGGCGAAAGCAGGAACGAAATCGCGACTTCAGCGATGAGCTCTGAGCTTCTTGTCCGTGTCTCCCATCATCGTCCCTTCGAAGAAGGGGCCTGGGTTTCCCCCCATCGAAGAAGGGGCCTGGGTTTCCCCCCATCGAAGAAGGGGCCTGGGTTTCCCCCCATCGAAGAAGGGGCCTGGGTTTCCCCCCATCGAAGAAGGGGCCCCGGGTTTCCCCGACGCCCCTCATGATCTATGGGGTGAGAGGAGGGGCTCGAACCCTCGACCTCCGGCACCACAAGCCGGCGCTCTAACCAACTGAGCTACACCCACCACTGATTTCACATTCTCGAATCGATCCGGCGGCCCGAATCGACTCCAAGCATCGAATGTTGGCGAAGTTGTGGGTGGGTGTCAAGGAGACCGGGTATTCCCCTGCCAACAGATCTGGAACAGGACCCCCGATTCTCCACCGATTTCGAGGTTTGCCGTCAGCAAGAAGCGCAGAGAGTGGCAGCGGAAGGGTGAAAGAGTGTCAAGACCGACCGTGGCACGGATTCCTCCCAAATTCGAGTTCCGTGAGGTGCCTTCTCTTCCCCAGCGGGTCCAGGGCAGCAGCTCAAGGTAGGGGCGGTAGGCCTCGTCTGGAGTCGGCATGATCTGATCATTTCGATCAGGCCCCCTCGAAGCGGTCGACTGCAGGTCGATGGTAGCCCCGATCAAGGAACTGTCGAGAAGAGGATCGTCCAGTCCCAGGTCGAATCCTCGGTAGGAATTGAGAGAGTCGCTGTGGTGCAACTGACCGGTGCGATAGTGGCTACCACTGATCTGGGCCAGCTCGGTGCCGTACCCTCCGACACCGTACTCCGGGTCGTTGAGCAGATGTTCACGCAGAACCCCACGAACCGTTTCCGCGAGCACCTCGGAACTGATGTGAGACTGCCATTCGAGGCTGGAGTCGCTGGCGAAGGAGCCGAAGAGGGAAGGATGACGATCCCCCTGACCGATCGACCACTCTCCGCCCGAGGCCAGTGACCTCGCCCACTCCCCATCTTCCTGGATCTCCAGCAGCGACAGAGGCGGTGCCACGGAGACGCTCTCGGAAGGGTGGAGCGCGGTTGCCAGAAGCAGTAGGAGGGCAGTGGCTGGGTTCATCGACGACCTTACTCGGGGATTCTCATGGAGTCCCTGGGTCATCGCGCTCGCTCTAGACCTGACTCCCCCCTGAGAGTCTGGATCGGCACGATCGGATTATTTCTGAAGAGAATTCCGGTAATCAATACCGGGTGTAATTCCCCGCAAGGGGAAAGGGCGTCATCCGGACCGATGCCTGACGGTATCTCGCTGAGAAGACGCCGATTGGATGTCCCTACTTGGATGGTATCGCGAGTCGCGAAAAGGGGAAGCCTGCTAGCGACCTCGACTGGCCAGGCGGACCAGTTGCTCGGCACTCTTTTCCTTCGGATGGTCGCCGACCACCTTGCGCACCCGGTCCTGAGCATCGGTGATATGAAAGCCCAGTACTTGCAGTGCTCGAACGGCATCCGCCGCTGCGCCCTCGGGGACCCCGATCGTTGCAGGGGATCCGGCACTCGCCATCAGATCCTCTTTCTCCAGAGCACCTCGAAGATCGAGGACGATTCGTTGAGCGGTCTTCTTGCCGATCCCCTTCACTCTCTCCAGTGGAGTCGTATCCCCCTCCAGCACCGAGGTACGAAGTTGATCCTGCTCGACATGGGAGAGAAGTGCCAGCGCACTGGCGGGACCGACCCCAGACACCTGGCAGATTCGGTCGAAGAAATCACGCTCTTCCGGATGAGAAAAGCCAAACATCACCAGTTGTTCGTCGCGGATTCGGTGAGAGATGAACAGCCGTGCAGTGGCTCCATCCTTCAATTTTCTCAGAGTACCCGAGGGTGCACGAAGTCGATGGCCGACCCCCGCTACCTCGAGCACAGTGTGACCTTCAGAGATCTGAACCACTTCGCCAGTGAGGTACTCGTACACTCGCCCCCTCTAGCCGTTTGCCAGGTGCAACCCGCGATCGGAAAGCTTCCGCTTCACCTCATTGAGCGAAGTCACGCCAAAGTTCTTCTGGCTGACCAGTTCGAGTTCATTTCGTTGCATCAGGTCTGCGATCGTCTCGATTCCGAGACGGTCCATGCAACGCTGACTTCGGCTGGAGAGTTCGAGCAGGCTGACCGGTTCTCCCAGGAGAGAAGCGGCTTCACCATCGATCGAAAGCATGAAGGTATCGTCACTGCGAGACCCTTCGCCAAGGCGCAACTTCTTCTGGTTCAAGATCTTTCGGATCTCTTGCAGGCTGGTCTCACCGAAGTTCTTGTAGGAGAGCAATTCTGGCTCACTCTTGCTGACCAGGTCTCCGAGGGTGTGAATCCCCATCTTCTGCAGGCAGTTGCGACTTCTCACCGAAAGTTCGAACTCGGTGACCGGAATCTGCAAGACCTGCTGCTTGCGGACGTTGTCCTTATCTTTGTCGCGGTCGTAGTACATCGATTGCGAAGCACTGGCATCGCGCAGGTAAAGACGAGCCCGTGCATGATCCGGGTTGGAGAGAAGGACCATCCTGTAACAGGTAATCGCTTCTTCGAATCGTTCGGAATCCTCATACAGCACGCCCAGGTTGATCATCGCGTGGGCGTATAGAGGAGTGCTCCTCTGGCACATACGGTAGGCCTCGATCGCCTTCTCTTCATCTCCGTAGAGGGAGTGCATGTACCCCAGACGGAAGAGGAATCTCGTCTCATCTGGATTTCCTTCAGCGGCAGTGCTGTAAGATTCCAGTGCATCTTGGTAATCACCTTCATGCTGATGGAGCAAACCGTTGAGGTAACAAATTCTCGGTTGATCATCCTGAACCTGCAAACTCCCGAGCAGAACTTTCGCCTCGTCGATCTTGTCCTCGAGGATCAACGCCTCGCAGAGCAGCATCCCGACTCGCGGCTCGCCTGCTCCACAGCTCTTCCAGCCTGCCTCGAGAATCTTCAGCGCCTTCTTCGACGAGCCTTCCTCGAGCAACAGTTTGCCGAGCAAGTGCATGCAGAGAATATTCTCCTTGCACCCGAACAGGGTTTCACGAGCTTCCTCACGCCGACCGAGAAGATCCAGCACCACTCCTCGGCGGAAAGGGTCGGTGACGTCATCGAGGATCACCTCGAGTTCATCGATCGCCTCCCTTCGGGAGGTCACTCCTTGTCGTGTCTCGTGGTAAAAATCGACCGAGGTTTCCCTCGTCAAGACCAGATCACGCAAGGAAATTTCGCTCATCGCATCCAAGAATGCCTCCTCGATGGAAGTCGGGCGTTGAATTCCGTGTTCCCGGGGCTTCGGAATGGATCCGATACAGATCCCCTGGATCTACGGAAGTGAGTCCAGGATCATAAGAAAGGTACAGGAGACAGTCAACACGAACAGGATGGGGATCTCAATCTGGCTCTCCTTGCAGCGCTGCCAGATCGAGGAGACCATGGCGCCAGAGACCTCTCGCCCCTCACAGGAGCGGGAATATCCGGATTGTGGCCGCCGTGACGGTCCTATTCCATGACTCCAGCATCACCTCGGTGAATTCACCAGCGGTGAGGAAAGGGACGAGAGACGAGATGAGCGATGGACTCAATCCAGCCCAGCAGAGCGCAGTCACGGCCCACCTCGGCCCATTGGCCATCATCGCCGGCCCCGGCAGCGGGAAGACCCGGGTGATGACTCACCGCGTCGCAGAATTGGTTCACTCGGGGGTGACCCCGGGATCGATCCTGGCGATCACCTTCACCAACAAGGCGGCCGACGAGATGCTGCGACGCACCTTGAAACTGCTCGATCCACAGCGTTCATCCCAGCTACCGACATCTGGGTTCCTCGGCCCTTCCTCTCTCGATCTTGACGATGGCACCCCGGTCCTCCGCACATTTCACTCCTTCTGTGCTCGTTTGCTGAGGCGCCACCTGCACCGAATCGAACCCTACTCTGGCCGATACTCCATCTACGACAGTTCCGATCAGCTACAACTGGTCAGCGTGATCCTCAAGGAGTTAAAACTCGACAAGACTTCCTTCCCCCCCCGCAACTCTCTCTCCCGTATCAGTCACTGGAAGAGTCACATGACCTCGCCAGAACAGGCGGGGGAAGATTCCTCGACCTTTCATGAACAACAACTGGTACGCATCTTCCATCGCTATCAGGAGCTCCTGGAAGAGCGAGACGCGGTTGATTTCGACGACTTGCTGCTGCTGGTGGTTCGGTTACTGCAAGAGCATCCAGATGTTCTCGATCACCTCAGGAATCGTTTCCAGTTTGTGATGATCGATGAGTTCCAGGACACCAATCTCCCGCAGTACATGATCGCCAAACTACTTTCGGAGCAGCACAGGAACCTGTGCGTCACCGGGGATCCCGACCAATCGATCTACTCGTGGAGGGGTGCCAGTCCCGACAACTTCCGCCGCTTCAAGGAGGATTTTCCGGAACACTCCTTCATCACTCTCGATCAGAACTATCGCTCCACTCCACAGATCCTCGAGGTTGCTGGCCGTCTCGCTGGAACTGAATTTGGCGAGCGAAAACTATTCACCGAGAATGCAGATGGAGCCGAGGTCAGGGTTCAGCAATTACGAGACGAGCGAAGTGAGGCCGCGAGAATCGCAGATCATATCGAGACCTGGATGGAAGAGGGCTGCTCGGCATCCGAGATCGCCGTGCTGTACCGGGTCAACTCACTTTCGCGAACCCTGGAAGAGGAGTTCGTTCGTCGCCGGATCCTCTACGCCGTGATCGGTGGAATGTCCTTCTACGAGCGCAAGGAGGTCAAAGACATCCTCGCCTATCTACGGGCGGCTCGATCTTCCAGGGACGATGTTGCGTTGCTCAGGGTCATCAATACTCCGGCACGCGGCATCGGCAAGGTCAGCATCGAGCGCTTTCAAGATGCCGCCAGGGATGCGAATAGAAACCTCGGTGAACACCTGCGGGAGGAGAGCGACTTCGCCTCCATCCGTGGTAAGGCTCGCAAGGGTCTCGAACAGTTCAAGGATGTCATCCAGCAACTTTCTACAAACCTTGACGCTCCCCTTCCCGATCAAGTGAAACTCGCCATCGAGACCAGCGGCTACGTCTCCTTCCTCAAGAAGGCCGAACCTGAATCGTGGCCAGAACGGGAACGAAACCTGGAGGAACTGGTCGCCGCGGCTGCCGAGACCGAAGAGATTCTCGCCAGCGTCGCTGCCAGTGCGTCCGATGATCCTGAGTTTCAAGAGATCGACCCCCTCTCGCTATTTCTCGAGCGGATCGCGCTGGTCACCGACGCAGAGATGCGAGAGGAAGAAGAGGGCCAGGTTTCTCTGATGACATTACATGGCGCCAAGGGACTCGAATTTGATCGGGTCATCATCGCCGGAGCCGAGGAGACTCTGATTCCTCACGCTCGACAGGGAGAAGTGGTGCATGTGGAGGAAGAGCGCCGACTCCTCTATGTCGGCGTCACCCGTGCCCGCAAGGAACTGTGCATGACCCACACCAGCTGGCGAAGGCGCTTTCAAGAGCGGGAGCCGAGAATGCCATCCTCCTTCTTCACCGAACTGGAAGGGACCTCGATCGTCTTCGAACGCAACGCAGTCCCGGCCTATTCCAGTGGTGGCTGGGGTCAAAGCAACAGTGGAATTGATCCCTCGGAGTCGGCCGAGGATGAGGATGATGGCCTGCATCCGGGGGCCTGGATCCGTCATGAGATCCTCGGGAGAGGGGTCATCGTCAAATCCCAGGGGCACGGTGCATCCAAGCGAATCTCGGTCCGCTTCGAACAAGGAGGAGAGAAACAGTTGGTGGTCGCCTATGCTCCTGTGACACCGATCGCCCCACCGGATGAAGAATGGGAGCCGTGTTGATCTCTCGCATGAGCACTCGTAAGTGCCTGAAACAATGCCTCGTCATCTTGCTGATCCTGTCGATGACGGGCGATCAGCGCGGCGATGCCCATGAACTGGCGGAGGGGGTCGGAACCCAGGCCACCTTCACCATTCGCGATGGGCAGGTGATCATCCTGTTCAATCTGGGGTGGAGCGTTCCTGCCGGATTTCCATTACTCGCCGACCTCGACTCCGATGGCGATGATCGTGTGGAAGAAGAGGAGTGGCGCCCCTACCTGAAGACTCGAATTGAATCTCTCCTGCCGCAACTGGATCTCCGCATCAATGGCCAGCAGGTTCAACTCCAACTGGATCTGATCGAACACGCGGGCCTGGAGGGTTCGGTGCGAGCTCGCCCCTTCGACGCCTACTTCACCCTACATGGTTCACTGCCAGAATCACTCCCAGAGAATAGTCCCTGGGGCGGCGGCTACTGGCTGCACTGGCAGGACAACAGTTATCGTGAGCAAACTTCGAGTCAGTACTCGTGGATTCCCATCGAGGATCATGACCCCGATCTTTCCTTCTACATCCTGCGACCGGATCCATCCCTCTTCGAGGACCAGGGCGCCTTCATCCGTACTCCCGGCCGCAACACGATCCTTTACTTCTATCGAGGGGAGACCTCCTTTGACCCCATGAACGATACCGCTCCCACCGCCGTACAACTGGCCAGTCTCCCTACCGCTCGACCGGAAGCGTCGACGGAAGAAGCGCAGTCGAATCGTCCCCCTCGCCAGGATGGAGAGACTCCACCGTCGCCGCGAAGATTTCCATCGGAGACCGACCGCTCCCCGGATGAAGTCGGTGAAGAAGAGCAGATCGGCGGTCTGGTGGAGACCATCGTGCTGGGGGAAGCACCGATCTGGGAGGTCGTGCTAGCGCTGTTACTGGCGATCCTCTACGGCGCTGGTCATGCGATTGGACCCGGCCATGGCAAGACGATGGTGGCGGCCTACCTGGTCGGTACTCGCGGTCGAATTCGCGATGCCGTGGTGCTCGGTCTGGTGGTCACCTTTGCCCACACCATCAGCATCTTCCTGCTGGGGCTGCTATTACTGGGGCTGATCGAGGCCAGTACCGACAAGGCCACATCCGCCACCTTTCAGAACTGGATCACCACCGTCTTCAGTTTCGGATCGGGCGCCTTGCTGGCGACCTTCGGGCTGATCCTCGCCCGGCGGCGCTGGCGAGCGAGCCGCAAAAATGATCCCTCGCACGATCCCTCGCACGATCCCTCGCACGATCCCTCGCACGATCTCTCGCACGATCACTCGCACGATCACTCGCACGATCACTCTCATGATCACTCTCATGATCACTCTCATGATCACTCTCATGGGCATTCTCATCTGCCTGCGGACTGGGGCCAAGATGGCGAGGTTCGATTCCGTGATCTGGTGACACTCGGATTCAGCGGCGGAATCGTGCCGTGCCCGGCGGGATTCACCATCATGCTGGTCGCCGCTCACTTTCAGGCTCTGTGGCTAGGACTGATCGTGCTCGGTTTCTTCAGTCTCGGACTGGGATTGATGCTGATCGGAATCGGCTGCGTACTGGTGCTGGGCAAGGAACGAATTCTCAATCGAGTGGGTGCCCCGTTGAAGTCGCGTTTCTTGCAACTGGCGCCGGTGTTCTCGGCGCTGCTGGTGAGCCTGATCGGAGTCTGGTTTTGCGTCGACAGTTGGACCCAAGGACGAGAACCGATCGCCCAAATGCTGAGGGCTCTGGCGAGTTACCTGGACGGTTAGTGGGCGACCGAAATCCCCAACGCCTCGAACATCGCTCGAGCCTTGTCGAGCAACTCGACACGTTCCGCCTGCGGCTTCGAGTCCCATGTCACCGCACCACCGAAGGGAACCAGAGCACGCTTCCCTCGGATCAGAGCGGAGCGAATCGCAATGCTCAGTTCGAGATCTCCCGTCGGGGCCAGCCAACCGATGGAACCGGTGTAGATGGAGCGAGGCCACGGCTCCAACTGGCGGATCCGCTCCATCGCTGCCAATTTCGGAGCCCCGGTGATGGATCCTCCGGGAAAAGTCGCGCGTAGGATCTCGCCGGGACTCGGATCCCCTCTCAACTCACCGGTCACCGTCGCCACCGTATGCAACACCGAGGCATACCGTTCGACCTGCGCCGGATGCACCACCTCGACAGTGCCCGGCTGGCAGATGCGGCCCAGATCGTTTCTCTCGAGGTCGACGATCATCGCCAATTCTGCTCGTTCCTTGGGATCCGCCAGCAACGCAGTTGCTGCTTCTCGATCTTCATCTCGATCTCGCCCTCTGGCGATGGTCCCCTTGATGGGACGCGTCCCGATGTGTCTCCCCCTTCTCGAGAGAAACTGTTCCGGTGAAGCGGACACCACCGAGAAGGGATCGCCCTGGATCATCGCTCCATAGGGCACCGGCTGCGCCTCACGCCAGAGCCGATGCAAGGCGACCGCCGAGGGGACCGGATCGACGATCCAGCCACGAGCCAGATTGACCTCGTATACCTCTCCGAGGCCTATTCCATGGCGGATCTCCGACACAGCCTCGAGGTATTGAGCATCGGTGAGAGAGGATTCGACGATTCTCACCGGTGACGACGAGATCGAATCGCGGGCATCGCTGGAGGTGCCACCGGGGCGGCGCCACCACTGTCGATCCTGCCACCCCGCTCGACCCCGATGAACCGACCAACCTTGCTTCTCGATGGCATCGATCAACACCACCTCGTCGTACAGATGCCAGCAGAGGTCGGGGACCCCATCGAGCAAGGAGCCGATGGCCCCAGTGGGGGTCTGCCGTGGGGACAATCCCAGAAAACGATCGGCCGCCTCATAACCGATCCAGCCGACCGCACCGCCGACGAAGGGAAGCGAGTCGACCTCTGCGGGATCGTTGGTGGCCCACTGTTTCCACCACCGATCCAGCTGCTCGAGCGGATCTCCACCACCGGAATCGATCACCCGGTCGGCAGTGCTGACCTGCCACCGATCTCGACTCGCCTCGAAGGAGCCGATCGGGTCGACCCCGGCGATGTGCCAGCGGCCAGTTCCGGCCACATCGAGACCGCTCTCCAGCAAAAAGCCGGGCTGCCCCGGACCGATCGCAGCGAGCAGGCTCTCGACCTCGACAGGGCCCAAAGCCTCGATTCGAGGTGCTGCTTGGAAGGGGTGAGAAGCTTCATTGGCGCTCATCTGGCTCGATTCATGGCGAAATTGTACTGCAGAATTTCGCTCGATCTGCCGAAAGATGAGTCATGACCGACGACCCGACGGGAGCCGCATTGCGGCTTCGGTCCCCCCTTCCCTGTGGGAAGAGAAAGATAGACTTGACCAAGATCTGTACAGAAGAAAGAGACCCTGATGATTCCGAACTCTCCTCTCACTCACCCCGACGAGCGATCCTTGATGGTGGTCAGCAACGACGAAGAACATTGCATCCTCTACGATGGTACCGACTTGCCGTCGCTGCTGGAGCAGTTGATGACGATGGGAAGCGATTCTCCCTCGACCCTCGACGCCGCCGCGCATATCGATGAGGAAGAACTGACCCAGGATCACTTCCGCGCCATCGTGAGGGAACTGCTCAGTCGTCGCCACGGGATTCTGAGATAAGCAGGCCCCCTCTTCTTCCGGACGATCCAGGCCTACTTCTCCCATGGTTATCCACATGACGGTCGCGGCATCTGGGTTTATCCACCGGTGGTGACTGGACCATTTTGATTCAGTTCCCAGTTCTTCTTCCCATTTTTTTTCGGCCTTCGTAGGATCCCTACAGGGGAACGCCGCCCCTTGGGATGGAAGTGGGTACAAATTCGATGGACTCGTTCCTCAAACACCTCGAAACAGAGCGGAACCTGAGCCCGGAAACTCTCCGGGCCTACCGCAAGGACCTCGAACAACTCCGTGACTTCTTTGAGGTCAAGGATCTCTCACTGATTGCCACCAAGGAGAGCACCGAGGTTCGCCGCTGGTTGGCTCACTTCGCAGAGGTCGGTTATTCGCGCAGCACGGTGGCCCGAAAACTCGCATCGATTCGTGGGTACTTCCGCTTCCTCACCGGCCAAGGTCGGATCGAAGGACGCTGCGCGTTTCTCGAGTTGAGTACACCGCGGGTGCCCCGTGCACTGCCCCACTTCCTCTCCGTTCAGGAAGTCTTGCGTCTACTGGATCAACCAGAGACCAACACGTACCGCGGGCTGAGAGATCGAGCCATCCTCGAAATCCTCTACAGCACCGGCCTCAGGGTCAGTGAACTGGTCGCTCTCGACTGGCTGCACATCGACGGTCCTGCGCGTCTGGTTCGAGCCTACGGAAAGGGACGCAAGGAGCGCATCGTTCCCATCGGCGAGCATGCGCTGACCGCTCTCTTCAGTTACCAGGAAGCGATCCCTGCACGCTGGCAACCCGAGGATGGAAACTGGAGCCCTCACCCGGTGCTGTTGAATCGCTTCGGTGATCGCATCTCCGATCGATCGATCCGCAAGATCCTCGACCGATACATCGGCAAGGCGGGCCTCGACAGTCGAACCAGTCCCCATACCCTGCGCCACTCGTATGCGACTCACCTGCTCGACCGTGGCGCCAATCTACGGCAGGTACAGGAACTTCTCGGCCACAAACATCTCGCCACCACCCAGGTCTACAACCACCTCAGTAGCGAGAAAATCTCCGAGCGACACCGTTCAGATCACCCTCATAGCGAGATGCCCGAGGTCGAATCCTCTCGCTGAGACGAGGTAGGAAAACAGCGGGCAGATCTCGCGCTCGCGGACTTGTTCCGAGGGTCGATTGCCGCCTCGCTGTGATGTCGCTATCCTCCCCTCCTCAGGCCCATGTTCATATTCAGCGAACACAGGGCTGGCGTAGCTCAGTTGGTAGAGCACAGCTTTCGTAAAGCTGAGGTCATGGGTTCGACTCCCGTCGCCAGCTCCAATGAAACGCAAGACCTCGTGGACCAGCGGGTCCACGAGGTCCTTTTTTTTCCATCCCTCTACAGGTCACTCTCCTGACTTCCCTGCGATTCTGCTCCCGTTGATTTGAAATCGCTCCTCGATCCGACCTTTTCTTGACAATACAATGGGTAGGCCCGTCGATTGAACATCGTGGTCAGAGATGACCCCGAAAGGGAACCCATGACACTTTCCAAGCAGCGGATCCTCGGGATCCTCTCCCTTCTTGCTGCAGCCATGACGATGCTCTTCTCCACCTCTCTCGACGCCCAGTGTGATCCGGGCGGAGGCCTCGGTGGCACCGGAGCGGATGTGATCGTCGGTGAGTTGACCGGCACCCAGAGTTACGGTTCAGCGGGCGGCTATTACGCTTATTCAGTGGGAACCACATCCTGCAACATCGGCACCGAGGAACTGCTCTGGATCTCCAATACCAATCAGCACCCGGTGATCGGTCAAAACATGTTTCGCCTCAAGGATGGAGTGCTCGAGCAGATCGGCATGAGCTGGCTCAAGCACGGATTCACCGCTTTGCAGGGAAACACCTGTGGTTGCGGCTGCGTCTCTTCGGGAACCGGTAGCCGGCTCGGGGTCGGTTGCTCCGATCCCTACGGAGCCAGTTTGAATGGTAGCCAGGGAAGCCTCGGCGCTCGCTCAGAGGTGACCGATCCGGCCCACGGTGGATTCATCTATCCGCAGAACCTCGACCCCGGCAACAGTGATCTGACCTGGCGTCGCTTGCGCGTTCACGGGAGTGACCTGGACTCGTCGACCAATGTTGGAGCGCAGTACTTCGTCGAGGGACATTATGTCACCCCCGACGATGCTGCCGCAGGCAATCATCACAATAACACCAGTTACCGACAGGTCTCCGTCTCCTCCTCCACTTCCAATCACGCCATCACCTTTGTTGGATCGACCCAGCGGCAACAGCCAGGCATCCAGGCGTGGCAAGACAATGATCCGACTGTGACTCTGGTCGACATCTCGGACGCTGGAGACGGACTCTTGATCCTCGGATACAAGGTCATCCAACTGAATGCCAACCTGTGGCGATACGAGTACGCTCTTTACAACATGGACTCGACCCGCGCGGTACGCAGTTTCTCCGTGCCGCTGCTGGGTGTGATCGCCAGCGATGTCGGTTTCCGCGATGTCGAGTACCACAGCACCGAGATCTACGATGGAACCGACTGGGCGGTGTCTACCGCCAACGGGGAAATCAACTGGTCGACTCAAACCTTTGCACAGAACCCCAACGCCAACGCACTTCGTTGGGGAACGATGTACAACTTCCGCTTCGTGACCACCTCTCCACCCACCGCTGCCAATGCGACTCTCGGGCTGTTCCAACCCGGTGCCGTGGACACTCTGCTGGTGACCACCCTCGCTCCGATGGTCGGCAATCTCGATTGCAACAATAACGGCATTCCAGATGGGGATGAAATCGCCAACGGCGCATCCGATTGCGATGGAAATGGACTGCTCGATGAATGCCAGGAAGACTGTGACAACGACGGAATTGCCGATGCCTGTGAACTGATCAATGGCGCACTCGACTGCAATGGGAATTTCATCCCTGACACCTGCGAGATCTCTTCAGGTGCAGCGGATTGCGACTTTGATGGAGTGCTCGACAGTTGTGAAATTGACCTGGGAAGCGAAACGGACTGCGATCTCGACGGGTCCATCGATAGTTGCCAGATCGCAGCGAATCCCGCCACAGACTGCGATGCCAACGGAGTTCTCGATATCTGTGAGGCTGCAGGAATCTTCTCCTATGTCGACAATGTCTCCCCGCCGGCGCCGATCGCCGACAACTTGCCTCCGGTGATCCGGATCATCGAGGTCACACAGGTAGGACTGGTCGACGATATAGATGTGGCGCTAGACCTGACTCACACCTGGATCGGCGATCTCGCCATCTCGGTGGCCAATCCTTCCGGCACCACCGTCAACTTGCACAGCCAGACTGGCGGTTCTTCCGATGACATCAACGCGATCTACGACGACGATGGCAGCCCAGGATCCACTCCTCCTGCCTCGCCACTGTCCACTTTCGATGGAGCCAGCGGTCTGGGCAACTGGACCCTTACCATCTCGGATAATGCCGGAGGAGATTCCGGTTCCCTTCAGACCTGGGGACTCGACATCTCCATCGCCGGAGCAGGAATTCCAGACTGCAATGGTAATGGTATTCACGACGGCTGTGAGATCACTGCAGCAAACGACTGCAATCTCAATGGTGTCCTCGATGAGTGCGATATCGCGAACGGGACCAGCGCCGACAATGATGGCGATGGCACTCCCGATGAATGTGGAGGAGGCGGAGCCGTCACCTACATCCGTGGCGATACCAATATTGATGGAAGCCTCGATGTCAGCGATGCGGTCAACACCCTCGGCTTCCTCTTCAATGGATCACCGGTGAGTTGTCTGGCAAGCCTCGATGATAACGGGGATAATCAGGTCGACGTTTCCGATGTGGTGCATCTGATCGGCTACATGTTCGCAGGTGGATCCGAGCCAGCGGCACCTTTCCCCGATTGTGGCCCCGATGGGCCCGGCGGGCTCGGATGTACTTCCTTCAACCTTTGCCCCTGATTCTCGGGTCAAGAGACGCCGCGGACCCCTTTCGATCGATCGGAAGGGGTCCACGGCCTGCTCGATTTAGATCCAGTTCGAGCAGGCCCAACTCGATCTGAGCCACTCTGAGCCGTTCCTCATCCTCGACCCAGCCGCCGCCATAAAAGCGCTTCCACAGCCACGGATGAGCCGCGAGAGCGAGGCAGAAGCCCACTCAACCGCCTCCTGCACCGGTTATTCGGCTCCCTGCGGCCCTTATTTTCAATCCTTGTATCCCGGTCGATGAAGGGGAAAATGGTAAATGGCTCTGTCCCTACAATTTCCAATCTCTCCAGCCCTCCGGAGGAGTTATGAAGTTTCTCAATTCCGTAGTCTCTTTACTGATCATCACCATCTGGGTCACTCCGTTGCAGGCTCAGGATCCGGCCATCCTGACCAGCATCTCCAGTCCGCTGGATGACCATCACTACCTGTTGCTGGATACCAGCGACTGGACCACTGCTGAAACTCTCGCCAACAGCTGGGGCGGTAACCTCGTGGCCGTTGCAGACCAGGCGGAGATGGATTTCATCGCGGACAACTTCAGAAACTTTGGCGGCTCCTCACGGCGCTTGTGGCTGGGTCTCAATGACATCGCGGTCGAGGGTGTCTTCGAATGGAGCAACGGCGAACCGCTGGTGTACAGCAACTGGAATGCCGGGGAACCCAACAACTCCAACAACGAGGACATGGTCCACACCCTCGAGGCCTCCCCCTACCTGTGGAATGACATCAACGAGATCGCCAACAATGTCAGTACCTATGGTCTCCTCGAACTGGAGCCGTGTGGTCTCACCGCACCTGACGCGCTGGTGGCGTCCTCGGTGGGTCCCGACATCACCCTCGAGTTCACCAACAATGGTCCATACACCGACACTTTTCAGATCTGGCGTGACGGGGTCTTCTACCAGGACATCGCCGACCCCGCTGCGACCAGTTGGACCGACAACAATCTTTGCCAGGGAGCCTACAACTATCTGATCGTCGTCTCTGACGGCGCCTGCTTCGATTTCACCGACCGAATTGATGTCCCCCATGGATTCGAGATCTACGGCAGTCTCGACACGCCACTGCCGATTCCCAACAGCACCCCGACGGGAGTCACCTCGGTGATCAACATCACCGACAACTACACGATTCAGGACATCGATATCGAGGTCCATATCACTCACACCTGGACTCGAGAAGTGGGGATCGACCTGACGCATCCATCGGCCACGATGGTGACCTTGAAACAGTACATCCCCGGGTCTCCCAGCGATGTGAATCACATTCACACCATCTTTGATGACCAGGGAATCCCCTTCGATGAGGACCAGATTCCACTCAACATCCGCATGCAACCTCAGGGGCCCGGCACCCTCGCCGATTTTGCCGGCTTCCCCATCGATGGAAACTGGCGCCTGATCGCGGCCGACTACACCGGGGGCGAATTTGGAGATCTCGAGGCATGGGCCATCCACCATCGTAGTGGCCCGCCCTGTCAGCTCACCCCTCCCATCGACTTCACCGCCGCCACCAGTGGCAATGAAGTGACTCTCAGTTGGGACCTCAACGGCAACAACTTCACCAGCATCGATGTGTATCGCGATGGACAGCTCGCTGAGACCTTGGCTGGAAGTGATCAGCAGTGGACCGATGTCCTTCCCGGCGGACCCGCTTCCTACCACTACCAGCTGCGCTGCTGGGACGACTCGGTCACCCCCTGCTGTGTCATCGATGGAAATGCTATCTGGGCACTGGTCAATGCCATCGATCTGGTGTGGGCCGCTGAAGGGAGTGGTGGTCAGATCGACTCGGCACTGGCGATCGCCGATGCGCTGGTGCTCAACGGGCTCGCCCCGGCAATGATGACGGACATCCTCGGTTGTGATTGTCTACTCGACACGCCAACCCTCGAGCGGGTCTGGGTGGCCACTGGCACCTATCCCGATCATTATTGCTTGAGCACTGCAGAAGGTCAACTGCTGGCGGACCTGATCGCCAACGGCATCGATGTCTACATCGAGGGCGGCGATGTGTGGGGATACTGTGCCCAGACTTCCTTCGCTGATTATGACGGGATCGGACTGGGAGTGGTCGATGGCGACGACTCGTTACTGGACTTGATCGGTGGTTCCTATGCCACGCTTGATATGACCGGAATGGATGCCGCATACAACCAGGACCAGGCGGCCAGCGACTGGACCGATCGGCTGGTCACCGCAGATCCCCTCACGCCGGACCTGGCGGGAGCCTCGAGCGGCTCCATCTGGGTCCAATCGGGCATCGGCTACAGCGTCGGTAACTTTTACGAGACCGATGATCCGTTTGGCGAGGTGATCGCGCAGTCGTGGGAGTTCGGTGGCTACAGCGGCGAGCAGGGTCTCCTGATGGGCCTCTACCTCGATGCTCTCGGAGCCAGTAGCGGTCCACCACCGGAACTGTTCCGCCGTGGGGATGTCAACGTCGATGGCGGTGTCAACATCGCCGATGCCATCCGCCTGCTCAACGCCCTGTTCGTTCCTGGATCGCCCCAGCCCGATTGTATCGACAGTGCAGATGTCAATGACGACGGCGGAAACAACGTCGCCGATGCGGTTTACCTGCTCAACGCACTGTTCGTGCCGGGATCGGACAATCCACCGGCGCCGGGCGCTCTCGATTGCGGCGTCGATCCGACCGATGATGGTATTGACTGCGCCCTGTATCTGGCCTGTCCCTGATGAAGAACGGGATGATGGACCACTACCCGCACCCGAGGAGAACCATCGTTGGCATTCTCGCATCGCTTGTGCTGCTCTGCTGCAGCGTGATGTCCTCGGCTCAGGTGATCCTGCACAGCGATGAGATGGCCTCGTCTGGATCGAATACCTCGCACAACATGGTTCGCGATGACGATGGCGTGCTTCACTGTGTCTCTCTGGAGCGAAATGCCGCCGACGAGATGGCTCTGATTGTCCAGAGTTCCTCGGATGGAGGTGCCACCTGGTGGACCCAGCCGCCCAATCTCAACGACGACGACAGTGGCCTGTTCGATCCCGATCCCGCCAGCCAATGCTCGGTCGCCATCGATGACCAGGGGATCCTCCACGTACTGTGGGGTCGGTACACCTACCCGTCGTACTTTCGCCAGTTTTACCGCCGCTTCGATCCCGCCACCGGCGACCGTTCCGACATCATCGAGATCAGCACCATCACCGGTGCCCCACTCAATGCTCGCACCTCGGCGATGGACATCGTCATCGATGGCAACAACACGGTGTGGATCTCGGGGCACCACCCCTCCAGCTGGGTCGAGCACCTGCTGCGTAGCGATCAACCCTACGCGGCAGATGATTCCTTCACCGACCTGGGGGCTTTCAGTCCCTCGGCCAGTGCCCAGAACACGCGTCTGGCGGTCGATGACAGCGGCCGCATCCATTGCAGTTTCTATCGCAACACCCCACCGGGGGTCTACGAGCACCGCATCTACGACCCGACCATCGGACCATCGGGGGCCGCCGGCTGGCAGGCAGATACCTTCGTGCTCGGCAATACCACCGGCAGCAATGACTACTTCGGCTGGCTCTCCAGCGATGCGCTTGGAAATGTGCACAGTGCCTATGTCGTCGACGCCGCCTCCGGCTCGCCGCTGTGGAGTTTCCGCTACCGCAGGTGGGACGAAATCAATGGCTGGAGTGACGAGACCACTCTGTTCGATGCCAGCAGCGACCAGGTCACCAACATCGCCAACTACAAGATCTTTAACATCGGCTGCGACGAGACCTCCGGCACGGTCCATGCCGTGTACCGAGACCTCGCCAACGAAGGCGATCTGGTGCTGGCACAAAAACTCGCCACCTCCCCCGAGTTCGAGGTGGTCGAGCAGTTACAACCGACCACACTCGGCCAGCACGCCTACATCTATCCGACCATCCGAGGCACGCTGTACCCCGCCTTCAACAACACTTCCTTCAGTCTCGATGTCACCTACCAGCTGCGCGAGATTCCGGGGGTCCCACCCTATTCATTGATCTATCACAACGGTTCCTCTGGATCGGTGATTCGATTCATCCGCGGAGATGGCAACGAAGATGGCAGTTTCAATGTTGCGGACATCGTGTACGGGCTCAATGCGCTGTTCGTGCCGGGAGGGGTATCTCCGAATTGCATCGAGAGTTGCGATATCAATGATGATGGTAGTTTCAACATCGCAGACATGGTCTACGGGTTGAATGCACTCTTTGTCCCCGGTTCTCCCCCTCTGGATGCTCCATACCCGACCTGCGGGACCGATCCGCTCGGCAACACTCTCGACTGCCCGACCACCAGCGCTGCTTGCCCCTGACCAGCGCCATCGGTATCCATATCAGTTGGCGTGATCGTAGAGCGCCTTCTTGAGCGCAGGGATGTCCTTGTAGTGGTCCCAGAATCGATAGAGCACCTGGTCCTTGGCATCGATGATGAGCAGATCTCCGGGCCAGTGGCCTCGGTACTTCTTGACGATATCCAACTGAGCTCGACCATCGATCTTGACCCGGATGTAATCGTTGAGCAGACCTGCGATCTCTTCATCTTGTGCCAATAATCGTTCGATCCGCTCCGACTGATCACATCGGTTCGCCTCGACGAAGATCAGTCGAGTCTCCGAGGTCCACTGCGATTCCTCGACTCCCTCGTCAAAATCGAGCCAACGGATGGGAATCGGCGGCGGTTCGACTCCTGCCTGACGCAACAGACCGTCGAGCCAGGGGCGCTGATAGTCATTGGACTCGAAGGCACGGGGCAGGATCCCCTGCCAGATCACCTTGCCTGTGGAATCGAGGAAGAAGGCGGAAGGGAACCCCTTCACGCCGTGGCGCTCGATGTTGCTGGCCTGCTCCGACAGGATGGGGAAGGTCACCTGGTTCTTGTCGATGAATTTCTGGACCAACTCTGGCTGCTTGGACGAGTAACTGAAAACAGTCATCATCGACAAGAACTCGGGTCCCACTTCTTGCTGCCACCTGACCAGGCTGGGCAATGCCGGAGCACAACACTCTCAGCCAGGAATCGTATAGGCGACCAGCAGCGGCTTGCCACGCCCCAATACAGTGAGAGGTGATGCAGCGACAGAGAGGCCCTTGGTGGCGTTGAACCAGCGATCGCCCTCCTCGAGTTTCAACTCCGGCAGTGATTTTCCCAGCGACGAGAAGTGGAACTGCTCCGGAGCGGAGACCTGAGCGGAGACCGGAGCGGAGACCGGAGCGGAGACCGGAGCGGAGACCTGCGCGGGGACCTGAGCGGGTTCCCGAGCGGCCTCCTGGGCCAGCAGGAGTGTCGAGGAGAGGGACAGGGCGATCAGCAACGGCTTCCATCGGTTCATCGAGGTCTCCTCCCCCAGTGGACGCAGCCAGCCCACCGGCCGTTCCCAGCAATGCCTCACATCACCAAAAAAACGGCCCCGAGGAAACCCCGGGGCCGTCACTCTCACTCGTTTCCGGATCCAGGTTAGTAGCTGTTTTGCATCTGGTTCGACTCGCTGTCGGTGGATTCCTTGTTGCTGCCGACCGAAGCTGCCGCGACATGACCGTACTTCTTGTTGAGGTTGAAGAAGACCAGCGCCAGCGGGATTGCCAGTGCGGCGATCCAGCGGAAGGCCATCTTGCCGGCATAGGCAGCGGCCGCTTCAGCGGTGGCTCCGGCGTTGTCCGCCATGTAAGTCACGATGTAGGAGTCCTGGATCGCTCCGATCGCAGGAGCCGCGACATAACCGACGATCAACATTCCCGCTCCCCCCATCAGACACAGTCCCATGGCACCACTGTTGGGGATCCGCTCGGAGACGAAACCGAGCATCGTCGGCCAGAAGAAGCAGATGCCGCCATAAAAGACGGTGGCGGTGAGGAAGATGGTTGGGAAAGTCTCGGCGTAGGTCATGGCAAAAAGACCGACCCCCCCGAGCACTGCCGATCCCATCAGCAGTCCGGTCGGCGAGAACCTGTGGACAAATCCTCCGGCGAAGTAACGAAGTACTGCCATCAGACCACTGCCATAGACCAGCACGAGGATTCCGGCACCCGCCGTCGTCGAGCCGGCTCCGAGAGAACTTTGCATTGCGGGTGTCATGATCTCACCCATCCAGCGTCCTGGTCCCAGTTCCAGCGTGGCGGTCAGTCCCATGCAGCACAGCATCAACAAGAAGAGCGGTGAAGCGATGGAAGCCTTGACCTCGTCATCGGAGACGTTGGATTGAACCCGTTCGGTCTGGGGAATCTCCTGCCCCAGGAACAGGTAGCCATATGCGAGGGTAGGAATCAGCACCAGAGCCATCTTGGCCTGCAGTGCACTGAGTCCCAGCAGGGTCCAGCCGGTCAGGGCGGCATCGTAGGCCTGCTGGAACGCCACGCTCCAGGTCGCCGGATCCGCAACAACAGAGGCAGAATCTGCCAGTGCTCCCGCCGCTATTGCAGCATCGGCCGCGGCATTGCTGACCCAGAAGCCAAACAGCGCCCCGATGATGATCCCCACCGGCCAGAAGACATGGAACTGGTTCAACCGTGTGGTTTTGTTGTCGGAGTAGAGGGTGGCGACCAGCGGGTTGCAGCCCGCCTCGACGCAGCCGTTGCCGATGGCAATGACGGAAGCTCCCGCCATCAACTGACCGAAGCCATCGGCGTACATCATCAGGATCACGCCCAGGATGTGGCAGACGAACGCCATCTTGAGCGAGACCGCAATGCCGATCTTCTCGATCACCGGTCCGAGCATGATGATGGCGACTGCGAAGCCACCGAGGGCTGCACCGCCGACCCAGCCGGCTTGCGTGTTGGTGAGTCCATACATCGTACTGAAATCACCCATCGAAGATGTGATGACGCCAAAGGCGATGGAGGTCGCAATCAGCGAGATGCAACTGGCCCAGAAGAGCCGTGCCTTGCCCGCTTCATCAAGTACTTGAGACATGTATGTCACCCCTTTTCCAAATGCTGTTGTACGCAGGGAGCCTGTCCTGCCATGTCCCTAGTGGGACAAAGGTTCGCCAATATGTCAATCAAGGAATTTGGAAGAGACGAAGCCCCTGCTTAACAAATCCGCTTGTATATCTATTTGTTAATGTTTACAATCCGGGCTAGTCGAAACTCACCACTGAGGAATCGCGCAAACCTATTCACTTTGCTCTTCATCTCTATTGAGTTGCCCACAGCCTCTGAGGTCGTGGGCAACTTATTTCAATTTCCCCAACAATCTTCGCCACGTCTCGATTTCCACCGCCGGCAGGTGCCTCTTCCCCAGTTTCTTTGAACTCTGCACCAGCTGTCTGCGAAATCGAGCGTCTTCACTGAACCTCAGCACCAGTTGAGCCAATTGCTGTGCATCCTGACGCCTGAAGATTCCCCGATGACTCTCTCCAAGGAGGCCCAGGTTGCCGGGCGCATCGCTGGCCAGAATCGGAATCTCTGCGACCAACGCCTCGCTGATGATGTTGGCCCCACCCTCATCGAGGGATGGGTGTATCAGCAGATCAGAGCGAGCCAGTTCGCTTCGTACCCGCGCGGCAGGCACCGCTCCGAGCCAGCGCCATCTCGGTTCTCTTCGCATCGCCTGAGTCGCCAACCTGCGGTACCTCGGCTCCTCGATCCCCCCCAGGTGCACCACCTCCAATCGACGCCCATCGGCGATCCGATCGGGTAACCAACCCAACGCTTCGAGCGGCAGCAGCGGATCCTTGACCCGCCGTAGCAAACCCACCACCAGCAGACGAAACCTCGTCTTCAGCGGTTTTCTGCCGCTAGGGAGTGGTCTTGCAGACTGTGGTACGAAGTGAACTCGCCCTGCCCATCTCGATCGGATCGTCTCTGGCAACGAATCGACCGCCCCCCGGTACAGGGACACCAGATGGTCTGCCTGCTCCAGACTCTTGAGCACTCGCCGTGCCGGCGCTCCGCCGGAAGGAAGTTCGAGATGGAGATCGGTTCCACTCAAGGCGAC
>Ga0302119_10000054_pt1 | contig 39745 bp, 16 predicted proteins | sample AG5_Tmax_MG_FD_203114 | JGI IMG/M metagenome (GOLD analysis project Ga0302119, IMG submission 203114) | Marine microbial communities from Western Arctic Ocean, Canada - AG5_Tmax | ecosystem: Environmental > Aquatic > Marine > Oceanic | place: Canada: Western Arctic Ocean | collected 2017-10-01 | reverse complement strand
GGACTTCCTGAAATGTCGCAGCATCCACGAACAGTAATGGTGAATCGATTTCCGTCGTGATCCCCCATTGCAACCTTCTGATGAGTTCGACCCAGGACTTCGATGGTACTATCCGGTATTTCTACCGACTCGACCTTTCTTCTTGGTGCATCAATGACTAGAATCTGGGTCGTAATGGCTCGTTTATCCTTCAAGCCCGAGCTAAAAATCCTGTTCTTGTTTATCCCGCATGCCCTAGCTAGCCGTCTTAGGTATCTATTGGTCTCCCAGTTTGTCATTGTCACCCGGGCAACTGTGAAGCGCCCCTTATCATCGAGTGCGGGGACTTTAGAGGATTCCTCGACCCTGAAGTCCTCGACCCTAGTTTTGAGTAGTCCGCCAATTCCCTCTGCAGGGACCATCCATGTGGAGAGTCCCAAGTAATTCTCGATTTCGCTCCCTTTCAGGGAATCACCCCCTCAAAGCTTGATGCTTGAGAATTCCTTGGTGATCTCGGAGCATATGTCTTTGAGAATCTTGTCAGCCTTCTTGCCCTTGACCGAACGTACATACAATTCCGGGTCATCGAGATCCGGGTGGTTCTGAAAGTAGTTTGCATACTCTACATCGTCCCGGTCATTCAGGCGGGAGCGGAACATCTGGAGTGCCGTATGATTCCCGTCAATGACTCTGATTCGTAGTTCTCGACCCTTGTTCTTCATTACTTTGACTGGCATAGGACGGGCGGTCGACTCGAGGGGCCCTTTTGAGGCCTTGCATGCTAAAGTCGAGCCAAACTCGCCACAAACCTCCCCTAAGTTTTACAGCGGGAGGTTTTGGGGGCATCGATGTCAGGCATAGAAGCCGTGACAAAACGCGTGGCTGAATCGTTCGAGAGGATGTCGTTACCTATCCTCATAGTTAGCCTATTATTGACTGGTTTTCTGGCATATTTCCTAGTCGGGAGCCTTGCATTCACGACCGATCTCTCATCATTCGCACCGGAAACCGATGCTGATGACGCACAAGACAGAATAGAGAGCGCTATTGGGACGTCACCCCATTTGGTGTACATCAATGTCAAACCTGCTGCGAGCGAGGATCAAGTGGCTAACGTGCTAGAAATGAAGGCTTTACACCAACTGGCTGAAGATCATGCAATGATTCAAGCTTATTCTGAAGAAAACGGCTTTTTCATATCCTCTCAGATTAATGCTGCCGAAGTCCTTCAGAGATTCCTGGAACAGAGGAACATCTCAGGAAATCTCTCTGATTTCAACGATTGGAAGGAGATGCTGGACGCTGCTCTAGGCGATGAGGAGTGCGGAGATGCATTTGGAAACGATGAGAGGTCGATTGCCACCGCTGCCTTCGCGTCCTCTGCCTTGCTACACAGGGATCTGGATTATGCCCCTGTTTGTAACTGGCTGGAGAGCGGAGAAGGAAATCCGACCCCTACGGCCAGTAGCACACTCTGGCTCATCGAAATCAGCGGGGACATAGAGGGTGAGGACCGCCAGAGGCATGCCAATGAAATCAGGGAGATGCTGAGTGGTACAGCCATCCTCGAGTATGGAGTTATCTCAGACGACCTCATCAGCAACGACATCAACGAATCGACCCTAGATAACTTGGTTTGGTTAATCTTCCTAGCCGTAATGGTCGTGGTCGTCCTACTCGCCCTAACATTCCGATCAGCAACAATGGTAGTCGCGCCCCTAGTGGCACTACTGGCATCCCTAGTCTGGACATATGGTGCTATTTCCCTAATAGGGATGCGTTTCTCCATCCTAGAGGTCGCGGTTGCTCCCGTTGTACTTGGTCTTGGCATAGATTACTCCATCCATCTGCAGAGGGCGTACGAACGAGCAAAGGAAGAATCTAGCAGCTCGGCGGAGGCATGGGCGAAGGCTTTGATGGAGCTGAGGGTCGCCCTATCTCTAGCAGTAATCACCACTGTCTTCGCTTTCCTGGCTAATTCGCTTTCACCCCTCCCCCCACTCCGGACATTCGGAGCCACACTAGCACTGGGGGTCGTCTCAGCTTTCCTCGCGAGCACGGTCACGGTCGGAGCTATGCACGTTTTCGTCGAGAGGACGATGGGTGCATCACAGAAGAGGGGTCTAGAACTGGGCAGTTTGGCTGAGAAGGCTGCTGAATTCCAGAGGGGAAACGCTCCCTTAGTCCTGCTATCTGTGGCAATAATCACAGCGGGTTCGGTCGTAGTTGCAATGCAGGGTCTCGACACCAGTTTCGAGCTGACGGACTTCCTTTCCGAGGACGAGATGGAGATAATGGAAGTCAGGGACGAGCTCTACCAATCCTACGAGGTGAACGCTCTGAAGTCCGTCTACATTCTTGTTGAGCCGGGAGAGGGAGAGTTCTCTTTCGACAGTGAAGAGGGGTTAATCGAGGCGCTCGGCGACTTAGAAGACGCTCTCACCAGGATGGAAGGCACGGTTGTAACCGAGGCTCCGGGGACGAACAACAAGTGGACCTCATACGATAGTATTTACAGAATCGTTGCCGATGCAATCGAGCAGGACCCCCAGTTCGGAATCGAACACAACCTAGAGGTGTTTGGGGAAGACCTTGCTCCGGGAGATAGTTTCGTCGAGGGCGACTTGGCGTCCGCCCTCTCCTCACTCCTATCGAATGACACAGTTGGAGACCAACTCAGAGGAGCAACCTGGTCAGAGAGAACGAGTAAGCACGTTGGCCTCACGGACGATGGCTCTGCGATTAAGTTCCTGAGGATTAGGGTAGATGTTGAGGCCCGGAGCAGTGCGATGGTGGAGCAGATATCAGGAGACATGAAGGAAGAGTCGTTCATCGTCTCTTCGGATACCGGTGGCAGGGCATACGCAGTCGGCGATCTGATGACCCTGTCCAACCTCCTTTCCGGTTTGATATCATCAATCGTCAGTTCCACTGCAATTAGCCTGACAGTTTCCCTACTGGTGTTGGCGGTACTGACAAGAAAGATCGGGCAATCTTTGCTGATCATTCTACCAGTCGGACTAGCTGGCTCTTGGGTAGTAGGTTCGATGGCTGTCATGGGCATCAATTGGAACGTTCTGACGATTATGATCACGGCGCTTACCATAGGGCTCGGAATTGACTACTCGATTCACGTATGGAGGCGCTTCGAGTCGAATAGGGAATCCGGGATGGCGATATGGCCGGCAATGAGGGACATGTACGCTAACACGGGTTCTGCCCTTCTGATGTCAGCAGGCACGACTATTTGCGGCTTCATGGTACTACTCCTCTCTCCCATCCCAGTAATCAGAGACTTCGGAGTCGTGAGTTCGATTTCTGTAGCCTTTTCCCTAATCCTTGCTCTCCTGGTCCTCCCGGGGCTGCTTGCAGCGGAGGTCAGAACAAATGGGAACGGCTCAAACTAGGTTAACTCGGCGAGATCGTCCATCTCCAGGTTCTGCTCCCTTGCCAAGAGAAGCATGGCGACCTCCAGCGACACTGGCCCCAGTGCCCTCCTCTTCCTCTGCGCCCTGCGGATTACCTCTCTCTTCTCCAAGCCCGACATTTTGGCAACCATAGAGGCCAACTTGCCCGTTGTCCCCTCTTCCTTATCTGGTCGATTATCGGTGCTAATGGGAATCGGTGGGACCGGAGGCTCCACCGAAGTTTCAGTGGAACTTGCAGGTGGGATGGGTATTTCGCCAACCCTGGACAAAAATGGCCGCCAACCAAGTTCTGGAGGGTGATTGAAGGAAGAAGCGCATGGGAATAGACCGCTCTCCTCACCAACTAGCCATCCCGAGACATGCAGCCTCTCTACTAGAGTGTAAGCAACTTCTGGAGAGAACCATTGCATCTCCAGAGACCACATACGAGCTAGTTCCATCGCTCCAATCGGCTCCCCGGTACCTCCGTTGAAAGAAGCGTGGAGTAGCTTTGAAATCTCGATTTCTAGCCCTGAGGACATGTTTCAGGCCCTGCTAGAGGCAGGCATGCTTCATGATTGCCCAGAACATTTTCGCGTTTAATTGAAATGTGATGGCTCTATCCACGAGCGATTTTCTATGCCTAGGGAGTACATCGCACGCGATCCGAGGACGGGAAAAAGGATCGGTGAGGGAAAGAAGAGGGGGAAGAAAAGTTCTGGTTTTGCTGCCCTATCTCCCGACAGTGGCCCATGGCAGAGGCTTGAGATTTCCGAAATACTCTCCCTTGCCACGGGAGAGTCTGAAAAGGTAGAGATTCTGATAGATGGGAAAAGATGGATGCTCGGTAGGATTGACGCGATTAAAGCTCTGAGCAAAGTTGGCGAGAGAGATGCCGAGCAGGCATACGAAGCCTTGGTTGACGCCTTGGAGGATAAATTCCCCGACGTCAGAATTGCCGCTTTGAAGACACTCCCCTCATTCGCACTAAGGAGGCAGGGGATACTCCTCCACTGCCTTTCTGACAGGCTGCTTGACGATGAGGAATCAGTTAGGGGGGAGGCGATGAACTGCCTGAAGAAGATAGCCCCTCTATTCCCCTCGGGATGCGAGGATATGCTTCGAAGAGAGCTACGTGACAAAAGAAAGGAACATCGAGATAATGCCTTCGGGGCACTCAAACTTACGGCAATAGAGTGGCCAGAGGTGGGGTGCCTACATCTGGATGAGATTATCAGAGAGGACGATGTTGATCTCCGAATCAGAGGTTCGCTAATCCTCAGAACCGTTGCTTCGAAGGGGGGTGCAGAGGCATGGGACCTGATTACATGGTCACTTCAGGACGAAGAAGTCAGGGTTCGCAGAAATGCAGCCAAGACCCTCACCGTTCTCGCCAATGTTGAGCCTAGAGTGGCCGTCATACTAGTCGAGTCCAGCCTCAGAGAGAATGACAGGTCCATCAGAAATTCGGTGATAAAGGCCCTTAGAAAGCTGGACATCCAGAGCCCGAGAGTCGTCCAGATGATTCTGAAGGGTGCGTCGGACGAGGACTTGGAGATGCGGAAGGCCTGCGTGGGCCAGATCTCGATCATCCTGTCGGGCCAGGAGCTCCAAGAGGCAGCAGGTGAGCTTCTGAAGAAGGAGAAAGACCCGAGTCTCAAGAAAAGACTTCAATCCCTCGCTTTGGACCCTGACTTCGAGGGTTCCGAAGAGGAGAAGAACCGCAAGCTCGCTCCGGCCGAGTATGTTCCAAAAGAAGACGAAGATATGGCTCTCCCGCATCCTCCTACCTTGGGTGAGGATGATAAACGCCAGTCAGGTCGGCCGGCCAGCGAGGAAAGCAAATGAGTGACGAATTCGACGATAAGTTGGCTCGATTCGAGAAACTGTGGGACGGAGTCACTCCTAAGGGAGTGAACCGCACCAAGGCCCTGAAGTTCAGGCAGTACATGATGAACCATGTTCTTCAGAAGTTCCACAAGCGCCGGAAGGACCAGTGGGCCAATGCAGACAAGGGCCACTACAACCACGGATTCTCGAGCAAAGACCAGTTCCTGACAAAGGATAATTGCAGGAAGTACTGGATGGGAGAGCTCCAGAAGAACATCAGAGAAGCTGAGACCTGGTCCTGAGGCCAAACGATGTCTTCTCTAACCTTCAACGACTGGCGACTTGAGAGCGATATCGCTGAGGCTATCAAGGGGTTGGGTTGGAACGAGCCGACGCAGATCCAAGCCGAGGCGGTTCCAGTAGCTCGCAGAGGCAAGGACGTAGTTGGGCAGGCTAGGACCGGTTCTGGTAAGACGGCTGCCTTTGGGATACCGATTATCGAGTCATGCGAGCCGAATGGAACTTTGCAGTCTCTCGTCCTCTGCCCAACAAGGGAGCTAGCGGTCCAAGTTGCCGAGGAGATGAATAGTCTTCAGGGAAACAAGGGACTCAGGATTGAGACTGTCTACGGAGGCACAGACATAGAGAAGCAGGCAAAACTGCTCGGAAGGGGAGTGGATGTGATTGTGGGAACTCCTGGGAGAGTCATCGACATGAGCAAAAGGGGTCACATTGACCTGGCCGCGATCGGAATCTTCTGTCTCGACGAGGCAGACAGAATGCTCGACATGGGCTTCTTCCCCGACGTCCTATGGGTAGTGGAGAAGATGACTAGCAGGAAACAGACTCTTCTCTTCAGCGCCACATTCCCTCAAGAGGTACTAGATGCCACGGAGGAGTTCACCAACGACCCAGTACACGTGATGAGCGAGGATCTTGAGGTCGAGGTCCCAGAGATAGACCAATTCGCAATCAAAGTAGGTCGACTCAACAAGATGTGGGCCCTAGGCAGAATCATCGCAAATATGTCGGAAGGAGACCAGATGCTTATCTTCACCAACACGAAGAGGATGGTCGACATGCTTGACGAGAGGCTCGAGAGGCAAGGTGTTGACTCGTCCTCCCTCCATGGCGACATGCCACAGAACAAGAGGGAGCGGATCCTAGATAGTTTTCGCGAAGGCAAGAAGAGTATCCTCGTGGCCACTGATGTAGCCGCAAGGGGACTGGATGTGTATGGCATCACCCACGTGATTAACTACGACCTACCCGATGAGACGGAATCATACGTCCACAGGATCGGGCGCACTGGAAGAATGGGGAGAAGTGGCCAAGCCTGGAGCTTCGTTGGCGGTTCGGACATGTCGCAACTGGACAAAATTGCCAACACGTGGGGGATGACGATTCCAATGGTGGATGCCCCAGAACTACCAGATGGGGCCAAGGAGATGGCGAGGCTGAAGGAAGACTGGGACGAGCTCTCGGACTGCTTTGGGATGGTCACTGTCAGGCTATCGCTAGGGAGCGGGGACGCGAGCAAGCTCGCTCTGGCTGACTGGATAATCAAACAAGCAAGGATACCAGAGGTGGCGATTGGGGAAATCTCGATGGGGGGCGATGAGTCCACAGTGGAGGTACACGTGAATAAGGCCTCGTACGTAATCGACGTACTAAAATCAAGGGAGTTCAAAGGTAGAAGACTCCAGCCGGCAATAGTAAACTAATCCAGCAGCACAGGGAATAGTTTCGGTTCATCGGAAGGGACCTTCCGCATCCTAAATATATCCGGACCAACAAGACCCTACATGGCTGGCGGCAAGGGGAGCAACGCGGCCAAAGATAAGCAAGCTACAGAGGCGGCCAAGAAGAAGGCTGAGGCGGAGAAGAAGGCCGCTGAGGCAGCCAAGAAGAAGGACGAGGCGGAGAAGAAGAATCTGCAGAGGCAGAAGAAGGCCGCAGACGCGGCTGCCAAGGAAAGGACCGCGGTCGAGAAGGATCTTGAGAGCGCAAAGAAGGCCCGGGAAAAGGCCGAACAGGACCTCAAGAAGACAGTATCATCCATCAAAGAAGCATCCAGCAAGATTAGCGAACTGAAGAAGGCCACAGACGCCGCTGCCAAGGAAAGGACCGCGGTCGAGAAGGATCTTGGGAGCGCAAAGAAGGCCCGGGAAAAGGCCGAACAGGACCTCAAGAAGACAGTATCATCCATCAAAGAAGCATCCAGCAAGATTAGCGAACTGAAGAAGGCCACAGACGCCGCTGCCAAGGAAAGGCCCGCGGTCGAGAAGGATCTTGAGAGCGCAAAGAAGGCCCGGGAAAAGGCCGAACAGAACCTCAAGAAGACAGTATCATCCATCAAAGAAGCATCCAGCAAGATTAGCGAACTGAAGAAGGCAAAATCGATCACCGAGAGGGACTTCAAGAACCAAGAATCGGCAAGGAAGAGAGTGGAAAACGACCTGGTTCGGAAGAAGAAGTCGATCGTCGGGGAGACAAAACATCTCGAGAACCTTGAAAGGCAGGTAAAATCAACCAAGTCAAAGCTAGAGCACTCCAAGAAGGCAGCATCGGAGACGAAGAGCCGACTGGAGAAGGAAAAGGAGAGATTCGACAAAGACGCCAAGAAGTCAGGGGACTTATCCAAAGAGCTCAGCTCCCTGCAAAGCGACCTCAAGAAGTCCGAGATTGAGCAAAAGAAGGCCAATGCAGAGCTGTCTGTAGTGTCCAATAAGGGCGCCTCCGAGAAGGCAAAATTGAAACAACTAACCGATTCAATTAGGGGCCTGAAGGGGAAGATCTCCCAGTTGGCCAAGAAAGTCAAGGAGACGAGAACGAAGACGGAGGACGAGTCGAAGATGCTGAAGGACTTCGAAAGCAGGCTAGCAGAGGAGACCAAGGTGAAGGCCGAGGCGGAGAAGAGGCTGAACAAGGCCAAGAAAGCAACCGAATCTGCCATCTCAAAGAGGAAGCAGGCGGAGGCGAAGACAAGGGAGGCAGAAAAGACATACAAATCCACGGTCAAGCCCAGAAAGGACGCCGAGGACCGAGCCAAGAGGGCCGATGCCGACAGGAAGAAGGTCGAGAGAGAACTCGAGAAGCGGGAGTCAATCCAGAAGAAGGCCGAGGCGGAGGCGAAGCAGGGATTAGCTGACAGGAAGGATGCGGAGAAGGCCAAGGCAGATGCGGAGAAGGCCAAGGCAGATGCGGAGAAGGCCCGAGATGCGCGCATCAAGGCCACGGACAAGGCAAGGTCGCTGCTTTCCGAGACAAGGGCCAAGATGAAGGAGATTCGCGAGAGCCTACGGGAGGCCGAGGGAGAGAGAAAAGCCGCGCAGGAGAGATCTGCAAAGGCCAAGGCAGAGACGGAGGAGCTCACAAAAAAGGCAGCCTCCAGCAAGGCTAGCGCCGAAAGCTCCGCCAAGAGAGTGGATGATGAGAGCAAAGCCGGCAAGGAGGCCAAGGTCAAGCACGCCGAACACAAAAAGAGAGGCGAGAAGGCAAAGGAGGAAACTGCTGCCGCGGACGAGGAGAGAAAGAAGGCACTGAGCAGATTGGATGAGGTCGTCAAGGCCAAGCTTGCCTATCAGAAACGTGCCTCTGCAGAGAGCAAGAAGAGAGAGGCCCTCGAGGATGCGTCCTCTCTGAAGAGGAAGGCAACCTCGGACGCAAACAAGAAGACGGAATCAGAGGCCAAGCTCAAGGCAGAGCAGGAGAAGAAGGCAGAATCCGAGGCACGAGCCCACAAGAAGGCCAAGGAGGATCTGAAGAGGGAAACAGAGTCATGGAAGGAAGCAGAGAGGCATCTGGGCAAGGCGACCGGCGCTCGCAAGAAGTCTCAGGAAGAGGCAACCAAGGCCCAGAAAGAGAAGGAAATCACCCAGAAGGAGTACCAAGAGGCGAAGCAACTCAGGATAGAGGCCGAGAACGCGACCAAACAAGAAGAGCGAGACATGAGGGAGGCACGGAGGCGCGCAGAAGCCGAGGCCAAGGCCAGACGCGACCTCGAGGAGGAGATCGAAGAGGAAGAGAAGCGTCGCAAGGTCGCTAGGGCGAAGAAGAGGGTACTGGAGAAGAAGAAGCTCAGTGCCGAGGAGCTTGCCAAGGAAGAGGCACGGAAACGTCAGGAAGCCAAGAAAAGAGTCAGGAAGAAGGCGGAGAAGAGGCGTAAGAAGGCCGAGGAGGCCCGCCAGAGGAAGAGCCTAGCCGAGGCCGCGGCCGAGCAGGCCGCGGAGGTGATCAAGTTAGAGGTCGAACTGAGGCTGAACGACCTGAAGGCGCAGGAGGGCTCGATGTCCAAAGAGGACTACATCAATGCCAGGATCAAGATCAAAGCGATAACGGTGGACTTCTCGGTCATCGGGGAGTCAGGTGGAAGGGACGATGATCTACAGCAGATCGACGGTATTGACGATTCCCTGGAAAATAGACTGATTACCCTCGGGATAACCACCCTGGACCAGATTTCCAAGATGAACGACGACATGTCCGACGACGTCAACGATGCGATAGAGTACATGCCAGGAAGGATTCGCAGGCAACTATGGGCCGAGCAGGCAAAGATCCTCCTTGAGTGATAAAGTAGACACCCCTATAAGGGGTGTCTAAATGTGAAAAACAGAGTTTTTATTGGATAAGACCAAAAGCAGAATTTGCCGATAGAAGAGTATGCGAGCGCAAGCAAGGTCCTCAGTCAGAGCACTGACACTGGTCCTGCTAATGCTTACGAGCACACAGCTTATCCTACTGACCTCTCTAGATTACCCCTTCAAAGAGCTCGAGCGAGAGACGCAGAGGTTCGAGGTCGACAACTCCGGGGCGTCCATCCTCGACCTGGGGCTGGACCACTCCTGCGTAATCGGAGAATCAAACCAGATGAAGTGCTGGGGGCAGGGGCAAGGTGGCAAGACGGGGCACGAGAACACGGCCAGCTACGGTGACGGCGAGAAGGAGATGGGCCAGTACCTCATGTTCACGGACGTCGGCACTGGTCTCACCTTCACGGATGTGAGTGCAGGCGAGGATCACACATGCGCATTGATCAACGACGGTTCAGTGAAGTGCTGGGGCCGAAACGACCTATTGGGCTCTGACTCCGGAGTATTAGCTTCGGGAGCACGGGGCGACGGATACCTAGAGATGGGAGACTCCATCCCCCCTGTCTACGGAATCGGCCCGGGATCGGGTAGCCCCGAGTGGAGCTCCGTGTCGATCTCGATCGGAGGCTCGCACTCCTGCTCCATAGTCAACAACACAACTCAAGACGAGCTCAGATGCTGGGGGGAAAGCGGGTCTGGTCAGCTGGGGCTGGGCTCCACGGCCACGATAGGTGACACGGGCTCAGAGAGCATGGTGGTCGATCTTCCCGCGAGGGGAGGTGTTGGACTATCCCAAGTCTCGGCTGGATACAGTCACACCTGCATCCTATGGGTCGATGGCGAGATAGGATGCTGGGGTTCCAACACCTATGGTGAACTGGGGATCGGGGGGACGGAGTCGATTGGAGATGAAGGCGGAGAGATGGGAGAGAGCCTGGTGCTAGTCGACCTACCCTCAGGGAGGACAGTCACAAACATCGTCGCCGGGGAGCACATGACCTGTGCCGTCCTCGACGATAGCGACGACGGAAACCTAGCATGCTGGGGCTGGGGAGACAGCGGTAGGCTCGGCAGTGAATCCACATCCAACATCGGCGACTCGTCTGGAGAGATGGGAGATGACCTTGAGCTCGTGCAACTCGGGACCGGCCTGACAGTCGATACGATAGGGATTGGGTACGGATCGTCATGCGCCATCCTAGATGACGGCGACTCGGGAACTCCGAAGACAGTCAAGTGCTGGGGCAAGGGAGATGACGGTGCGCTGGGTTCCGGGGACGCCGTCACGAGAGGTGATGGGCAGTATGAGATGGGGAACTACCTGGAAAACGTCGACTTGGGGACTGGTGTATACGCTACTTCAATCGATATGGGTGACTCATACGCATGTGCAATCCTAAACAACAGCATGGTCAAGTGCTGGGGGGCGGGGATGGATGGGAGAACCGGTTTAGGCAAGAGTGGTGCGACTGGTGATGAATCAGATGAGATGGGAGATGACCTCTCTTACGTGGAACTCTTCCTTCCCGAACCGACCCTTGACCAACCCTGCGACCTCCCTGCAGAGGGATCCCCCCTGTCCCAGGAGACCCTGGATAGCACCAGCTCGTACGTGGGCAACAAGACTGCGACTGCACTGACATCGGACGCATGCGGCGCTGTGACCTACATCGACGAGACCAACGATGTAGTCAGGTTCGGAATCTTCTACAAGGGAAAGTGGACTACGGAGACCGTCTTCAGCACTGGTTACTCTGACCCGAGGGTGGCTGACGTGTCCATGACAATCGACTCCAACGGAATCCCCCACATATCCATAGCTTGGACCTACTCTGGCGGCACCTCATCCGCAATCAGCTACTACACCAAGGACGATGGGAACTGGATAACATGGGACGTACCGACCACTGGTCTGCCAACTGCTACCGCTATCGAGATAGACGAAGATGGCAACCTATACGTCATCTACCAATCTTACGCTGAATCCATGGGTTCGGTGAACCTGCACTTGTATGCCAGGACGTGCTCCTCGGCCCAATACGCATCTACGCAATGCGTGGGCTCTGGAGATTGGACTTGGGTTCCTAACGATTACGACATCAGCAGCGCATCGCTGTCCAGCTCCCTGGACTCGGACGTCAGTCAAGATGGAACCATACAAGTGGCCTACCTAGATAGTTCCTGCAGTGTTTCGAGCTGTATCGAGGACCCGGGGTACGTGAATGTAGTGGAGCTCGGCTCGACCGGTTTCGGCACCCCTGTGAACACCACTAGTCTCGCACACGTATCTGGGCAGTGGAGTGAGAACAGCGTCGTTGCAGGGAACTCCTCTCTCTCTTTGGACCTGGGGCTGGATGACTCCATACACATCTCCTACCTAGGGCAGAGTGGAGGCATCCACTACACATCTTGCTCTTCTAGTTGCGAGAGCCCGGGGTCATGGTCCTCCGAGGACGTGACTGACTCGGTCGACGTCTCCGACAGCGGGGTCATAGACATCGCGATAGGCGCTGACCTATCCGCACTAATCCTTGTCGGGACACCCGACGGGACGTACACACTTCACAAGAGTAGCGGCTCATGGGACATAACCCAGCTGGAGGGGACGGGTGGGTCGGACTGGGTCGGTGTCGAACTCAGCGAACAAGGAAAGATGTGGGGATTCACTTTCTACCCCGGGACCTCGGCCGCCATGTCCCTATTCACACAGGAGGGGCTAGCCACAGCGGGGCTGCTCGACGACATCGATGGGGACGGCTGGTCAAGACTCGACGAAATCCGTTGCGGCACGGACTACACCAGCTCATCTTCGACCCCTGCGGACGCAGATGGGGACGGGGTGTGCGATATTTTCGACGATTGGGTGGACACCTCGGTCTCTGCCGAGTCGGATGCCCTCTCCATCGGAGAGGAGTTCGGATGCGCGGTGCTGTCCAACAGCTCCGTAGCATGCTGGGGCGACAACTCCGAGGGACAGCTGGGAAGCGCCTCGGCGGGATCCAACAGCGCCTACGCGGTGCTGGTCGACCTTCCCTCTGGATTTGAGGCTGGGGCCGTGGACGCTGGCTCGGCCCATGCCTGCTCCACCGGGCTCGACGGCAGCCTCGTCTGCTGGGGCAGGAACACCCATGGCCAGCTCGGACGCGGAACGGCGTCCGCCAGCGAGTCCCCGGGCTACGCGAGCCTACCATCCGAGGTCACGGTCTCGCAGTACGCTGCGGGAGCGGATCACAACTGCATGACAGGCACGGACTCAAACATGTACTGCTGGGGTAACGGGGGCGACGACAGGACGGGTAAGATCATCAACGACGCGGACTCTGAAACTCAATATGAGAACTTCACGGACAACTCACGGTCCTGGGCCTCGAGCGGGACAAGCTACATGCAGGGTCCGGGCGAGGGCCTGGACTACGTACTGAGATCCCTATACAACGGCTGGCGAGCAGAGACCCTGACGTCTAACGACTCGTTCTCAGTCTCACCGGGGGACGTGGTGTCGTTCAAGATGAAGGCGAGGTACCACGGTAACAACGGCTACACAAGCGAGTACCTCAGAATCTACGCAGGAGGGCAGTTGCTCTCCCAGATCGACTCCAACGGCACGACCTCTGGGAGCTCCCTATCATCTTGGCAGAACGTGGCATTCGAAGTCCCAGACAGCTACAGCGGGTCTGGCGACGTCTCAATCCAGATTTACGTATACGGCCATTACAACGAGGTCCACATTGACGATCTCCGAGTCAAATACATTGGATATGGCTCCATAGGCTCAGTTCTGGAGCCCAGTAGGGCCCTCTGGGACGCGTCGGGCGGTGTCTCGCAGATAGCCCTCGGTGCACGACACTCATGCGCACTGCTAACCACTGGCAGCGTGAACTGCTGGGGGCACAACGGGGGGAGCTACTCCAACATCCTCGGAAGCCCCGCCTACACTGGAACGAGCACCTACGACCCGAAGGAGGTCGACATGTCTGGCTCAAGAAGCCTGGTCTCGTCCAACTGGACCGGTAGCACCGTGGAGGGTATCAACGCCGGCGATGGCGTTTCCTGCGCCATCATGAGAAGCGGTGAGGCACTCTGCTGGGGGTCTTCATCGCAGACTTCCTACGTTGACCCATCTGTGAATTCGATTGCTACGACGGGGGATGTCGGCAGGAGCCCAGCCCTGACCACTGACGGCAGTGGAAACTGGTTGTTGGCCTACAACGACGGATCTGGAATCTCATTCGCCAGATACGATGGCTCGAGCTGGAGCACGACTGCTGTCTGCTCGTCATCGGATGAATGTGACAGCGACAAGGGAGTCGGAGTCGGCGAGGGACCGGATGGGGGCATGCACTTCCTTAGCTACGACGAAGCCGCCGAGGAGCTCGTCCACACCAGGCACCTGACGAACCAATCCACCATGCCGTCGGTGACGGGCCAGAACCCGAGCTACTTCAGCATCGCGAGGGACCCAGGCACGGAGGACCTGCACCTGACATACTACAGGGGCAGCGGCAAGAAGCTGATGCACAAGACGTTCAACGGCACGGTTTGGTCGGATCCCGTGGTGGTCGATGACGACCAGACCTACACAGGGTACTCTTTGAACGGAATGAAGATCGACTCGGGAGGGAACCTCCACCTCTCCTACTGGTCATGGCAGACCTCGGGCACCGATGACTCCTGGCTGAAGTACGCCCACTACGATGGATCGTCCTGGACTGTGGAGACCCTGCAGTCGATAATAGACAAGAACAGCCCGACTATGCACACGTCCCTCGACCTGGACAGCAGCGGCAACCCACACATCTCCTACTACGACCACAAGAACGACACGTTGCGCTACACGTACCACGACGGGTCCGTCTGGGTCGACCAGAACCTGACGGTCGACGACTCCAACGACAACGGCAGGTACAACTCGATAGCCCTAGACAGCAGCGACTACCCCCGGATAGCGTACAGGAACGAGACCTCGGACGACTTGGAACTGGTCGTTTTTACCGGGACATCTTGGTCCAGGGAAGTGGTCGACAGCACGAACAACGTCGGTAGCTGGGCATCGACAGCCATCGACAGCGGCGACAGGACCAGCATCGCCTACTACTACGATTCGGGAGGGGACCTGAGGTATGCCTCCCACGATGGGGCCTCTTGGTCCATACAGGACATCGACACGAGCATCTCGTCAGACAGGATAGTTCTCGAACTAGATGGGGATGATAGACCCCGGATCGCCTACTCCTCCAGCTCCAGCGATTCCCGCCTCGCATACAACAACAGCGCGACTGGGGACGTATGGAATGTACAGGAGATCTGGAACGGCTACGACGTCGGAAGCCATGTGTCGATGACGCTCGACTACACGACCGGTACGGCCTACCTAGCCTACAAGCAAGCTTCCTACCCTGCCAACGGAGGTCTGCTGACCACTGCGTTCACCGGGACGGTCGTCGCGTCCGATGGGATCGCCAGCAGCGGTGAGTCCTCCAACTCGATCGGGATGGCCCCGAGAGTCCACTTCTCGGGAAGCACGATCACCGCTCCCTTCCTGAACGGTACAGACGGAGCATCTCCCGCATTCATCGAGATGGTTACGATCCGAGAAGATGGAGGGGCCATCTCCACAATCGACGGTGAGTCGAGCAGTGTGGGCTCATATGGCATCTCGATGGCGCTCGACAGCTCCGGCAACCAACACATCTCATACTACAACAACAGCGCCTCCAGCCTGATGTACGCCATGTTCGACGGTTCCGCGTGGCAGGTAGAGGAGGTGGACAACGGAGGAACCTCTGGCCTCTACTCCTCCATAGCCATCGACTCAAACGACAACCCGCACATCTCCTACGTCAACCAGAGCACCACCCCCAGGCCAGTCATGTACGCCCACCACAACGGCACCGCATGGGGTATAGAGGTCGTCGACGACACCCCATACTATGCCTATGACACCTCCATAGACCTAGATTCCAGCGACAACGCGCACATATCCTATGCCGTCTACAACAACACGGGAAACTCCTACAACCTGAGGTACTCCTACCACAACGGTACCGAGTGGGTCTACGAGGACGTCAAGGACTACAGTTCCTCTTGGGGCTACTCATACACCGGGAGGAACGGCCAGATCAAGCTGAACAGCACGGACGTCCCACACGTGGTCTTCTACGATGACTACTACGATGACGTATACATCTCCATCAGGGCGACCGGTGCCTGGTCATCAAGCAGCGTGGACAACTACGGCGGGAGGTATACAAACGATGAGCGGGGGATATCCCTCGCAATAGACTCAGCGGATGGCCTGCACGTCGCCTACTACGACATGAACAGCAGGTCCTTGGAGTATGCATACATGGGTCTGGGAGGGTCGACGTGGACCACGACAAACGTCCACGACCAAGGGAACCACTACATTGGGGCGTCGGTTTCCATCGCAGTCGATGGCGAGGACCTTCCTCACATCGCATACCACGACAGAAGCAACTGGGACCTGGAGTACGCTCGATTCGACGGCGATAGTTGGTTAGTGGAGACGTTGGAAAGCAGCTACAATGTGGGGAGGTCGCCCAACATCGCCATCGACCAGTCCGGCAACATCAACTTCGCATATGAGAACTACAGCAATTACGCGCTCAAGTCGCTAGTTATCACCGTCGGCGCGTCGACCGAGAAGGTATCCGAAATCGGGACCCATAGCTTCGGGATGGGCTACGACGTCGACGATTCTGGAAGTCCCCACCTTAGCTTCTACAACGGCTCGGACACTGCAGGAGCACTACAGTACGCATCAAAGAGCGGGACATCGTGGTCCAGCGTCATATTGGATCAGAGCTCGACCATGGTGGGGACTTACTCCGACCTGGCCCTCGATGGGAACGGCGACCCCCATATCTCCTACGTTGATGCGACCAACGGCTTCCTGCGCTATGCCCAGTACGATGGGTCCTCGTGGACCATCTCGACGGTAGACTCCAGCGGTAGCGTGCTCGGATACACCTCGATTACAATCGATGAAGATGGACTGCCTCGGATTGCCTATCATGACGGTTCCCTCAGGCTCGCAGTCTGGGACGGGTCCTCTTGGGCCCTGACAACCCAAGACGCTGGGTCTGCTGGACAGGGGACCCAAGTCACGGTAGACGCGAACGGGGACACAAGAATCGCCTACTTCGACGAGGATCAGGACAATCTGGAGTTCTCCATTGCCGGAAATCCCTCCCCAATCGTCATGGGGAACTCGCAATACAACCCCACCGGGACCTCGATGGGCTCTGGGGTCGGGAGCGTGACGTCATTCGACGTTGGCGAGACCCATGGGTGCGCCGTGACGGGAAGCACCGTCAGATGCTGGGGCGTCGCTATCGACGGGCAACTCGGGAACGGAGTCGGAGTAGTAACTTCGGGAGACCCAGTCAGCGTGTCCACCGTCTCTGGTTGGACTGCTTTGGAGGTCTCGGTGTCCACCAGCTCGGGAACGGGGGGCGGCACGACTTGCGCTCTTTTCTCCAACCTGACTGAGGACCGCCGGGTCATGTGCTGGGGCGATGGCGCCTCGGGACAGATCGGGGATGGTGGCACAGCCTCGCTGGCATCACCAGCCTCCACCGACCTCGTCATGCTCGACTCGGACACCCCCCTGGGAGCGGCAGAAGGAAGCTCGGCACTGTCCTCGAGCCCCTATGATATGTCGGAGATATCTCTGTCCGTCGACGGTAAGTTCGGATGCGCGAGATCATCGCAGGGGCATGTGAAGTGCTGGGGCTACAATGGCTACGGGCAGCTGGGTCACGGCAACACGTCCACTGCCTCTGACGGGGACAATGAGATGGGAGAAAACCTCGCATTCGTGCCATTGGGGGCCAACAGGACCGCTTTGCGTATCTCGGTAGGGCAGAGTCACGCTTGCGCTATGTTGGACGACGGCAGCGTGAAGTGCTGGGGAAGGAACATCTACGGGCAGCTCGGGATCGGGAACAACACCCAAATCGGAGATGGTGCGGACGAGATGGGAGACAACCTCGCCACGGCAGACCTAGGTCCCGGCAGGACGGCCACGGACATCACTGTGGGATCATACCACAGCTGCGCGATCCTGGACGACGGCAACGTGAAGTGCTGGGGCTACAATGGCTACGGGAACCTCGGAATCGAGAATACAACCTCCATGGGAGACGGTGCGAACGAGATGGGAGCCAACCTCATCACGGTCGACCTTGGGACTGGTAGGACCGCTATAGCGATCGATGCCGGAGCAGCCCACACCTGCGCGATCCTGGACAGCGGCGTACTGAAGTGCTGGGGCTACAATGCCAACGGGAGGCTCGGACAGGGCCACACCGAGAACATCGGCACCGGACCAGATTTCGACTCAAACGGCATTTCTTGCCACCCATCCCTGGACACGGACACAAACACGAGGGAGTGCAATGCACGCATGGGAGATGGCCTTCCCGCAGTGGATCTCGGGGACGGTCGTACGGCTACTGCGGTCTCGGCCGGTGATTCCTCGACATGCGCAATCCTCGACAACGGCAGTGTTCGCTGTTGGGGGAACAACTACGATGGTAGGACGGGAATGGGGGTCACCTCAGGGAACTCCGGAGACTCGACCGGGGAGATGGGGGACGACCTGCCCAACGTCGATCTCGGAAGCGGACGAACTGCCGCTTCCATCAGTGTGGGGTACAGTCACGCATGCGTAGTCCTTGACAACCTCAGCATAGCTTGCTGGGGCGACAACTACTACGGGGAGGCAGGGATTGGCACCACGGACGACGTGGATACTGCTGAGGAGATGGGTTCTGGACTAGGGACCGTGCTCCTACCGACGACGAAGTCCTCCTCTGTCTCCTCCGGAATCTACCACACCTGCGCGATCATCGGGGACGGGACTGTTAGATGCTGGGGCGAGGACTCCGATGGCAGGCTGGGGATCTTCGACGGTGCTGACGACAACATCGGTGATGCGAGCGGTGAGATGGGAGGCGAGCTCCTCGTCACCAACCTGTACATGGTGCCTCCCGACTTCGACGGCGACGGGTGGATAGACATCTGGGACTCCGATGACGACAATGACGGCTACATCGACGTCATTGATGACCTGCCCTTCGACCAGAGGGACTGGTTCGACCACGATGACGACGGCATCGGCGTCAATACGGACACGGATGACGATGATCCCGATGTCATTACCGCGGATCAGGACACAGTCACGAAGTGGTCCGATGCCGAGGAGATCGCCTGCGGGACTCTATGGTGGAGCAGCATCTCAGAGCCCACAGACTACGACGGGGATGGTATCTGCGACGCTATCGATGATGATGTGGACGGCAACTCATGGAACGACACCTACCAAATCGAGTGCTACGGCGGTGAGCCATCTACATGGTCACAGAGGGGGGTCTGGGACAGTACAGGAGACGAGCCCACCAGTAGTGGTGACAGTCCACTATACGGATACGACTTCTTCATCTCCGATTACGGGATACGCGTATTCGCCACATATAGCAATAGCTGGTCGTACAATAGCCTATTGAAGTTCGATGGGACGGTTGGTGCGATCCATTCAATTTACGATAACAGCGATTTCAACTATTGGGGCATGGAGGAACGCAATGGAATAATCTACGTGATTGACGAGTATGGGATCACGAGGGGCATCGACGAGAACGGCAGCATCTCATCTCTCACCTCCAGGTCGGATCACTCGATAGCATCGACACAAGACGCTGCAATCAGCGTCGAGGGCGACATGGTTGTCAGGTGGGACGACTCGGACGGCGGGTCCGACATCAAGGGATGGTACCTCAACGGGACGGAATTCTCCATCAACGTCCCAGGGGGCCTTTCTGACAACTACAATCACCACTCACAAATCGACTTTGGGCCGAATGGAAGACTGCATCTGCTAACCGTAAACATCTCTGCAAGAGACGCTGGTCTCCCAGTTGGTTTCTACCACTACACGGCCGATCTAAATGGCAGCCTATCGGGAAGCGCGACCGTCTCATGGAGCTCTCCGAAACTGGTTCTAGAGCGGAACCAGAGCACGTCATGGGGCAGTGATACCGACTATTCCAATACCGATCACGGTAGAGCGGAACTTCACGTTTCGAGTGACGGGACCGCATACGCAGCGATGTACAACGGGACTAACCTGTGGTTCTCAGCCTTCGGGGGTTCATCTTGGAGCACCGAGGAGATTGCGACTTCAACGGGTAGGAACGAGGGCGTCGAGATTGCAACCAACTCGACGGGAGTGGCTCACGTCGCTTGGATCAATCACACCTCTGACAAGCTCATGCTGTCTCACAAGTCAGGTGCTTCGTGGGTTCACGAAGAAGTATGGCAGAGCAATGGGTGGGAGGAGTCCAACTCCCTGCAAACGCTGAACTACGCTGGGCTGACACTGGAGTTCGATCGCCAGGACGACCCGTACCTGATGTCCATAGACGCCAACGACAGCGGTTCGGCAATTCTCCATCACAAGGGGGTCCTGCTAGACCCGTCGTACACATTCCAGCCCACCGATGCCGGTGGCGACGGAGTATGCGACACCCTGCAGTACGCTGTCATGAACTACGGCACCACCTCGTTGGTCGCAACGAAGGGGGAGGCGGTCACAATGACTCCGACCTTCGAAGGGCAGGCACTGGTCGAGGTGTGGGCGTCATCGCTACCTGGAGGCCTCTCCGTCAACAGTACGACGGGGGTGATTACCGGTATCCCGACCGTGGTGGACACGACAGGAACGACTCATACCCTCTACTCGAACAGCAGCGGGGCATCATACCCCGTGGCCATCACGTTCACGGTCAGATCTCCGGCACCAGTTCATGCTGGCTACGGCAGATGGAACGACCACCAGTACACATCCACCGGCAACGGTAGGGGCTACACACTGCACGAGTACGACTCGGATGGAAACCTGTACTACTACGGGAGATACCAGTCTACCTCTGCATGGTCAGCCGACGGACTCAGCGTAACAATCGAATCGGGTGACCACTATGTCGCCAAGAGGTGGGCGAACGGGACATGGGCATGGGTCGTGCCACTGGACTCGAGCTCGACGACGATGGGGGCCATGTCTATTGACGGGTCTGGGAACACCTATGTAACCGGACATAGGACGAGTGGAGATCTGGACCTCCCAGGAACGGAGCATGATCTCCCAAGCAGGGAGGCTGCCTTCTTCGTCTCGCTGGACACCAACGGCAGCATAAGGTGGTCACAGGACGCTTACATCTCAGGATCCAACGATGCGAACTGGCATGTCTCGACGCAGGCCAGTGTTAACAACTACGGATTCACTAGGATGAGCGTCAATGAGACTACTGGGAATCTGACAGTTGCCGGCCAGATCTCGACCAACTCAGCCTCGTACAGGACGGTGACCTTCGGCAACGTCACCATGGAGATCCCGAGTACCAACTACAACTACTACAGACCATTCGTGGTCCGGATCAACTCGACTGGCAACTTCTCGTGGGCCACTACCGTGACTCCAGTCTCTTCGAGCCACAGGACCCTGCAGGGGATGGGGGTGCATGATGACGGGAACGTCGAGGTCCTGATGAGGGCCAACGGGGACACCCAGCTAGGAGATTATGCCGTAGGGAACGACACCTATCACTACGTCATCGGGAGGATAAATGGAACAGGAGCATGGACCGGTGCATCCAAGATTACGTCTCCCGCAGGATTCGTTGGGAGCTACGACTCTGCGATGATGCAGGCGACTCCCTCGGGAGATCTGATCATGGCCATCTGGTCCGTGAACGACCTCAGCAGCCTGAACATCACCAGTTCGGTGTCTTGGTTCAACGAGACCTGCGACGACAGCCTCGTAGTAATGAGGCTGAGCGGATCCGAATGGACCACAGAGGCCTCACGGGAGTTCTGCCTAACCGCCAATTCGGGGCACTATTCGGAGTACTACAGCCTGCTGGAGGTGGACTCGCAGGGGATGCCCGTCCTCTTCCTCGGGCAGAGGACGTACAGCGTCGGGAATCACCATAGGATACTGAGGCTTGACTCGAACCTGAACCCGGACTTCGAGGAGTTCCTGGAATACAATAACAACCCATCCAGCTCCTACACATTGGACTGGGAGGACGTGGCCTTCGACCCGCTAGGCAACATGCTGGTGAACTACTACGAAAATACGTGCAACCTATTCTGGAACGGCAGCCAGATGGGAAGGCCTTCGAGCAACTGCCAATACAACAGCCAATTCCTGATGGAGACCGTGGGGCATACCATCGACGGTGCGAATCTGATAGAGGGCGAGACCGCCACCCTATGGGGAGTCACTGGCCTGAGTGCCATGGGAGCAACGTGCAACCAGGGGACAAGCTACTGCGACGAGTACCTCGACTCTTGGGTATCGACCGCCCTTCCCGATGGGTTGAGCATCGACTCGGACACCGGCCTGATCTCGGGAACAGCGACCAGCAACATGTCGCTATCCGAATTCACCCTGTGGATGAACGACACCGCTCTGGGGAACAACCAGTTCAACGTCTCATTCCTAATCCTCAATGGCAGGCCCACGATATCCTACAACCAGACGGTATTCGTCATGGAGCGTGGGTTGGAGATCGAGCCGATATCTCCCTACGAGGTCAATGGTACCATCCTGAACTGGACCTTCGTGCCAGCACTGCCATCCGGCCTCCACCTAGGGGCGAGTAACGGGACGATCTACGGTACCCCGTCCGTGAACCTGACTCAGCAGATCTTCCAACTCCGAGTTACTAGCGAGGGGGGCACGACCCCTGTCAACTTCCAGTTCACCATCAACGAGCCTATCGCCAACATCTCCTACGGGAACGGGACTTTCACCGTCCCGAGGGACGCTCTCGTAAGCATCCAGCCGACGATTGAGGGCGGTGCCGTGGAGAGCTTCGCAGTCAACTCTACGGAGTTCCCCCTCGGCTTGAGCTTCAACACCACCAACGGATACTTCGAGGGGATACCCTTGCTAGTGACCAACCTGACGGCATACACCGTCTGGGCCAACAACTCCGGCGGTAGCACGAGCACCGAGATCTCCATCTGGGTAGTCGGGAACGGGATTTTCCTCAGCTTCCCAACGAACGATTTGCTACTCACAGAGGGGTTGCCGATGCAGCCGATAGCAGGGCAGACGTCCGGCTCGACGCCCGAGAGCTGGGAGGTGTCTCCAGACCTCCCCCTCGGACTGTCATTCGGAGCTTCCAACGGATCGATATGGGGGACTCCGACCCAAGTTCAGAACCAGACCAACTACACCATCTGGGCGAATGCCACGGGAGCTCAGACTAGCTCCGTGACCATCACTATCACAGTCCTCGTCGACACAGACGGCGATGGAGTTGCTGACCTTTACGACCCGGATGACGACAATGACGGGTGGAACGACACCGCTGAGCTCGATTGCGGGACGGATCCCCTAGACACCACCAGCACACCCACTGACTTGGACCTCGACGGTCTGTGCGACGCGCTGGACGACACAGATGACCGTGCGATAGCCATGGCCTATGCGGAAACTAATCTTGTCCTGATAGTGAACGTCTCGGTTGTTTCTCTAGTCCCAATTACGTCTGGAGGAGATATCACCTCCTGGGTGGTCACCCCCTCTCTACCTGCTGGGCTCAGCATGAACAATACCACGGGTGAGGTCTCCGGGACTCCCACAGCGCCTTACAACTCGACGGTGCATGTTTTCTGGGCCAACAACTCAGCCTATGCGGCATCATACAACCTGAGCATATCTGCCTCACTCTTGGATACCGACGGGGACGGTGAGCCTGACATAACTGACGAGGATGATGATGGAGATGGCTGGTCCGACGTGAACGAGGCTTCTTGCTCTACGGGGCCGTTGGATGAGGATGACTTCCCCCCCGACGCCGATGGTGACGGGGTTTGCGACTCCCTGGATTTCATCGACGACTCACCTATATTCCTTGCTTATGCGGAATCGACGGCGAATCTGACTACTAACATCACATCATTGACGATGGCCCCAATTGTTCTGGGAGGGGAAGTACGTGTCTGGGAAATTTCACCCTTAATGCCATCTGGGTTATTCTTCAACAATAGCACGGGAGAGTTTTCAGGAGTGGCCAACGTCTCTTTCACCGCCACGAACTTCACGATCTGGGCCAACAACAGCCAATACTCCTCGAGTTTCGTCATCAACATTTCCTCATGGCGTCTCGATACCGATGGCGATGGAATTCCCGATGAAAACGACCCCGACGACGACAACGATGGTTGGACGGACGAAGAAGAGCAGGCATGCTATACAGTCCAACTAGACAATACCAGCGTCCCCTCTGACTCCGATGGGGATGGAGAGTGCGATCTTGTAGATCTTTTCAATGACAGCCCCATTAGCCTGGCATTCCCACAGAGCACTATTGAGCTAATCGTCAACTTGACCCAAGTGCAAATCTATCCGATAGTGTTCGGTGGTGATGTCAGGGTCTGGGAGATTCATCCGGAGGTTGTCGCAGGACTTGCATTCAACAACAGCACCGGACAAATCAGCGGCTTATCCACGGAACCGTTCAACTCAACTGAGTATGTCATTTGGGCCAACAATAGCCAATATAGCTCCAATTTCTCAATTAACATCTCATCAGCACTACTGGACACCGATGGAGATGGGATTCCTGATGACTCAGACTCGGATGACGACAACGATGGCTGGGGTGATTCCGAAGAGTCCTCGTGCCTCACAGGAGTGCTGGATCCGCTCTCCTACCCGGAGGATGGTGACGGAGATGGTCTGTGCGACGGTCTCGATGACATCGATGACTCTGATCTCTTCCTAGTCTACAGCATGACTTCGCAGCTGCTATTCGTCAACGAGCCGATAGAGCCGATAGTAGCCGTTACCTATGGAGGAGACGTGCGGATTTGGGAGATATGGCCGTCCCTCCCTGCCGGTCTAACTCTGAACGGAGAAATGGCCCGATCTGGACAGTCTAACGGGACTATCGCCGGAGCCCCGATGGTTGAGTTCGGAATACAGATCTTCACCGTATGGGCGAACAACTCGCAGTATCATAGCTCGGTGGAGATTACTCTCCAGTCAGTCACACCTGACCCAGATGATGATGACTTCGACCTAATCTACCTGAAAGAGTCCCTCAACCTCACTACCAATGTGGACGAGGTCTACATGGAACCGCAAATCTTCGGAGGTAACGTGTCCTCATGGTCAATCTCCCCTGCACTTCCAGAAGGACTATTTTTCAACACTACCAACGGACTGATCACTGGATTCGCCACGGAGGAGGTGAACGGCTCCACCTACACAGTCACTGCGAGCAACTCCCTCTTCATGGACAACTTCGGGTTCACGATCTACGCCAGTCATCTGGACACTGATGAGGATGGTATTCCCGACATATTCGACCCCGATGACGACGGGGATGGGTGGGGTGACTCACTGGAGATCGAGTGCGGCACTGACCCACTTTACATCGTCAGCAGCCCGGATGACCACGACGAGGACTGGATATGCGATACAATCGACGAGTTCGACGACTCGCCGATTGTCTTCTTCTACCCCAACGACAGGTTAGTCCTCACGGTCGGTGTGGAGATGGAACCACTAGAGCCGCTCATCGCACCTAACAGCGGTGGCATACTGCTATTCTCTGTGCTTCCAGTCCTACCTGCCGGGCTGGAGCTGGACAACACCACTGGAGTCATCTCAGGCACTCCCGTGTTTGCTTACAATCATCTCTTACTCGAGTACTCGCACACGTTCAGTGCTGAGAACTCCAAATGGGATTTCTCCTACCGAATCGACTTCGACATCTTCTGGCCCGAGGACAACGAAACGGATGAGGACGGAGATGGTTGGCCAGACATAATCGAGCTCGAGTGCAATAGCGATCCGACGAGCAACCGCTCGTACCCTGAAGACATCGACTTGGATGGAATCTGCAGCTATCTCGATGAAGACGACGATGGTGACAACATAGGCGACCCGATTGACAGGTTCCCGAAGAACCCCATTGCATGGGATGACACGGACAACGACACGATGCCGGATGAGGTGACTTGCAGGTACCTGACGGACTCGGCGAACTGCACATTCGATCTCATCGAGGACTTGGATGATGACAATGACGGTTGGCTAGACCTGAACGAGACCAGTTGCGGTACTGACTCCAAGGACAACCTTTCCGTCCCCGAAGACGATGATGGCGATGGGGTGTGCAACCTACTGGAAGTGTACATCCCAGATGCGGTGAAGATCCTGTGGATATGCTGCTTCCCGCTACTACTCCTGTTACTCCTACTACTATGGGTGATCAACCCCTTCGTGGTCAAGGAGGAGGAAATCCTCGGCCCAGAACCAGAGTACACTCGAACGGATGACGACTGGCAGGGAGGGAACGGGGAATACGACGACCCATTCGTCCTCAAACCCGTTAAGGGCATCAGAAAGGGGTCATTCGCCCGCAGTCACGAGGTCATCAATGTCTCAAACATCACGCCTAGGCTGAAATGCGAATTCACTGACATGTCATCGGAAGAAAACGGAAGTCGATTCAGTATGCAGTCGATCAAGTCCAATTCGAGAGGAGATATCGAATTCAGGTTGGAGTTCAATGACAATGGAGACACAGTCAGCACCACGGAGTACACGGGCCTCATTCGACTAGGCAAGGCCACGGTTTACTTTCAGTGGCCCGTAGAGGTCGAGGTGCATCATGACACCCCCGAAGAGGAACGGTCAAAGAAGAGGGCAAAAAGAATCGAGATGGATGCAAAGAAGAATGCAGTCCGATTAGAGAGGAAGGCCGTCGAGAAAGCAGCGGAGGTTGAGATAGATACCAAGAAGAAGGCGGCTCAGATGCAAGACGAGCTCAAGAGCAAGATAGAACAGGCCGAGAGGGAGGCCGAAGAAAGGACCGCTGCAGCTGAGATGAAGGCAGCGAAGGCCGAGATGAAGGCAGCGACTGCGGAGAGAGAGGCCACGGCTGCGGAGAGGGAGGCTGCAATGAGGCAAGCAGAGGCTGAACGAGAGTCTCGGCAAGAGGAAGAGGAAAGACTCGCGGAGGAGAAGGAAGAGGAAAGACTCGCAGAGGAGGAGCGAAGTCGGAGAGAGGTCGAGGCGGAGCGCAAGGAGGAGGAAGAGGCTGCTGAGCTCCGATCGATACTGAGGAGGAAGGCAGAAGAGCGCAAGGAAGAGGAAGAGGCAAAGAAGGCCGAAGAAGAGGCTGCGAAGAAGACAGCCGAAGAAGAGGCGGAGAGAACCGAGAAGGAAGCCGAGGAGAAGGCCGCCCAACTAAAGAGAGAGGCCGAGGATAGGGTTGCAAGGACCGAGAGAGACGCTGCCAAGAAGGCCGCTGAAGTCGAGCGTGAGGTCCAAATCAAGGCCATGGAGGCCAAGGAGAAGCTAAGGAAGAGGGCGGTAGAGAGAAGGCACCAGATGCAACTGGAGGAGAGGGACAACCAACTCGCTCGCGAAAAGGCGGCAGAGAGGTTCGCCGCCATGGATGAGGAGTTGGAGGAGAGAAAGGCGAAATTGGAGGAACTCGATGCAGAGACCCAAAAGAAGGAGCGCGCTCTCCTAAGGGTTGCCGAGAAGTCGAAGGACATCGACTTCGGTATCCTAGGCTTCGCTACCGCCGACAACAAGGACCAACTCCAGGAAATCAAGGGAATAGGGTCATTCATAGAGGAGAAGCTCAACGCACTTGGAATATTCACATTCGCACAAATATCTCGGATGAACTCCGAATTAGAGGACAAGGTCAACGAGGCGATAGAGTTCTTCCCGGGACGGGTCAAGAGGGACGAGTGGCCCAAGCAGGCTAGGAAGTTCGTTGACCTAGTCGACGAGGGGGGAGGCAGCAAAGCGCCACCCCTTGCTGATGAAAAAGCGGCTGTTCGTGATAAGGACCTTCTGGACCAAGCCAAAGAGGAAATCAAGAAGAAGGAAATTACGGATGAGAAAGAGAGAGAGATGGAAATTAGGAGGGAGAAAGCAGCAGAACTCCTGAGCAGAAATAAGGCCGATCAGCCCGCAAGGAAGACGGAGCAGGAAGAAGCAACAATCGACTTCTCAGCGATTGGTTTTGGTTCCGAGGACGACAAGGACGACTTACAACGAATCGATGGAATAGGAAGACTCGTTGAGAAGAAGTTGAATGCAACAGGCATCTACAAGATCTCCCAGATTGCAAACATGACACAGGAAATATCTGACGAAGTGAATGCGACCATAAGGCTCGGACCAGGCCGGATTGACAGAGACGAATGGGTCCTTCAGGCAAAGCGTTTGATACGATAAGCATTTGATAGAGAGTCTGGTGGGGGTGATTGAATGGCTGACCCGATTACCGATGGATTTTCCTCTCTAATGGGGTATCTCGACGAGGTAGAAGAGATGGGGCTAATAGCCCAAGTGGGTTTTTCACTTGGACTCACACTCTTCGTTCTCCTGTTCATCAGATACGTCCTGCTGAAAGCAGCATGGAAGGTTGTGAGGAAGACGGATGCAGCATGGGACAACGAGGTGCTCGACCCGATTGTAAACAGGGTTTACGTATTCGTACTGTTGGCCGGTGTGGAGCTCACGATGATGTGGACACTTGGGAGGAATGATGCATTCTATACCGCTGTTGCATCTTACTTCTCAGGGATATACATCATCCTGTCAGCATCAATCATCAGTGTGTCAATCAAGTTCATCGTTCCTGCTGCCATGGACAGATACAACACGAACAAGAGCGTCACCGTGACTGGCGGCAACCCCCTAGTAGTCTTCTTGTCCAGGGGAATTGCCTGGTTCATGGGAATTTACCTAGCGCTACAAGAAGTTGGGATAGAACTCTTTGGCCTCCTAGCCTCTCTAGCGGTTTTCTCTCTGATTATTGGACTGGCAGTCCAGAAGACACTAGGGAACATGCTCAACTCATTCATTCTAGCAATTGACCAACCCTTCGAAGTCGGTGACAGGATAGAAGTCGATGGAGTGATGGGAATGGTGATGTCAGTGGGAATCCTCTCAACCAAGATCCTGACGCTTACCGAGCAATTGGTAGTTATCCCGAACAACAGGCTCGTCGATTCGACGATTACCAACTATGCTAGAGGAGGTGGTGACGGGGTGGGTTCGAGAGTCACACTTACTCTGGATATAGGGGTGGACTACGATGAGCGTTCAGCCCATGTAAAGCAGGTCATCATGGAGGTGGCCAATAAGTGCCCGCATGTCGAGAGTGACCCAGCTCCAAGGGTCCTCCTAAGAGAGCTAGACAACTACTCGAAGAACTACAGACTTTACGTATGGATTGTTGATTATGCAGAGGAATTTCTCGCCACGGACTGGCTACTTAGGGAGATAGACGGCGCATTCAACAGAGAGGGGATCAGTATCCCTTACCCCGTCGCGGTGGAACTCAAGAGCAAACCCAGCCCATTCCCAGAGGGAAATGTTGGAGAAAGGATGCGTCGCATGAAGTCAACACGGCAGCACGTGTCTAGGATCAAGATGCTGAAGGACGAGGCGGAAATGGAAGAGGAGAGGGAATCGGCCAGACTCGAGCTGGAAGCCCTACAGGCCAGACTCGAGGAGGGAGACATCAAGAAAGCGGAGAAGGAAAACGTGGAACATGACATACGAGCCCTAGAGTCTCTTCTAGCACAGTTCACAGAGTGATTCTGCGAAACCTCTTCAAGCCTAGTGGCTCAATATTGGTGCATGAAGGCTGAAGACTCCGGGGCATCGGCAAAGGGAGCAGGATTGAAACTGAGCGATAGGAACAAGCCGGGCATCACGAGGAAGAAAGTCGAGAAGCCTCCAGAAGAAGAAGGGAGTCCGATAGTTTCGTGGAACTACTACCTCCCAAATGGGAATCCTTTGTCAAACGAAAAGCGAATTGAATTCCTTAATTCGCTGGCAGTTCCGCCAGCTTGGATTGAAGTATGGTTTTGCCCGAACAAGAATGGTCACATTCAAGCTACAGGAAAGGACTCGAATGGAAGGTTGCAATACAGATACCACCCTAAGTGGAACGAATACAAGGCAATTCTGAAGTACTCGAATGTAGATGATTTCGCAACAGAATTGAGCGTACTTAGAACTCATCTTCTGGATGATCTAGTCCAAGAAGGGATGAAAAAAGACAAGGTCATAGCTCTGGTTATTTGGCTAATTGATCGATACCATATCAGAGTGGGATCTGACCAGTATGCCTTGGAGAACGAGTCATATGGCCTAACTACTCTCAAAGAAAGTCACCTAACCTTCAGAAGAGGAGATAAGGCAATAGTAGAAGGAAATGGGGTCTTAAATCCGAAGGGAAAACTACCTAAGATCAATGTAAAAATGGAATTTACAGGCAAATCGGGCAAAGATTGGAAGTTGTATATCCGCCATCCCGAGATAGCCAAGTTGATTGAAGAATCGGGCAAGGTTGGAGGCAAGGACAAGAAACAAGACGTTTTCAGGTATTTGGATGAGAAGGGGAATGACTACGACATCAAAGCCGAGCACATTAACGAATACCTAGACAGACACATGATGAACAGATACACTGCCAAGGACTTCAGAACTTGGGCAGCATCGTGGAAGACTGCAGCGAGGTTGGCGATGGTTTCTGAGTTTGGCGAGGAAGAGATTGCAAAACTACCAGAGCTACACAATGATGCTATCGATAGATCACAGAAGGATGGTTTTCCGGCTTACGTAAAATTTTCATTCAAGAACGAGGAATTGGTTTACCTGAAGGGGACAGAGGGAATGGTAAAGCTAGCGGAAGCAGGGAAGCTCCCCGGAGAAGGGGAAAAGGAAAGAGTTGCTACAATGTTAGCCGTCATTGATACAGTAGCGGCTGATCTTGGAAATACTAGAGCCGTTTGTAGGTCATCCTACATACGCCCCATGTTCATGAATGACTGGGAGTCAGGTGTCTTCCTAGGAAGGTGGAACAAAGCAAAGAGAGAGGCCGAAAGAGAAAAGGGAGACCCTCGGTTTGCGAATTTGTTAGTCGATGAGGTGGCTGCGCTCAAATACATGAAGAAACATGAATCAGCAGAGTTCGAATTCTCAAAGAACTGAGAATATTTGAAGCGTGGTTCGCCGTGCAATAAACATGGTCAGCGGTGTGAAGAAGCGTCTCGACCTGCTCGGTTTCCTATGCCCGATTCCAGTTCACGAGACTCGTCGAGTCCTGAAAGACTGTAAAAATGGAGACAAAATAGAGGTTGTTTGCGACGATCCAGAGACCTTGCACGACATTCCTGCACTATGTGACAGGTTAGGTGTGGTTCTTGAGGAAGTAAAAGAGGACTCTGGGGAGTTCAGATTCGTAATCGTCAATGTGACTGGCGACCTGTAGGATTCAAATGAGTACTTCATTTGGGAACGACATGGACAGTGGACGAGTATACGAGCTTGGTGAGGTCCCTGCTGATGCCCGCCTCCCAACCGAACACGGAGAGTTCAGAATCAGAGTTTTTCACGAAGAGGAGACTGACTTGGATCACGTTGCTCTATTGCTTGGCGATATGGAAGGTCCGGATCCAGTCCTAGTTAGGGTTCATTCAGAATGCCTCACCGGGGATGCATTCAGCAGCCTGAGATGTGACTGTGGGCCTCAACTAGAGTTAGCAATGATGATGATTCAGGAAGTTGGATGGGGGTGCTTGGTTTACCTCCGACAGGAGGGGCGTGGAATCGGACTGCATGCAAAGATACAGGCATACAACCTGCAAGACAGAGGTGCTGACACATTGGAAGCCAATCTCATGCTCGGCCATCCGGTCGATGCCAGAGACTACGGTATAGCATCTGAGATACTAGGATCGGTCGGAATCTCCAGAGTGAATCTGATGACCAACAACCCGGATAAGGTTGAGCAACTATCAGAGTACGGAATCAACGTGGTTGAGAGGATGCCACTAGTTGCAGGAGTTGGCGAAGGAAACGTAGACTACCTCTCGACCAAAGCCCGTAGAATGGGTCACAAAATTAGTGAAGAGTCCCTTGGCAAGGAATAGTACTGGGGCCGTGACCGGGACTTGAACCCGGGCTGGCGGGACCACAACCCACCGTGCTAACCGCTACACCATCACAGCCAGTAGTAAGTTAGGCGTGTGTCGGTTCGTATTTCAACAGTTTTGCAAGTATCCCGATGATCAGACACCAACGCCTTGAAGCAGAGAAAGCCTTCGTTCGGGGCAATGGGAGATTGCAGAGTAGTTTCAGTACTTGTTGTGGCAACCATATTTGCACTTGTTTCTCCGATGGTTTCTGGTGATTCCGTCATCTCTTCTGAGGAAGTAGAGATTCTCGAAGCAGGCAGTTTCCATGATAGCGCGGATTGGTCGTTCAGCAGTTCAACAGGATTCACTACCGAACAAGCGGACTACACGATTGGAATGATTGCAAATGATGAGATGTCCTTCACGCACTCCAGACCGAACAACTTCGATGACCATACATCTTGGGCAAGCAGTGGCTGCACAGATTGCAATGCCACCTTCGGCGAACCTGATGGATTCTACGCATGGTCCTTGGGACCCGATATTACAATGGGAGGATACAGTTTCTCCGGCCTCCATTCCATGGAAATCGAGAATGTTTCTCTAGTACTGCACTTCTCAATCCCAGATGCGCTTCCTAGTGATGAGGTCAACGTCATTCTGCAGAACCATGGCTCGGACATCCTCGTAACGACATTTGCTAGAACTCTGGATGCTGTTAACAGAATGAGTAATCCTCTGGTTTTGAATCTTGACGACCACGTAGAATGGGACTGGTCAAAGTTGGAGCAGACTCAATTCAACGTTGACTATGTTTCGGACAACCAGGGTGCGGATGATTCGGAAGTAAGGGTCGATGCTGTTGGACTGAAGGTGAAATTCCACCAACCTTGGTTTTCATTCGAAAACGCCAGGGCTGAACATTCAACTATTCTAGAGGACGTTCCAGTCATTGACTTCGACACATACGAAGGCAATATCACAGGCTTGGAACATAGCACCTGTGGCCTTGTCACAGATGGTTCTGAGAGTGGAACATGGGAATTCTCAGTCAGCCCTCCCCCCAATCAGAAATTGGGTAGAGTTTACGTCTTTGGGGAAGGCAATATCAGCATTAGTCACTTGCCAGTAGGCCCCGGTGGAGAATTCTATACAGAAATTGACAGTGGGCAGAAACTAGTAGAGGCGCATCTTGCCCATAACATCCGTATAAAATTAGAGGATGGTTGCATTTTTGGGGCTAGAGTAGATATCAATGACCCTCAGTTAATTGTAAATGGGATGGTTTCAGGTAGCCTCTCGGGACTTTCTGAGTCATCCAGCTACATTCGGTTCGCAGTGGGTGATTCACTAGTACACTCGGAGGCGATGGAATCTGGTCAGTTCACAATTTCAGTCCCAATCGGGCATGCACTTCCATCCGAAGGAGAGGAATTGCGTGTCGGAGTTGCTGCAAGATTCCAGTGGTCCTCCAATGGCACTGCCGAGAATACAGTTGTACACATAGGTTCAATTTCGATATCAGGTGGATTCTTGATAGAATGGGACAGAGACCCTTTGTGCGATGAAATTGGAGACTTGACTCTAGTTGAGGACGAGGGCGGACAAATCATCTCCCTCTCATCTATCTGCTCGGATGACATTACTGAATCTCAGAATCTCATTGTCAGTGCATCTAGCTCTGATGAAAATCTGCTCAAGGCTTCGGGAGAAGGGGGGCTATTGACGATAGAGCCTGAAGAAGAGTCGAATGGAGTGGCCGAGGTTTTTGTTACGGTAAATGACGAAGCAGGGAATTCATGGGAGAGCTCATTTTCAGTAGAAATACAAGCGGTTCAGGATCCTCCACAGATAGTTCACCTTCCAAGTACGCTTTACATCGAGGTAGGAGAATCATATAGAATAGTTCCAGATTTATTTGATCCGGACTCAGAAATTCTATCGTTATCAACTAGCAAGTCATGGGCCACGGTCAGTGATAATGGTTCCATCTTAGTGAAACCTGTAGAAATCGGCGAGCATGTATTGAAAATCTCAGTTAGTGATGGCACATCAGAAGTTTCTAGAAATGTAACAGTATTCGTTACTGCAAAACCCGATTTACTTGTTGAATCGATTGAGGTTAGAGTAGGTGGGGTCGGATCAGAGACGCTCAATAATGGAGATGTAGTCGAATTAATCGGCTACATTCGCAATCAAGGGAGAGGTATTGCGGAGAATGTCACGTTCTACTGTAGAGTGAATGGGATTCTGGTCGGAACCGGAACAATCGCTGAATTGGGCCCTGGGGATCTGAAAATGTCAGTATGCGATTTACAATTGATGGAAACTTCAGAAGTTGCGACGTTCATAGTAGAAATTGATGGAACCAACTCAGTTGATGAGACACTTGAGGGGAATAACCTTCTCGAGATCGTTTTACCAGTAGAAAATCCAAATGATGGAGCGGGAAAAGAGGGAGGGGGTGCAACGATAGTTATCATCTCACTAATGGCAGTACTGATTTCTCTAGCCGCATTTCAACTTGGTCCGAATTCATTGAAGAAGGAGTTCCGTCGCGAGAAGTAGCTGACTTTTGAGGAGAAATGGCTATCGTTTGGCCGATAATCAGAGCAAACTAAGGAATGGTTATACAGGGGTCGAAAGCGAAAACAAACTATCGCACTAGTGGCTTAGGCTGCAATTGCGGTGGTGTGTGTGAAAAATGATGGTATTGAAAATAAGGCTGGAAACAGACGAATGGATATACGAAGAGCATGAGTCTGCTTAGCAGATTTACTCCTTCGACCAAGTCTGCGGATAGACCCCAGGTTGCATGATGACTGTCCTCGGAGTTGCAACTTGACCAGACTTCATAGCTGGTATTGAGTCGGATTCAACAGAAAGTTCAGCGATAGCAACGGCCTCTCCCTTTAGACTCGAGAGGAGGACCATTGCCCCAGAAGGTAGGCCCTTGGGAATCGAGACTATGCCCGGACTAGCAAGAGGCGCCCCATGAGAAAGCGCGGAGACAGCGCCGTCCTTGATCACAATACTAGGGATGTCCTCAAGAATTGTCTCCACTGGAGAGAGGAGCCTCGAAATCCCCCTTGGGTCCTCGTGCTCTCGCCATAGGAAGACAGCATCGGCGAGTTGCTGCATGGTGCAAGACATTTGGTCATCGAGAGACCCGCTCCTCGAGCGGTGCAGCTCCCGCAACTCACACTCATTGCCCGATAACAAACCCAAATCCCGCACCAATGTTCTGATGTAAGTCCCAGCCTCACAGTTAATGGATAGAAGATGCACTCTGTCTCCCTCTTCAGTCTGAATCAAGTCTGACTTGGAAACTTCCCTAGTCCTCACCTGAATCTTCACTGCAGACTCCTTCGGAGGGACGTTGTATATCTCCCCCTGCATCTTAGAAACCAAATCTGAAATCTCTTGACTAAATATCGGTTGCTTGAATCTAATTACAGCGACATAGCTCTTTGGCTTCTTTAATAGTTCACCGGTAATCTTTGTCGACCTACCACATAGAAGAGTTAGCAGCCCCGTTGCGAATGGGTCAAGGGTCCCTCCATGCCCAATCCGCTTGATTCCCAACATCGAGCGAGCCCATGCTGCTAGTTGGTGGCTGGACGGCCCCGATGGCTTGTCGATTAGTATTACTCCGCATTCGATTAGTTCTTCGAGAGGGCGCTCAGATGGAAGGCACCCAAATGACTGGTTTGTCTTCGCGGTGGGGTCGATAATCCAGTCTTCTTCATTTCCCATATTTTCACCAACCCAATTCGGAGTCGACCGCCTGATAAACTTCCAACTCGCCTTTTTCGTCGGCATCGATAATCAAATTGTACGGAGACATGTCATCGAGATTGATGTCATACAGGTCCGAATACCGCTCCATGTCGTCCTTCTGCCTCTTTTTGGACTTCTGTAAGCACTTCACAAAGCCTCCGCCCTCTCTCTTCTGAATCCTTCTCGCTCTTTCTTCCTCGGAGACATTTACCCAGACTCTTAGGCAATTGAGATCATTCTTGTGTGCCCACCAACCACTAAGGCGGCTCTCTACAATCTCTGGAGACTCGTTTGATGACATGAGCTTCTGGAGGATGGAATCGAGTGTTCGATCTACATCGAGATCTTTCTTTGCCTCTGAGCTCAATTGCTCCACCGTGAGCCCTCTAGTTTTGGCTTCAGCCCTGAAAATATCACCACCATTCAACGATGCCCACCCCCGAGATTCTGAGATCCTAGACACCAACGTAGAAGTCCCACTCCCTGGAGGCCCACTTATTGTGACCTTAAGCAAATTCTCATCTCCACTCACTTCTACACACATCGCATCTAAGAAGGCCCTTTGGAGACCTAGAAATCATGTCTGATTTACAAATGTTGCATGTTACTCCTTCTCTCGGTGGGGCTGAATGCTTGTTCCCAGACTTGCGTTGAGGATTATTCTTTGAAGGGACCCCAGTTTTTCTCGGTCCTGCTCTCCTCTGTGTCCTACGAACAGTGGAAGATGCGTTCGAACTATTCGTATCATCATCGAGCATGTACAGGAGTGGCTCTTGGATTGTATCTCCAGATATTACTAGGGGGTGCCTGGAGAAACGAATAATCTTGATGTGACGGTCGATAATCCTGCCAAGCGGAGCACTCATTGCAATGTACGTAGCTATCCAAGAGGGGAAAATCCACAGAACTCGGGCGTTGAAGCTCCACATTGGATCCCATGGCAGGCTAACAAAACTGACTCTGAACGACTCAACAGAACTAGCCATCCAGCTAAATATTGCAATGATGAAAACCATTGTGAAGACCATTGGCTTCATCATTGAAGACTGCATTTTCATCTGCTCTGGCATCATTTCCATTTGGATAGTCTGCATCTTGTCAGCCATTGCAGTATCCCTAGCCATCCTAGCCTCTCTGAGCTGCTTACCAATTTGCCTACTCCGATGTGAGAAGTGAGCTTGCTGGAGCGGATCCATGAAAAAAGAGCGAATGATGGTATTGACTACCATGATGGATGAACCAACGATGAAAACAGTAGGTACAAAGTAAGTCTGGTGGAAGGGAAGCATTGGCTCAAGAACTGATCCGGCTACATCAGAGAGTCCGACTCTCAATCCCGGATAGAACATGAGAAGAATCATCATCCCAAGGAGCAACATCATGGGTAGCATCATCGATGCCATGGCATCGGATTGGGCATCACCTCCTGCCTGTGATTGAGCCATATTACTTCGGCGAGAAGGAATGAGAATAATACTTCGGTAGTCAAATGCCGATTATCGCCAATATCACGAAAGAGTATTCCCACACACTACGCAGATTGAAGAGCCGATATCAACTTCGAAACCGCAAGCTGGACATTGGTGCTTACTGCCTTCTGACTCTTCCGATACTTCGGCTTCCATTTCTTCCTTGGTACTTTCTTGTTCCTCGTCTCCGGCACTTTCGCTATCTTCCTGAGCAATCAGGGCCTCAGAAGTAGATTGCTTTTCTTGCTCGGCAGGGGCTTCGATCTTATTTTTGGAGGGAAGTGGAAAAGCCGCTGTCTCTTTTTCCAACCACTGTGAGACGTTGGGCTCTTCGTCAACCTCATCTCCGAATGTTGCACCATGAAAGTCCTGAGCATCAGAAACCTTGTACTCTGCTTCTGGATCTCCTTGGATGGTGTACAAAACTTCCATTCTCTCGCCTTGGAGAATCCTTCCAATTGCCCAAGTCACCTGAGTTCCATCTCGAGCAGATTCCTTGCTAATCGAAGCATCCCTTTCCCCCTCCTTGTCAGATCGAATGACGGATTCCTCGATAGAGAAAGTACCGGGGACAATATCGTGAAGGACCAGGTCATCAAGCGCACTATCAGAACTATTGTGAAACATTAGCATGATTTCGTATTGTCCGGGTTTTCCACCGGGAAATACTTCTTTTCCGGTGCTAATGCTTCTCCTCTTATGCACTACTGAAATAATAGGTGGACTCTCTACAATTCTGGTTGCAACAGGTCCGAATCTCTCAGAGCTGAAATCGACCTTTATTGGGGCAACTAGTAAATGATTGCTTGGGGATGGATCAGGCGCGACCAAGGGATATCGAATCAAAACTGCCTTTCCGGGTTGCAGCCCTAGTGGTGCCGAGGTGCCAATAGTCATCCTGAGGCTATGTCCTTCTCCGTCTGGAGAGATGTGCTTATCTTCCAACTGGATGCCGTTTACTACATCAATTCGATATTGGTCTTGTTTGAGTTCTGTTCCTTCGATCTCGATTGAAATATCTTCGACGGAAGGTGTTTCGAAAATCCCTGGGATGTCGTCGAGAACTCTTAGAACATTGATCTCAGAGGTCCCATTGTTCTCAAGTGTGATGACTGTATCAACGTTAGAAGAGATGTATGACTTAATCCTAGACTTATCGAATCTCTTCTGAAGAATTGCATCCAAAACTGTTAGTTGCTGCTCCTTCAATTCCACGGTTCCAGAAGACTGTACTGAGACTCTTGGTAGTATTGAGAATCTTATCTCTTGAGTGAAGCTTGGCTGATCATCAGACTCTACTCGCTTAACCATTGAATCCCATTTTCCCTCTGGTGGGACATCTTGTCTGATGTCTGAGACATCTAGAATCGGCTCTTCTCTTCCAACCAGTCTAACTGTAGCCCCCGAGAGAGAAACGACGAAGGAAGATTTGTTTTCGAAAACGCAGGTGCAGTGCCAAACCCCAGGCCTATCATCTTCCTCTGCATTAACGTAAGAGAATTGTCTACCAGAGCCGCTAACCCTATCGAATCTGACTCTTGAAACCGTTGCTTCAGAAGAGTAGGTCACTGAGGCCACTCCTGCGTCAATCTTGTCAACTGAATCAGTATTTATCATGGCAGAAATTGACAGGGCCCTCGTCTCGCCGACATTCATCCTACCAATATCCCAGACAACCGAATCTTGCTCCACACTGTACACCCTATCGTCTGGAAGAATGAATGATTTTGGTATGGTTCTCTTGACCTCAACATCGTACAAGGGTGCTGGTGACACATTCTCTAACTCGATGTTTATCTCGATTTCCTGAGGGGAATTTGAGTAAACCAACGATAGGCTTGGTTCCTCAATCCGTGTACTCTCTGTGTCTATTGACTCTTGTAAAACCAACATCCTTGTTCCTGAAGCCGTATATGGGATTGTTGTCTCTTCTGTCGGATCAAGTTCCTTAACCGAAGAAACCTTGTCTCCGAAATCTGTCGAGTCTATCGAGTCGAGATGAACCTCAATATCCCAAGCTCTGTGCTTCTTACTTGAGTTTCGAAGGATCAGCTCACCCTCGATTAATTGCTTCCTGATGGTCCCATCAGGATTCAAAACTGAGGATTCTGATTCACTCAGGGTGGCATGAAGTTTGTCCCCAGGGATAGAATCTACTTCGGAGGATGTTCTGAGAAATGGTGATGGGCGAGTTGGTCTTGGAGAATCAGTTCGCTCGAAATCTGATTCTTTCACTAGCCCGAAAGCGTTTATGGCTTGGGCAAGTTCTGAGGTGCCTTCCGACTCTTGGATGCCTTCAGTTGGCCACTGATCGGGTTCCGAAGAAATTAGCGCATCGAAAGCTTGTGTTGTATCGGAGGCTTCATTGATTTCTTCTGGCATCCATTCATCGTCCAATAGAGATAGGGAATCAGCCAATGAGTCAATAGAAGAAATATCATCAATATCTGAAAGAGGGGATTCAGGAGGGAACGGTGGCGCGTCGAAGCCAACTGGTGGAGGGGGTGGGCCGTCATCCTTCTCCTCTTCCTGCTCTTCTTCGAATCCGGGCGGTGGCGGTGGCGCGTCGAAGCCAACTGGTGGAGGGGGTGGGCCGTCATCCTTCTCCTCTTCCTGCTCTTCTTCGAATCCGGGCGGTGGCGGTGGCGCGTCGAAGCCAACTGGTGGAGGGGGTGGGCCGTCA
>Ga0302119_10000053_pt1 | contig 39756 bp, 38 predicted proteins | sample AG5_Tmax_MG_FD_203114 | JGI IMG/M metagenome (GOLD analysis project Ga0302119, IMG submission 203114) | Marine microbial communities from Western Arctic Ocean, Canada - AG5_Tmax | ecosystem: Environmental > Aquatic > Marine > Oceanic | place: Canada: Western Arctic Ocean | collected 2017-10-01 | reverse complement strand
ATCCTTCCCCAACTAACAAGAATTACGGCACCACTGGGTAGAATGCAAAAAATCATGGATCATAACATCTGGATTGATTACGCTCACACACCAGATGCACTTGCTAATGCAATAAACACTCTTCGTGAGCACTTTCCGGAATTCAAATTAAGGGTGCTTTTCGGTTGTGGTGGCAATAGAGATACCGACAAAAGAGCGAAAATGGGTAAAATTGCCAGCGAACTGGCCGACAGTGTTATTTTAACAAGTGACAACCCCAGAAATGAGGACGGTCAAGTAATTATCGATGACATTCAAAGCGGTTTAAAAGAGGGGTTTGAAGCCGATATTATCTTGGACAGAGAGCTTGCCATCCAAACAGCCATCACCACCTTGAGTGAAGATGAATGCCTGTTAATCGCTGGCAAAGGACATGAGACCACACAAACGATTGGGGTGCAAATTCTACCTTTTAGCGACATCGACGTTGCTCAAAATGCTCTCATCTAACACTCAAATAATTGCTGACATCACCGGCGGAAACTCAACCACTGATGTCGAATTTGATGGAGTTTATACCGATACTAGAGAGGATGGAAAAGGCAAACTATTTATTGCCCTAGAGGGCGATTCATTTGATGGCCATGATTTCATTCAGCACGCTGAAGATTCTGGCGCGAAAGCCATTATTGCACACAAGGAGATCGCAACAAGTCTGCCAACAATAACCGTTGGCAACACCGAAGAAGCCTACAGAGCAATCGCCAGTTGGCATCGGCAATCGTTCTCACCAATTGTTATTGCCATAACCGGCAGTAACGGCAAAACCAGCACCAAAAATATGTTGGCAAACATTTTGTCCATTGACACACCAACCCTTTGCACCCAAGGCAATTTAAACAACCATCTAGGTGTGCCCAAAACCCTACTCAATATAACAAAAGATCACAAGTACTGCGTTATTGAAATGGGTGCGAATCACGTTAACGAAATCTCCTTACTTTGCCACCTTGCCAAGCCCGAATTATCGATTATTACCAATGCCAACAATGCCCACTTAGGTGAGTTTGGCTCTATTGACAATCTTGTCAAAGCCAAAGGTGAAATTCTTGGCGCACTGCCAACCACGGGAACGGCATTTATCAATGCCGACTCACCACACAAATCAATTTGGAAGAAAATTGCTGGTAATCGAAACTGCGTATTATTCGGCGACAACACCGATGTCTTTGCCACCAATACAGTTGAACAAAAGAATCTGTTGCAATTTACCCTTCATTGCAACAATGAAACAACAGAAGTGACCTTGAATATGATTGGCAAACATCAAGTGGAAAATGCACTCGCCGCCGCAACCTGTGCCGCCCAACTTGGAATTGACATCAGGCATATAAAACAGGGGCTTGAATCAACAATACCAGAACAAGGTCGATTAAATCTATTGCACTGCCATGGTTTCACCATTCTAGACGACAGCTATAACGCCAACCCACACTCAATGAAGGCGGCCATCGATTCCCTTGCTGCCAATGCAGGCGAAACAATTGCAGTGCTCGGCTCGATGGCCGAATTGGGCGATGAGTCAAGCGAACTTCACCAAGAGATAGGTGACTACTTAAGAGCAAGATCTGTTAATAAAATGTACACAATTGGCAGTGATGCCAAGCATTATCAAGGCAATCAATTCGACGATATCGAATCACTACATCAGCACTTATGTAAGTATCACCAGGGTGCAATAATACTAATCAAAGGCTCTCGCTCGATGCAGTTGGACAAATTGGTAAATCTTTTTACAAAAACAGCAAACTCTGCTTGACCTTTGTTTGAAAGATGGCGATAATTACGCTGCTGCGCTCGTGGCTCAACTGGATAGAGTACTCGGCTACGAACCGAGCGGTTACAGGTTCAAGTCCTGTCGAGCGCACCAACCTTAAGTTTATTCTACGGTTCGGCCCTATTTTGATAGAATAACCACCTGATGATGACACTTCCCAATATTCTCACCCTCTCAAGAATTGGATTAATTCCAGTTTTTATGGTGCTGTTCTATTTGCAGCCCAACTATTTAGAGGGCGAACCTTTGCCTTGGATTAACAACTCTTTAGTGGCGATCTTCATACTCATCAGTCTGACGGACTTCTTTGATGGCCTGCTTGCAAGACGACTCAACCAAATATCAGAACTTGGCGCTTTTCTTGATCCAGTTGCCGATAAGTTGATGGTGTGTGTGTCTCTTATACTACTGACAGATTATCACCACACATGGTTTATTACCATTCCAACGATTATCATTATTTTTAGAGAAATTTTGGTTTCAGCACTCAGAGAATGGATGGCTGAAGTGGGAAAAAGAGCGAACATTGCAGTGTCGAAAATTGGCAAATCAAAGACATTTATGCAGATGCTTGCAATCTTGTTTTTGCTTTACCAGCAGCCTTTATTGATGTTCTCAAAAGAAGACATTACTTTAGCCGGCTTGGCACTTCTATTCACTGCCACAGTTCTGACGTTATGGTCTGGATTTATTTATCTGTTGGCAGGCCTAAAAACATTTGACAGCTAGAAAAAACACACTATAATTTCACATCTATGCGGGAATAGCTCAGCTGGTAGAGCATCACGTTGCCAACGTGAATGTCGCGAGTTCGAATCTCGTTTCCCGCTCCAAATTGAAAACTGTAAAATAGCCTGTGCAGACAGGATATTTTGTTTCTCGAAGTTACTGGCCGGATAGCAAAGCGGTTATGCAGGGGCCTGCAAAGCCTTATAGACCAGTTCGACTCTGGTTCCGGCCTCCATTTTCTTGTATCCGATTCACTCGGATTCTTCCCTGAAAAGCTAAAGTTCTCTTTTCGAAATATTTGATTTTGGCCTGCTCCCAGCCCCTTTCCCCACTGACCAGCTTGTGATCTTGCCGTATGTTTTCGCAATCTCAAGATAAATTTTTTCTTCAATCATTGGTAATGCCTAAAGCCTGCTTAAATCGCCCAGCAATAGCGAGGTGGATTTGAAGTAATTGTTATGGCAAATTTCTAGTGCCCTCATCGTAAAGCCTTCAACGCATCAATCACTTCCATGGGGTCGAGCCGTTCCAGGTAATCAGCATTAACGTATGCGAAAGCAATTTTTCGATCAGGCATGACTATATAAGTAGCTGGCACTGGTAAGTTCCCAAGTGTCATCACCATTGTTTTTCGTAATATCACTGTTAAGTTGACGATAAACTTCAACCAAATTAGCTGGCTAATCTAAACACCAATCCAAATTCTTTGGATACCTTGTTTCCGATATCACTGAACACTTCAAACTCCAGCTCCAGTCTTTCTACATTGGATAGTGAACTATCGGGAAGCTCAGGTGAAATTCCGACGACTTGGACTCCATAGCCTCTAATTTCGTTTAAATATTGTTGATACGCTCTAAGTTCCAAGTTGCAATAAGTGCACCAGCCACCTCGATAGAAGGTAAGAGCAATCGGGCCACTGTTAAGAAGGTCTTTTATGTCAACGGCCTGCCCATGAGCGTTGGGCAAACTAAATAAAGGAATATCATCACCAACCCCAAGAGCATTTTTTCAATGCCTTCTTCCACTAGTTGCTTAGTGGCACTTTTCATTATGTCGATTTGAGCTTGATCACGACTGAATTCAGACTTCATGCGCTGGGCGTTTAGTTGATCTTTTAGGCTCATCTAGACCTTATGTTTTGGAGCTATAACTATTCATTATTCGCCACAATTCTACCCATATTCTGAATATTGGTGTCAAATTATGACATAAATGAATTACTGGGGCGCTCCCCGTTTATTGCTTTTCTCAAAAAACGCAAGTGGTCAATCCACTGAGGTTTTTGACTTCTCCCTTTACAAGTCAATGCAAATAATACTTTGTGAAGTGGGGCGGGGATATTTTGGTTGCCTGAGTGCAGCGAGTTCTCAAAATATAGCAAAACAAGCAATAGTAGTATTTAGTGTTGAGTTTTAGGGCGACCTCTTTTTGGATACTTTGTCTGGTCGTCAGAAAAAGCATCAAGGCCTAAAGAGAGAATCTTTGATTCTCGAAGAGGGCTTCAAAAAAACAAAATTACAGTGCTTTCAAACGAAAACCTTAAGTCAAAGTGTAATAAAATCAATGCACTTTCACAAGAGATTTTCCTATGCACGTCCTTAAAGCCATTGAACAACGCAAATCAATACGAGCTTTTCTCGACAAACCTGTTTCGGAAGAGCAAATTAACACCCTACTCGATGCCGCAAGATACGCACCATCTGGGGTCAATACCCAGCCTTGGAGTGTTGTCGTGGTTAGTGGCGAGAGCAAGACAAATCTGCAAACAAAAATAGAGAGGGCCTTTCGCTCGGGGGATAAGGGCAAGCGAGATTACCAATACTATCCGATTGAATGGAAAGAGCCCTACAAAACAAGACGCAAAGAATGCGGCTTATTAATGTATTCAACACTAGATATTAAACGCGAAGACAAAGAGCGCCAAATGGATCAATGGGCGGCAAATTACCGTGCTTTTGACGCACCCGTTATGCTGTTATTTTTTATGGACTCTGGCATGCAATCCGGCAGCTTTATGGATTGCGGTATGTTTATTCAATCTGTTATGTTGGGGGCGCTCGATTTAGGTCTTAGCACTTGTCCACAAGCGGCTCTCGCCGACTATCAGCATATTATCAAACCGGAGCTGGACTTCGGTCACGATAAAATACTGCTCTGCGGTATGGCGCTGGGCTACGAAGATACCGAGGCGTTAGTCAACAGCTATCGCACTCCAAGGGAAGAGGTGGGTTCGTTTACCGAGTACTTTCGTTAATTAGGTAGAACAGCCTAGTTGCATTCTTTGAAGACCAGTGCGCGGCATTTTTCGCACTTCTTCATGTCTAATTTTTGATAGATGCCTTTAATGGCAGACTCTTTAGAGTCGTAGAAATTATCTTCGCCAATTTGCTCAACAAAGTGCACTTTTTGCAAAAATTCAGTAACAGAGCTTTTCACCGAAACAAAGTACAAGCCACCACCCAACTCTTTCAAGCGTCGATTCTCAGCCAACAAGCCCTCAACGCCAGCAAGGTCGATAAAGTTAACAGCATTTGCAACAATAAGAATATGATAAATTCTTTGATTATCAACGATTTGGTTAATTTGTTTTTGAATGTGGTTAATCGAACCAAAATAAATGGACATGTCGATACGAATTATTTTTAGTTGAGGGCACTGAGTTAAAGGTGAGGTACGTATGGATCTTAACTTCCGTGCACTCTCCTCGTGGCCACTTTCAAAGGCCAGTGTGTGAACTTCAGGGGCTGCTGTTTTAGCAATAAATAACATCAACGAGAGTAGCACACCCAGGTAAATCGCAAACTCCAATTCCAATAATAAAGTCGAGAGAAAGGTGACGAGGAAAATCGAGGTTTCTGACTTGGAAAATTTAAATGTTTTTTTGATGTGCTTGAAATCAATCAAGTTATAAGCCACCAATAAAATAACGCCGGCCATTGCGGCCAGTGGCAAATATTTCATCAATGGCGCAACCAAAAGCACAATGAGCACTAATATCAACGCCGCAAAAATAGCGGAAAGTGGGGTTTTCGCGCCCGCTTCGTAGTTAACGCCGGTACGAGTGAACGAGCCAGAGGATGCATAACTTGAGAAAAAACTACCGACAATATTTGACAAACCCTGGCCGACAAATTCTTGGCTAGGTTTAATTCTCTGATATGACTTAGTCGCCACCGAGCGACTGATTGAAACCGCCTCAATTAACCCCAAAAGTGCAATAGCAAATGCTTCTGGCGCTAAAGACTTCAAAGTGCTTAGTGAAAAGTTTGGCATGGAAAGAGGAGGTAAAAGGGCCGATATTTCACCGACAGTTTTAATGGCAGTCGTTTGTCCGCTCAAAAGGACAGCGACAATGCCTCCAACAAACATTCCTATCAACAAATTAGGGTATCTCGGCTTATAGAGCTTCATCAAAACAGCACTCAAAAGCGTACTTAATCCCACAGTAAGAACAAGAATCGAATCCCAGGATTTAAGAGCTACTATCCCTTCTCTCGGACCACCTCTGAGTCCAGAAACACTTTCGAAAATCGCATTCCAAGTATCGTAGAAACTCAATCCTCTAAAGACCTCAATACCCAGAATATGGGGTATTTGGCTGGTGGCAATCAACAAGGCTGCGCCAGCGGTAAAACCTATCACTACATTGTGTGAAACAAAGTTAACCAACATACCAAACTTCGCCAAACCAAATGCGAGTTGGTAAACGCCTGCCAAAAAAGTTAGGGTTAATGCCATAGCAACAAATTCTTCACTACCAATCACCGCGTGCTGACTAACTGCGGAAAAAACAACAATCGAGATTGCCGTTGTCGGGCCAGAAACAAGGTGATGAGATGAGCCAAATAAGGCTGCGATAATGGGCACCACCATAGCGGTATACAAGCCATACTCTGGTGGCAAACCAGCAATGGTGGCAAAAGCAACGCCCTGCGGTAGCACAATAATAGCACCCGTCAAGCCGGCAAAGAGGTCTGCCTTCAATGTCTCTTTGGTGATTAATCTAAACCAAACCAAAAAGGGGAATAATTTCACCAGCCTTTGCATTTGTTGCTATTTCACAATAATGTTGATTATGTGATATTTTACTACGAATTCAACACCGACCCAAGCACCACAAGAGAGCATCTAATGCACCACTGACCGATCGTTGACTGCTTAAAACCAGCCTTGTACAAGTGCCATAAAAGTAATCGTGCCAGCAACGATACTCAGCAACGCATTGCGTCGCCAAAGATGGATGCCAATAGTCACAATGAGTGCGATAGCAGCATAAAGTCCTTCTGCGGAAAGATAATCGACAGATTTCAACATATAGATTACCAAGATTGTCATCACCATCGGCGGCGTGTACTTTGCAATAAATTGCAATAATGGATGTTGTCCACGACCGCTAAAGAGTAAAAATGGAGGCAATCTTGTGGCAAATGTAGCGACCGACATGACGGCTATCACAATAACTAAATACTCAATATTCATTACGCACCTTTTGATTTGTTGAGCGCAGAAGTATCATCATAATAAGTGAAAGAGAAATAGCAAATAACAGCATGTGTTGTGCAAAAAGCAATAACGCAATAGCTGATGCAATCAGGGCAATAATAAAAGGCAACGGCCTCCTTACTTTAATCCACTGTTCAATAAGTAAAACCGCAAACAACGCTGTGGCGGCAAACTCCATGCCTTGGGTATTAAACACAAGTTTCGTGCCAGCCCATGCACCTAAAGTGCAGCCAAAAATCCAATAACTCTGGGAGAAAATTGTCATCAAAAAATAAAATTGTGGCTTATCGGCCCCTTGTGGCACTTCAATTGTACTCATTAGAGAATACACTTCGTCTGTTAGACCAAATATCAAATACAGCTTTCTTAGCCCCCAATCGCCAAAGCTGTTAAGCAGTGCCAAACCGTAAAAAATATGCCGTGAATTGAGAAAAAAAGTAGCGATGGCAATTTCGACAAAACCCGCACCTGCAGATAGCAGGCCGACCGACATAAACTGAGCTGCCCCAGCATAAATACAAACTCCCATCAGAGTGGCAAAATACCATGGGTAGCCAAGCTCTTGAAAAAGCAAGCCAAAAGCGATACCCAAAGGCAGGTAGCCAAAAAATATGGGCAATGTGATTTTAAGTGCAGCTCGAATCATTAGCGGCAATTATAAGAGACCTTTACATCAATCATTTTATAATTAGCCGATATTATTGCTCGGTCACTGCTATTGATCTCAGATTTGGCCAATTGCATTTCTCTATTTAATTAAATAAATAGAATTAAATTCTAAATATAGAGCCCATTATGAAAAGAATAGTATTATGTTTTCTATTTATTGTCATTATTTAGAAATAAATACTATAATCACCCTACTTTTGAAGCAGGACACGCTTCACACCAATTAAACAAACAAGACTGACATGAACTCATTACCAGAACACAGACTTAGCCATTTAAGACAGCTAGAAGCTGAAAGCATCCACATCTTTAGAGAAGTGGCTGCTGAATTCAACAACCCTGCCATGCTATATTCAATTGGCAAGGATTCATCTGTAATGTTACACCTGGCGAAAAAAGCATTTTTCCCTGCAGTGCCGCCGTTTCCGTTATTACACGTCGATACCACTTGGAAGTTTCGTGAAATGATCGAGTTCCGCGACAAAGTCGCAAAAGAATCTGGCATGGAATTACTGACTCACATCAATCCTGAAGGCGTGGCAATGAACATTAGCCCGTTTACTCATGGTTCAAAGGTGCACACCGACGTAATGAAAACGCAAGGTCTTAAGCAGGCGCTCAATGAACATGGCTTTGACGCCGCCTTTGGTGGCGCAAGACGCGATGAAGAAGCGTCGCGCGCAAAAGAGCGTATTTTTTCATTCCGCTCAGAAAAACACCGCTGGGACCCAAAAAATCAACGCCCTGAACTTTGGAACCTCTACAATGCCCGCATTAAAAAAGGCGAGAGCATTCGTGTTTTTCCAATCTCAAACTGGACAGAACTTGATATTTGGCAGTACATTTATTTAGAGCAAATCCAGCTTGTGCCGCTTTACTATGCCGCACCAAGGCCAGTGGTTGAGCGTGATGGCATCAAGATTATGGTTGATGACGATCGTATGGAGCTTGAGCCAGGTGAAGTACCCAAAGAAGAGTGGGTTCGTTTTCGCACCCTCGGCTGTTACCCATTAACAGGTGCGGTTGAATCAAAAGCCACCACATTAACGGATATTATTCAAGAAATGCTTCTAACCAAAACCTCCGAACGCCAAGGTCGATTAATTGACTCTGACCAAGCGGGCTCGATGGAAGCTAAAAAAGCAGAGGGGTACTTCTAATGAGTTATACAGACGATTTAATCCAAGAAGATATTCATGCCTACCTTGATCAGCATGAACACAAAACTCTACTAAGACTTTTGACTTGCGGTAGTGTTGATGACGGAAAATCCACCCTTATCGGGCGCTTATTGCACGACTCAAAATTGGTTTATGAAGACCAACTAGCGGCCATTAAAAACAGCCATGATGGCGCCAAAGATGGTGAAGAGTTTGACTTAGCTTTACTTGTTGATGGCCTTGTGGCAGAACGCGAACAAGGCATCACCATTGATGTTGCTTACCGCTACTTCTCAACCTCAAAACGCAAATTTATTATTGCCGATACCCCGGGGCACGAGCAATACACTCGCAACATGGTGACAGGCGCGTCAAATTCCGACCTTGCTATTATTTTGATCGATGCAAGAAAAGGCTTGATCACGCAAACAAAGCGCCACTCATACTTGGTGTCGTTATTGGGTCTTGAACATGTTGTCGTGGCAGTTAACAAAATGGACTTGGTGAATTATGACGAAGCTACGTACGAGCAAATTAAAAGCGACTACAGGGCTTTTGCTGAACAACTCAATATTGGCAAAATTGATTTCATTCCACTCTCTGCACTGAAAGGCGACAACGTTGTCAATCCATCTGAAAATATGGATTGGTACCAAGGTCCGGCTTTATTGCCATTTCTTGAGGATGTTGAGCAAACGATTGATCAAGTTGCTGAAGGATTTCAACTTCCTGTTCAGTACGTTAATCGACCTAATGCGGACTTCCGCGGCTATTGCGGCACTCTAAATCAAGGAAGCGTTGCTCCAGGCGATCCAATTACGGTTCTGCCGAGTGGCTTGAGCACTACAGTAGAGCGTGTTATTACTGCCGATGGCGACCTAGATCGTGCCTATAAAGGCATGGCTATTACCTTGACTCTCACCAAAGAGATTGATATCTCTAGAGGCGACTTATTGGTTCATTCGCAAGATAATTTTGCCATCACCAATCAACAAAAATTACGCTCTCACTTAGTGTGGATGGATCAAACACCACTTGCCCTAGATAAAGACTACGAACTTAAGTTAGGCACTCGTCGTGTCAATGCACGCGTTGACATCATCCATCACCGTGTTGATATTAACACGTTAGAAAACGTTGACGCCGACACATTAGAGCTTAACGAAATTGGCCTATTGGATGTACAACTAGACGCCTTACTTTCTATTGAGCAATTCACTCACAACAAGGGCTTAGGTGCTTTTATTCTAATCGATAAAATCACCAATGCAACGGTTGCCGCCGGCATGATCAGCTCGCAACAGGCTGACATGGTTGACCATCACCGAGCTGAATTTCATATTGGGGATGCCAACAAAGAACTTGAAAGCAAGAGTGCAGAACAAATTGTTGAGTGGGCATTAGCACTTGAAGGCAAAGCCATTGTTACAACAAATTTTGGACCGCAAGAAGCCGTGCTACTGCACATGGTTAATCAAGTTGCACCAGAGACTGAAGTGCTTTGGATTGACTCGGGCTACAACATGCCGCAAACTTATAAATTTGCCGATGCAGTAACAAAGCAACTGGATCTTAACTTGAGCGTTTACACGCCACTGGTCAGTGCCGCAAGACGCGATGCTGTGATGGGTGGCATACCGATGATTGACGATCCTGCACACGAAGAGTTCTCACATCAGTTTAAGATAGAGCCTTTCTTGCGAGCAATGAAAGAATCTGATGCCGATGTTTGGTTGACAGCCGTTAGGCGTGAGCAAACTGCTGTGCGTCAAGAAATGGATACGGTTGCTCTAGGGCCAAATGATGTCATTAAAGTGTCACCATTGCTTGATTGGACACTTGCCGATATGCAAGCCTATCTTGAGGATAATGGCCTGCCTGACGAAACGCGCTACTTCGACCCAACCAAAGTTGAGGCTGGTCGTGAGTGTGGCCTGCACACACTAGGTGATTAATTAAAAAAGATCTCTCCAAAAAAGCCCGATTCATTCGGGCTTTTTATTTAGCAACAGCCTTGTTTCGCTGTTGAGGCGCTCTTAGCATCTCCAACACAGCAACCAGAGCGCTCACTTTCACTTTTCTGAGCGTCAGCGCCATACATGGGTATATCGCTTAAAGTATGAAAGTTCTCCCACGGGATACCTTGCGGGTCAAGTGTCCAATACTTGTCAGACTCTGCATAACAACAATTCGCACCTTTTTCTGCAATATTTTCGATATCACACTGGTTAAGTCTTGCGGATATTTCCTCAAGCTCAGTATCGCTTTCAACCTCCAACCCTAGATGATTAACGCCATTTTCCCGTCCGCGATTGGATATTGCAAAATTCACCAAGGGATCATCCAATCGCCACTTAGCGTAATCGTCATGCTGAACCGTTGGTTCGGCGCCAAACAGTGCTGAATAAAAACCAATATTTTTGTCTAAATCATCGACCGATACATGAATATGCATTCTTTTCATTATTAACTCCTATTAATCACAACAATCATTCTCTTGTATTTCAGAACAACACTCCAGTTGAAGAATATCCAGTACATTTTTCAACGGCGCTAGATTTGCAAAACTGCGGATGCTTCGACTTTCTTTAACTTGTGTAATTAAGCTTGCTTCAAACAAGCCTTTTAAGTGGAAGTTAAGAGTTGAAGGGGCAATATTAAGCTCAGTGCCAATTTCCCCAACTGTCAACCCCTCACTACCATGCTTTATTAGCAGGCGAAAAATAGACAGTCTAGATTCGTTGCCCAGTTCCGTTAATACTTTCACAATGGTTATGTCGTTCATAGGGCTGATTATACACAATTATTTCTATATTTCTAGTTTTGTAGATATAAATTAAAACATACAACTTATCAAGCAATCTTTGTTTGTCTTATTACTTCAAAATTATTATTCGTACCAAACCGAAATAATAAGCTCCGCAGGATCCAAACTTCCGCCGGAAACCGACTGTTTTATCTCGATCACATTGATATTAGGATTGTCAGATAACCAGTCATTAACTTCGCCTTCAAGAGTGACCAAAGCCTTCTTCAAGTCACTAAACATTCAACTTTTTTTTTGAAAAATCTTAACCTGTATTTTCCCTCACTAATCAAAATAAACGTTAAAGTCTATTGCACTAAGAGCAATACAGCATTACCCTAGAAAATCAAAAACTCCAGTGATCAATCCACTGAGGTTTTTGACTTACTCCTTTACAAGGCAATATAAATAATACTTTGTGCAATGAAGCGGGAATATTTTGGTTGTCTGAGCGATTAGCGAGCTCCAAAAATATAGCGGAACAAGCAATAGTAGTATTTAGTGTTGATTTGTATGGCGACCTCTTTGGGTCACGTTTCTGGGCGAGCGGAAAGGTGACAAGACCTAAACGAAAAAATCTTTGATTTTTTAGAAATGGTTTCAAAAAAATTACGAAATTATTGAAATGAATCAATAAATACACTTATTTCAACAGATATTAGTCATTTTCAAACGAGAAACACCGATTTAAGGCTTATTTTTGCCAAAAATCGGTGTTTTGAAGAGTAAAAATCAAAATTTTCAATTTTTTGTGATTATTGAAGTGCTTTTAGTCTCAAGCGTAGTGCATTAAGCTTAATAAATCCCGCCGCATCTTTTTGATCGTATGCGCCTTCGTCGTCTTCAAAGGTGGCAATTTTCTCGCTAAATAACGAGTTGTCAGACTTGCGACCAACAATAGAAACATTGCCTTTGTATAGCTTAACACGAACAACACCACTGACGTTTTCTTGTGAAGCGTCAATTGCCGCTTGCATCATCTCACGTTCTGGCGCAAACCAAAAACCGTTGTAAATCAGCTTGGCATATTTCGGCATCAACTCATCTTTAAGGTGTGCCGCCTCACGGTCAAGAGTAATTGATTCGATTGCACGGTGCGCTCTAAGCATCACTGTGCCCGCTGGCGTTTCGTAACAGCCACGTGACTTCATGCCAACAAAACGATTCTCAACCAAATCGAGACGGCCAATACCGTGCGATCCTGCGCGACGATTAAGGTCTTCCATCACCGTTGCAGGTGACATAGCTTCGCCATTAATAGCGACAATGTCGCCTTTTTCATAAGTGATCTCGATGTACTCAGCCTTGTTTGGCGCATCCTCTGGCGATACCGTCCAACGCCACATATCGTCTTCTGCCTCAACCCAAGGATCTTCTAAAATATCACCCTCATAAGAGATGTGCAATAAATTGGCGTCCATAGAGTATGGAGATTTCTTCGATTGCTTGTGATAATCGATTGGAATATTGTGCTCTTTGGCGTAATCCATTAAGCTTGAGCGCGAGGATAAATCCCATTCACGCCAAGGCGCTATTACTTTAATATCAGCATTCAATGCATAGGCATTCAACTCAAAACGCACTTGGTCGTTACCTTTACCGGTAGCGCCGTGCGAAATCGCATCAGCACCGACTTCAGCGGCGATCTCTACCAAGCGTTTTGAAATTAAGGGGCGTGCAATAGAGGTTCCAAGCAAGTATTCGCCTTCGTAAATAGCATTTGCTCTAAACATTGGGAAAACAAAATCGCGCGCAAATTCTTCACGCAAGTCTTCAATGTAGATTTCTTTAATGCCCATGGCTACGGCTTTCGCGCGTGCTGGCTCAACTTCCTCGCCCTGACCGATATTGGCCGTAAATGTTACAACCTCACAACCGTAAGTTTCTGTTAACCACTTTGCAATAATACTGGTGTCTAAACCGCCTGAATAGGCCAATACAACTTTATTCATTTTCTGTTATTTTTTGATGTTTATAGTTAAATGTTTTCTCGAAAAGCACAGTAGCATCCTCAAGAAGCACTTGCACTCTCCACTCGCCTATCCATGTGTGCCAAAGATTTTTAGAAGACCAAACGCGCCAACGCTCGCCCCTAATTTCAAATCGCACATCAGCCATTACCTTGTCGTCATATATCCAACGATGGGTAATGTATTCGCCTTTTAGGTTGCGGATGTTGGTAAAAAAGTAGATTTTACCTAAAGAGTTATCAAGTTCTTCAATAATATCAATGGGTACTCTATCTTCGACATTAAGGGCAAACACGGCCTCAGAAATGTTTTCATGCGGCCAATCGTGTGCTAAAACTGAAAATGTGAGAAAGAATCCAAGAATTGCTATTGCGATTTTTTTCATTTAATCCACCCAAGTAATGACGTGTTCAAACAATTGATTTTCGCTAACTTCGTTGTCTCTGTAAGTGCGCCCCCGCACTGAAATACCAGCCAAATGCACACTATTTTTATCACCACTAAGCAAAGGGTGCCAGCTGAATAGATCTTTGCCTTCGTATAGTAACCGATATGCGCAAGTAGAAGGCAGCCAATTAAATTTTTTACCCCAGTCTGGCTTGATTGTCAGGCAATCTGGCACGTAAGTTTGTCGGTCTTCATAATGAGGACACGCACAGGTTTCTTCGTCAAGATAGTGACAAGCCACATCGGTAAAGTGGATTTCATTAGTGTCTTCATCTTCTAACTTGTGCAAACAACAACGCCCACAACCATCGCAAAGAGACTCCCACTCGTTGGGTGTCATTTCATCTAAAGTTTTGGTTTGCCAAAAAGGTTTTGTATTTTTACTCACTACTGAGAGGGTTGCGAAAGAATGTATCTGAGAATCGCCTTGCCTTCCTCATTGCCAGAACGTGCAGATTCGCTTGCCCAGTAATAGGCTTTTTGACGGTCCATGTCAATACCGACACCTTGAAGATACATCATTGCCAAAGTGTTTTGCGATTCAGCAGAGCCTGCTTCAGCAGCCCTAGACATCGATAAAAATACTTGCAGATCATTACTGCTCGATGCTGTGCCGAGTCCACTGATATCGGCCACCTCTCCCTTATGATCCGTGATGCCAAGAGATTGCATTTGATTGAAAACCTGTTGATTGAGCTTCAATGATTGCGCTATCACACCGAGGTCTGAACTGGTGCCAGTATCAATCTTAGCTTCTACAACACTCACTACTACGTTGGCATCTTCATCGGCACTCACCTGAGTTTCTATGTCGCTCACTTCTGGCGTTGTCTTCGGCGCAGTCTCCAGCCCACCAACATTGACCTTGGTAGACTCAATGATCAAATCTTTTTGCTGCAGAGAAATAATTTGCGAAACCCCTGTACCAATCTTTGCACCGGTAATGATTGGTTTCAATTGCTTAGAAACTTCACCCGTTTGTTTTAATATTTTCTCGTTTGATTGGATACTTGTCTTGGCTTTAACAGTTTCATTTCCATTCGTAGGCTCTATTTTCAAGGGCTCCACCTCGATGCTTGGTTGCGAAGTGGAAGCGTCCATCTTAAAAGCTTGTGGCACCTTCTTGGTCGACTTAGAGAACGAACTTGGCAACATTTTTCCTTGCATTTGTTCTGGCTTAATTTTTGACTCTATGATTGCAATCTCAACGGCACTTGGTTCAGCAATGTTAGAAGACTTGTTGCTGACAGTGATGCTGGCTTTCTCGGTATTTTTAATTTCAACTTTTTTCGCTGGCTCTGTTATTGCCACTGCCACCACTTCGGTTTTGATTTCAAGTTCAACCGGCTCTGAGACAATAACCTTTGTCGCTTCTTTGGCTGGCTTCGCTTCGACTTTAACTATCTCCTCAACACTCTCTTCAATTTTAACAATGACAGGCTTACTTTCAGGCTTGGCTGTGTTTGCAGCTGCATTCGGGTTTTGTTTAATACTCTCCAGCAATACCTGCGCAGAGGTGTTTTTCTGCGCAACAGATTTTTTCAGCCAGACCATGGCGTCGCCAACACTGCCTTCGTCAAAATATTGCTTGCCCAAGCTGTACTGAGCTGCATCATAGCCCCCTTCTGCCGCTCTTTGTAAGTACAATCTAGCAATTGTGTCATCCTGCCCAACCACTTTTCCTTGTTGATAAATAACATAAAGTGCATACTGTGCAACCTGATTCTCTTGGGCGGCTAAATCTAACAACATGGCAATTGCTTTTTGAGGATTATTGTCAACCCCGTGACCGTCTAATAACAATTTTGCTAAGCGGTACTCTGCATCCAAGTTGCCTTGTTCAGCAGATTTTTGGTACCAAACCATACTGTTTTCAATGTTTTTCTCAACTCCTGAGCCTAATTGATACCTCATTCCCAATGAGTACTGGGCCTCAGCGTGCCCTTGCTTAGCTGCCTTCTCAAACCAATGAACCGCTGCAGAGGCGTCTTTATTAACTCCTGAGCCTAACAAATATCGAAGCGCTAAAGAATACTGTGCTCGAGTATGTCCCTGGGTGGCTGCCATTTGATAAAGAGAGACCGCTCTTTGTAGGTCTGTTGCAACACCATCGCCTTTCAAGAACATCGTTGCCAACTGATATTGGGCCTTGACCTGTCCGCCTTCAGCTGCACGACCAAACCAATACAGTGTTTTGCCGCTGTCCCTATCTATTTGCGTACTAGCGCGATATATTTGCCCTACTAAAAATTGAGCATCAACATTATTTTGCTGAGCGGCTAACTCAGAGAACTGCAGTGCTAAAGCGTCATCTTGGCCAATAAGCTTTCCTTGGAAATACATTTCGCCCAACATTGCTTGCGCACCTGCGTGACCTTGCTCTGCAGACAATTGGTAATATTCAACTGCAGAAACGCTCTCACCTTCGCGCAGATAAAATTCAGCTAACTCAAATTGAGAATCGGCGCCATACTGACTGGCTGAAATTTCGTATAAATTTCTCGCAAGATCTTTATTAATTGCCGCGCCTGTGCCAGTTTCGTACATTTTTGCCACAATGAGTTGGGCGGTTGCATGACTTGAATCGGCTGCTTTCTTATACCACTCAAAGGCTTGGACGTCGTTAGCTGACGTGCCTTCGCCATTACGATACATAACACCCAGACTAAATTGTGCCTCAACAAATCCTTGGTCTGCTGCTTTTTGATACCATGCAAAGGCGCTAGGAAGATCTTTCTCGACACCGACACCATGATAATAACCGTTGGCAACATTAAACTGTGCGCTTGCATGGCCCTTCTCGGCAACCCGTGAATACCAATAAAAAGCCAGCGCGTAGTCTTGCTCAACGTTGATGCCGTTGTGGTACATATTGGCCAAACTAAATTGAGATCTTGCGTCACCCTCACGAGCAAATTGCTCTAGCTGTTGCTGTAGAGTTGTGGCGGAGTTGTTTGAATTGGAATTATCTAGATTTTCAGCGGCCAAAGCACTGAATCCGATGAGAGCAATAAGAAGTGGAATCAGTCTCAACATATTATGAAGTAACGTGCAAAAATGGCATCAGTACCGATTATAGACACATTTTTAACAATAATCTCTCAATTCCAATAGCCACACCAGAGCAAAACGGCAATGGTGCCGACAAATCAGCTAAAAACTGCTCATCAAGCGCCATTAATGGCTTTTCAAGTGCTTGGCGTTTATTAAGCTCGAGCTGAAAGCGCTCACGATAATCCTCGGCACTTTGCAACTCTTGATAGCCATTAGCAACTTCAACGCCGTCAAGATACAACTCAAATCGATGAGCCACCCCATCCTCTACTTGAGCAAGAGCAGCTTGCTGTGATGGAAAGTCATAGATAAAACAAATTGGATGTTGGCGCAACTTTGGCTCCACGAAATGCACAAATAGCAGCATCTGCAGATCTTCAATCCAGTGAAAATCATCACTCAGCCCGTGTGACCTTGCAAAGATCTTAAGGGTATCAAGGTCTGTTTGTAAAATATCAATACCTACGTAGCGAGTAAAGGCCTCACTGTATGACATCTTGATTACGGGTCTGGAGTCACCTAGTGCATCAACCAATTCAGCAACTTCACTCATCAGCTGGTGCATATCAAAATCAAGTCGATAATATTCCAACATACCAAATTCGTTGAAATTACGCTCACCGTACTCATTGTCTCGATATACCGAGCAAATCTGAAAAATATCACCACTGCCTTTTGCCAGTAGTCGCTTCATTTCAATTTCTGGCGAAGTGTGAAGATACAATGCATCGACCTTACCAAGGCCTTCGTTCACGCGAACACCGATACTGTCAATATGAACATCAGTAATTGGCGATGAAACCAAAGCAGGCGTTGTTACCTCTATGACGTCGCGATCGTAAAAAAAATCGCGAATCTTTTTGATCAGCACGGATCTTGTCCTGAGGGATTTTTTTAAGGATATCGCCATACTTTAAATTTCTAGAGTGGCACCATAAATGACAGACTGTTTTAAGTGTAAGACCATGTCTTTACATTGCTAGTTAAAATTTTAGTTATTGCGGAAAATAATGCGAAGCATAGTACTCCTATGCGAACAATATTTGACAATACAAATTGGGATTTTAGGACGTAATTAAGCGCGACCTGCGTATTCGTTAGTTCGTGTGTCTACCTTTACTTTCTCGCCAATAGCAATAAACAACGGCACTTGCACAACAACGCCGGTATTCATTGTTGCTGGCTTGCCGCCTGTGCCCGCAGTGTCACCCTTTAAACCTGGGTCAGTATCTGTAACTTCCAATACCACATGATTTTGAGGGGTGACTGAAATCGGATTGTTATTCCATAGAGTAACCACACAGCTATCTTGCTCAACAAGGTAATTAACAGCACCAGACATCGCTGTCTCATCAAGCGCGTACTGATCGTAAGAGTCAGGATCCATAAAATGCCACGATTCGCCATCGTTATACAGATATTGCATATTCAATTCCATCACATCCGCGCCTTCCAAAGACTCGCCAGATTTAAAAGTCTTTTCAAGTGTTTTACCAGTGATTAGATCTTTAAATTTAACGCGGTTAAAGGCTTGTCCTTTTCCTGGCTTAACAATTTCATTGTTAACGATTGAACAAGGGTTGCCCTCCAGCATTAATTTGAGGCCATTTTTAAACTGGCTTGTACCGTAATGTGCCATTTTTCTCCTGAATTTATTGGTGTTGAAGTAAATTCAACCACTATTTATTCTAACTATATTGTATCTTTGTGTAGAATACGCAAGCTCACATTTTAACCTTTATTTTTAACCAATTTTATGCACATCCACGAGCACCAAGCAAAACAGATATTCTCAGAAAATGGCATCCAAGTGCCCGAGTTCATTGTTATTTCTAGTGCAAACGAAACAAAAGGTGCATGTCAAAAACTTGGTGGCTCAGTTTGGGTTGTCAAGGCACAAGTTCATGCCGGCGGTAGAGGTAAAGGGGGTGGTGTCATTGTCTGTTTTAACATTAAAGACGCGATAAGCGCCAGTGAAAAATTGTTAGGCGGAAGGCTGATTACACCTCAGACAGATGCCAAAGGTCTGCCGATAAACCAAGTAATTATCGAGGCCGGTCAAGATATCCAAAAGGAGCTTTACTTAGGTTTGCTCGTCGATCGCGCAACATCAAGCATTACCGTACTCGCTTCAACCGAAGGTGGCATGGATATCGAAGAGGTGGCTGCTAATACGCCTGAAAAAATAATAAAATACGCAATCGACCCACTGGGAACTCTTGAAGGAAGCGCGTGCAATGAAATCGCCAATCAACTGCAATTAGACTCGAGCCTTCATTCACAATTCGCAACAACCCTCACTGGGCTTTACAACATCTTTAGTAAAAACGATGGCAACCTCATCGAAATCAACCCATTGATTATCACTGGCGCTGGAGAGATCATTGCACTCGATGGCAAAATCGACTTTGATGATAATGCCTTGTACCGCAACGAAGCCATTGCCGCTTTACGTGACTCGTCCCAAGAGGATGAAAAAGAAAGGAATGCCAGCGAATCTCAATTGAACTATATTTCCCTGGACGGCAACGTTGGCTGCATGGTAAATGGCGCCGGCCTTGCCATGGCTACGATGGATCTCATCGAATACCATGGCGGCTCCCCCGCCAACTTTCTTGATGTCGGCGGCACTGCTACGGCAGATCGTGTGGCCAAAGCATTTGAAATCATTCAAGGTGGTGCTGACGTAAAAGCTATATTGGTTAATATTTTTGGGGGTATTGTCCGCTGCGATTTGATCGCCCAGGGCATACTCCAAGCCATTGAAAAAGTCGGATTAACCCTGCCAATCGTTGTCAGATTAGAGGGCACAAATGCCACTCAAGGTTTAGAAATATTGAACAAAAGCGACTTTAATATATCGACTGAAGCCGATTTAACTCAAGCAGCAAAACAAGTCGTGGAGATGGCGAAATGAGCGTACTAATTAACAAAGACACCAAAGTAATCTGCCAAGGCTTTACCGGAAGACAAGGCACATTTCACTCAGAACAATCTATCGCCTATGGCACGCAATTTGTTGGCGGCGTTACCCCTGGAAAAGGCGGACAAACGCACCTGGATCGCCCCGTTTTTAGTACGGTTAGAGACGCAATAGATGAGGTCGGTGCAAACGCCTCTATGATTTATGTACCCCCAAGATTTGCATTTGCCTCAATTAAGGAAGCGATTGAAGCGGAAATGCCAATCATTACTTGTATTACTGAAGGCATACCTGTGCAGGATATGATCAAAATTAAGGCAATGCTCAAAGGCTCAAAATCAAGATTGATTGGCCCAAATTGTCCTGGCGTCATCACCCCTGGCGAGTGCAAACTTGGCATCATGCCTGGCAACATTCACCAAAAAGGCGAGGTTGGCATTGTCTCGCGCTCTGGCACACTCACTTATGAAGCCGTTCACCAAACAACACTCGCAGGCCTCGGCCAAACAACGTGTATTGGTATTGGTGGCGATCCAGTAAACGGCACTAACTTTATTGATTGTCTTAAACTCTTTGAAGATGATGAAGAGACAAAGTCAATCATCATGGTGGGTGAGATTGGTGGCAGTGCCGAAGAAGAGGCTGCCGAGTTTATTTCATCCAACGTCTCTAAACCTGTTGTCTCCTACATTGCGGGCTTGACGGCGCCAAAAGGCAAGCGCATGGGGCACGCTGGCGCTGTAATAAGTGGTGGCAGTGGTGGTGCGCAAAACAAAATCAACACCCTGGAGCGCTGCGGAGTCGCCGTTGCACCGTCTCCAGCATTGATGGGGTCTACCCTACTAGAGGTTCTTAGCTAAAGAGAATTAAAACAGCTCTCTCAGGTTTTGGTAAAAAACATCAAAGTTTGGGAGATTCAATAAGGCCTCTCTTTGTTTTTCTCCCCACATTGGTTGAGGAAAATAACTGTCGCTTTCGAACCGCGCCATGACGTGCCAATGAACCTGCGGTAGCATATTGCCAAAAGAGGCAATATTGATTTTGTCTGGTGAAAAGTAAGCGTCCATCTGTCTCTCGATAATATCAATCACCCGAAAAATCTCGGTCTTCTCTTCAATGCTGCATTGAAACAACTCCTTCACTTCCCTTTGGCAGAAAACTTTTAGCCAAGGTATTTCGGCTTCTTCCACCTCAACACGTACTAGTTTGTTCGAGGAAATAATCATTGTTTTTCGAGCAACATCGCATCGCCATAACTAAAGAAGCGGTATTTGTTATCAATGGCATGATTGTAAATTTCAAACATTTTCTCTCGAGAGATAAAAGCACTAACTAGCATCAATAGTGAAGATTTCGGTAAATGAAAATTGGTAATCATGACGTCCACCAATTGAAATTCAAAACCCGGGTAAATAAAAATATCGGTATCGCCTTGAGTTTCACACACCTCGCCCTTTAAAGCCATAGACTCAAGAGTGCGTACTGCTGTTGTTCCTACTGCAACAATTCTGCCACCATTAGCGCGGGTTTGTTGAATTTTTTCAGCAGCCTCAGCACTTACTTGATACACTTCGCTGTGCATGTGGTGATCTTTGATGTTTTCAACTTTTACTGGTTGAAAAGTTCCAGCACCAACATGTAACGTGACAAACGTATGCTCAATTCCTCGCGTTTGTAATTGAGCAAGCAGCGCCTCATCAAAATGCAAGCCTGCAGTTGGCGCGGCAACTGCGCCATCGTTTTGCGCATAAACCGTCTGATAGCGACTGAGGTCTTCTTTTTTATCGCCGCGCTCAATGTAAGGCGGCAAAGGAACATGGCCCACTTCTTTGAGACAATCAAGAATCGCTGTGTTCGAAAATAACAACGTATAAATGCCTGAGGACTTGTCAGTCACTTCAGCCCGCTGACCATTTTCCAAGACGACAAAGCTACCGATTTTCGGCGCTCTACTGGCTTTAATCATCGCCAAAGCTTGGGTGTCGCTGAGCAGGCGCTCAATGAGTATTTCAACTTTACCGCCCGATTCTTTGTGACCGAACAATCTTGCTGGAATCACGCGAGTATCGTTAAGCACCAACAAATCGCCTGCACGCAAAAACTCGCCTAAATCAGAGAATGTCGCATCAACAATATCGTCGCCTGCAACCAATAATTTTGAATCGGTGCGTTTCTCACTAGGGAATTGGGCAATTAACGATTTTGGTAGATCGAAATCAAAATCACTTAATTTCATGCTCTCTGACGTATTCTAGTATTTGATAGGCCGCACTGACAATGGCACGAGGCGTAATGGTTGCGCCAGTAAATTGATCAAAGCTACCGCCATCACGCTTTACTTTCCATTGTGACTTGTCTAAGTTTGACAATGACAAGCCCGAAAAGCCCTTAATCCAATCCGATTTACGCGTCTCAATTTTGTCGCCTAAACCCGGTGTTTCTTTGTGACCAATCACTCGAACACCTAACAACTCTCCTTGTATATCCATACCGGTCAATAATCGGATATTGCCGTTATAGCCATTAGGGTAGGTGTGTTCGATCAGATGAGCAAATATCTCGCCATTTTTCTCTGCCGGAAAAACTCGTATGGTTTGCTCAATACCGTGCAGCTCAATAACTTTCTCAAATTGATCAGCAACAATATCGTTATCGTAATTGGCAACGATTTCATTGAGTCTTTTGATGAGTAATTGCTCTTCGTTAAAGGCGATTTTTTCCTTGGTGGTTTGCTCAGCCAGACTGACAAAAAATACACAAATCAAAGTAAAGATAAGCATCAAACCGCCTGATTTTAGTATGGTGAAATTCTTCATTTTCCAAACACCTTTGGTTGCGTGTAGTAATCAATCAACGGCACAGTAATATTCATTAACAGTACGGCAAAAGCAACGGCATCTGGGTAGCCACCAAATACACGAATAACAATAATGATTGCGCCGATTGCAAAGCCGTAAATCAGCCTGCCCAACGGCGTTGTACTGGCAGAAACTGGATCTGTGGCAATGAAAAATGCAGCCAGCATCGTGGCACCATTAATCAAATGAAAAACGGGTGAAGAGAAGCTGGTCGGGTCGATCAAATACAAAATACCCGACATCAACACCAAGCCCAGGACCAAAGACAATGGAATATGCCAAAAAACAATTCGACGTAGCAACAGGTAAATTCCGCCCAATAAGAAGCCAAAATTAATCCACATTTGACTTATACTCTCAAATGTTATTGCACCAATACTTTCCCCAAGCATCAGCTGGGTTTTGGCGTAATCTAGGTTTGTTGCACCGGTTAGTGCATCTACACCAGAAGCCTCGAAAATACTCAATACACCCTGAAACTCGGACGGCCACTGTGTCATTTGCAGTGGGTATGAAATCAATAAGAAGGCATAACCAAGCATGGCCGGGTTAAATGGATTGTTGCCGAGACCGCCAAATAATTGCTTGCCAAAAACAATGGCAAACAAAACACCCAAAACAATAATCCACCAAGGAGCGATGCTCGGAATGGCTATCGCCAATAGAACTGCTGTAAGAATAGCAGAGCCATCACGCAGAGATGGTGCAACCTGCATGCCGCGCATTCGCAACACAAAGGCTTCTGCACTGAGTGCTGTTACTATTGCTAGTGCAATCTGCATCAATACTGAAAACCCAAAAAAATACACTTGCGCAGCAACGCCCAGAACAAGTGCGTAGATCACTTGGCGCATCACTTGATTGGTGTTCATCACCTTATCTCGCATCTTCTGACTCCTTAGCAGTTTTGGCCGCACTCACCCGCGCTTGCGCCGCGGCAATGGCTTCTTTTTGCACTTTGTCTTTTGCCATTTTTTCCTTTAACGCTTTTTTCTTCGCTTCCATCATCTCCGCACGCTCTTGTTTGTTTCTATCGAGGCGAAATTCGCGGAACTCAAAACGCTCTCTGGCGTTGTCTGTCAGTTCTTTTTCCTTGGTTTGTTGCCTATTCAGCGCCTTAGCAAACTGATAATAATCAACCAGTGGAATGTTGCTCGGGCAGACGTGTGAACAACAACCGCATTCTATACAATCCAGCAAATTATAGTCCAAGGCCTTTTCGATATTCGAGCTCTTAGAGTACCAATACAATTGTTGTGGCAATAACTCCACCGGGCAAACGGTATTACACATGCCACAACGTATGCATTCTTGTGCAGGGACCTTCTCAATCGGCTTATTAACAAAAATACAGTTGGTGTTCTTACTAATGGAATAATTTGTACCTTCAAGATCGACACCCATCATCATTCCAGCCATACGAATATCGTTTTCTCCTTGTTCAATATCGGCAAAACTGAGAACATAATCGTAACTTGCGCCCAATCTTACTTGGAGATTTTTTGGCTCCCTGACGGCGCTCCCAGTAACGGTTACAACACGAGAAATAAGCGGCCTGTTTTCAACCACTGCATCAAAAATAGCCACCAATGTGCCCACATTTTGGCACAGTACACCAACATCGGAAGCGTAACCGCCGGAAGGGATTTCAATACCTAGTAGTGATTTCACTAATATTTTTTCAGCACCAGAAGTGTATTTGGTCGGTATTGCTTCAATGGTAATTCGTTCATTCTTACAAAATTTCTTAAGCAGTTTGATGGACTCTTTTTTATCGTCCTCAATGGCGATGATTGCTTTTTTAGCACCGCAAATATGCAGCAGCACTTCCACGCCACGAATAACCTTAGTAGGGTAAGCCTGCATTAGGGCGTCATCACACATAATGCCAGGCTCACATTCTGTGGCGTTGACAATTAACGTGTGGCAACCTTCAGCAAACTGCACCTTAGTGTGTGTCGGAAATCCTGCACCACCCATGCCGACAATGCCCGACAAGCGAATCTTGTTATAAATGGTGTCCGGTGTACAAAAATCGTAATTCTCAGTACAAGCGACAGAGTTGTCCATCCACTCATCTTCGCCATCAGAGTCAATGGTAACACAAAGCGCTTCGAGGCCTGACTGGTGGGCCATGACCTGATTGTCAATTGCCACAACAGTGCCAGAAATGGAGGCGTGTACTGGCGCACAACGATCATCATCAATAGTGGCGATTACTTGGCCCGTCAATACATGATCGCCGACACTAACGCACGGTTTGGCTTGCTCACCAATCCTCTGCTGCATCGGTAATATCACTCTATCTGGCAATGGAATACGTATAAGATCAATTTCCTTAGCAGGAAAAGGATTTTCGAGTACAAGGCCACCTTTAAATACCAACTTAGACACGTGCCAACTCCACAACATCAGGAACAAAAGTATTCAGCGTTTGTTGTACTTCAACCATGTCAATACAATCCACCGGACAAACCGGCAAACACAAATCACAGCCAGTACATTCGGCGGCAATCACCTGCGTCATCACTTTAGATGAGCCAACAAAAGCATCCACTGGACAGGCCTGAATGCAAAGTGTGCAACCGATGCAAACTTGCTCGTCAACCACGGCAATTCGTTTAGGCTTCGTTTCACCGTGCTCTGCATTAAGAGGTAAGGTCTCCACATCCAAAAGCTCAGCCAAAGCGTCAACGCCATCTTGGCCGCCGGGTGGGCATTGGTTAATTTTAGCTTCACCACTGGCAATAGCCTCGGCATAAGGACGACAGCCAGGAAAGTCGCACTGACCACATTGAGTTTGCGGCAATATTGCGTCGATTTGATCAACCAAGGGGTTGCCCTCTACTTTGTAGCGAATCGCAGCATAGCCGAGCACAAGACCCAAGACAAGTGCCAGTATAGAAAGTATTGAAACCGCATCAGTCATCAGACTAAACCAATAAAACCCATAAAGGCCATTGACATCAGCCCCGCTGTAATCAGTGCAATCGGAACACCCTTGAATATCTCAGGCACATTGGCGGATTCGATTCGCTCACGAATACCAGAAAACAGTACAAGGACAAACGAAAAACCGACTGCAGCACCAAAACCATATACGCCAGACTGGAGGAAACTGCTACTCTCACCGACATTCAACAAGGCAACGCCTAGCACTGCGCAATTGGTTGTAATAAGAGGTAAAAATACGCCAAGAGATTGGTGTAATACTGGCGAGGTTTTGTTAACAACAAGCTCTGTAAAGCCTACCACTGCAGCAATAGTCACAATAAAGGCAATGGTTCTAAGGTATTCAATCCCAAATGGGATTAACAAGTAAGTGTTAATCAGGTAACTGGTGATACTGGCCAAGGTAAGCACAAAAGTGGTGGCAAAGCCCATGCCGATTGCGGTGTCCATTTTGTTGGAGACACCCATAAAAGGGCACAAACCCAAAAATTTGACTAAGACAAAATTGTTGACCAATATGGTGCTAACAAGGATTAATACATACTCATTCATGAGGCGAATTTTAAACTAAATACCTTCTCCATTGCCATCCTACATCAACCCCTGCCAAAAGAAATTTTGTTCCAAGCGCGCTCATGGTAATAATAAAGAAAAACCTTTGTTACCACTTCAATAGAACCAATGGAGGCTGCCATCTTAAGACTGCCGGTAATTAAGTAGGAAATAATCACCGTATCCATTGTGGCTATAATTCGCCAAGAGATCGTTTTCCAAACCGATCTAGAAGTCTTATCCTTCATCACGCTACCTCTTTGAGTGTGGTTTTACTAAAACTTCTTCTTCATGCCGTCGTTATTTGCCGCCACTTGGTAGCAAATACTAAAGCCATGAGTATAATCGTGCTCATTGGAGCCTTGATATTGCTCTTGCAAATCATAAGCATTAACGCCCGATCTCAACATGAATTGCAATTGATCAAGGTGCGCATTAATGCCTCGAATTTCGCCGCCATAACCCCATCTTTTGCGAATCAATGTCGCCTGAGAATAGCCACGGCCATCGTCAAAACTAACAAAATCCAACGCAACCAATGGAATTTTATGCAAACTCTCTTGCAACAATTCAACGTCATCGGCCGGCGTAACAACAACGCCCTTACCCGACTCGACACTGCTAGCAACATCGGCAACCCATTCATTCACGCTTAGTAATTCGATGGACTCGCCTTGTTCGTTGACAACGCTAATAATTTCGCTATCTTCAACCATAGACCTTCTCCTTAAACGGGGCAATACCAATACGTTTAAAGACGTCGACGAAGTTTTCGCCTTCCTCTCTGTTGTTAAGATAAATATTAACAATATCTTCAATCGCATCAACCACTTCAGCGCCGGCAATTGAACGGCCAAGTTTTCTGCCGATGACTGTTTCTTGCAGTGTTTCGCCAGCAAGCGTAATTTGATAAAACTCTTGCTCGTTCTTTTTCAAGCCCAAAAGTCCAATATCGGCAATATGGTGGTGGCCACATGAGTTCTCACAGCCCGAAATATTGATATTTATTGGACCAATATCGTATAACTTATCCATATCGTCAAAACGCTGTTGAACTTGCTGCGCGATTGGAATAGAAACCGCCTTAGCCAAATCACAATAATCTGCGCCTGGACAGGCTACAACATGGGCTAATGTGCCATGGTGCGGGCTAGCCAAATCACTTTTATCCAGCTCTTGCCACAATGCGTGCACTTGGTCTTTTCTTACATATGGAAACACAAGGTTTTGGCGCTTTGTTGTTCTTAATTCTGAATTAGAATACTTATCTGCCAAGTCGGCAATCATTCTCATTTGCTCAGAAGTCGCATCACCTGGCGCTGTGCCAAGTTGCGTGAGGGAAATATTGACAACACTGTAGCCAGCTATCTTATGCGCCCTAACGTTATTCGTTTTCCAAATACTGTAGTTAATATCTAGAGTATCTTTAAAGCCAACCAAATCAAGTGGCTCTACAGGTAAAGCAAAATCTTGTTTTAATTTGGCCAACTCTTCCATGTTGAGCTTTAACTCAGGATCGTCTTTGCCGTGCTGCCAGTCTTCATCGACCATTTTTGCAAATTCAGCCGCGCCATGCTCACGGACCAAGAACTTAATGCGCAAACGCTTAAGGTTGTCTCTTCGTCCTTTTAGATTGTAAATCCTAAGAACCGACTCAAGATAACTAATAATGTCTTCGACTGGAACAAATGGGTGAATTTCTGGCCCCACCATTGGCGCAGCACCAAGGCCACCACCAACATAACTTGCAAAGCCTAATTCACCCGCATCGTTTCTAACAATTTTCAATCCAAGATCGTGAATTTGCAGCGCGGTTTCATCTAACTTCGCACCATTAATGGCCATTTTAAACTTACTTGGTAGCCAAGAAAATTCTGGATGGATGTTAAACCAACGGCGAACAAGTTCACAATAAGGTCGGGCATCTTCCACTTCATCTTCAGTTAGACCAGAGAAAGGGTCAGCGGTAATATTACGCATTGCCTTGCCACTGGTTTGAATGGCGTGCAACCCTACTGCAGAGAGATCGCGCAACAAATTGGCGATTTCTGGCAACTCAATCCAGTTATATTGAATATTTTGTCTGGTTGTAAAATGACCAAATCCACGATCGTACTTATCAGCAACATCGGCCAAAGCTCTTAGTTGCTCAGTATTAAGGATGCCGTAAGGAATTGCCACGCGCAACATATGGGCGTGCAGCTCCATGTAGAGGCCATTTCTGAGGCGAAGGCTTCTGAATTTTAGCGCATCTAAATCGCCCGCTAAGTAGCGCTCTAACTGCTTCTCAAATTGATCAACACGCTCAACTAAAAATGCCGTGTCGTCTGCATTGTATTGGTACATAAGATTCACTCCAACAAGATATACCAACGATTATAGTATCATATGCTACATATTGCACATTTATAGAAAAAATAATACTTATATACTGGTATACTCGCAAATTATAGAAAAAAATTTCATTACTAGCTTTTTTTTCGGAATAGAATATGGATGCAATCGATAGAAAACTACTGGATTTGTTGCAAAAAAACGCCGAAATGACCGTGCAACAGCTATCCAAAGAGGTTCATTTATCCACAACACCTTGCTGGAAGCGAATCAACCAACTTAAAAAACTGGGCTTTATTAATAAAACAGTTTCTTTGATTAATCGCAAGCGCGTAGGTCTCAACGTCACTGCCATTGTGTTCATTACCATCAACACTCACGACCAAGAGAAAATCAAAATTTTCGCGGAAACGATTAAAGACTTTCCAGAAGTGCTTGAATGTTATCGCATGAGTGGCGAAATTGACTACCTACTCAAAGTCATTGTCGGCGATATTGATAGCTACGATAGTTTTTATAAGCGCTTGATCGAAAAGGTGCCGTTTCTCAAAGTAACTTCAAATTTTGCCATCGAAGAGATCAAGTTCACTACTGAATTGCCACTCGATATTTCGTAGTTAACCTAGATACAATTTGGCCATTCCAATTGCACAAATAATAAGCAGTCCGCCACCCAACCAGCGCTTAAATTGCTGATCATTCTCCATCAACTTCGAGTGCACTTTCAGACCAAAGTAATGACCAATACCAGCCGCAGGCAAAAGCATTAAGGCATACTGCCAATCAATGTGAATGCCGACCGCAACAAAGGCGCCCATTTTTATACTAACCAAGAAAAACCACAGGACGAATAGCGTATTTCTAAGTTGCTCTTTGGCAATCTTACGCATGTAGACCGCAACAATAAGTGGCGCGCCGGTGAGGGAAGTGCCGGAAATATATCCACCCAGGATCAACAAAACATTGTCAAGCCAGTTTTTATTGGAACTAATACTGTAATTAAACAACCATGTTAGTGCATAAAAACTGGTTACTGAATAGACTATCACTGTCATCACACTGGGCGGAAGACTCAAAAGACCAATAACACCAACTATTTTGGCGGGCAAAATCCAACGAAGTGATTTTTTAAAATATTTCCAGTCAACCTGCTTTAATGCACTAGCAAGAGATAGCCCAGAAAAAAACAGCAGGTGTAGACCGATGATTGGCAACCAGTCAATCGGCGAGCCGGCAACTAGTAGCATAAAAGGTAGACCTAAGGCCGCACCACCGAACCCAAACCCGGTACGAACAAAACCTGTCCAGCAAAAGATTAATAAAACAAACGCAAACTGTGTCGTTGAAAATTCCATTCGTCCTCAAAGAATCGTAATCACGAAAAATCGTCATTATACCCAGCAGCCCAAGTTTAACTTAAGCCACATTGGCATAGTTTATACTCAATAGCAAAACACAATCAAATAAGCATTGTATGAGCGACAACAGCGTCATTAATTCTCTCGATAATCACCCTAATCTAGAATCGCTCTACCAAAATAACCCGCAAGAATTTAAGGTGATGTTGGCTGATGCTATTGATCTCAAGCCAGAATCTGAAACCCTAAAAACCTGGCAAGCAAGACTTAGCCATATCGCTAATCACAACGACTTGCGTACAGATAACAAACTGTTACTCGTTATAGTTATTGCACTTTTGGCTGGCGTATTTGCAAAATTTCCGGTCATTTTTTCACTTTCAGATGAGTGGTTTTACCCAAGATTTTTACCGATCATTCTTATTACGCCGATCATTCTTTATTTTGTCGATTTTAAAAACGGCGGCTTAAGAAATCGCTACTTGCTAGCGGGCGCTGCATTTTGCGTACTCACCTCTTGGCAAATGCCAGAGAATATCAACTCCGACTCCATCATCATGTCGCAAATTCATATGCCTTTGCTAATGCTCTCCCTCCTCGGGATTGCTTTTGTTGGCACCAATTGGAAGCAAACAATCAAGCGTGTTGAGTACCTTGGCTATCTTGGTGAAGTGTTTATCATTACCGTGTTGATTTTTCTTGGCGGTGGCGTGCTCACGGCAATCAGCATCGGCCTATTCGACTTGATTGGTATCGATATTTCGCAGTTTTATATGGATTACGTCATTATTTTTGGCTTGGTGGCTGCGCCCACAGTTGCTAGCTACGTTTACGACTTCATTCTAAACCGAAAGAGTAATTACGCCAATACGTTGTCCAGTATTTTTATTCCTCTTTTCTTTATAACGATCGTCGCCTATCTTGTGGCAACTGTCTACCAAGGGAAGACGCCCTATAACGATCGTGAATTTCTTATTATTTTTAACGGCTTGTTGCTGGTAACTTGGGCTATGTCTGTCTTTTATATTATCGGTCACAACCCGCTAAAAGACTCGAAGCTAATGAACATTGTCCATATTGGATTACTAACCTCAACACTTGTTGTTAATGCCATAGCACTCAGCGCTATACTCTATCGCTGGGCCGAATTGGGTACAACGCCAAACCGCGTTGCGGTGACGGGCGCCAACATACTTATATTTATTCACCTAATACGAATAACCTACCAATGCGTCCAGAAAAATTTCTTGGGCAACACGCAACAATCCATTGAAAGCACTATTGCAAGCTTCCTGCCAGTTTATTCTCTGTGGTCTGTGGTGGTGGTAGTGGTGCTACCGATTGCTTTTAATTTCAGTTAAAAGCAATTAAAGCGCTGCGGCTAATTTTTTAGCGCTCGTCTCGGCTAGGCTTAAATCGCTCGCTTCAACCATTACTCGAATCAAAGGCTCGGTTCCAGAGGCTCTGATCAAAACACGACCCTCATCACCCAGCTCAGCCTCAACAACACTTAACGCCTCACTTAACTTGGTGTGGTCATCCAAGTCCACTTTTTCCGACGTTTTGACATTGATCAAAACTTGCGGGTATTTAATCATCTCGTTTTTAAGGTCGTGCAGTGCTTTGTCAGACTTGCACAAAACTTCCAGCACTTGCAATGCAGAAATGATGCCGTCACCAGAAGTGGTCTTATCGAGACAAATAATATGCCCAGAGGCCTCACCACCCAAAGTGGCGTTGTGCAATTTCATTTGCTCCATGACAAAACGGTCGCCCACTTTTGCCTCAATAAACTGAATACCTAAACTAGCAAGGCCATGGCGCATACCCAGATTGGACATTTGCGTGCCGACCACTGCATCTGAACAGAGTGCGCCACTGGCATGCCAAGCTTTTGCAATAATAAAAACCAACTCATCGCCATCAACCAGCTCACCTTGATGATCAACCATTACCATACGGTCGCCATCACCATCAAAAGCAATACCAAGATCAGCTTCGTGCTTAAGCACTTCTTGCTGCAAATGCTTGGTATCTGTTGCACCACAATTTAAGTTAATGTTGTAACCGTCTGGCTTGTTATTAATCATAATAACTTCAGCGCCCAATTCGGCAAACACATTCTGAGCAATATGATAAGTGGCGCCGTTCGCACAATCAACAACCATTGTTACCCCCGAGAGGTCAGTCGAGCGATCGAAGGTTGATTTGCAAAATTCTATATACCGTCCAAGCGCTTGATCATGCCTAACTGCCTTGCCAATATTTGTCGTGTCGACACTGATCATAGGTTCTTCCAGCTTCTTCTCGATAGCTTTTTGATCTTTGTCATTTAACTTTAAACCACTCCTAGAAAAGAACTTAACGCCATTGTCTTCAAAGTGATTGTGCGAGGCACTAATTACGACGCCAGCCGTTGCTGCGTATGCCTGTGTTAAGTAGGCAATGCCCGGTGTTGGCATGGGCCCTAGAAGGCCAACATTGACGCCTGCAGATAAAAAACCCGCCTCTAGGGCGGATTCAAACAAATAACCAGAAACACGTGTGTCTTTACCAATAATAACACTGGCTCGGCCCTTTTCCGATAATACTGAGCCAACAGCCCAACCTAACTTCAATAGAAAGTCCGCCGTAATTGGCGCAACGCCAACTCGCCCTCTAATGCCATCGGTACCGAAATATTTGTTCAAAATTACTCCCTAAAATTCTTAATTTGCTTCCACACAGTTAACGCGTCTTTTGTTTCAGCGACGTCGTGTGCGCGAATGATATTGGCGCCATTTTCCACCGCAACCAAAGCTGCCGTCACACTACCAATCATGCGCTCATTCACCGACTTGTCGCCTAGCAACGCGCCAATCATCGACTTTCGTGACAAGCCCGCCAAAATCGAAACACCGAACTCGTGAAATTCCGATAGGTTTTTTAATAAGGCAATATTGTGACCTAAATTTTTACCAAAGCCAAAGCCAGGATCTAGCGTGATCGCCTCTGGTTTAATACCAACCGACGCACAAGCAGCGATACGTTCTTTAAAAAAGGCTTTTACATCCGCAACCACGTCTTCGTAAGTGGGGTTTTCCTGCATGGTTCTTGGCGTGCCTTGCATATGCATCAAACACACGTTCACACCCAGAGACCCTGCCATTTCAAGGGCGCCATCAACTTGCAACGCACACACGTCATTAATAATACTTGCGCCAGCCTCAACTGCTCTTTGCATAACAATGGGTTTCGATGTGTCGATAGAAATAGGTACATTGATCTTGCCACTGAGTGCTTCGATCACTGGAAGAACACGACCCAACTCATCCTTAGCACTCACTGCTGGTGAGCCAGGGCGGGTAGATTCACCGCCAATATCGATAATATCGGCACCTTGCTCGACCATTAATTGGGCTTGCTCGATAGCGCTTTCGACATCGAAAAAACGACCGCCATCTGAAAACGAATCTGGCGTGGTATTTAACACGCCCATGATCATTACCTGTTGCTCGCTCACGCCGATTTCAGTTTAAGCAAATTGTTCTGGTGTGCTACCAGTCATCGGCTCGTCTTCAACAGGCTTTGCTTCCGGCACCACTTCACCAGTACCAAGTTCAGAAGACACTTCGTCAGAGTCAACTACAGCAGCTGGTACTCGGATTGGTTTTCTCGCCATCAGATCATCAATTTGACCGACATCGATTGTCTCAAACTCAACCAAAGCTTTGGCCATTGTATCCAAAATATCTCGATTCTCTTCAAGAATTTTGTAAGCTACAGAGTAATTGGTATCAATAATTTTACGAATCTCAGTGTCGACCTTATTAAAGGTATCTTCAGAAATATGTTTATGCTGAGTCACCTGGCGACCCAAGAACACTTCGCCCTCCTCTTCACCATAGGACATAGGACCCATGACCGACGACATACCCCAAAGCTTGACCATTTTATGGGCGATTTCTGTTGCACGCTCGATGTCATTACTGGCACCTGTTGTCACTGCATCTTCGCCAAAAACGATTTCTTCAGCAATACGACCGCCAAATAAAGAGGCTACTTGAGAATTAAGCTTGCGCTTGGAAATGCTATAACTGTCTTTTTCAGGCAAGAACATCGTTACACCTAGTGCGCGTCCTCTTGGAATAATACTTACCTTGTAAACTGGATCATGCTCCGCCACCAAACGACCAACAATCGCGTGGCCCGCCTCATGATATGCGGTCATTTCTTTTTCGGATTCATCCATCACCATGCCTTTGCGCTCTGTGCCCATCATGATTTTGTCTTTAGCTTTCTCGAACTCCTGCATGCCAACCAAGCTTTTCTCCTGTCCAGCAGCAATCAAAGCCGCCTCATTGGTCAAGTTTGCTAGGTCTGCACCTGAAAATCCAGGCGTGCCACGGGCAATATCCATCGATTTCACGTTTTTTGCAACCGGCAGCTTTCGCATATGCACTTTCAAAATCGCATCGCGACCTTTGATATCAGGCAAACCAACCGTTACCGTACGGTCGAATCGACCTGGTCTAAGTAAGGCCGGATCAAGAACGTCCGGTCTGTTGGTTGCTGCGACAACAATAATGCCCTCTGAGCCTTCAAAGCCATCCATTTCAACCAGCATTTGGTTGAGTGTTTGTTCGCGCTCATCATGACCACCACCCATACCTGCGCCACGTTGGCGACCAACAGCATCAATTTCATCAATAAAAATAATGCAAGGTGCGTTCTTTTTCGCTTGATCAAACATGTCACGCACACGAGATGCACCGACACCCACAAACATTTCGACAAAGTCAGAACCAGAAATGAAGAAAAATGGCACGTCGGCTTCACCCGCAACCGCTTTCGCCAGTAATGTTTTACCGGTACCTGGAGGGCCTACCATTAATACACCTTTTGGAATCCTACCGCCCACTTTTGTAAATTTAGAAGGGTCGGATAAAAAATCAACCAATTCACTGACCTCTTCTCTGGCTTCATCAACACCAGCAACATCATCAAAAGTGACGTGCGACTCGTCTTTGGTAATTAAGCGCGCTTTTGATTTGCCAAACGACATTGGATTTTTACCGCCCATGCCGCCGCCTGCGCCGCGCATTGTGTACAAAATAACACCAATTAACAATAAGATTGGCGCCAGTGAAATAATCAGTTGTTTGAAAAAGCTATCTTTCTCAGGTGGTGTTGCAATAACCGCAACGCCATTATTCAACAAGTCACCCATCAAGCCTAGATCGCCAGGGCTGTATGTACTAAATTGCTCACCAGAACCGCTAACACCACTGATATTGTTACCAGCAATAGTAACGCTGTCAACGTTACCCTGATTAACGCTTTGAATAAATTGCGAATAGCTAATCTGAGTTTTTTTGTCCTCCACTTGGAAGGTGCCAAAAAGAGAGGCCAGAACACTGCCTAATACAAGCCAAAGTAGGATATTTTTATACATAAAACAACAACAAAAAATTAATAAAATTTAGGGGGATAACTATACCCTATTGAGTAATTATATAGGGCTTGATGGCGTTTTTTCAAGAGGTCTTTGTATAATTATGAATGATTGGAAAAATGAAAGATTTTTCCGAATTAAAGATTGTTCTTATTTATGTAAAGCCCTCTGCAATGGTTTGGTGCCAAAATATTCTCGAATATGACATAATGACCTAAGTTCGGATATTATGCCGTTTTCTGAACTTTCACCGACCGTAATCTTGCTTGCAAACACCCAATGAAAATCAAACCAGAACAACTCACCAAGCACTTAGACGATGGGTTGGCGCCCCTCTACTTTGCCTTCGGCCCTGAAATTCTCTTGGTTGAGCAAAGCTTGGGCAGCATCAAGAAAGCCTCTCTCGAGCGCGGTTTCGCAGATCGAGTGCGCTTTGACATTGATGGAAATTTTGCTTGGGATAAAATTTTTGCAGAAATTGCAAACACTTCATTGTTTGCGCCACAACGCGCTATTGAATGTCATTTTAGTACGGGGAAAATAGGCGCCAAAGGATCCAAAGCACTGTGCGAAATTACCGAAAACCTGCCAAACGATATTCTGCTGATTATTTCTGCAGGAAAGCTCGATATGGCACAGCAAAAAAGCAAGTGGTTTAAATTGCTTGAGAAAAAAGGCGTTGTTCTTCAACACTGGGAAGTGCAAAGCGATCACTTAGTTGGCTGGATTCTCAATCATATGGAGCAATTAGGCCTGGCAGCCGACAAAGAAGTTGCCGATGCAATTGCTTACTGCACCGAAGGCAACTTACTGGCGTCAATGCAAGAAATTCAAAAACTACAAATTGCTTATCCTGACGGCAAAATTGACACCCAAGATTACTTAAAACAAATTGACCAACAATCTCATTATTCGGTTTTCGGTCTAATTGACGCAGCCCTCAAGGGAGATGCCGCTAAAGTTAATAAAGTGTTTAATTCTTTATTGGACGAGGCAACACCACTGATTGTGATTATTTCCTCGCTCTATCGTGAGATCAAAACATTGTCAATAATGGCGGTTGAATTACAACACAATCAATCAATAGAGTCGATATTAACAAAACACCGTGTGTGGCAAAAGAGAAAACCATTGATTACAAACGCACTGAAAACACACCCTTATCAGCGCCTACAAAAACTGACCTTATCTCTCGGACGTATTGACCGCTCACTCAAAGGTATGGATAATCTTAATGTTTCTGATGAGCTCAGAACCGTACTCATCACATTAGCTGGAAAAACCCAATGGACTCAATAGAAAAATTGATTGCAGCACTAGGCAAAAAAGCCAGAAAAGCTTCAAAAAGTTTGCGTGCTGCGAGCACCGAACAAAAGAATTCTGCGCTTTTACACATTGCAAGCAATATTCAAAACAACAAAACCTCGCTTCTCAGCGAGAACGGAAAGGATTTAGCGCACGGAAAAACCAATGGCTTGGACGCAGCACTATTAGATCGCTTGATGCTGGATGATGAACGCATTGCGGGCATTATTGAGAGCTTAGAACAGATCGCCGCTTTGCCTGATCCAGTTGGAGAAATCACCGACCTAAAATATCGCCCAAGCGGCATTCAGGTGGGGAAAATGCGTGTGCCAATTGGTGTCATGGGCATTATTTACGAATCTCGTCCTAACGTTACTATCGACGCAGCAGCGCTGTGCCTAAAATCTGGCAACGCTGTTATTTTGCGTGGCGGCTCGGAAGCCATCCATTCCAACTTGGCTTTGTACGAGTGCGTTAAAAGCGGCCTGGGCGATGCCGGTCTTGATTCAAACTCGGTACAATTGATTGACACGACCGACAGAAAAGCTGTCTCAGAATTGGTTAAGGCCTATGAGTATGTGGATGCCATCATTCCAAGAGGCGGCAAAGGGTTAATTAAGAATGTCACAGAACATGCGAGAATGCCGGTGATTAAACACCTTCACGGCGTTTGTCATACTTATTTAGACAAAGAGGCCGACTCTCAAAAAGCAATAGAAATTGCTTTTAATGGCAAAACGCGTCGTTATGGCGTTTGTAACGCCACCGAAACATTACTGGTTCATAAGGATTTGGCAACAAATGTGCTTGAGCAGCTGATTGATCTTTATGTGGACAAAGGTGTGGAGCTGCGCGGCTGTGAAAAAACACAACAACGCTCAAACAAGGTAATCGCTGCTACCGAAGAGGATTGGAGTGAAGAATACCTAGCGCCTATTTTATCGATTCGCATTGTTGACTCTCTTGATGCAGCCATTGCGCATATCGACCAGTACGGCTCGTCTCATACCGAGACCATTGTTAGTGAAAGCATAACTCGTTCGCGTAAATTCTTAACCGAAGTTGACTCGTCATCAGTAATGGTGAACGCCTCTACCGGCTTTGCCGATGGCTTTGAATATGGCCTTGGTGCGGAAATTGGCATCAGTACCGACAAATTTCATGTCCGTGGCCCTGTTGGACTTGAGGGACTTACTTCGCAAAAATACATTGTCCTTGGCGACGGACACACAAGAGCCTAACTATGACGATTGATCAATCACTGGCGGTCTTCGAACGTGGTGCGGATGAAATTCTGCCACTTGAAGGGCTAAAGAAAAAACTCGAAAAAAACAAACCCTTGCGCATCAAAACCGGATTTGATCCTACCGCACCCGACCTCCATTTAGGGCACACGGTGCTCATAAATAAAATGCGACAATTACAAGATCTTGGGCACACAATTATCTTTTTGATCGGTGATTTCACCGGCATGATTGGTGACCCAACTGGCAAGAACGTTACACGCAAACCTCTCACTAAAGAACAAGTACTAGAGAATGCCCAAACCTATCAAGACCAGGTGTTTAAGATTCTTGATAAGGATAAAACTGAAATTCGGTTTAACTCAGAATGGATGGGCAAAATGAGCTCTGCCGATATGATTACCCTGGCGTCAAAACAAACGGTTGCTAGAATGCTCGAGCGAGACGACTTCTCCAAGCGTTATAGGTCAGGCCAATCGATCTCAATACATGAATTTCTGTACCCACTCGTACAAGGTTACGACTCCGTTGCCCTTGAGGCCGATATGGAGCTAGGTGGTACGGACCAGAAGTTCAACCTCTTAATGGGTAGAGAGCTGCAAAAACAAAATAATCAAGAACCCCAAGTGATACTCACCATGCCTATTTTAGAGGGACTTGATGGCGTTCAAAAAATGAGCAAGTCTTTGGACAACTACATCGGTATCGACGACGCACCTGATGATATGTTTGGCAAAATTATGTCGATCTCAGACGACCTAATGTGGCGCTACCTTGAGCTCTTAAGCTTTGAATCGCTCGAGACAATTGCCGACTGGAAAATAGAAGTCGAAAACGGCGAAAACCCAAGAAATATTAAATTTCGACTAGCCGATGAAATCATCACTCGCTTTCACGATAAAGCGTTGGCTGAACAAGCGCAACAAAACTTTATCAATCGCTTTGCTAAAAACCAAATTCCAAATGAGATGGACGAATTCGAGTTTGCTTCTGGTATCAAAATTGCCAATTTATTGAAAGACGCCAATTTGGTCAACTCCACTTCCGATGCCTTTCGCATGATCAAACAAGGTGCGGCTAAAATTGACGGCGACAAAATTACTGATAGAGACTTCGAGCCAGCCAAGGGCGTGTCTGTTTATCAAGTTGGAAAACGTAAGTTTGCACGCATTACAATTACCTAACACTCCTGTATAATTACAGCTCTGGGGATGACATGGCTTCGACGAGGAGTTGGATCTCAAGGACGCATGTCGAGGATAAGGATTGCTCGTAAAAACGCTCTTTAAATAATAGTTGCAAACGAAAACAACTACGCTTTAGCAGCATAATGCTAACCGTTACTCAGAGGTTGTCTGTACTTTTGGGATAACGGTCGCTTACAGACTCGCCACTATTGTTAGTTTAGGACAATAGGGTTAAAACCTAATCTGAAATCGCTTGATGCATCCCTGTTGGTCGGGTGGCACGTAGTTAAAACAATAGACCATTACTAAGCATGTAGACTTCTTGACTGAAGGTTTTCGGACGCGGGTTCAATTCCCGCCATCTCCACCACACACTGTTCTAATCACATCTCACAACAACTCATTAGGTATGTCAAAAGCACACCTAATGGGCTTATCGACACATTAGTCAC
>Ga0302119_10000052_pt1 | contig 39972 bp, 27 predicted proteins | sample AG5_Tmax_MG_FD_203114 | JGI IMG/M metagenome (GOLD analysis project Ga0302119, IMG submission 203114) | Marine microbial communities from Western Arctic Ocean, Canada - AG5_Tmax | ecosystem: Environmental > Aquatic > Marine > Oceanic | place: Canada: Western Arctic Ocean | collected 2017-10-01 | reverse complement strand
TTCCATACTTTTGTCATGGCGGGTGACTTGGCCGGAGGGGGCGCCGCATTTGGTGGCATGATGGACGAGGTCGGCATCAATGCGCCCTTCGGCATGGGGGACTTTAGGTCCCCGATGGGACGAGGTTCTTTTCAGTTGGAAGAGGATTTAGATCAATCCGAAGTGAGCTCTTTTCGGGTGGACCCTTCGATTCTTTATGTGGATGGGCATCGGTATTGGTCACAAAGCCCTGGGGATTGGTTGCAGGATATTTCGCAATCCGGTTTGATTGACATTGACGGAGAGCGTATTGCTTTTCAATCTGTGAACACGGTCACAGGTGATTTCAGCATTGCTCCGAATGGTCGCGGCCTGCACGGAACGCAACCACGGCCCCACGCGGCAGGTACAAAAGTCTGGAAGGTGGACGGAAGATACACTTCCGTGTTATCTCGTGACGCAACACAGGGGGACTCCATGTTCATGTTGAACGCTCAAATCGACAAGCTACATGCAGATGCGCTTTTGTTGGTAGATGAAGAGCTCTTGCAAGTGCCTATTTTGGATGGGGGTAGTGCAGGGATGCCACGCTATCGTTCCAATGCGGAAGACCCAGATTTGTTGGGTGACGGCATCTTGCGGGGCCGATTTGGAACCACACCGGCAAGTCACGACCAAGGGACTTTGGTTTACTCCTACCCGACCCGTTGGCTGGACCGTTACGTTTCTGAAAGCGACAGCCCAGCGGCCGCGTGGTTCGAGGTGGGCTTGGAAGAACCAGAAGCGTATTGGCGTGGTATTTTGTTCGACGCTGAAATGACAGATGCTTCGCACCGCGTTATGGTTCTTGCGCGAACGGGTGAGGCGCAATGGGAAGATGACCCAGACCTTACGCCGGGGCTTTCTTTGATTGAAGATGCCTCTCTCCCAGGTGGTTTGCCGGTTCCCTTGGGTTTCAGGGCCGACCATTTGGACCTACGAGTTTTCTTCGACTGGGATGTCGGTGCTTTCGACCCGATTCAGTTTTTGTCGAATGGATGGACCCAGGCTCCCCGCTTACGTCGCCTTGTGGTGGATTATTTGGCCGAAAGTCGAACGGATTTGGAGGAGGATCTTTTCGAGTGAAACGACGGTCCTCCAAGGCGTCCGGCATGACTTTGATTGAGGTGATGTTGGCCTTGGCATTGTTTGCCATTCTGGCTCTTTTTGTGGTGAGCGTGGTGCGCTCAGTCCTTGGGTTGTGGCAAGCTGGAGAGCGTCGCGGAAGAGGGGACTTGGTTTTTGCCTCGGCCATCGAACAAGTTCGCAGTGACTTTCGAGCGCTTCATCACGGCCCACGTGGTTGGCTGTTGATGGATGACTGGGAAGTCTTTCCTGCGCAGGATGACCACCCCGCTTGGCGTCTTCCCCGTATTCGTTTCTTGGCCCGGGGGGCCTCTCTCGCGGACGAAATCAAAGTAAATCGCGGAGCTGTTGAGGTGGCTTGGGTTTTGGTCCCAGAAAATCCAACCAAACATCGACTGTCTCGTCTTATTCGTGTCACATTGCCTGAGTCTGACCCGCGTACTTTACGCAACGATACTACCTTGCAGTCACTTCTTGCTTCGGGATTGGGTTTGATTGTTTTAGATGGCGTGGCTATGGCAGAGTGGAAAGCCGATGACCCCGTTAAGGGCCTTGTTCAGCAATTAAATATTCCTGCACAGACCCCTTTTCATTTTCCTCCCACGCTTTCTTTTTCTGTAGAACGAGTGCAGGGTAATGCTCGGCAGAACCCTCCACGGTTGGATGACGACTTGGGCCCCACGCAAAGGCTCATGCGCATCCGCGGATCATTGCCTTTGAAAGTTCCCCAACGTGTTTTAGTTGAACAAGAGTGGATTGCCGTTGGTGGAAACTTTCCACAGTTGACGATTGCGGGCCGTGGTTTACGTGGAGGAATTCCCCAAGGGCATGACCGCGGGGAAATCGTTTGGATTCCGGAAACATCCACGGCGGAAATCGCTTTGCCTGCACGCGGCCGGAGGGTACTTCCATGAATAGCTCGGTGCGCAATCAAGGATTTACTCTAGTGGAGGTGGCCCTTGCTATGGCATTGTTCCTTTTCGGAATTACCGCATTGATGGGGCTTTTCCAATTTGGCGGTGGCATGGAAGCTTCCGCAAGGGCGCACGCTGAATTGGCCCCCGCACTGGAAACTGTTTCTCGCCGACTCAGGGAAGAAGCTTGGATGCTCAGCCCTACGGGTGCGATTTCCGGTTTGCGGGAAATCAAAGGAGAACCCGTCCCCGGTGCTCCGGGTTATCATTACGACTTGGTGGTTGAAACGTCCCAAGTTGCCGTCCCTCGCGCTTTGGTGCGTTTTTACCGCAAAGATCCTGCACGCGTTGAAGCTTCTATGGCCTTTCTACTTCCGCCTGAAATTTCCCTGCAACGAAGGTTGAACCCCACATCACCATGATTACTCTCTTTCTTGTTGTTCTCGCGGTCCCTTTGGCTCAAGAGTCAGTGGGCACTCCCGACGTCATTCGATTAATGAATGGACGCATTCTTGTGGGCGAAATCATGGAGCATGACTTAGATGGCCTTGTCGTTCTCCAGGCAAGAAGTGGTGGTGTCTTACGCCTCACTTGGCCAGATCTTTTCCCCGGCGAAGCTGATCGACTTCGCTTGGGGTTTGGTTACAACGCCGAAGTCGTCATGCCTCAAGTAGAGGCTGACCGTTTATTTCTAGTGAATGGGGATGCTAGGACTGGATTAATCCTTGAGCGAGGTGATGATTACATTCAATTGCGGCAAGGAGATACCACCACCAAAATCCCTAGGAATCGTTTGGCGGCTCCACCGGATAAAGTCATTGTGGATGCAACCGAAGTGATGACTCCTGAGCAGTTTCACACCTATCGTAGTCCGGAGTTCTCTTTAGAGGACCCGATGGCCCAGTACGAATTTTCATTAGAGTTGGAATTAGTCCTTGCCTTGGAAAGAGCGAAGGAGCATTTGCTTTTGAGCCAATCACTCGTTGAGAATGATCCGCCCTTGTCTCAACGATTGGGTGTTGCCTTAGATAGGGTTGAAATCTCCCTCCTGCACAAAGCAGAGCTCAAAGAGCTGATTCAAATCCGTCAGTCCGTATATCGAGATCGATATGCGGAGGCACGCCTTGCTTTAGACGCCTTCGCCGATGCCCACCAGGACACACCTTTTTGGGAAGATTATTTAAGTATTGAAGCATCTTTTGAGGAAAAACGAAAGGAAGGAATTCTTCGGTATCTTAAAAAGCATTGGTACTCACGTGTAGGTTCGATGGTTAAAAGACAAGCCTTGCAGAGGGATGCTTCGGTGCAGAGTTTGCAAACTTGGGCGGAAACGACATTGCCTCAATTAATGCGGGAGGCCATGGTTGCGGAGTTGCAGGAAATGAAAGAGGGCTTAGATGAGTCGGAAGTGGAATCTATTTGGGTTTCTCGTTTGGACAATAGGCCGAAACGCCATCAGGCGGGCTTCGGAGTCGGCACTTGGGTTTTGGGGGAAGAGCGCGCACGAGCTGGTATGAAGGTTGCGGCAGCCGAGGAAGATGACGGTAAGACGGCTGCCCAAAAAGAGATTGAATCGCGGTTTAACGACTATTTAAAGAATCTAGAGCGAACGCGCCAGGCCGCAGGAGTTTCTCAAGAAGCATCCCCTGATGACTGGTGGAAAGTTGCTTCTTCCTCAGAGCGCTACCAGTGGCTTTTGGCTTATTACGCGGAGTACAGCGGAGATTATGCTTTAGTGAGTGTCCGTTTTGAAAACTGTTTTAACTGCAATGGTGCGGGCGTTTTTCAAACAAGAAGAGTCAGCGGTGGAGAAGATGAAGAGCGTCCGGAGCGACGTGAGTGCCCCGTGTGTCACGGAATCAGCATCCGACGTGGCATTTACTTTAAGTAGATGACACCTTTTTCTTTTCAGCAGAAGTCCTTTACTTTTCTTTTGCTGAGTTTTCTTGGATCTTGTCAAAGTGCAGCCTCGCCGCTGAGAATTCCCGTGGCTCCGGGCGTCGGTTTATCCGCAGGGGCTTTTTTGGCAGAAGCGGCTTTTCTTTTTCCGAAGGAAACCCAGGCCTTAACCAAAACGCTCGTCCGGTCCACATTGGTAAAGAATGAGGCACGAGAAAACGCTTTGCAGGCGGATGTAGCTAGAGTGGAAAAGGAACTGGAGCGAGCACAACAACAACTTGAGGCCAGTTTGCCTAGGGGGCAAACTTTAGAGGCTTGGGCAATTCAGGAATACGGGTTTTCATGGCCAGCGGTTCGCGCGTCCATGCAGGAACGTTTTTTGGAAAATCAGCTCTACCAACTCTGCGTACGGACTTGGTCTTTGGGGCAAACTCAGGTTCGTTTGCGCATGTGGGCTTCCCCAGATGAAGAGGAGGCACAAAGTTGGGCCCGGCGAATCAAAGCGGGCGCTAGTTTAGATCAAATGTCCTCAGAATCTGTAGACGCGGGCCCGCGCGGGGATGGCAGTCTGCCTTTTCTGCCGGAGCAATTGCCGCCTCCCTTGGATGCGCTCCTGAGGGATCTCGCGCAGGGGGAGGGTGTCGGCCCTTTTCAGTGGAAGGGCGAAGTACTCTGGCGCGTTGCATGGCTGGAGGAGCGGCGACCTGCAGAGAAGGAGCTCCCGCGTGCTCAGATTTTTTCCTCTCTTTCGCGCCAGCCGATTTCACCTTTAGAGGCGCAGTCCTGGTTTCTTGCAATGCTTCGGCGTTATACTGCCGACCTTAGCCGGCCTGGAATTCGGGCCATCCGCCCCGCATTCTCCCTTCCGAATGACTGATTCTGAAATCTCCGAAGAGAAACTTTCTCTTCTCTTTGCACTCCTGTTTTCTTCTCCCGATGCCATTACGTTGGATCGGATTCGAGAAGTGTTGTACCCCCAATCCGCCGAAGGGGCGGAAGAGGCTCCCGAGGACGCCAGCCCTCGGGAGCATTTGGCGGCTTTGGAGGCGTGGATGGAGTCCCGTGGACTTCCGCTTCAGCTTCAACAAGTCGGTCGTTCCTGGAGAATTTTGACATCCGAAGATGTTGCGGAGTTTTTGGCACCCATCCGCCAAAAGGTTCACGCAGAGCGATTGGGGCCAGCGGCCTTGGAGGTCCTTGCCTTGGTGGCTTATCGCCAGCCAGTTTTGAAGGCGGACATTGATTCCATTCGTGGCGTGAAATCTGGCCCGCACCTGCGTCATTTACTGGATATGCGGCTCGTGCGCATTCTTGGCCGGGCGGACCTCCCTGGCCGGCCTTTCCTTTATGGCACCACGAAAGAATTTCTCGACCGGTTCGGCTTGAGGGACTTGAAGGACCTTCCGGAGTCCGGTCGCCTTGCGGCCCCCGCTGAGGCTCTTGCTCAGGAGGAGTAGCCTTTCCCCGTCGGAAGGGGGTAAACTTCCGTCCCCAGAAGCTTTGCTTCCCCTGTGATGAGTAAGAACGCCCCAACTACACCCACCTCGCCGGATTCCGACATCTCGGAAGTCGTCCCTATGTCTCGAACCAAGCGGTTCGTATTGATTGGGGTTGCCATTTTCTGTCTCGTGATTTTCAGCGCCACGCAGCCCATGATTGCTGTTTTCGCTAATCTTTCGGGTGACGGCCCCCAATCCGTGGCCACGCTGGACCTTCCGTCGGGCCCTTCTGAAATCACTTCCGAAGACTACCGAGGTGCTCTGCGCCTGATGTCTTGGGAGCGCAATGTGCTTGGCATTGCTCGGAGTGACGATGAAGAGGGTGTCATTGCTTATGCCACGCTTCGGAAGTTAGCAGATGAACTTGAAGTCGTCATCACGGACAACCAAGTCAGAGATTTCATTCGTTTTCAAATGGCGGTTCAACGCATTGCAGATTACGGTGATCTTGTGAAACGATTTCGCTTTAATTCGTCGTTGCAGTATGAAAATTTATTACGTGACTTGCTTCGGGTTCAACAAGTAGAAACGCTCTTAGGTAGTGCGGCAATTCCTACCCAGGATGATGTCTTGGCCTACTGGTCCGATGACTTTCAAGAAATGAGTTTGGATTATGTTTCGTGGAGTGCAGAAGATTTTTCGCATGCCGCCGACGCACTTAACCCCACGGACGAGGAACTGCAAATATTCTTCGCCGACGGTTTGGATTTCACGCAACGCCGTGCCTTAGAGAATGAAGAAGCCGTTGCATTTGAAGCCATCATCGTCAGTGCGGACGCTTTGCAAACGGCGGCTGTACAAGCATGGGCCTCTGCGGAGGAACCAACTGAAGAACAACTCCAAGGCTTTTATGATTTCCGTCGGTTTACTTTGTACCGCCGTCTTGCACCCGAAGAGGGCGCATCCGCGGACGCCGGCCTAGGCCCTGTACTTACGCGTGAGGAACTCGGAGACCGGCTTGCTCAAGACTTCCGCCTTCATCGGGCGGCCATGGCTTTGATTGCGAACGCGGATACGGAAGACTTGGCAGCATTTTCATCCGAGCGCGGTGTGGAGTACTTGGCGGAGGCGACTCCTATTTCTGCTTCGGCTTTGGAGTCTTTACCCCGCATCGGCACCATGGAACTGAGAGAAATGTTCCGCGCCGAAGTGGGCTCTTGGATGGATAAGGCTTTCTTGGTGGGTGACGTGGCCTTTCTAGTTCGGCCGACGGAATCCAGCGCACGAGCAATGCCTCCTTTGGAGGAAATCGAAGAAAGCGTAAAGGATTATTGGCGCGAGGGTCAGCGAGGCACGCTGGCTCGGGAAGCGGCTGAGGCATTTGTTGCGAGTCTTCCGCAACCCGAAGTTGAGGGTGACCCAGTTTTGATGGCACAAGATGCTTTCGGGCAGGAGGTCACCAAAGTCAGTGGTAAAGTGCAAGCGTTGGATTGGATTGCAAGACAACCTCGCCCCGTGGTGGACCCAATTTGGGGAGACGACAGCATTCGCCCTTGGTTACGTTCTACCGTAGGTGCGGTTTTAGAAGACTATTCCGACGGTGAAGTACTTGGGCCATTTGAGCAGGGCATCGGTGGATTGTTTGTCGTTGCACGTTTAGTCGGAACGCGCGACGCAGACGCAACAAAGATTTGGCCTTCTGAAATAGAGGCTGCGAAAAACCGAGCAAAGCAAGAGGCGATGACCCGTTTTCGAACCGATCAACTCTCTTATGAAGGTTTGTCGCGAAGCTACAGCATCGTCCAGCGTCAAACAGATCAGTAACCGTATTGTTGAAGGAAGGCCATGACTTGGCTTTCTTCGAGATTTTTCATACGAGAAAGGCGCTCCAAACGCGCGCGCAATGGCGCCGCGTGGCGGGCGGCGGTGGTTAGATGCTTTCGGGCCAGTGAGATGTCCTCTCTTCGAAGGGCCACAAGAGCATTGAGCAAGTAGGAAACATGGAGGAAGTCATGTGCATTGCTTTGCATTTGACTCAAAGCTTGAACAGCGACCTGGCGTTGTCGCTCTGCTTGATCTTCATACCATAAGGTTCGGTTTCCTCGGACAACAGGGTGATTGGGTAGGAGGGCTTCGGCCGCCGCAAGCCATCGGAGCCCGGCAGGCTCATCACCAGATACCATCTCTAGTTTGAAGAGAGCCGTGAGCGCAAAAAGGTCCGTGGGGTCATAGAGGATGGCTTGATGAAGCGTGGCGCGCATCGTTTGTGTGTCTGCCGCTTCTCTACCAAAGTCCGCTGCTAATAGGCCCTGTGCCCGTGCATCCCAAGGTCGCCAACGTACGGCAGACTGCAGAATGTCCGTACTTTTGGGCTCCTCAAAGGGGAGGCGTTTTGCAATGATTTGCTCCCCAAACCACTGGGCTGGAGCGGGGAGAAGGGCAAGAGCAGCAAGCGAAAGGGGGAAAAGGGAACTGCGACGTGGCCTTGGTGGAGCCTCAAGCACTGATTCAGTCTTTCGCTGAGCTAGCAGAAAAACAAAAAGCGCCAAGCCGACCCCGTTGTCACTCAAAGGAGAGCGGACTAAAGCATGAAGTGCAAACGCAAAAAGAGCGGGGTTCGTCCACGACGCCCGCTGAGGGTTTTGAAGTAGTTTCCAAATACCAAAAAGAAGAAGCAAGAAACCAAGCCAACCCAATTCTAATCCGCTCAAAAGAAATTCATTGTGGGGCGTTTTTGGCCGACGGGTTGCCGTATTTTTCCAATCCCCATGTGAAAGCCGGGCCTCTTCGGCAGGTCTCCAGGTGGGGTAATCTCTTTCGAAGCGGCCAAGGCCAATGCCGAGCGGGTGTGTAAGAAAATGGGTCAAGCCAGCTTCGTAAAGCAGGGCGCGCCCGTGAATGCTGGAGAGTGGAGCTTCCCCCGTTTCACCCGATTCTTGGGTGCTCCACGCCGGGGGAGTAAGCTCCCGATGGGCTTCGCCGGCGAAAAATGCGACAAGAATGAAAAGACTGCAATAAAACTGGGAACGACGTTGGAATAATGAACGACGAAAGAGGAGGAGAGAGAGAGGTAGGGCAATTCTTGCAGCAAGGATGCCAAAGTGGCCACAGAGGAAGGCTGCGGGTAGGAGTAAAACCGCTTTCTTCTTTGTGGCGAAGGGGACGGCCAGCGTCATCAAAAGAAAAGGCACCCAGATTTCCACGGCATGGTTTCTACCGGCGAGAGGGGCGGTGGCGGGTGAGGTCAGTAGAGGCTTGAGGTGGAGCGGGTCCCATCCGAAAACTTGAAAGAGGCTGAGCCAGGCAGCAAGGCCAAGCCCGCCGATGACCCAGGGCGTTGAATTTTTGGTAGCTTTCGGCAAGGCAGCAAGAGCCGACAGAGCGAGGAGTGCCGAAAGAAATGGGGCACGATCGGCCAGGCCCCCGAGGGTTTGAGGGATAGGAACCCAGAAAAGGGGAAGAATGCCGACTGCCATCCCACCAAGAATCCAAGAAGTGCCGGGAAGAGGTTGCCATCCTTGGCGTCGGGGGATGACAAGGAGGAGTGTGGCCGCAATAACGGCCAAGAGAGCTCCGTCAAGTCGGGCGTCATCTAGAACAAAAGGAAACCATGCGGCCAAAGGAACGAGAACCCACGCGGCGGCCAGGATTTTTTTCATGAGCGTGGGCTTAACAAAGCCCGAATGAATTCTTTCGGTTGAAAAATTTCCCAATCATTTACACCTTCGCCGAGGCCGACAAAGAGAACCGGAAGTCGTGTTTCCCGGCCGACGGCCAAAACGGCTCCTCCTTTGGCAGTACCGTCTAATTTGGAAAGAACAACTCCGGTGAGTGGGACACATTCGCCGAAAAGCTTGGCTTGTCGGACAGCATTTTGACCCGTTGTTGCATCGAGGACGAGCAAACTATGATGAGGAGCGCCTGGGATTTTCCGATTAAATACACGAGATATTTTGTCCAGTTCTGCCATTAGGTTTTTTTGCGTATGCAAACGGCCCGCCGTGTCAAAGACCAGAAAATCTATGTTTTGTGAAAGTGCTGCCACCGCGGCATCGTGGGCGACAGCCGCAGGGTCTCCATTTTTTTCCCCTTGAATTAAGGGGACATTCAGGCGCTCACACCAAGTACTCAGTTGTTCTACTGCGGCGGCCCGGAAAGTGTCTCCCGCAGCAACCAAGACAGACTGACCCCGAGACTGAAGCCAAAAAACCAATTTAGCGACACTGGTTGTTTTTCCAGATCCATTGACTCCTGTCATCAAGATGACGGTTGGCCCCGCCTCCTGTTTCCTAAGTAGTGGGTCCCCCGGGTCAAGAACCACGACTTCCAACTCATTCTGTAGCCATGTTTGAAGCGCTTGTGGATTTAATAATGTTCCGTCAGCGAAGGCAGTTTCGGCCTTTTCAAGGAGTTCTTGGGAATAAGGGCCGACGTCGGCGGTGTAAAGAATTTCTTCTAATGCTTCAAGGGCTTCTGGAACAGTCGTGTCACCGCTCAGTTGGCGCACAGCATGTTGGATGCGATTGCGCGTGCGGCCAAGCCCCGAGCGAATCTTACCTAGCATCGTTTATTCTTCCGTAGTCCGCTTAAAAGGGAGGTGCCGGTGGGAACGAGAGGGCTTTGGCGAAGCCACCGTGTCCTCTTCCTGGATGGTCACTCGCTTGTCACCGTCTTCATCTGGCAGGGCAAAACGTGCGGACGGAGGCGGGGGAACGCCATCACATTTTGCTCGAGCTTCCCCAATCAGAACCCGGGCTCGGTCAAGGATTCCGTTGACAAATCCACCGGATTGTGTGGTGGAGAATTTCTTTGCCATATCAATGGCTTCATTAATCACGACTTTAAATGGGGTTTCTGGCTGGTAGAGAAGTTCCCAAACAGCAATGCGGAGAACATTGCGGTCAATGTAAGCCATCCGTTCAATGCGCCAATTTTGCGCAATATTTTCGATCCAACGATTGAGGTCATTATTGGATTGTAAAATTCCCGTGCAAAGGAGTTTGGTGTACTCTTGCACTTGTTTGTTATTCAATTGCTGATTCTCGTCCGCTTCGGAGGCAAGTTTCGTGTGATGCTCAAGGAAAGAGTCAAGTTCCGCCAATGCAGACTGGCCTTGAAGTTCCACGGAATAAAGGAACTGTAAGGCAAGTTCGCGGGCTTGAGTGCGGCGGCGTACGGGAAGGGTGGTCATGCGAGTTTCTGGAGGATGGCGACCATTTCCATGGCGGTGCTTGCAGCTTCGGCGCCTTTGTTGGAAGCAGGTGTGGTTTTTTCCGTGCGACCTTCTTCGAGGACATCGGAACCGGATAAAATTTGCCTGTTTGCCCGATGTCGTGCTTGGGCGAGGGTGTCCGTTGTTAGGACACCGAAAACTACGGGGAGGCCATATTTTCGAGCTGTTTCTTCAATGCCCCGTGCGCATTCTCCTGCAACAAAGTCGAAGTGAGGCGTTTCACCGCGAATCACACATCCGAGAGCCAAAATAGCAGCGTAATTGTTGGATTGAGCTAAGCGATCACAAAGCAAAGGGAGTTCAAAGGCCCCAGGAACAGAAAAAACGACTACGGCATCTGATGACAGTCCCGCTTCTTGAAAGGTCTGCAAGGCACCGTCTTGAAGTGCTTGTGTGACGTCCGTGTTAAACCGAGAAACGACCACCGCATAGCGGGGGGAAGGCGGGGACGAGTCTTTAAGGAGCGCAGTCATTACAGGGGCAACACATTGTCGCGATGCCGACGGAAACGGGCAAGTCTTTGCTAGGCTTTTCGCAGAGCTTTTGATGACGTCGATCGGCTCATGAAATCGCCAAGATCCTGAAGGATGGTGTAGAGGAGTGGCACTGTCCACAATGTGAAGAAGGTGGTGAAGGCCAAACCACCCGCTACCCCCACGGCCAAGCCTTGGAAGTTGAAACCTTCTCCGGAGGGTTCGGAGAGCGCAATCGGTAAAAGCCCGCAGACAGTCGTCAGTGCGGTCATGATGACGGGGCGTAGCCGATCTTTAACGGCTTGAACGACAGCTAGATTTCTTGGCTGGCCTCGCTGTTCCAGGCGAAGAATGCGGTCAACGAGCACAATGCCGTTGTTCACAACAATACCAGCAAGCACAATCATGCCGACTGCCCCCAAGATATCCATGGGAACACCAAAGATCTTAAAAGCCCATTTTGCGCCGACGACAGCAAACGCGATTGTGGGCAAGATGGAAAAGGGGAGCGCGATAGAATCGAAAAGCAGGCCCATAAGAAGAAAGACAAGAGCGATGGCCAAGGCAAATGCCGTCTTGAGTTCATCCATGTCTTGGTTGAAGTCTTCCCATCCACCAAGCTGTTCCCAATGGTAACCTTCAGGGAGGTCTACGCTGTCCATGAGTTTTTTTGCCGCCCCATAACTTTTCTTCATGTCGTCATTGGTGGTTTTTAAACCAATGAGGGCAACGGTCTTTCCATTGCGTCGGGAAATCATTCCTGGCCCGCGTGCGTGCTCAAACTTCGCAAGAGAGGAGAGGGGAAGGGATGCCTTTCCTGTCCAAATACTCATATCCGTCAGATCTTTTTTCGATGGATTCGAGTCTTCGTCATATTCTAGTATTAATGGAATATCATTCTGAGAGGTTTGGAAACGAGAAACCATGAAGCCTCGTAGTCCCCATTCGATATTCCCCAAGAGCGCTTGGCTGTCCAGGCCGATGCGGGCCATTTGAGTTCTGTCAAACGATACGTGAATTTCTCTCGCAAGATTCTCGGGTTCAGCCACATCTTTGAAGTCCGCGCTGGCGACGGCTCGTTCCCGGATGAGTTTGGCAAGTTCATTAACCACTTGGCTGTCAGGGCCTTTCAGTTGAAGGCGTGTCCATTTGTCACCCCCCTCCGTACTCTGTTTATTGAAGCTTTCACCAAAGTGATAGCTCACAGCGGCACGTTTTGGAAGAAGCTCTTCGAGTCGTGCGAAAAGCGCTTCTTTTTCTTCTGGACCCGGCATGACCTCTGGCCAAAGGTAGAGGTTGCCGCGCTTGCGGTTGAAGTCAATACCCATATCCGGGATTTGCATCTCTTCTCTGATATCTGATGTGAGGGCAGCTTCCATGGCAATGACATCTTTTTCAACCTCGCCAAGGGTTCGGTTGGGGGAGACATCGAAACGAACAGTAATCTGGCCTCCCATACTTATTTGGCCGGCGAAGCCACTTCCAGAATCAGCGAGGCCGGAGGACGCAAGGAAGAGTGCTGCCAGAGTGAGTGCCCGAAAACGTCGGGTTAAGCTCCATGCAACAAGCGCCGGAAAAAAACGATGAATTGCAGCAAGAACTTTCCCTTCTCGGGGTGGGGATGAACCGGCGTCATTCCCATGCATGTGCTTGGATGCAACTGGGACAATAATAATGGCCAGGAGAAGTGCTGCCAGCAAAGAAATGCATAAGGGAATACCAATGGCCGAGCTCATGATGCGCGCATTGCGGTCTTCCGACATGAAAATCAGAGGAAGGAAAACAACTACTGTAGTGAGCGTTGCCGTGACCACAGCCAGCATGACTTCGGAAGGCCCGTTGGTACAAGCGTCATCCAAGGACGCCCCACGTTCTCGTCGTGAAAAAATGCTTTCAACAATCACAACCGAATTGTCCACTAACATTCCGATAGAAATGGTAATCCCCATCATAGAGAGCATGTTGAAGCTGTCTCCTGTGAAATAGAGCCACGCTAATGTTAGTAATACACTGAAAGGAATGGAGACCGCAATCAATAAGGTGTAGCGAAGTCGCCGAAGAAACATCCAAAGAACACCCACGGCAATGAGACCGCCGAGGGCTGCATCTTTCACAAGGCTCTCTAGTGTGGCCTGGATATTCTCCCCTTGATTCCAGAAAATGGAATAGTCATAACTGCCTAGCGCAACATCATTGGGTAGGTCTTTCGTTACCAGATCCGTCACGGACTTACATACCTCAAACGTATTTGCCGACGTTTCTTTGCTTACTCCAACGCTAATGGCATAGCGTCCGTTAATGCGAAATAGGTATTCCGGAGCACTGCGGACTTTAGCAACACGGCCTATGTCTTGGATGGTAAGTCCGTCTCGAACCGGAAACTCTTCAATTTCTTGAATCGACTTGAATCGAGAATCTACGCGGATAATATGCCGATCTCCTCCCTCCTCTAAGTCGCCAGCGGGTTGAGAAAGGTTGTCTCCTTGTAAAGCACGCAAGAGTTCACCGATGTCGACACGGTTAGCAACCACCCGTTCTTCGTCGAGGAGAATACGAATGGATGAGGGTGAAATACCGCGGACGAAAACTGATGCGACGCCATCAACGGCTTCAATACGGTTCTTTAGAGATTCTCCAATGACATCTTGCGCGTCGTCCCAATCTTCCGGTGGGTAAAGTACACCCAGGAAAAGGATGGGCATTTGGTCAGCCTGTCTACGTTGGGCTCGCACGCGATCTACTTCACGTGGCAGTTTTGGCCGAACACGTTCAATGCGGTCTGAGACTTCAGCTTGCGCTTGGTCCATATCAAAATCGCCGGGAAAGGTCAGTGAGACAATGGCCGTGCCCGGTGTTGCCACAGAAATAATGTCTTTGACCCCGCGAATTGTGCGGAGTTCCTCTTCCAAGGGCCGGATGATTTTGTTCTCAATTTCCGTGGGGTTGGCACCTTGCCACGGGGCGGTCACACTAATCGTCGAAGAGGCAAATCCTTTGGGGATGAGCTCAATTGGGATGCGCCAAGCGGCAATGGTCGCAGCGCCCAGCAATGCCAAAGTAAGCATCCCGACGGCAACAGGGCGTCGGTTGAGAGCGCGAAAGAAACGCCTTAATGAGGGATGCCCCGAATCAGCGGACGGTGTCATGTTGAATGCGCGCGAGGAGGCGATACCCCGTAGGAATGACGATGAGTGTCAAGAGTGTCGAGGTAAGAAGACCGGCGATCACGACAAGAGCCATGGGCGCGCGGAGCTCGACACCCTCGGCATTGCCAACACCAAAAAAACCCATCAATGGCAACATGCCTAAAACAGTGGTGGCTGTAGTCATGAGGATGGGGCGGAGCCGCGCATGCCCTGCTTCAAGGATGGCCTCGTTCAGCTCCATGCCCCGCGTACGGTTTTTATTGATGCGATCTACTAGGACAATGGCATTGTTCACCACAATTCCTGCGAGAACCACCGCGCCCAAAAGGGCAATCACCGAAAGAGGCGTGTTCGTCGCTGCCAGTGCTAGGACGGCACCAACGCCTGCTAATGGAACAGAGAAGAGAATGAGGAAGGGTTGGAGAAGTGATTCAAATTGGGCTGCCATGACGGCGTACACTAAGAAGATGGCGAGCAAGAGAGCAAATGCAAGCGAGCTAAGCGCTTGATCCATTTCCACTTTTTGACCCGCCAAGCGTATCTCCATTCCTGGGGGCAATTTCGTTTCAGACAAAAGGTTTTCCACTTGCTCGGCCGTTTCCCCTAGATCAAACCCAGCAAGAGATGCACTGAGAACGGCGGCGCGTTGGTTACCGACGTGGCGGATATCGCTGGGACCATCTTCAATGTGAAACGTGGAGACAGCTCCCAGAGGAACAGGTCGGTCGGCTTCGGGGTTGATGGGCAAGTCTCTGAGTTGTTCGACTTGATGAATCCGCGTGAGGTCACCACGCACCCGAATGTCAATACGTTCATCTTTTCCTGGAAAAGTAGAAGCAATTTCGCCTTCCACTGCAAGTCGAAGGCGATTGGCAATGGTGGCGACGGTAAGACCGTGATGAGCAATACGCTCTCGGTCGAGTTCAACGCGAACTTCCGGAGTTCCGCGGCGCATAGAGCTTCGGACATCCACGATGCCGGGTAAATGCGCCATGCGGTTCTCTACATCCTGTGCAACGATGCGCAGATCATCTAAAACATCCCCGAGAATTTCTACTTCCAAGGGTGCATTCATGGCCATGAGCGTAGGCCTACGAATGCGGAAACGAGCCAACGCGGGCTCTCTTTTTAGAAGTTGGCGAACTTCATTCTCTACGTGCAATTCAGTCGCACGCGCATCTCCTTCGGTATTTGTCCGAACAAGAATGCGAGCGGTATGTGGACCTTCTTCTCGGGTAGAAGTGGAGTCACGATCCGCTCCACTAATCACGGCTGTTTCCAGTACTTCAGGAAGTTGCGCCAGTTTTCTTTCCAGCAATTGAGCGAGGGCGTCGGTTTCTTCTAAGGGAGATCCAGAAGAGAAAAAGAGTTCCGCATGGAATTCACTTTGGAGCACTTCGGGGAGGAGTTCTTTCCCTAAAGTTTTCGCAGTTTGCAAGGACGCGCCTGCAAGAATAATGACAAGGAGGAGGATGAACGCCGGTGCTCTGAGTGCTCGTTTCAGGACAATGGGGTACACCTTTTCAAGATAGGCTTGCGTGGTGGAGACTGCTTGACCGGGCAACCATAAGACGGCGCCAAGCACCGCCAAGAGGAGTTTAAGGACGAGTTGGGCGAGATACACACCAGCCTCGAAAAAGTCGGCGAAAACTTTTGTGCAAAGGCGGAGAATGGGTTCGCCAATCATCCAGAAGGCGGGGACGGCAAGGAGAAGGCTAAAGAAATTGAGACGAGCCGCTTTGCTTTGAAGGTCTTCGGGCACCGGGTTCCATCCACCGCGTCCGGCCGACTTCAGGGCGTCGGCGAAGGGAGCGAGGATTTGAGACTTTTCTTGAAAAAGCCAGAATGCAAAAACGAGGGCAACTAAAGAGATGGGCCAAGTCCAGCGTGATTTCCCCTTTTTGAATACGTGAAAGAATCCTTTGCCTTGGCGCATGCGCGGAAACCAAACGATGGAGCGTGGTCCGGATGCTTCTTTGTGGGGGATTCGCGCGGCTAGGCCTGGAATGAAAAATAGGGCAACCGCAAGAGAGAGTAAAAGCGACGAAACCACCGTCATGGCTTGGTCTCCAAAGGTTTGCCCCGCAAGCCCCTCTACAAAAACAATGGGGGCAAAAACCGCAATCGTGGTGAGGGTGGACGCGGTGACGGCGGTCCCGACTTCCCTGACCCCGCGCACGGCGGCAACCTTCGGGGAATCTCCTTCTTCCCGGCATCGGGTGATGGACTCCAAAACGACAATGGCATTGTCGACCAGCATGCCGATGCCCAAAGCAAGACCACCCAAACTCATCACATTCATGGTGACACCCCCGACGTGCATCGCGCCGAACGAGGCGATGACCGAGATGGGGACGGAGAGGCCGATGACGACGGTAACCGCAAAACGCCGGAGGAAGAGAAAGCAAACGAGGACGGCCAAGAGCCCACCAATCAAGGCGGCTTGTTTGACTTCTTGAATAGCTTTGCTGATGAAATCAGATTGGTCACTCAAAAGAGTCAGTTGAATATCTTCAGGAAGCCTTCCTTGGATGCTTTTGGATTGTTTTTTCGGGTCTTTCGGGAAAATCTTTTCTCGGACGGCGGCGGCCACATCCACGATGTTCGCCCCGGCTTCTCGGAAGATGTCGACCTCTACGGCTTCTTTTCCGTCAACGCGCAAGATGACGTCTCGGTCTTTATGCGTGCGCACAACGCGTGCCAAGTCTTTGAGTTTAATGATGGCATCGCCTTTGGTCACAATGGGAAGGTCTTCCATCTCCTCCAAAGTTTGAAATTCATTCAAAGTCCTTACGACGTATTCCGTAGCCCCTTCTTCCAAAGACCCGCCAGGGACATTGATGTTTTCTTGTTTAAGCCGATCTCGAATAAGTTCGGCAGAAAGATGAAAGGAGGCCAAGCGTTGTGGGTCAACGTGAACTTGGATTTCATCTTCTAAGCCACCACGCACGCGCACGGCCGCCACGCCCGGGATGCCTTCCAGCTCTCGTTCCACTTCATGCTCAGCAATATCACGGAGGCGTACGAGGTTATCGCCGCCAAATACGGCCACGCGAAGTACTGGATCTAAACTGGGGTCATAACGGAGAATGAGTGGCTTCTCAACGCCTTGCCCCAAAAACACGCGGTCCACGCGTTCGCGGACATCTTGAACCAAGAAGGGGAGATTGGAACCCCACTCAAATTCCATAAATATTTCACTAACTTCGGCGCGTGAACTCGAACGGATGCTGACGAGTTTGCCGACCGTGGAAAGAGAGTCCTCTAGCTTTTCCGTGACGCGCTCTTCCACATCTTCCGGCGCAGCCCCAGGGTATTGCGTGCGCACGGTCAAAGAGGGATAGTCCACGGCGGGTAGTAAATCCACCGGTAGCCTTGAGAGTGAGACGACGCCAAAGACCACGGCCGCAAGCACCACCATGAGGGTGCCGACGGGCCGATGAACTCCAAAACTCAGGATGCCGCCTTGAGAGGGTGCCGAGGAATCGTCACTCATGATTCGTTAGAGATGTCGACCAAGTCTCCTTCTTCAAGGCGGTCCGTGCCAACAATGACGATAGAGTCATCCGGTTGTAATTCACTACCGAGGTCTTCCATGTACTCACTATCTTCAAACCCAGGTATCACCGTGAGCAGCACGGCTTTTCCCTCGCGGATGGCGAAGCAATGAATGCCATCGGCATCGTGCATGAGCGCACGTTTAGGAATGAGGCGCGCGTTTTCATGGCGGTCCAAAATGATGCGAAGACGCATCAAAATCCCGGTGGGCATGCCGGCAAATTCTTTGTCTAATAAAGCCGTCACCTTTATCGTTCCACTTTCCGCATCGACAACGGGTGAAATACGCTCAATGGCTCCGGTGATATCCTGTCCAGGAAGTGCTTCACTGGTTCCTAGCAAGAGCTGGCCCACACGAAGTAGGGCCATTTCTCTTTGAGGTCGGTAGAAGATGACTCTTGGCTGGGAGAGGTCAACAATCTGGAAAGCCCGTGTGGCCATGTTGGTCATCCCGCCGACGGAGATTTCACGGGCTGTGACCGTGCCAGAGATGGGGGCTCGTAATGTGCAACGGTTCAAATCTAATTCTGCGCGCCCGACGGCAACACGGCCTGTCTCCAAGGCAGACTTTGCCGTCATCATGGCTTGGCGTGACGCATCTAGGTCACGGTCACTCAAAAGAGAGGTGCCCCCTTGGGTTTCCGCCAGCTGTTGATTCCGCCCGAAATCCCGTCGTGTCCTTTCTACGTCATTTTCCGCCTCTACCATGCGTGTTTCGGCTTCATCTAAGGCAAGAGACGCCACATCCTTTCGCAATTCTGCAAGCACTTGGCCTTTTTGAACGACCTCTCCTTCTTCGACGTGGAGAGTCAATATAGGCTCCACGCGTTCCGGGAAAACATCCACTTGGTCCAATGAATGAGTGTTGGCAACGGCTTCTATAAATTCTTCTATATCCTGAATCAACACTGGGGCAGTGCGAACCAAGATAGCGACGGTATCAGTTTCTTCTACATTCGAGGGGGCGTCAGTGGAAGCTTCCGACGGTTGATCACAGGCGCAAAGAAGGAGGAGGGGGAGGAGGGGGATGCGGAGCATGTTCTTGGGTTACGAACGGCGGGCCTTCTTATTATGGCTTCTTCTTGGCAAATCGGCGCCCCATGACTTCAGATATTTGTGAATCTCAACATCGCGGAAACCCTCTGGTTTCCTGTGAAAGTGCTTTGTCGCAATTGCTCATGCGGGCCACGCCCCCTCGGTCGGCGGAACCCATCCCTCTCTTGGCCAGCCTTGGGCGAGTCTTGGGGAAAGCCATTTCCTTGGATCGTATGGAACCACCTTTGCCACGCTCTGCGATGGACGGATTTGCTTTAAGGAGTGAGGATCAGGAAATCCCCCGTGAACTTTTGTCAACGGTCTACGCGGGAACGGCTGAAGTGCCCATGATTGGCGTCGGCCAAGCAGTTGCCGTGATGACCGGGGGAACCGTGCCTCCAGGAGCTGACACGGTAGTTCCCGTGGAATGCACCGAAGTGCACGAAGGCACCTTGTTCGTCCAAGAAATGCCCTTGGCTGGGCGTCACATTCGTCAAGCCGGAGAAATGGGCATGGAAGGGAAAGAAATCTTGCACGCCGGCCAGCGGATGACATCGGCGGACATCACAGCAGCGGCAGGCTGTGGAGCCAAAGAAGTGCAAGTGTTTCCGAAGCCTCGTGTGGTCATTCTGTCCACCGGAGATGAAGTGGTCCCTTGGGATACCATTCCGGAGCTGCATGAAGTGCGTGATTCCAATCGGGTGGGCGTTGCCTTACAGGTCGAGTCCTTCGGCGGGTTTGTCGTGGAGCAGACTCATGTCTTGGACGACCCGGAAGCCTTGGAGTCGTCGGTGGCCGATGCCTTGGCGATTGGGGACCTTGTCATCACCATTGGCGGAGTCAGCATGGGACAAAAAGACCACCTTCCCGAGGTGTTCGCAAGCCTTCATGTGGAGAAGCTATTTCATGGGGTGAGTGTCCAACCGGGAAAACCGGTCTGGGCCGGTTGCCGCAATCAACAATTTGTATTGGGCCTTCCTGGGAATCCCATTTCCTCTTTTGTGATGTTGGAAATCTTTGGCCGACCCCTTCTGAATCAATTATCAGGCCAACATTCCCCAAAACTCCCGCAACCCCAAGCCGGCGTTTTGCTCACTCCTGCAAGCTCTCGAAAGCGGCCTCGCTATCTTCCGGCTACTTCAAGCGTGCAAGAGGACGGCCTTATCGGCGTTCGTGTGTGTGAAGAATCAGGATCCGGAGATTGGTCTGCACTTGCCGGCGCGAATGCCCTTCTTCTCCTTCCCCCACGCGCTGAACGGCACGTTGGAGACGCCATTACTTATCTCCCGCTCGGTTGATTCCTTCCCGCCTTTTTCTCTACAGCCTTCCTCTCCTTGCGGCGGGGGTGCGCGCCCTTTCTCTTCCTGGGTGGAGTTGGGCAGGGTTCATCTTCTTTGCTCCTGTCTTGAGAATGCTCTATTGGGAAAAAGGAGGGACCTGGAAGGGGGATCTCGTGGGTGGCTTGGCTTTCTTTTCCTTAGCCTTTCGTTTTCTCGGTCAAGTTGCCCCCGAACTTCCTTGGGCGCCTCCACTTGGCGTAGGGTTTTACTTAGGAGGTTGGTGGGTTTTGGAGGGCTGGCTTTACCGACGTCTCCGGCGTCGACGCAGCCTTTTTGTCGCCGCGTTTTTTGCCTTGCTGGCGGTCGAATTCTTTCGCACCATTGCGCCGATGGGTGGCGTACCGTGGGGATCCTACTCATTGGGTTTGTCTCATTGGTGGTTGGTGCAAAACACCGCTGACGTCCTCGGAGAGCGCGGCTGGGTATTGGTGGTCCTTTATTTTGGCTGCCTTCTTGGGCTTATTCCATTGAAGGCATTCGCTTCAGGGCTTGGCAATCGATTCCTCGCTTTGGGAATGATCTTCCTTGCCATTGTCTTTGGGTTCCCCAGAGGGGCGCCGATGAAAAGTGGGGATTCCTTATGGACGGTAGCGGTGCAGGCCAATATCGGCGTCGATGAAAAGCATGCGAGGGAATTAGAAGGGGGTGGCCCGCCGTCGGCGATTGAAATCTATGAACGACAAGTGGAATGGACTGCCCGGGCCCTCGCCGCGCATCCGTCGGCTGAATTAGTCTTATGGGCAGAGACGATGTTTCCTTTCCCAATGGTGCCTTTGGATGCGGAGGGTGTCATGCGCCGCCCTTGGCCTGGCAGCCCGGATGAAGTGGTTCCGGTGGAGCATCTTCATCATTTTCAAACGGAAGTTGCCCGAGAAGTTTTTGCGGGTCAGGCTACATCGCCCCCTTGGCTCGTCGTCGGATGTCATTTCTATCAAGGGGTCTCTGAAGAAAGTGGCATTTGGAGCCCGCGCACTTCTGAGGTCGTTGCCTTTGACCCAAGCGGTCAAATGACCGCCCATGCCGCAAAAATGGAGTTAGTGCCCTTCGGAGAGCAACTTCCGCTTGGCGGTGCTTTCCCAGGTGCCGACGCCCTTTCTTTATCCGTTTTTGGATCCTTCGGGCTTCTCCCAGATTTTGACCAGCCGAATCGCCCAGGACCCTTGCGGGTTCATGGTCACGACCTAGGGGTGGCCGTGTGCTGGGAAAATGTCTTCGAGGGTGTATTCCGACGCCAAGCAAAGCGTGGTGCTGAGGCTTTTCTTGTTCTTTCCAATGAAAACTGGTACGGGCTCAGCGAAGAAATGGACCAAATGGTGGCCGCCACCCAGTACCGAGCACTTGAAACTGGGCGTTTTGTCATTCGAGGCACGAATACAGGGCAAACGGTGCTCGTCGGCCCGACCGGTAAGCTCCTCGAGAGTATTGAGAGGGGGAAAGCTGGATTTCTCGCCGTTTCCCTCCCCATGATCGTTGCTCAACACTCCACACCCTATCTTCAGTGGGGGTGGCTTTTGCTTCCTCTGTTGGCCGCCATTGGACTTTTGTGGGCTTTGCTTGACCCCATCTTCCATCGCAAGTAACCTTTCTTGCACCAAGGAGGGTGAAACCGCGCCTCGGAGAGTGTCTAATACTCCTCGTACCGGCAACTGCCTCCCATAATCCCCCCAGCATTCTGCTCGCCATTCATCCATGAGCCCTATAGGAAAGGTTTTTCTCGTCCTGAATCTCGCCCTCGCTGCCCTCTTTGTGGGCTCCGCTGCTTCCCTTGTTGGAACCAGTGAGAGTTTTCGCACCCAGGCAGAGGACCTTCAGGCCCAACTTGATACAAAAATTGTTGATACGGAGGAGCAAATTATGGAGCTTCAATCTCAACTGACCAACGCCGAAGGCGCCAAGGACCGCTTGGCGGCTGCCAAGGCTCAGGTAGAAAGTGACCGTGATGCGTTAGCCGAAGATTTGAAGACGGAGCAGAATCAAAATGGTGATTTGCGAGAACGTCTTGCGGGGATTGATGGCAAACTGGGTGATTTGGAAAGCACGAATCGCACGAATACTGCGCGCATCGGTGAACTGAATAAAGAAGGCCGTAACTTGCGCACTGACCGCGACGATGCCATTGACAATCGGGACTCTGCGTTGAAGGCAAAGTCCTCTGCAGAACGCTCTAAGGATGATGCCCTACGCACGAATGATGAGTTGTCTATCGCGTTAGGTCGCGAGATTGGCCGCGCCGACACAGCTGAGGCCAAGCTTGCCGAAGTTGCCAAGCTGTACAAAGTTGACTTGAAGAGTCTAAACGCTCAGCCGGATCTTTCTGGTGTAGTGTTGGATGCTACCTATAACGGCACCCCTGTGGTTGTCATTAACTTAGGCAGTCAAGATCAAGTGAAGCCGGGCTACACCTTTGACGTGTACAACGGTGCGGTTTACAAAGGCCGGATTTACGTCGAAACGGTTAACACTCACCAAGCTGCAGCCACCATCCAGATGAATGGCAATGCTCAGATTTCTGCGGGTGACGCCGTTGTGACTCGCCTGTAGGAGAAATCATGGCAGCTCGTAGAAATAAAGCCGCAAAAAAGGCACCCAAGAAGTCAAAGGGCAAAGCCCCTAAGGCAAAGAAAGAGAAAAAGCTTAAAGAGCCTAAGGTGATTAAGCCAGGTCCTCCCCTTGAGAGCGTCTTGCTTCTCGTAACGGGGCTTTTGTTGATTGGCGCACTCTTTACCTTGGATTTCGTCAAAGGGCGAGATTACGAAGAAGGCATGCTTTTCAAGGGCGAATACCAGGCGGCGAAGTAATTCTTTTCCCCCTTCGGCTATACTGCTGGAGCCCATTAGGCGTCTCCCATTCCTCATCTTCTTGAAACTGTGTTTGATCGGATTTTCGGCCCTTTTCTGTCTTTTTCCGAAGACCTTGGCATTGACTTAGGTACGGCGAACACCTTGGTGGCCTCTCACTCGCGTGGCATTCTTCTGGATGAGCCTTCCGTGGTTGCAGTCTACAAAGGCACCAACGAGGTGATTTTTGATGGAATGGGCGTGGGCTCCGCAGCCTACGAAATGTTGGGTAAGACACCTAAAAATATTGAAGCCGTTCGCCCACTCAAAGGCGGGGTGATTGCGGATTTTGAAATCACAGAAAAACTTTTACGGTATTTCTTGAGAAAAGCACATGAAGGACGCTCCATCCAACGACCCCGGGTGGTCATCGCAGTTCCTTCGGGCATCACAACGGTGGAGCGTCGCGCCGTCATTAATTCGGCAGAGCGCGCCGGAGCACGAAAAGTATATTTGGTGGATGAACCGATGGCCGCAGCCTTGGGTGTTGCCATGCCGGTCACAGAAGCCCAAGGTTCCATGATTGTGGACATCGGTGGAGGTACTTCCGAAGTCGCCATTTTGTCCTTAGGCGGACCGGTGGTTGTGAAGTCTGTCAAGGTCGCTGGAGATGATTTTGACGAAGCGATTATTTCCTTTGTGCGGAAAAGCCATAATTTGCAAATTGGTCCTCAAACGGCAGAGCTGCTCAAAAAGACCATTGGTTCCGCTTTTCCCATGGAGCAAGAGAAAACTATGGAGGTTGCTGGGCGTGACACGCTTTCTCTGATGCCAAGGAAAGCCATTATCAATAGTGATGAGATTAGAGACGCGCTCCAAGAGCCATTGCGTACCGTGCTAAGCACCATTATGGATTGTCTTGAGGCGGCCCCACCAGAAATTGGTGCGGACTTGTTGGAGTCGGGCATTGTCGTTGTCGGCGGTGGCGCCCTCCTTCCGGGTCTTTCGGAATTTATTGCAGAAGGCACCGGGATTCCCTGTCGGATTGATGAAGATCCTCTGACCGCAGTTGCGCGTGGAACGGCAGGTTTCCTTGAGAATCTAGACCTTTACGGCTCCTTCCTCTCTGAGGCGGACGACCTGGCCTAGTGTTCCTCATACGGAGCGCAGAGCGGTCTCGCCAAGGGGCTCTTCGCGCTGTGGGTTGGACTGTGTTCCTCGGTCTCGTGTTGTTTCCATCTCCGTCTGTGGAGACTATCGTCGGAAATGTTGTAGCTCCGGTGGCGATTCCAGTTGCCTATGTCGGGGCTTGGGCGTTTCAATGGCTGCATCCCAATCCACTCATTTCTCAAGACAAGGACGTAGAGAGGCTTGCCCAACTCCCCTCTGTTTCCCTTGCGGAGGAGGAACAGAAAACGGGCTACCCAGACCCCGTCTCTGGATTGGCTTGGTTGGAAGTTCCGGTGGTTGAAACGGATTTGGAACGAGGCAGACTTTGGTTGGCCGCTGGAAAAGACTTTGCTTTGGCTTCGGGCCAAGCGGTTGTTTTTGGGAACTATTGGGTAGGACGTATCGGCAAAGTTTTTGAACAGCGTGCAGAAGTGGAATTGTGGATTGCACCGGGTGCAAGGACTGGGGTTGAACTTCTTCGCCAAGGTTCTTCCGTTTCTGGCGTTTGTTTGGGGCGAGGGCAAAAAGCCTTGCCACTCATTCGTTGGATTCAGCCTACGGGCCATCCGGCCTCGGGTGACCGCATCCTTTGGCGCGCTTCGGAAGAAGACCCACCTGCTTTAGCCAAAAAGAAATACTTACTTGGAGTGCTCCTCCGAGGCGGAGATGAGTCCCGTGGTGCTGGAGAATGGTCGGCCGACGTTGCTTTACCCTTGGCGGTAGAGGGACGAGTTTGGGTCGGTGCGGGCGCGATCGGTGATTCCACGGTAGCTGAACCTTCAGTCCGACACGCGAAGTGCCTTCCGGTACTGCGTGGAGATGCCGTGCTATTAGGCCCCTGGCAGTCAATGATTCAGGAGGAGCCCCAGTTTGCCTCTGCGTTAATATGGAATGGATTTGCCTTAGGAGCCATTAAAGCGCAACGATCTCGTTACCTTTGGGCCTTGGGCCTCACCCAAGAGGATTGGGCGGAGCAAGGATTTCCCATGCGGTCTTCAGTAACAGGTTTCGTGTCATCTTTCACGCGGGGTGGTGATGGCGTTCCCCGGGGCTTACAGCTTGGATTTTCTCTTCCATGTTCCCTTGAGGTTTTGAGTGGAGCCGAAACGGTGCATCAATCTGTGGAAGGAGAGAAGGATTGAGGCGCGATATACGTTGGCGTGTGGCCTTGCCCATTTCGTTTTTTCTCGTGGCACTTCAACCTGCCCTGCGCGCATTTCCCGCAGGTTCTTTTTTACCTGATTTCGGCCTCGTTCTTTTGTTCGTATTCATCCCAGCAGTCGGCTCCCGTTCGCCTTGGTTCCCGCCTATTCTTGTCTTTTGGGTTGGAGCATTTCGAGCAGGTGTTTCTGCCATCTCGCCTCTTTCCTCTTGGGCCGGTTTCGGATTGTCGATTCTTCTGCGCCGCTGGGTTCACCGTCAAGTCAGTCCGCATTCGTTTTTTCTTCGTTTCAGCGTTGGTGTGATTTCCGCCATTCCATCGACTAGTATGGACGCCTTGGTGTCCGTTCAATGGGGAGTGGCTTTTCCGATGGAAGTCTTTTGGGCACGTTGTCTCGGCGTTGGCCTTCTTTGGGCATTCTTTACACGGCCATCATCCTTGCGTCGAGGTTTGAGCTCATGAGGCAATTAAGATTGAGTCGCATCCGTTTTGTTTTCAGCGTTCTTTTGTTTTTGCTTTTCGCACGACTCTTTCAGCTGCAAATACTGGAAGGAAGTCAGTGGTCGGAAGAAGCATTGCATTCTCGATTGCACCGACGCTCCATTCCGGCACAACGGGGGGGGATATCAGACCGGCAGGGCGTCATCTTGGCGGAAGACCGTGAAGCTTATGATTTGATGTTCGAATATCGAGCTTTCCGTCGAAATCAACCGAGTGCTCAGATTCTAGAAGCCTACGCGCTGTTGGGGGAAGCACCCGGTGGGCTTCCGCAATGCCTAGACGATGGAGAACGTCTCGGAAACGAGCTCTTCAACTTGCGTCCTTCTGCCCTCGTAGGGCTTACGAATTCCAGTAAAAGAGATTTCCTTTTTTACTTGCGACGCCTTGGAAACGTGTCGGATGCGCAAGCAGCATTGTATTGGATGGAAGACGGCGTGTTGTCTTTTTCCGACGCCTTCCCTTCCGCTGCCCATCATTTTCAAGTGGCTTTAGACAAAGAGCGCCGCATGCTTATGTCCGTGGAAGATGCGATGGATCATCCTTGGCCGGAGGGCTTGCTTGCTCGTTTAGAAGAGGAGCGAAAGAAATTAGAGGCTCGGGTCCGATTGCACGCGGCGCGCATTGCGGCCGGTCGGAGTTTTGAGGCCAGTGCCTTTGAGGTTCGCGAATGGTTAATGGGTGAAGGCCCCGAGGCCAAGGAAAAAAAAACATTCTTTCTGAATCAACTTAGTCAGCGTTGGAAATGGACGAACGATCTTCCTTCTCTGGAGGAAACACTTTCTGCTCGAGGGGACACACAAGCCTTAGGGACTCATTTGGGCTCTCTCCTTCGGCATGTTGAGACTATTTCTTCGCCGGATTTATTCGGTGTGCGTCGCGCCTTAGTGCGGGAAGTGCATCAAAATCGCGTGGTTCGCCTTTCTGGGGACATTCCTTTTTTGGCGGTAGATCGTTTAGCTCGAAAACCACGTCTTCATGCCGGGCTTTATCTAGAAGAAAATCCTCGCCGAGTTTACCCCGACCAAGGTGCACCTCATTTGGTCGGCCTGGTTCGGTCGGCAAACCCGGAAGACCTAAAGGAGTATCAAGATTTAAGAGAAGAGTATCGGGGCTTAGCGCGCATGTTGACGCGAACGGAAAGTCAAAGCATACGTTTTCAATCCGTACGGAAACGCCTCTATCAGCAAGTCATTCGGCCTGGGGAAACTCGAGGCCGAACTGGCGTGGAATCAGCCTATGAGAATATTTTACGCGGTCGACGAGGATTTCTACAACTCTTGGATGCAGGAGAAGAGGACCTTCGTCCAAAAGAATTAGAGTTCTCCGCGCCGCGTCCTGGGCGAGATATTCGATTATCTGTGGATGTTCGCGCGATTCGGGCGGCAGAGGTGGCCGTCCAGGAGGCCTATGATTGGGCACAGGATCGTTTGCGTGTTGCAGGGAGAACCGATGCGCTTGCACCATTAGAGAATCGACGCGTTGGCTTTGCATTGCTGGACTTGAGAGACGGCTCTTTGCCTGTTTTAGCCACGACACCAACGTTTACAGTCTCTGAATACCAACAGGGTTTCGGTGATTTAGTGCGCCGACGTGAGGCTGGACCCTTGCGGCACCGAGCCTTAGGGGGAGGTTTCCTTGGGCACCAAGCTCCTTATCCGGGTTCCACATTTAAATTAGTTGGGGCGGCAGCCGCACTGGCGGAAAACCCTGAGGAGTGGGAGCGAGAAAGAGAGTGCCTTGGATCTTGGGCTCCCCCTGGATCCTCGCGAGCTCTTTGGTGTGACAGTCGTTCCGGCCACGGAAAGATTTCGATGAGAGAAGCGATTCAAAAATCATGCAATGTCTACTTTTACCGATTGGCTGCAGATTTGGGGTACCGGCTTCTCTGGACGCGTGCGCGGCAATTGGGCTTTGGTCTTCCGTCGGGACTCGAGTTGTCTGTTCTAGAGCCGAAGGAAGAAGAAGTGATTGCGACGGGGTCTGGTGCTTGGCTGGAACGTGGGGCAAACTCTCTTACACATCCTCGGAAAGCAGCTAGTCCATTGGCGCCGCTGCATTTTGCAATTGGGCAAGGGTATGTCACGGCAAGCCCGCTCCAAATGGCTCGTTTCTACGGTTGGTTAGCTACAGGGAAGTTGGCAACCCCACGCCTTGTGTTGGAGGGCGCCGGTGGCGCGCCCGCTTTGCCTGAGACCGAACGTTTTCTTCTTTCAAGTGCTTCACGGGCGAAGCTCATGGATGCATTGCGTTCTGTTGTGGAAGAGCAAGGGGGAACGGCATGGGATCCCGAAACGTCTCTAGCCTTGCATCGTGTTTCTGGAAAAACGGGCACGGCACAGGTCGGTGGGGGGGATAATCATGCTTGGTTTGCAGGATATTTTCCATGGGACAAACCAAGATATGCCTTTGCAGTTTTCTGTGAAAATGTTGACCTTCATGGCGGTGAATTAGCGACACTAGTTTTGGACCGTTTCCTTCAATCGCCGGAAGTCGCATTCTTGCTTCAGGAGGATTCTCCATGATGCGCCGACGGAATGCATGGAGCCGTTTATGGCAGTTTCTTCTGCGGGCAGAGTGGATAATTCTCCCTTCTGCCGCTGCCCTATTTTTTTTTGGCTTTTGGATGCAATGGAGCGTTGCAGGTGGAGAGGCTATCCCGAAAGGACATGTGATTCGGATGATTGCTTCTTTTGGCGCATTGTGCATTGCCGCGTCGTATTCGGCAAAGCGCTGGCGAAATCAAGCATATCTATTTTATGGCTTCGTTTTATTCCTTCTCGTCTTTGTATTGCTTACTGGGCGCGCAACGAACAACGCAAAGCGTTGGATTGATTTGTGGGGTGGATTCAAGATTCAGCCGAGCGAACTCGCAAAAATGGCCCTGATCCTTTTTTTGTCGCGTTGGTTTGCGGACCATCCACGGCCTAGAAGGCTCAAAGAAGTTTTTGCGCCAGCAGTTTTCTGTGCGGTGCCCGGTTTCCTTATTTTGGCTGAGCCCGACTTGGGCACAGCCCTCACCATTGTGCCGCTTTTTCTTGGTATGGCTTGGTTGGCAGGTCTTCCGTGGAAACAGTGGCGGTGGCTCGTGATTCTTCCAGCTTTGATTTCACCTTTTGCTTTCTTACATTTACAGGATTATCAAAGAGAGCGGATGGACACTTGGTGGCGGCAGGATGCTTTGACCTTAGAGGAAAAAGCAGATGCTGGTTATCACCTTTGGCACGCAAAATTAGCGGTCGGCAGCGGCGGGCTGCATGGGTTTGGTTGGGCAATGGGTCCTGAAAATCGCCTGGATAGGCTCCCTGAGCGTCATAATGATTTCATTTTCCCTGTCATTGCAGAGGAAAATGGTTTCTTCGGCGCGGCTTTTTTCTTGTTTCTCTATGCCAGCCTTCCTTGGATATTGCTTGTCCGGGCCTCGCGGTATCGAGACCCCTTTACCCGACTTGTGATTTCCGGTGTAGGAATTCATTTTGCGGTTCATCTTGTGATGAATGTGGGCGTTTCCACAGGGCTTTGGCCCACGACGGGCCTTCCTTTACCGATGGTTTCTTTCGGAGGTACTTCCATGGCTGTAAGTGGTTTGTTTCTTGGGTTGGTCCTTGCGGTCAGTGCACGGCCGGGGCCCGTGTTTTCCGCACGCGCCTTTGAGGATTAAGCGGGGGGGGCGTTAGAATCCTTTTTGATGCGCGCCATCCAAATGGTCCGTCCCGAAGCGGGAGCCGCCGAACTACAACTTGACTTGCCGGTCCCTATTCCAGGACCGGGTGAGGTCTTGGTTCGCGTTGCCGCCACGGCGATTTGCGGAACGGATCGCCACATCTACCATTGGGACCCATCCCTTGCTTCCATGATTCAACCGCCCGTGGTTATTGGCCATGAGTTTTGCGGGCATGTCCAAGCATTGGGGGACGGCGTCCGAGGCTGGGAAACGGGGCAGTACGTTTCTGCCGAAATGCATTTGGTGTGCGGGAAGTGTCGCGCATGCCAGGCTGGAAACCAGCACATTTGTGAGCGAACCGTGATTGCAGGAATCCACCAAGATGGATGCTTCGCGGAATCGGTCGTAGTCCCCGCTTCTAATTTGGTGGCTTTGGACGAATCTGTCCCCCCCGAGATTGGCGCGTTTTTGGATGCGCTTGGAAATGCTGTGCATACCGTGCAATCCGCACGCTCCATTGCTGGACGCCACGTATTGCTTTCTGGTTATGGCGCCATTGGTGCAATGGCTGCTGCGGTGGTGGAGTTTGAAGGGGCATCTTCCTTGACGATTACCGAAGTCTCTCCGACTCATTTAGAACGCGCGCGGAAGTGGGCCGCCGGCTGTTCCGGGCAGACTCCCATTCATATCCATAATCCAGCGGAAGAAGGGGAAGAGTGGATGAAGGCGATGCGGGATCACACAAAGGGCGGTGTTGACGTGGCTCTTGAAATGAGTGGTGCAAAGCCGGCCATTGACAGTGGACTTGAAGCACTTTATCCAGGTGGAGAAATGATGATGCTAGGGCTTCCTTCCGGTGCCGACCTTGTGCTGGCCAATTTTTCGAAAAATGTAATTTTCAAGGGTCTCACGATGAAAGGAGTTTTAGGCAGACGAATGTTTGCAACTTGGCAAGAAATGTTAGGCCTCTTGAAAAGAGGTCTTCGGGTGGAGCACATTGTGACCCATCGCTGTGGCCTTGAAGGTTTCCATGAAGGCATTCGCCTGTTGGATGCGGGAGAAGCCCATAAGGTGATCATGTTGCCGTCGGCGGGGAACCCTAAAATACCGATTTCTTGTGAATCATGAAAATTAAAAATAACTGGGATGACAGTCTAGAGCAGGAGCTCCGTGAAATCGAAGAAGACGGTCTTTGGAAAGAAGAGCGTGTCATCGTGACACCTCAGAATGCGGATATTCAAGTGAGTACAGGAGAGGAGGTCGTGAACTTCTGTGCTAATAATTACTTGGGTCTCTCTGATGACCCGAGTCTCATTGCGGCCGCGAAAGATTGTTTAGAAGAGCGTGGTTTTGGCATGTCTTCGGTGCGTTTTATTTGCGGCACCCAGGATATTCATAAGGAGTTGGAGGAAAAAATCAGTCACTTTTTGGGTTTTGAAGACACGATTTTGTACACATCTTGTTTTGACGCAAATGGAGGGCTTTTTGAGACCTTACTCGAAAAAGAGGATGCTGTGATTTCAGACTCCCTGAACCACGCATCAATTATTGACGGCATACGCCTATGCAAGGCGGCGCGGTTTCGGTATGCCAATAATAACATGGACGAGTTGGAGTCATGTTTAAAGCAAGCGACGGAGCAGGGCGCGCGGAGAATTTTGATTACGACCGACGGCGTCTTTTCCATGGATGGTTATTTGGCACAGCTTCGTGCAATTTGTGACTTGGCTGACCAATACGGTGCTTTCGTTCATGTAGACGACAGCCATTCCACCGGTTTTATGGGTAAGACAGGGCGCGGCACGCATGAGCATTGCGGGGTGATGGGCCGGGTCCATATTTTGACCTCCACCTTGGGCAAAGCCCTTGGCGGAGCGAGTGGAGGGTTCACGTGTGCGTCTAAAACCATCGTGAGTTATCTTCGCAATAAGTCGCGCCCCTATTTATTTTCTAACTCGGTCGCCCCGCCGATTGTGGCGGCATCCATCGCTGCCTTTGACCGACTCTCTCAGACCACCGATTTACGAGATCGTTTAGAAGTCAACACACGGCTCTTTCGTAAGGCAATGACAGCAGCTGGATTTTCCATTAAGGATGGAGTGCATCCCATTGTTCCAATCATGCTAGGTGATGCTCGTCTTGCCGGAGATTTTGCAAAAGCTCTTTTGGCTGAAGGGATTTATGTCATTGGCTTTAGTTTCCCGGTGGTCCCCAAAGGCCAAGCCCGCATCCGGGTGCAAATTAGTGCTGGCCATACTGGTGCCCATTTAGACAAGGCCATCGCTGCTTTTGTGAAAGTGGGCAAAGCCCTCAAAGTTTTAAGCTAATCCAAGTCATGGAAACGGAAGAGTTTTAGGCGATCTTGCCATTGCTGGCTTTTTCTCTTTCATCTGACCACCGCAATCGCCGGAGGACATCCATGTGAAATAGTGCTAAGACGGCGACTAACTCCATGCGCCCAATCCACATTGCGAAAGTCAATAATAATTTTGCTGCATCTGGGAGATTGCCGTAGCTCCCCATTGGGCCAACTTCTCCAAAACCGGGCCCAATATTACCCAAACACCCAAGGGCTGCGGAGAAGGCTGTTTCTGCAGGAATTCCCATCATGGTTAAGATGCAACCAATCAGAAAATATCCAAGCAAATAGAGCAAAACCAAACTAATCATTGCTCGTAAGATGGGATCAGGTATTTCTTTTCCTTTATGTTTTACGGGCAAAATTGCTCGCGGATGAAGCACCCTTTTTATTTCGCGCCCTAAGAATTTCAATACCAATAAGTTACGAATTGCTTTTGCTCCACCGGCTGCAGAACCGGCGCATCCACCAACAAGCATAATGAGCAATAGCAACGCTTTAGGGCCACTTCCCCAGAGATTGTAATCATGAGAGGCATAGCCAGTGCTACTGATTAAACTCGCACATTGGAATAAGCCATGTCGTACATTTTCCAACGTCAGCTCATTTCCAGAAAGAATAAAGGCCAGGATAAGTGCGGTTGCCCCCCACGTTAAAAAGTAAAAACGAAATTCTCCATCCCTTAGACAGTCCAAGGGTCGCCGGTAAATGGACACCCAAATCAAGGGGAAACTCACTCCTGCTAAGAGCATGAAAAATGTAAGAATCCATTCGGCGGAAGCGCTTTCGTACCCAGCAATCGAAAGTGGGTTGGGGGAGAAACCTCCCGCCGATACGGTGGTTAAAGCGTGGCAAACAGAGTCATAAAAGGACCATTCTGAAACCGCCATCAGCATAACGACTACACCAATGGTGAGACTTAAGTATAAAATCCAAAGTTTGCGAGCCGATTCTCTCACCCGGGAACTGATGATTTCGTTCGGGGATTCCGATGATTCAGTGAAAAATAGTTGGCGTCCTGCAATTCCTAATTGAGGCAAGATAACCACAAATAATGCAATGATGCCTAACCCTCCAATCCATTGGGTGATGGAGCGCCACAAAAAGAAAGCTCTGTTGTGCGCATCAAAGTCAATCAGGATGGTGGCTCCTGTGCTAGTGAAGCCCGACATGGATTCGAAGATCGCATTGGCAAAGCTCATTCCTTCCCATAGATAGGGAATGGCTGCGAAGTGGGCGATGATGAACCAAGAGCCGGCAACTACACCAAGTGCTTCACTGCGTTGAAATTGCAGCCCTTTTTTGAAACCGAGGGTCATGGCCCAGCCACAAACCCAGGTAATGGCAAAAGCGGCGCCGAATGGAATGGCTTCGGCGTAATTGCCCGTGCCGCTTTTCCAGCCGTCCCATAGACTTAAAAGCAGGGGCGCAGAGAAACCGAAACTAAACAAGCAAACCAACTTGCCGATGACTCCGAGGACGCGAGAGATGCGCACTACTCTTTTGCCTGGCTAGGGAAGGTATCGAAGAATCCTCGCGCTGTTTCTTCATCTTCGCTGGCGCAGAAAACCAAAATGCTGTCTCCGCCTTGGATGGTGTCGGAGCCTTGCGGAATGATAATTTCCCCACTGCGCATCACGGCACCAATAATGGCAAAGACTGGCGCCTGCATGTCCTTGAGTGGTGTTGGATTCAATTCATCCGGTACATCTAAGCGTAGAACCTTGACATCTCCGTGGTCGAGTTCGGCGATGAGATCCTTGTCGGAAGCATTGATGGCCCGCAAAATAGAGTTGATTGCCGCACCTCGTGCACTACGGACAACATCAATTCCTGCTCTTTCGAATAATCGTTCGTTGGTTGCTTTGTCCGCTCGAGTCACAATGCGTGTTACGCCTTCTTGCTTTGCGAGCAAGGAGATCAGTAAATTCTTTTCATCGTTGCTTGTAACGGCGACTAAAACGGGGTCCTCGCCGATGTGTTCCTCTTCAAAGATGGAGAGATCGGTGCCATCGCCATGAATCACCATGCAGTCCAGTTCGGCAGCTAGATCCGTGGCCCTGCTTTCATCAGCTTCAATAAGTTTGACGTTCCATTTGGCGGCTAACAATCCGCGTGCAACGGCAGTGCCGACTACTCCGCCACCAACAATGGTGGCACGACGGGGGTCGGTTCGAGTGCGGTCACGGAGGTAGCGGGTTAACAAGCGGTTAATCCCTTTCGCATCACCCATGGCGGTAATTTGATCCCCAGGTTGGAAGTGGGTGTCTCCTTGGGGAATAAATATTTCTTCTCCTCGTCGGCACATGACTAAAACGACTCCCTTCGGGACGCCGATGGTGCGTAAATCCCCGCTTGCAATGTGAACCCCCTCCTTCACTTCCTTTTTCACTAACCGAACCCGTCCACCTTCGAAGGCTTCCACATCCAGGGCGCCGGGAATCAATACGATACGCAAAATTTCTTGGGCTAATTTTTCGGCCGGCAGGATGACTCGGTCAATCCCAAGGGAAAAAGCTAACTTGGAAGCCTCGTTTTCGGTTTCTCGGACACTGTGGCGGGGGAGGATGCAAGTGACCTGGCGGGCGCCCAAACGTTTGGCTGCTGCGCAGGCAACCAAATTTCTTTCATCGACCGGCGAGCACGCCAAAAAGTGGTCGACGTCGGCAACGCCGGCGGCTTCCAAATCTGAACCTGACGAAGTGCTACCTGGGAAAATTCGAACTTCTAGGCGTTCCAATCCAGATGAAATAGCTTCTTTGGGGAGCAGAACCGTGACGTCATGCTCATCCATGAGTGCTTCCGCAATGCGAAAAGCAACCTCGTCTTCACCGCCGATGAGAATCTGCATGGTGCAAAATCTTAGCGAAGCCCTTGACTAAAATTCATCAGTTCTTTCGGATGCCCTTCTTTAATCTTTTCAAATTATTGCGAGAATCCCGAAGGGCCGTCTCAATTCTGGCTGTGTCCTCGACTGGGAGGTCGCCTGAGCCAAGCAATTCTTCGGCCAACAGGATGGCATCGGCGTACAATTTCAGGGCTTTTTCATCCTCTTTCTTGAGGTAATAATGCAAGATGACGGCCCAGTCATTCAGAATTTGCGGGTCATTAGGGGATACTTCCCCGGCGCGTTCATAGGCATGCAGGGCCTTGGAGGGGGTTCCGAAATCTCTTTCCAAAAGGGCAATGTTATTCCAAACCTCCACATCCTTGGGCATGACGGTGCTGGACCAATAAAGGAGTGTGAGCGCGCTTTCGGACTTCCGACGGGCAACAGCCTTTCCGGCAAGCCATTTCATTTGTTCCACCACTTGTTTGCCCCGATCCGTTCCTGCTTGCACACGGGCTCTGTAGTTAGGCCCGAAGTCATTGAAGTAATTTGCCCAGCCTTTTGCGCTGTATAGAAAAGCATTGCTAGATTTTTTTTCTTCCCCATCATCATTCAAGCGAACGCCTTCCGTCATGGCGGCGTCGGCGAGGAAATACCAGACATCCGTTTGTTGGGGGTTGAGTTCCAAAACCAATTCAAAGTAACGGCGGACGTCGGCCCAATTGCGGGGCCACTCTAAATATGCCGCATAGCCTTGATACCAAACTAAAGTAGGATCAACGCCCTTTTCCTTGATGAGTCCATCTAAGAGGGGAATGGCATCCGAGCGAAGCCACTGCACCATGGAGGAAAGGTTGACGGCGTCGGCGTTTCGATTCAGCGCCATGCCCCATGCTTTTTGTGCATCTTTCGCGTCCGATGCATTTTGCGTGGCTGCAAATTGCAAGCGTTTCAGTTCACCGAGTTTGATACAAGGAGTGACGGATTTTTCGTTGAACTTGACAGCATCTTGCAATAGGTCCTCCGCTTCTTTCCAAGTAGTGTCTCGCTTTTTTGTTTTCCCCAGCCCTTCATACCGTGCCGCTTCCGTGACAAGAATGCGTGACTTTTGAAGTCGGACTGCTTCATTTTCAGGGTGCGCACGCAATCCATTTTCCGTGGCTTTCAAAGCGTTTTTGTAGTCCCCGCCGTTGAGGAGGGCCTCGGACCATTGCACATAGGCTTGGGGGGTTGCACCTCCTGCATTGACGGCAGCTTCTAGGGTCCAAGCGGCTTCGAGGAAGCCATCATTGATTTGCAAACCACGCAGTTTTCCGGCGGCAATCAGAGCTTCGGTGCGTCGCAGTTGAGCCACGCCTAAAACAGTGAGGGCCTGGGTATTTTTTGAATTAACAGCTCCTGCGTCTTCAAGAATTTTGACGGCAGCCATGGCATCTCCCTTATCGAGAAAGGCTTGGGCTTTTGCTGCGGTGGCCGTGAGATCACTACTTTGAAAGAGGAGAAGGGGGAGGAGGGCGGCAAGCATGAGGAAAAGATTAGCGACGCAGCGCTTCTTGGATACGCAACACTCCGCTTCGTTTTTCAAAAGGGTAGTGCTTGCTGGCATTTCTCAGAAGATTTTCGGCGCGATCCGTCCGTAAGCGTCGGAATACGTCCAGATAAGCCAGATTTTCCCAAGCATCGCCGATGGCTTCATCCAAGTCCTGGCGTTGTTGAGGCGAGTGGGTGTCATCCATAGCAGCTAGTTGAGAATCTCCCATTTGAATGGCGCGGTGGAGTTCGGCTTCGGCTAAATCATGGTGGTCATTGAGATAGTAAACCGCAATCAAAGCACGATCATTGACGAGGCGAACGTCTTGAGGAGCAAGCTCTACCGTTTTCGAATAGGCCGTCCAAGACTGTAAAAAAAGTTTCTCAGCACGTAGGGTTTCTCCAGCTTCAAGAGCCTGCGCCCCGAGGTCTCGGCAAACGAAACCGTAATTATTCGTCCAGTCCGGATTGCTCTGGTGCACTGCAAAAACACGTGCCAAAATTGCACGAGCTTTTTCGAGTCGGTTTTCACGGAAAGCATTGCCGACCACCGACGAGATCCCCAGATTCAAACTGTTCTTCGTGGGTTCCAATTCTACGCGGGAAGGATCCGCTTCCATGGCAGAGAGAAAGGTTTGTGCGGCGTCTTCCGTGCGCAAGTCCTCCCAAAGTGTCCATCCACGGGCGGTGCGAATGAGGTGGAGCCAGTCCTTACAGCTTTGGGTGTACTCCGGATTGCGCGTCATGGCAGTCAGAAAACACTCTTCAGCTCGGTCCAAAGACTCATACGCGGTGAGGAAATCTTGCATTGCGCGCGCCTCCCAGAGTTGCCCCCATTGTGCAGCTCCCAAAGTCCAGAGCACAAAGGCATTTCCTGGGTGGGCCACGCGCACGCGGTCCCATGCACGGGAAAGTTGCGTTGGGGTGGCTAGGTTTTTGAGCCGTTCTTGGGCCTCTTTAAAAGTGGGCGCTTGAATTAAGGCGTCCACGAGGGGCTCTAGGGCATCGGCTTTTCTACCTTGCCAGGCCAAGAGGTCGGAAAGAACCACATACGAAGCCAAAGTGCGCGCGCCGTAGCCTTCGCGGAGGGCATTTTCCGCAAGATCCGCAGCGGGTGGGGCGGTGTACCCAGCTTGGATAGCCTCAATCGTCAAGGCCAGTCCCATTCGGCCGACTTCCTCCCGAATGTCACCTGCTTGAGCGTTTTCCGACGTCAACAGGGGGAGTGCGGCGGTAGCAGCATCCCAGCCACGGTCAAAATCACCGGCTTGGCGGTAGGTATAGGCCAAAAGCCACCAAGTGGAGACCTTTTCGGGTTGGAGCTCCAGGGCAGTGCGGAAGGCGTCGGCGGCATCCGCATAGAGAAAATCAAGGCCCTGCGTACGCCCTTTTCCTATTTCCTGGGCAGCCATGGCCAGGGTCGTTTCCCCGTAAAGGTGCCAATAACCTACATTTTCTTGGAAGCGGTGGTCATGGTGGTTCATGAGGACCAGAAGTTTGTTGAGGTCCGTACCCATACGACGGCGCATGACTTCAAAATCCTTCAGGGTCGGATTCTCCGGTGTGGTGGGGGCAGACGGACCCGTAACAGACTTTGCTATCTCCGGAACAGGTTGAGGCTCTGTCTGGCAGGCGGGCAATAGGAAGCCTGCCATAAGAAACAAGAGCAAAACAAAGCGGAAACATGGACGCATCGACGGCATTATAGGGGGGTCTTATGAGCGCTCCCCGACCCGGCAACCGCATCCTTTTCTTAGCTCTAGCCCTTTTTCTGGGCCAGGGTGTCTTCTTGAGTTGTGGCACAGACAACCTCGGCTTCCATTCTGGCGACGATGGCGAAGGGGGTGACGGTGATGATGGCTCAGGTGGCTCGAACAGGCATGAACCTTCGCCGCCCATTGCTTGGTTTGATCATGCCGTGGTGGAAGACGGGTCCCCGCAAGTGGTCATGATGGAACCGGGCGGACAGATGACGTCGGATGTCAATCTCTATACGCCCGTCATGCTTTGGTTCAATGAAAGTTTGAACCCAGCCTCGGTTTCGGCAACTTCGTTTGGCCTGCGCGTGGTCGACTCTTCGGCCAAAGTGTCTGCGCAGGTGGACTCCTTGTCTCATGCGCGTTGCGTGGCAATTTCTCCTGACAACCCTCTTTTATTGAACACTCGTTATGAGGTGTTTGTCACCTTCTTGGCTCGTGACCTTTCGGGCGCTTTAGTGACTGATGAGGATGAGTTAGTGTTGGGGACGTTTCAAACCACGTCTGCTCTGATTACCCCGCCTGCTGAAGTCGTCGCAGCATTTCCGCCGGCAGGGATGCGACATCAGGCAGACACCATACCGGTCATTGCGTTTTCCACTCCTATGCGGCCGGACGATGTGGTCGCCAATCTTAAGGTATACCCTTTTATTGGTGGTACTACACAGGAGCCAGTCGGAACTCAGTTCCAAGAGGCTACGGAAGTTCGCGAGAACCAAATTTGGCAATTCCCTTTGCCGAGTGAGGATGAGGAGGGTGGTTTCTCGCGTGAATCCTCTTTCAGTTTTCACTTAATCGATTCACTTCGTGATTTTCTGCAAGAAGATTTGACGGAATTACCGACCGCCTTGTCTTGGTCCACCCAAACTTTCTTGCGGCCAAGTGCGGTGGATACAAAACAAATCTCTACCGATAATTTTGGCGCCGACGTCAACCAACTCAACTTGTCCGCCTTCGTTTTGGGCATTACTCTAGGAACGTCAAGAGAGGGTTCCTTTGTTGGAGTGGCAAAAATCTCTGAAGCGCGCGCATCTTCTTTGACCACCGGCGTAGTCTCGGAAGACCAAAACTTGACGGGATTGAGTTTCGACCCCCTTGTCCCCGAAAATCGCCATGAAGTCACTTTCGATTTAGGTTCTTTGCTGGACCTTGATGTCCCGGATGGTGATTTGGCGATCGGCGCATTCGTCGGTCTGAACGCAGAGCGAAGCAGTATTCGGATAGTCACACGAGATGACAATTGGGTCTTTGATACCCCCGTTCAGGATACCGCGCTCCCTTTCTTGAGTCCTCAAGGGATGGGCCCCCCCTTCATTACTTTTGGTGAAGCGACCTTTCGAACCGACATGGCGGATTTCCGCCCGTTTGGAATGGCTACCGAGCCCATCGCGGAAGTTGTCTTGACTGCATTTGGCGATGTCAATGAAGATGGCATTGCCGACCCTCTGCTTTCCGCGCCCGTCCGTGCAGGCCATCCTTATGACTCTGGTTGGTTTCTCGGCCCGTCCCTTGCGGCCGCCGACGTCAGCTTTTGGGGCCGCTCCGACCCATTTGCCCCCATGCCGTTTTCCCTTTCCTTAACGGATGCCGTCGGCAATGTAGGGCTTGAAGTTTCTGGGCTTGAGGTTGAGTTTGCCGGATTTGTCGAGGCCGACGCTGCCTTCAGTGACTTAGTAGTCCATGCGGTGGATGCGGAAACTTTGCATGAAATCTCTTTTGGCTTTCATCGCAATGACGACCCCGTGACCGTCACACGGCGGGAACATATCTTGGGAAACTGGAGCTCTACCGAAACCATCACCTTAGTGCGGGCGGGTTATCGCACCACAACGCTGGTGGATTTGCCCACAGGTTTTGCATCGATCCCAATGCGTCGGACGTCCATGACTGGAACGGCCATTTCTCCCACGTTTGATTTGAATGGCTTGGCAACTGAGGGAGATATTTTATTAGGGCATGGTGCTTTATTGAATGAAGACGCGTCAGATTTTGCGCCGTTCTCAGGAGAATCCAACTTGCCAAGTACCTCCGGCTTTGGAGAAAGCATTCAGATTGCTTCTCATCGGCCAGCTTGGTCTTCTGCT
>Ga0302119_10000051_pt1 | contig 40206 bp, 32 predicted proteins | sample AG5_Tmax_MG_FD_203114 | JGI IMG/M metagenome (GOLD analysis project Ga0302119, IMG submission 203114) | Marine microbial communities from Western Arctic Ocean, Canada - AG5_Tmax | ecosystem: Environmental > Aquatic > Marine > Oceanic | place: Canada: Western Arctic Ocean | collected 2017-10-01 | reverse complement strand
ACGACTGTTGATGGATATGGGCGCTCACTTTATCTTGGAGGCCGACAGCTCAATTCTCATTGATTCTTCAAACTTAACAAACCTGGTTGCAGATTATTCACTCGTTAAAACAATGCGAGCTTCAATTCTTTCTCTTGGCCCAATGTTGGCAAAATATAAAGAAGCAAAAATTTCTCTTCCTGGGGGTTGTGCCATTGGCACTCGTCCAGTGGACTTACACTTAAAAGCCCTTGAAGAAATGGGCGCTAATATTGAAGTAAAAAATGGCTACATTTATGCCAGCACGAAAAAATTAGTGGGCTGTCAAATCAACTTTGACCTGGTCTCAGTCACTGCAACTGAGAATATCCTTATGGCTGCAACACTAGCAGAGGGTGTGACAACGATTAACAATGCCGCACAGGAGCCAGAAGTAACAGACTTGGTTTATTGCTTGCGAAAAATGGGCGCTAAAATCTCCGGAGAAAATACTTCAACACTCATTGTCGAAGGTGTTGATCGCCTTAATGGTACGGAATACAATATCTGCCCAGATAGGATTGAAGCAGGTACTTATCTTGTGGCTGCAGCTATTACCGGCGGCTCCATAACGGTCAAAAACATTCAACCCGATGCAATGCGTGCAGTGATCGGAAAGCTGATTGAAACAGGCGCTGACATCCAAACCAATGAAAATTCTGTCAAACTGGACATGAAAGGCAGGCGACCAAAAGCTGTCAACGTCAGAACCAGTCCACACCCAAATTTTCCAACCGACATGCAAGCACAATTTGTTGCCCTTAATGCAATTGCACAAGGCAGTAGTACGGTCACTGAAACCATTTTTGAAAATCGCTTTATGCATGTTCCAGAGTTATGCCGAATGGGTGCAGACCTTAAACTAGAAGGTAACACAGTAGTATGCAAAGGAGTAAAATCGCTCTCTGGTGCAAATTTGATGGCAACTGACCTAAGAGCATCTGCCAGCTTAGTGTTGGCAGGCGTTGCTGCACAAGGAACAACAACCATCGAGCGCGTTTATCACCTCGATCGTGGCTATGAATCGATTGAAGAAAAATTTAAAATGTTAGGCGCGAATATCGAACGTGTTCAGCACTAACTCAAGAAAAAAAATACTATGTTAACAATCGCCCTTTCAAAAGGTAGAATTTTAGAACAAACGCTTCCTCTACTTGAGAAAGCGGGCCTTGTCGTCTCTGCTGAAGAACTTAAAAGCAGAAAACTCATCCTTGATACCAATCTTGAAGATGTTAAAGTCATCATTATCAGGGCAAGCGACGTTCCTGTTTTTGTTCAGCATGGTGCTGCCGATATCGGTATTGCGGGCAAAGACGTTTTGCTTGAACATGGCGCTAACGGACTGTTTGAATTATTAGACCTCGGTATTGCCAAATGTCGTCTTATGGTTGCAGCAGAACCCAGTCAAGACTTAAACCAAAGCACTCTTAAAATTGCAACAAAATACGTTAACTCCGCCAAACAATATTTTCAAGCCAAAGGTCAACAGGTAGAAGTTATTAAGCTTTATGGCGCAATGGAGCTTGCCCCAATCGTTGGTCTAGCACACTGTATCGTTGATTTAGTTGATACTGGAAACACGCTCAAAGCCAATGGCTTAATTCCTCTTGACCACATTCAAGACATTAGCTCGCGTCTGGTTGTTAACTCAGCCTCCTTTAACACTAAGCACACGGAGATTAAAGATTGGGTTACTCGTATCGAGGCTAATTTATGATAGCCAAACTATCATCCCAGCAGCCGGATTTTGATGAAAGGCTTGCCTCCCTTATAGCTTGGGAAGGTGTCTCTAATAAAGAAGTAGTATCAACTGTTGACAGTATTATTTCGTCAATCAGAACCGAGGGTGACAAAGCTCTCATTAATTACTCCATCCAATTTGACGGTGTTAATGCAACATCGATGGCCGATCTAACGGTTAGCAAAGACGAACTAAAAGAAGCCTTTGACACGCTAGCCAGCAAAGAAAAAGAAGCATTAAGCACTGCCGCTGATAGAGTTAAAAACTATCACCAAAAACAAACTCAGCAGACTTGGACATATACCGAGAGCGACGGCACTACGTTAGGGCAGAAGATCACCCCTTTGGATAGAGTTGGTCTATACGTTCCTGGAGGTAAGGCGGCTTACCCTTCATCAGTACTGATGAACGCTATCCCAGCAAAAGTTGCTGGCGTTGAAGAGCTTATTATGGTGGTTCCCACACCGGGCGGCCAAGTTAATCAATTGGTCCTGGCAGCGGCTCATATTGCGGGTGTAGACCAAGTATTTACTGTTGGTGGCGCACAAGCGGTTGCAGCCCTTGCTTACGGCACCGAAAGCGTGCCAAAAGTGGACAAAATCGTAGGGCCCGGCAACATCTATGTTGCTACCGCAAAACGCGCTGTTTTCGGCCAAGTTGGTATTGACATGATTGCCGGCCCTTCTGAAATACTGGTAATCTGTGATGGCAACACCAATCCTGACTGGATTGCGATGGATTTATTTTCACAAGCCGAGCACGACGAAGATGCACAATCGATTTTATTATGCCCAAGTCAACCATTTATTGACCAAGTTGAAGAAAGTATCAAGAGGCTTTTACCCACAATGGATAGGCAAGATATTATCCGCACAGCCCTCAAAGACCGTGGCGCTTTGATTTGTACTCAAGATATAGCTGAGGCCATTAAAATATCAAACACTATCGCACCGGAACATTTAGAGCTCTCAGTCAACAACCCCGAGGCACTACTTGACGACATTAAGCATGCAGGTGCTATCTTTATGGGTAAATACACCTGTGAGGCTCTGGGTGATTATTGCGCAGGACCGAACCACGTTCTACCAACTTCGGGCACCGCACGCTTTTCTTCGCCTCTGGGTGTGTATGACTTCCAAAAGAAATCCAGTTTGATCATGGTTTCCAGCGAAGGCGCAAATACTTTAGGTCAAATTGCAGCAACACTTGCTGACGGCGAAGGCTTACAAGCGCACGCAGAATCTGCAAGATATCGCCTGAAGCAATAAAGCCTTAAACCAATACTGTTAGAATTTCAGCTAAAGACTTCTTCTGTTTTGCCGCAGAGGGCACAGTGGCATCTTTACTTGGGTGGCCAACGGCAAGAATCATTACCGCTCGATTCGATTCTGGCCTTTCACATATTTCATTTAGGAAGCGCATTGGATTCGGGGTGTGCGTCAAAGATACCAAGCTCGATTGATGAAGCGCAGTAATTAATACCCCCACCGCAATACCAACACTTTCAGTAACGTAGTAATGTTTATACTTTTCACCATTACCATCAACACCATAACGTTCAGCAAAAATTACAATAAGCCAAGGTGCTTTTTCTAGATGCTCTTTTGTTGCGTCTGTGCCTATCGGCTCAAGGGCACTAATCCACTCATCACCACCTTTTCCGCCATAAAAATTTTGCTCTTCAGCTTCAGCTGCTTGACGGATTCTTTGTTTGGTTTTTGAATTTGAAATAGCGACAAAGTGCCAGGGTTGTTGATTGGCGCCACTGGGCGAAAGGCCCGCAGCACGTACACAGGACTCAATCACGGATAAATCGACCGCCCTATCTGAAAAATGGCGCACCGTATGGCGTTTAGCCATAAGCTGTGAAAATGAAATTGCGGCCTGCAAAGACTCTTCATCACTAAGTTCAAGGCGATCTGGCAAAGGGATTGGTAGGTAATTTTTCTTACTTTTTGTCACAACTTAAACCTTTATCTTAAAAGGATAATTAAGTATAACTTCAATAGGTGGATGATTAAGACTTTGCCTGAGAAAATCCTATTTTTGGCATTAACTGAGACAACAACATGCCAGTCAACATTAATCCACAACCCAGCAGACCTCTGGCGGGTAGTTGTTCATCTAATAACAACCACCCACCCAGTAAGGCAAACGCACCCTCAAGGCTAAGAATGATAGCTGCATGGGATGAATGTGCATGCTGCTGAGCAACCACTTGTAGTGTGTAGGCTACACCTGTTGACATGACGCCCGCATACAAAAGAGGGATTGCCGTGGCTGTGATCATATCCCAAGTTATTAACTCCAAGGAAACAGCGACAACTAAACTCAAAAAACCGGCGACAAAAAACTGAATAATAGAGAGTTTAATCGGATCCATTTTTTTAGCTAAATAGCCAATAATCAACACATGGCCTGCAAAGAAAACAGCACACACCAGCTCGAGAAGATCGCCCTTTAACTCTAAAGAGTTAGCAAAATTTAAACTAAAGCCATCAGAAAAACTCAACAAATAAAGACCGACCAGTGCCATTGTGGCGCCAAGCCATGTGCCTGAGCCGGTTCTTTGGCCAAAAAACAAACCTATTAAAGGCACAAAGAAAATGTATAAACCAGTAATGAATCCGGCCTTCCCTGCCGTCGTGTATTGAATGCCCACTTGTTGAAATGCGGCACCACCAAACAACAACACGCCAGCCAAAGAGCCTGCAATTAGCAGTTTTTTTGTTGAGACATTATCTTTATCTGATTTTTTGGGTTTTCTTGAAAAAAACCAAACGACAGGCGCCAAGGCCAAGGCGCCAATAAAAAACCGAATAGCGTTGAAAAAATGCGGACCCATGGTCTCCATTCCAACCCTTTGGGCAACAAATGCAAAACCCCAAATAGCGGCTGCTATCAGCATTAATACGTCGGCTCTAAGTGCTTTTCTTTCCATTGATATCTATGTGTTGAGAAGTAAATTAATCGGCATTATACTCGCCAATATGCCCCATAAAACCGAACAATTCTACAATCAAAAACACCCGCTGAAAGCACGACTTTAAGCGGGTGTTTTTGATTTAAGAAATGCTTAATTAAGCGTGAGTATTAGACTTGCTTGGATCGTAGAATGGCACCGCTGAAATTTCACCAGCGCACTCCACGCCTTCGCCAGAAATAGCAACTTTAACGCCTGGCTTTGAAAATTCTTTTTGGATGTGAACAAGCGCGATAGATTTTTGCAGGCGCTCTGACCACACAGGGCTATTAACAACACCAACAGCTTGACCATCAATCGAAAGGGTTTCGCCGCCAACAAGACCTTCACCAAGATCAGCAACGAGACCTACCATGACAAAGCGCTCACCACCTTCACGGGCAAACACAGCCTCTTTACCGCGAAAATCGCCTTTTGTACGACAAACTGACCAGCCTAGACCGACTTCCCACGGAGAGTGGTCTGCGTTCATATCATAGCCGAAGAATAATAACGCCGCTTCAACACGAACCTTGTCCAGCGAATCGAATGAACATGGCACAACACCTTCACCCACAAGATTATCCCAAACATCACACACGCTATCAGCGCCAACAAATATTTCATAGCCACGCTCACCCGTGTATCCAGTACGAGAAATCGTGCATGGATGACCAAAGATTTCAGTTTTTTGCTGATGGAAATACTCAAGAGCGCTCAAATCAATTGGCGTATGTGCATTTAACAATGCCACTGCCTTGGGGCCTTGAACTGAAATATCGTGCATATCATCATCAAACTCAATATCCACATTCTTTCCCTTGGCTGAGTCTTGCAACATTTCCATACTTTCACCAGTGCCGTGCACTAATAGATACTCGTCGCCGTTATTGGCAATAATCGCATCATCACAAACACCGCCTTCTTCGTTAAGAATAGCACCGTAAGCAGATTTTCCGGTGTAGATTTTTTCCATTTTTCGGGTAATTAAATGATCAACAACCCCTGAAGAATCTGCACCACGGATATGAACTTTCTTCAGTGGTGACATGTCAAACATGCCTACACTCTCTCGCACCGCATTGTGCTCATCATCAGCACTACTGTCATACGACCATGCTGTGCCCATACCGTTCCAGTCCTCAAGGCCTGAGCCAAGCGCCCGGTGTCGGCTGGCTAATTTAGATTCGCGTGATAACTCTTCACTCATGATAATCTCCTCATGTGGAATATAAATATGATAAATACCAAAAAACTCGGCTTCTACAAAATCGAAAATCCATTATATCGAACCTCCCATTTCCAAATAACAATAAAACCAAATAACAGATATCGAAAAATTAACTCAGCACCATCAAGAGATACTTAAGTTAAGTAATATTTTTTGCCAGATGGGCGCTGTACCAAGAATGCAAAAAAAGTGTCACAATAACGATTGAACCACCAATTAGTGCGTTAGTTGATGGCACCTCATTGATAACCACCCAAGCGATTAATGTACCCAGTACAGTCTCAAGTGGCATAATCATGCCAACTTCTGCCGCCGGAATGTAGCGAGGCGCAATAACAATCAAGGTAAATGATATCGATAGAATAACGCCCGTTGCCACGATATAGATCATAGCATTGGTTGTAATAATTAAAGAGTCTACAAACACCAGGGCGATGGCTGCAGCCACCAAGCCACCAACAATATTTACTGGCACCATATCCACCTCTTTGTATTTACGCGTAAGAGTAAATGTAACGCCCATCATAATTGATGTAATCAAGGCGTAAATGTCACCCTTTAGGTTCGAGCCGCCAAAATTCTCACTCATGACGATATAAATACCAACAAAAACAATGGCCATCGACGCCAAGGTGACAAGGCTGACTTTCTCTTTGAGCATAATCCACGCAACAATGGCAATCATCACCGGCGAAGTGCTAATAATAATAAGCGTATTGGCAATCGAAGTATACTCAATGGCAAACAGAAAAGTGCCTGTGCTGATGCCAGCTAACAAACCTATTAGTAAGCCGCCTTTTCCGATATCCTTGCAAACTTTAATAGACTGAGATCGATGCACAACGCCAATGATTATTGCTACACCAAGTGCATAAGCAAGACCGCGCCAAAACAGAAGTGCCCAACCGTCAGCATCCGCTAAGCGTATTAGAACCGAATCTGGACTTAAAATAATGACACCCAAAACGGTAATCAAGATTCCCTTTAAATGGTTCGACATCGGTGCGTTAAATCCTTATTTATTTGTCGCAAATCATACAGATTTTAACGACGAACTTTACAAAAAAAAACCTCGACATTGCGAGGAATTTTTCATCTTAGTTGGCTTCGAGCTTCTTAGTTTTCACTAAATATTACGTCGTTCTTTTCTGTTAAAACGCGAAGCTTTGAAAAATGACGAAGCGCGAAGTAAGAGCCAAAAATAACGCCGGACCAAATCATGTCACCAGCAATCGTATTTTGGAAGAACGGGATGGCCATTGTGTAACAAAGCACCAAGCCAGCAAAAGTTTTCTCATACATCGGAGAAAAAGCCCAAACCGCAAAGTTCGTTGCAACAAAAAATACCGTTGAGCTTGCAAGTGCGGCAGCAGCAATTCTAAAAACTCCCAATTTCTTTTGCAAGAAACCTCTAAAGACAATTGGAAACAACAGGGCAAGATAAACAACGACCATTGACTTTGAGGCGAACCATTCAGGCGAAAGGTAGCCAAAAGCAAAATAGTCGGTCAAAAGCATCGCCGCTACAACCGCTACAACAGACATGTATCGCTTGACAAAGATAAAACCGGCAAACAGCGCAATCGCTGCCATCGGTGTGAAATTTGGTGGATGTGGTAGTAATCGACCAGCAACGCCCATGGCAATTAACACCGCCAAAATAACCAGGTAAGTAAATCCTGAATTTAATTTATGTTCTTGTGTATGCATAACAACTCCCCTTAATTGTAATTTTTTAAATTGCTCAATATTACTCTAGAATGCAGTAAGAATCAAGCGGATAACAGTGTCAGCGTCAAGGATAACGTCTTGTGCGCCAACCATTGACATTTCACCATTTACCCATAGCGCCCAGTAGGTATTTCCAACGGCTTCAACACCGCCCAAAGAAACAATCATTGGACCCCAGTCGGTATCTTTAATACCTATAGCAACAACTTGGCTTAGTGCTTCAATAGCGTTTAATCCTGTAGCAACTTGCGTAACGGAGTTTAAAGTAATTTGGTCTTGTGCAACAATCTCTAGTGTACATTGAACAGTGTCTTGCTCTGCCAATGAAGCTGTTGTCGCAGTGACTGAAACAAAGCCGATTAATAAAAACGCCAACAAACCTTTTATAGTTTTCATTTTTCTTTTCTCCGTTAAATGAAATAAGTTGGTACCAACAACGATTTGTTGATTTCGGGAATTTTATATTAATAATTCAAACATACAATCTTTCAAAAGTGATTTATTTGAATCTTTAATATTGATTTTTTTGTTGCTTAAAGATTTGACTAATTAAAAAGGAAACTTCTTAGTGCCTAAGCCCGGCATACCACCACCCATTTTTGAAAAATCAGGCATGCCGCCTTCACCTTGCATCTGTCCCATCTGCTCCATCATTTTTTTCATCTTGCCACCACCCATCTTCTTCATGCCTTTTTGCATCTTTTCGAACTGTTTGAGCACCTTATTAACTTGCTGAATACTGGTGCCAGAGCCGCTGGCAATACGTTTCTTGCGAGAACCTTTAATGAGATTAATGTGAGTTCTTTCTTTTGCGGTCATTGAATTAATAATGGCTACCATGAAGGTACTTTCACTGTCGCCAATCACTTGATTTTTGACACTTTGCGGCAAGTTTCCCATGCCTGGTAACTTGTCCATGAGTGCGCCCATGCCACCCATCTGTTGCATTTGAAGAAGTTGGTCACGCATGTCACCAAGATCAAAACGACCTTTGATGATTTTTTGCGCGCTTTTCATTGCCTTTTTCTGGTCAACCTTGCGAGAAATCTCCTCAACCAAAGAAATTACATCGCCCATACCAAGTAAGCGTGAAACGATTCTATCTGGGTGGAACGGCTCTAACGCGTCTGTTTTCTCACCAACACCAAGAAACTTAATTGGTTTACCGGTAATATGTCTAACCGAAAGTGCCGCGCCACCGCGCGCATCGCCGTCGGTCTTAGTCAGAATAACACCCGTTAAAGGCAGTGCATCAGCAAAAGCCTTGGCAGTATGAGCGGCATCTTGACCTGTCATCGAGTCCACAACAAACAGGGTTTCAATTGGGTTAACCTTTTGCTGTAAAGCTTGAATCTCATCCATCATTTGCTCATCAACATGCAAACGACCTGCGGTATCTACCAATAGCACATCGTGGAATTGTCTTTGTGCGTGTTTTTTCGCGTCCGCAACAATCTTCTCTGGCTTGTCACTAATACTGGACGGGAAAAAATCAACCTCAACTTGTTCGGCCAGAATTTTTAATTGCTCAATCGCGGCCGGTCGATAGACATCCGCACTAACCACCAATACTTTTTTCTTTTCTCGCTCTTTTAAAAAGCGCGCTAATTTGGCAATCGAGGTTGTTTTACCCGCACCCTGTAAGCCCGCAACCATCACCACTGCAGGGGCTTGAGTTGCTAAGTTAAGAGATTCGTTCTCACCACCGATAATCTGTGTGAGCTCAGTTTCAACCAGTTTAATAAAGGCTTGTGATGGATTTAAGCCTTCACCAACTTTAAAGCCAAGCGCTTTTGTTTGCACTTTTTCAATAAAGACCTTGATCACCTCAAGGGCAACATCAGCCTCTAATAACGAGCGCCTAACTTCACGAATTGCGTCTTTAATATTGGCTTCAGAAAGCTTATTTTTACCCTGTAAAGCCTTGAAACTATTGGAGAGGCGATCGCTTAAATTATCAAACATTATGTTCTTATTGGACAAAATATCGTATTATATAGCTTTTGCATTATTGATAGTAATTGATGCCCTTTTTGACCATCATTCCATTTGTTTCGTATCTACTTGTGGCACTGCTTTTAACCCGCTATTTCACACAAGAAAGTGAGACGCATCAACACAAAACACTGGCTAATGTTTTGCTTTTATTGGCCTGCGTTACGCACGCCTATTTGTTGAGTAATTTATGGCAAAGTGAGGGTGTTTTCTTTGGTCTTTCTAGCAGCGTCTCTTTTGTTGCCTGGGTAGTAGCTACATTATTATTCGCCACGTCATTTAGCAAGCCAATTCATGTGCTCGGTATTATTGTTTACCCACTTGCGGCAATCGCCTTATTGCTCTCGCTAACATTCCCTGATACGCAAAACAAACTAATAGAAGTCTCTATAGCGGCCCACGTTTTCCTTTCCATTAGCGCCTACGCTCTTTTGGCAATTGCCGTCTGCCAATCGATACTATTAAATATTCAAGAGAAGCTTCTGCACGAACACCAAATTAACAGCTTTATTAACAAGCTACCACCACTACAAACAATGGAAGATTTTTTGTTCCAAACTTTAAAAATGGGCTGCTTTTTATTAACCTTATCGCTGGCTTCTGGCTTTCTATTTATTGACGATTTCTTCACCCAGGAGCTCACTGCAAAAACACTTTTATCACTAATTGCTTGGGCGATTTTTGTTGGCCTAGTGATTGGCCACAAAATATTTGGCTGGCGTGGAAAAAATGCTACATTAGCCACACAAATTGGCTTTGCAGTACTTGTTTTAGCCTACTTCGGGACTAAGTTTGTTTTGGAGAGAATTCTCTCTTAAAGTAATAACTTTTGGTTTTTACCGCTCCCAACAAACAGGTGTTGATTGTTGTTCAGATCAAGATCTTAAGAAAATGAAATAAGAAGCTTATAAGCCATAAACGACTTAATTGAGGTCTTCTTTATGCCGCAGGTATGGACAAGCAAGCGGCCCTGTTAGTCGATATGAAGAACTGCAAGAAACGCCTCTTGTGGGATATCCACACGACCAATAGAACGCATCCGTTTTTTACCTTTCTTTTGCTTCTCTAATAGCTTGCGTTTTCTCGAAATATCACCGCCATAACATTTAGCTGTTACATTCTTCCTTAGTGCCTTAACATTGGTTCGAGAAATGATTTTAGAGCCAATGCAAGCCTGAATGGCAACATCAAACATCTGCCTAGGAATAAGCTCTTTCATTTTCACAGCAATCTCACGACCCTTATAAACCGAATTATCACGGTGAATAATTAACGCTAAAGCGTCAACTGGTTCATCGTTAATCAAGATATCCAAGCGAATTAAATCGGACGGTTGATAGCGCTCAAAATGATAATCCATAGATGCAAAGCCACGCGAAACAGACTTTAATCGATCAAAGAAATCCAGCACCACTTCATTAAGTGGAAGTTCATAAACAATGGATACTTGACGACCCATGTATTGAATGTTCTTTTGCACGCCGCGTTTATCCACACAAAGGCTAATCACTGGCCCAACGTATTCATTCGTTACCAAAATATTGGCTGTGATAATTGGCTCTCTAAATTCCGCAATACCTTGGATTGAAGGCAGCTTTGAAGGGCTATCCACTCGGTGAACGTTGCCCTTGGTGTCCATAATTTCATAGACCACAGTTGGCGCAGTAGTAATAAGATCCAAGTCGTACTCACGCTCTAAACGCTCCTGCACAATCTCCATGTGCAACAAACCCAAAAAGCCAATGCGAAAGCCAAATCCAAGCGCATCGGAATTCTCTGGCTCGTATTGTAGTGCGGCATCATTAAGCCGCAACTTTGCTAACGCGTCTCTAAATTTTTCGTAATCCTCACCAGAGGTTGGAAAGAGACCGGCAAATACGCGCGGTTGTATCGGTTTAAAGCCTTCAAGCGGCTCGGTAACCGGATTCTTACTGCTGGTAATGGTATCACCCACAGGGGCGCCATCAATGTTTTTAATATTAGCAATCAAAAAACCCACTTCACCAGCTTTTAGGCTTTCTGTTTTGGTGCGCTTCGGGGTAAAAACACCAACCTCATCCACCGAATGCTCGTTACCATTGGAAAATATTTTAATTTTAGTTTTAGAGCGAATCTCGCCGTCAATAACACGAATCAGAGACACTACACCCAAATAATTATCAAACCAAGAGTCAATAATCAGGGCCTTGATTGGTGCGTCAATTACACCTTCTGGAGCGGGAATTTTTTCAACGATTTGCTCTAGAATGTCTTCAATGCCAAGGCCAGACTTCGCACTTGCATGCACAGCATCGTGCGCCTCAACTCCGATAATATCTTCAATTTCATCAACCACCCTTTCAGGCTCTGCAGCTGGAAGGTCGATTTTGTTAAGCACTGCAACGACCTCAAGACCCTGATCAAGAGCTGTGTAACAGTTTGCCACCGTTTGCGCTTCCACGCCTTGAGAGGCATCAACAATAAGCAGTGCACCTTCGCAAGCCGATAACGAACGAGAGACTTCGTATGAGAAATCCACGTGTCCAGGTGTATCAATAAAATTTAGTTGGTAGGTTTCGCCATTTTTAGCGTGGTAATCAAGCGTCACACTTTGTGACTTAATAGTAATGCCTCGCTCTTTCTCAATGTCCATCGAGTCCAGAACTTGGGCTGACATTTCACGGTCACTTAAGCCGCCGCAATGCTGAATAAAGCGATCGGCAATCGTTGATTTGCCGTGATCAATGTGAGCAATAATAGAAAAATTTCGGATATTTTGCATATCGATGATAAAATGAATGCTTGTGATTTAAAACCCGCCTATTATATCGTACATGAACAAAATTAATCCAATTACCTGTGTCGCCACAAGCGACCTTAAGGTGCAAATCCCAGACGATCAAGGACGTAATATCGTTCTCTATTTTTATCCGAAAGACGACACACCTGGATGCACGACTGAAGGGCAAGACTTTACTCGCCTCAATCAACAGTTTATTAACCACAACACAGTTGTTTACGGCGTCTCCAGGGAATCAATCGCCTCCCACGACAAGTTTATTTGTAAATACGATTTTAACTTTGATCTTATTTCTGACTCCGACGAAGTGCTTTGTAATCAATTTGGTGTTATTCAATTGAAAAAACTTTACGGCAAAGAATATTTGGGTATTGTTCGCTCAACTTTTATTATCAGCCCCGAGGGAAACATCCTTCAGCATTGGGATAAGGTAAGAGTAAAGGGGCACGCTGACGAAGTATTGGAGATTATTAAAACATTATGATAAACGTTGATTACGATGAAGTTGAAAAGTTTGCCTCATTGGCTGCACGCTGGTGGGATAAGAATTCAGAATTTAAATCACTGCATGACATTAACCCGCTACGCCTAAACTACATTAAAGAGCATTGTGGTGGCTCGCTTAAAGGAAAACGTATACTTGATGTTGGCTGCGGCGGTGGCATTCTTGCCGAATCTTTAGCTCTCGAAGGCGCCGAAGTTGTTGGTATTGACCTTGCTGAGGCGAGCTTAGAGGTGGCAAAATTGCATTTACTTGAGTCGGGCCTAGACGTCACTTACCAAATGATTCCGGTAGAAGAATTAGCAGACAATGCGCCCCAGTCTTTTGACGTTGTTACCTGTCTCGAGATGCTAGAACATGTGCCCGATCCAAGCTCGATTGTGAATGCCTGCTCAGCACTGGTAAAACCTCAGGGAAAAGTGTTTTTCTCAACTATTAATCGGAATCCAAAATCTTACTTCTTTGCCATTGTTGGCGCAGAATACATCCTTAATCTACTACCAAAAGGTACGCATGATTATGAGAAATTTATCAAACCCAGTGAAATTGATGGTTGGGCGAGGCATTGTGACTTGTCGATTAAATCAATGATTGGCATGACTTACAACCCGATTACTAAAATCTACAAACTTGAAAATGACGTCAGCGTCAATTACCTAAGCCAATATCAAAAAAATTAAAGAAAAACCTTGCAAGGTTTTTCTAAAAAACAATAAAAAGCCCCGAATTGTGTCGGGGCTTTTTTTTAAACTAACCAGCTCAGTCTTATAAAACGTTCTCAACCGATACTTCAATTGCGTGCAACATAGAGCGTCCAAAAGAACGCATTGTTAATAGCACGTATGAATCATCACCATCTCTATAGATGATTGTACCGATGTGCTCCATAATCGTTCTTGAAACACTACCCAATGTAAAGACGCTAGGGTCTAGGTCGATTGGGCAAATACGTTCAAGAATATCACGACTGCGCTCACCGCTTACACGAATCATTGCCCAAGTATCAGACTGGTCCGTGTAGTAAGCAGAAGGTGCATTGAAACGCTCAGCAATATTTGTTTCGGCATCGTCACCTTCGTAAGCATAATAAGCCATTACTTGGTTTTTTTGCAAACGCCAAAGCGTAACCGAACCATCCGCAGACTGCGTTGACTGACCCATTGCAGGGAGTGACAAACCACAAGCCTCATTCATTGCCGCTTCGATGTTTTCAGCTTCGCCGTTTGGCATAGCAACCATCACTAACGATTGATCAACTACCTCGGAGACAGTTACACCATCGAACTCATGTTCGGCACCACCAAGTGGCGACTCTTTTACAATTGTATAATCAGACACAGGCTTCTCCTGAAGTTTTGTCAAAGGGAATATTGTTAAACACGTAGACACTCCCCTTCTGGGTCATACATATGTGGGGATACAATTTCAACCTCAATATCCTGACCTCTTACTAAGTCAACTGCACGGACCGTCTCACCTTTACGACTGTGTCCGCCTTTAATGTAACCTAGGCCAATGTAGTGACCAAATATTGGCGAATAGATAGACGATGAAATCCAACCTTGATCAGTAAACGTATCCGGCTTATCACGCAAGTTAACTAAGTGTGCACCAGCCATTGAATGACCCGCATCCAATAAAGCGCCCTTATTAACTGGCTTGAAACCAACCATTTGCATACGATCATCGCGTTGCATACCTTCACGCAAACCCAATGTGTAGCCGATAAAGTCCTTCTTACCAGAAACCATACCGCCCATACCAAGATCGTAAGCACTTGTCTGGCCGTTAAGCTCAGGACCCGCCGCGTGACCTTTCTCAATACGCATCGCACCCAGTGCTTCCGTACCGTAAGGGATTGCATTAAACTCTTCACCCGCTTCCATAAGAACACGGATTAGTGAATCACCGTAACGTGTAGGAACAGCGATTTCATAAGCAAGCTCACCCGAGAATGAAATTCTAAATAGTCGCGCAGGAATGCCACCACAAATTGAGATTTCACCTGCACCCATATAAGGGAATGCTTCATTTGAAATGTCATGCTCAGCATCAACAATTTTCTGTAACAACTTACGAGAGTTTGGCCCCGCAACTGCGTACTGTGCATACTGCTCAGTAACAGAAATCATGTGCACATCTAAATCAGGCCATAAGCACTGATGACAGAACTGCATATGACGATAAACATTAACCGCATTCGCAGTCGTTGTTGTCATTACGAAATGATTTTCACCAAGTCTTGCTGTCGTGCCGTCGTCCATTGCTATGCCGTCTTCACGAAGCATTAGGCCGTAACGTGTTTTACCAACTGGTACTTTAGCAAAAGCGTTGACATAAAGTCTGTTTAGGAATTCAGAAACATCCGCTCCTTTAATATCAATCTTACCCAGCGTTGTAACGTCACAAATACCGACAGATTCACGCGTTTGTCTAACTTCACGATCCACTGAGTCACGCCAGAAAGTTTCACCCGGCTGAGGGAACCACTGCGAGCGATACCACATGCCCACTTCAACAAAAATAGCATTTTGCTCTTCAGACCACTTATGAGTTGGTGTGTAACGCGTTGGATAGAACTCCATACCACGCCTTCTACCCGCAAATGCACCCATTGCAACTGGGTTGTATGGCGGACGGAAAATCGTTGTACCTGTATCTTCAATCGATTTGTCCATATTATCAGCCATGATACCAATCGCAAGAACGTTTGCTGTTTTACCTTGGTCTGTTGCCATACCCAGTGTTGTGTAGCGCTTAACGTGCTCAACCGATTTAAAGCCTTCTTGATTCGCAAGCTTAATATCTTTCGCCGTTACGTCGTTTTGGTAGTCAACCCAAGCGCGGTTTTTGCCGCTTGGAACGCCCCATTTTGCTGTAACGTTGTAAGCAACTGAAGCTGTCGTAGCAGGCTTTGAGTCGCCAGTTTTAAAACCAAGATCTGCTGCAACAGCAGAACCTTCGTTATGACCTTCAACAATTGCGTCTGCCAATACCATTGTGCCTTTAGCACGACCAGCAACTGACATACCAACAGGCACTGAAGAGTCTGGCAAAAATGTTGCAAGCTCTTCATTCCACTTAGGAATACCACGATGATGGCAAGTTAAATGAAGGTTTGGATTCCAACCACCAGAAACGGCTAGCGTGTCTGTATTGATTGTTTTACCATTTGACAGCGTAATAGATTTAATCGCACGTCGACCTTTGGTGTCAGTTACATCTGTACCCATAAAGATTTCAGCACCTTCGATTGACATTACCGGGTCAATTGAGCGTGAATCAATCACCGCTACAACTTTAACGCCTTTATCAGTCAAATCTTTAGCTGTTTGCCAACCGTCGTCATTGTTTGTGTAAACACTGACGCTTTGACCGGTAGCAACCGCAAATCTGTTTAGATACGTTCTAACAGCGCTCGCCATCATAATACCTGGACGGTCGTTATTACCAAAGGCAATAGCTCTTTCCGTTGCACCCGCACAAAGAATCGTGCGTTTTGTGTATATGCGCCAGTTAACTTGACGCGGCTTACTACTATAAGCTCTTGCTTCGTCTGCCCTGTTTTCAATCGCACCGTAAATACCGTGGTCGTACGCGCCGAAAATAGTCGTGTCAGCCATTAAGGTGACGTTGTCCATCGCAGCCAGTTTTGCAACCGCTTGCTTGGCCCACTCACTGCCAGACATGCCGTCAATTACATTAGTTTCCGAATTTAATCGACCACCCATGATGAAATCTTCGTCAGCAAGAATAACTCTAGCACCAGATTCAGCAGCTGTCAGTGCAGCAGACAAACCAGAAGCACCCGCACCAATGATCAAGATATCGCAGTAGCGAAAACCTTTGTCGTAAGTGTCTGGATCTTCCAACATAGAAAGCCTGCCCAGTCCAGCAGAATGACGAATTGCCGGCTCATAAAATTTTTCCCAAAAGGCTTTTGGCCACATGAAGGTCTTGTAGTAAAAACCTGCACTTAGGAATGGCGAGAAGAAATCCGTAATTGCCATAAAGTCGAAGCCTAGAGGGCCCCTATGGTTTTGAGAGTTGGCTTCTAAGCCGTTATATAATTGTGTAATCGTTGCACGTGTATTTGGCTCTTTATAAGCACCGTGACCGATTTCCATGATGGCATTTGGCTCTTCTGAACCCGCCGTTACGATACCACGCGGACGGTGGTATTTGAACGAGCGTCCTACTAAATGCTTGTTATTTGCAAGCAATGCAGAAGCAAGCGTATCACCTTCATAACCTCGTAAAATTTGGCCATTGAAAGTAAAGCTTACAGATTTAGTTTGGTCAATTAGACCGCCATCGATTCTGTTAATTTGACTCATTTTGATCGACCCTGTGCTCTTGAGACGTCTTGAGCAAGCTCAACACTTTTAATCTCATGTGTTAAAGTACAGCGAGTAACAACTAACCAAGATTGGTCACCTTGTTCGTGGTACCAAAGTTCACGGTTGTCACCAGCAATATTCTCTCTAATGTATAGGTACTGATAGAAGTCTTCAGCAGCTTCTTCAGATTCCCAGTTTGTTGGTCTATTGATAAGATCAGCAGATCCTAAATAAACAAACTCCTCAGAATCACGAGGACCTAACAACGGATGGTTTATTATCATAGTCTTATCCTCTAATGTAGATTAGGTTGTGCACCAACACCCTTCTCATCAATCATCTCGCCACGTCTGAAGCGATCTAAACGGAATGCGGTTGCAACTTCATGAGGCTCATCGGTCGCCAGTAAATGCGCATAGCAATAACCACTGGCAGGTGTAGCTTTAAAGCCGCCATAACACCAGCCGCCATTAAAGAACAATTCTTGAACATCAGTCTTGTCGATAAACGGTGAACCGTCCATGGACATGTCCATGATACCGCCCCACATACGCAACAATCGAACACGCCCAAGCATAGGCATAATCGCCATACCGCCAGAACATACATCTTCCACAACAGGTAAGTTACCACGTTGTGCATAAGTATTGTATGCATCGATATCACCACCAAAGACAAGTCCGCCTTTGTCAGATTGTGAACAGTAGAAGTGGCCCGCACCAAATGTAATAACGTTATCCATAACAGGCTTAAGACCTTCAGTTACAAATGCTTGCAATACATGAGACTCGATTGGTAAGTTAATGCCCGCTTTAGCCATTACGCGACTCGAAGATCCAGCAACACAAACACCAACACGGCCAGCTTTAATGTCGCCTTTTGTTGTTTTCACACCTAGACACTTGCCGTTCTCGATATTAAAACCAGTAACTTCACAGTTTTGGATAATATCGACACCAAGATCACTTGCACCACGAGCATAACCCCATGCAACAGCATCGTGACGAACCGTTCCACCGCGAGGTTGCGCTAACGCACCCTGAATTGGGAAACGAGCATTGTCCATATCAAGGAAAGGATATCTTTCCTTAACTTCTTTTTTGTTTAAGTACTCACAACCGGCATCCGCAAATAACATTGCGTTACCACGACGCATAAAGGCGTCACGTTGAGCATCCGAGTGGATTAAGTTCATAATACCACGCTGAGATACCATCGCGTTGTAGTTCAAATCTTGTTCAAGATTTTCCCACAACTGCATCGACATCTCGTAAAAAGGTTCGTTACCTGGCAAAAGGTAGTTTGAACGAATAATGGTGGTATTTCTACCCACATTACCACCGCCAATCCAGCCTTTTTCAAGCACGGCTATATTAGTTATACCGTGATTTTTTGCCAAATAATAAGCAGTCGCCAAACCATGACCACCACCACCTACAATAATAACGTCATAGCCGTCAGCCTTAGGCTCAGCATCACGCCAAGCAGGCTTCCAGCCTTTGTGCCCCGTCAAAGCCTCTTTCAAGACTTTGAAGGCAGAATACTTTGTCCTACTCACAGGTTAACTCCAAGGGTAAGGGCTGTTTGATACTGGGTGCAATTTACCCTCTTTGAAGCGAGAGAATCTGAACGGCTCAAGAAGCTCTTGCTTCTCGCCCAACAATTCTTCAGCAACTAGACAGCCAACACCTAGCATTTTATAGCCGTGGTTAGAGTCAGCAATAATTGTTACGTTTTCGTTATAAGTATCAACAACTGGGAAGCTGTCAGCAGTCATACAACCAATACCGCCTGAAGCTTCTTTATGGTAGCTGTCCATAGTGCCTTCAAAACGCTTATGACAATGCGCTAGTGCAGAAACCCACATTTCAGGGAATTCTTTAGAGGCAACAAATTCTGTACTTGCTGGACCATAAGGGTCGATTGCAACTTCGTCAACTGGTGTAGGAACTTTCCAAGGGGCTGCGCCACCTTGAATACCACCAAAGCCCCAATCCGGCTTATAGTAAATACCCCATAATTGATCAGTAATCAATGAGCCATCAACAACTGAGTACAAAGGTGCATCAGTATCAACGTGCAATACTGGTGGAACTTTACCGTCGTTAGTAACTAAAGTTTCAGGTGGAATTTCAAGAACACCCTCTTCAAGCTGCCAGAAAACCCACATGTCAACGTTTTCATGAACGTTGCCGTCTAAGTCTTTTAGCTCAATTTGTGAAGGTAGACCCAACATAGTCCAGAAATCACGAACCCATGGTCCCGCACCGATAACCAATTTCTCGCATCCGATTGTGCCGTTGCTTGTTTCAACTGCCGTTACTTTTTGACCTTCGCCTGCAGAAACAAAACCTGTTACTTCCGTATCAAGAACAATAGTAACACCTAGATCAAGAACTTTCTTAGAAAGGCCTTCCATTGCTTTAACGTTGTTTGCATAACCACCTGGCTTCTCATGAAGAACCGAAGTAATGCCTTGCGCTTGCCAATCGTCAAACATGTTAAGCATGTATTCACGCGACTCTTCTTCACCTTCGATAAAAACGCTTTCGTAACCAATAGCTTGTTGCTCAGCGTGAATTTGCTTCACATCTTCGCGCATGCTTTCACAAGAAATTTGCATGTAGCCGTTTGCATGGTAACTAAATGCTTCAGGATCACTTTCCCAAACACTTACTGAATGCGCCATTAATTTACGCATTGCCGGTTGGAAGTAGTTATTACGAACAACACCACAGGCGATACCTGTAGCACCCGCTGCAATCTCGCTAGCTTTGTCAATAATAACGATACGGCCATCAACGCTTTCGCCTGCTGCCGTTAAATTTTCGGCTAAACGCCATGCTGTTGATAAACCGTGGATACCGGCACCGATGATAACGTATTCGGCTTGACTTGGTAATGACATACTATTTCTCCTGTTGGATTGGTTAGTTGAAAAAATAAAAAAAAATACTAGGACTTAGTAAAACCTTACTAAATCAATTGAGTTAAGCTTATGAAAATTTTAATAGCACTATTATCTTGTAAATGAAAGCACTGGGCTCTAAAAATATTCACACTGAGATGAAATCATTAGCAGGAAATTCACTTGGCTCTCTTGCTGCTGAATTCGCATTATATTAACAACAGCTCAAATTTTGACCTTGGTCGCTATTGTCGAACAAGCCGTTTGAAAGCAAAAAATAAGATTACAGCCCTGTTGTTGCGAGGAAAAGTATAGCCTCCCAAAGCAATATAACTGGCAATTAAAATCAAAAGCAAGTATACTTGTATTCAACATTATAGGTAGAGACCATGTCACGTAGATACTATAAATTACCGCCGTTGACCTCTTTGGCAACGTTCGAGACAGCCGCACGTCACCGAAGCTTTAAAGGCGCCGCTGAAGAATTAGGGGTTACCCCCGGCGCTGTCAGTCATCAAATTAAATTTCTTGAAACCGAATTAGGTCTTTCACTCTTTGACAGAAAACACCACGGCAACAATCTCACCGACCATGGCGAGTCATTATTTGTCGTGCTGCAATCCAGCTTTTCTGCCATCTCTTCTACATTAGCCAACCTTAGAAGATCTGCCAACGATCAAGAGGTTACTATCAGTGCCACAACAGCTGTTTCTGGCTTATGGCTAACACCACGTTTGTCTCAATTTTGGCGCGAACATCCAGAAATTCCAGTCAATCAGCACGTTACTGACAACCCAAACTCTCAAGGAGTTGCTGTTGATTTGAAAATTTGCTACGGCTTTGTTGAGAATGAATCGAATCAAAAGCACACCTTATTCCACGATGAATTGGTGCCTGTTTGCAGTCCTAAATTTGCTAAAGAGAACCCCAATCCAAGCATTGAAGAGTTAGCGCAACTCCCTCTTATCCACCTAAGAGCAAAAGATAAAAACTGGTCGAATTGGTTTTCATGGTTTAATGCTCTGGGCTATAAAGGAAAAATTTCCCACGGCACCCACGTTAATAATTACATGATTGCCCTGCAAGCAGCTAGTGATGGCACGGGTATTGTGCTTGGCTGGAGACACCTGGTCAAGCCAAAAATTGATAGTGGCGAATTGGTAATATTGGGCGACACCGCCATTCCGGCACCTTCCGCCATATATATCATGAGCGAAAAAGAAGAGCTATTGCCTGAAAATGTTAAAGCGCTTAGGGACTTCCTTCTCGCCAAACCTTAGGTAATCAACCAGCAATACCCTCCTTGAATTAATTTCAATTTTTTAAAGGAAATTAATTGGCAGTGCTTATTTCGACTTAATTGTATCATGTCGTTTTTTCAATTCGACAATTTAACTATGTCTGAAATACCGCTAACCAATATTGATGCCGTTCTTAAGCCAATCGAATCGGCGAAAGGCCTCCCGAACGAACATTACACCAGTGACGGCGTTTTTCAAGAAGAAAAACAAGCCGTTTTATTCAATAACTGGTCGGCCATTGGTTTTGCTAAAGACATCCCTGAAGCAGGAGATGCCAAACCCACCAACTTTGTCGGCATGCCGCTCTTAATGGTTCGTGACGACAAGGATGGCGTTAATGTATTCCAAAATACTTGCCGTCACCGCGGCACGATTTTAGTCAAAGAGCCCACCAAAATAATCGGTGCTATTCGTTGCCCGTATCATTCATGGTGCTATAAGCTTAATGGCGAACTTTGCGCCACACCCATGGTCGGCGGTCCAGAAAAAAACACTCACGAGGCAATAAATTACGACGAACTCGGTCTCTTTACAATTCGCTCGTACGTCTGGCAAGATATCATTTTTGTAAACATTTCAAACGATGCGCCCGAATTTAGAGACTATGCGGCCAAGGCCATTGAACGATGGGGGGAGTTTGAAAAACCTCTACACCATGGCGGCCAAAGCTCTTCATTCTGGCTTTCTCTAAACACCAACTGGAAGCTGGCTGTTGAGAACTATTGCGAAAGTTATCACTTGCCGTGGGTTCATCCAGAACTTAATATCACCTCCAAAATAGAAGATCATTACGACATTGAGGAGCCCGGTCATTTTTCCGGCCAAGGCTCGCATGTGTATACACAAATGAAAGCTGAAAATGGCGATGTTTTTCCTGATTTCGATGGACTTTCTAGTCAATGGGATACGGGTAGCGAGTACCTTTCATTTTATCCAAATGTACTTCTAGGAGCGCATAGAGATCATGTTTATGCCATTATCATTGATCCAATTAGCACTCACAAGACAAAAGAGTATGTATCAATCTACTACGCTCAAAAACCTGAGGAAATGTCATCATTAGGAGCGCTTATTGATGCCAATGCGAAATTTTGGAAAATGGTGTTTTTGGAAGATGTTGGTGTTGTTGAGGGCATGCAAAGTGGCAGACACGGCTTACTGTTTGATGGTGGTAAATTTTCCCCAGCCATGGATCGCCCTACTCACTGCTTCCACCACTGGGTGGCGACACAAGTTAATAAGGCTAGAAAATCATCGTGAAAAATTTTATACGAGACAATCTCGTTAGAAATTTTGTTGCCGGTCAGTGGCAAAAAGGTGACAACAACGAATCCATTGCAATTGAAGATCCTGCAACGGGTGAAATCATTACTTATTGCGCACTTGCATCAGACAAAAGCCTGTCTCAGGCATTACTAGAGGCAAGAAAAAGTTTTGAAGCTGGCGTGTTAAAAGACATGAAACCAGTGGATCGAGCCAAACTCATGGCAAAAATTGCCATAGAGATTCGCAAGCTTGTTGACGAGGGCGGGGACTTGTTATGCAGAGAAAGCGGAAAAACTCTCAACGACGCCAAAGCCGAATTTATTGAGGCTGCGGATTATTTTGACTATTACGGCGGCCTTACAGACAAAATTGAAGGCAAGTCAATCCCATTAGGGCCCGACTACATTGACTATACAGTTTATGAGCCGTACGGTATTTCAGCACATATTGTGCCTTGGAATTTCCCTGTCTCTCTTGCAGCGCGCTCATTGGCCCCAGCACTTGCTGCTGGAAACTCAGTTATTATCAAATCACCCGAACTCGATCCGTTAGCACTAGCCTCTCTTGGTCTTGCCATCGAACGAGCTGGGGTGCCAAAAGGCGTGGTATCCATTCTTAATGGCGTTGGCTCAGATTTAGGCGCCAAACTTGTTGCCTCTAAAGACATTGACCAGATAGTATTTACCGGCTCGGTTGCTACAGGGCAGGCTATTTTAAAATCAGCAGCCAACGAAGTTGTACCGTCATTAATGGAGCTTGGCGGTAAATCTGCTGGCATCGTTTATGAAGACGCCGATATTGAAGAAGTTATTGACAGTGTTAAATGGGGCATTTTCTTTAATGCCGGCCAAGTGTGCTCAGCCATGTCGAGACTGCTTGTGTGTAAAGAGCGTTATGACGAAGTACTTGAGCGTTGCGCCAAACTTGCTGAAAACCTCAGCATAGGACACGGCCTAACTAATCCGGACTTAACGCCAATTATTTCATCGCAGCAATTAGAAGAGATTGAAAGAAAAATTACTCAAGCTAAAAATGAGGGTGCCACTGTTGTAACGGGCGGCACTCGAATGAATCGCGGTGGCCACTTTATGGCGCCAACTATTTTAACCAATGTGGCAATAGATTCGCGAATTGCCCAAGAAGAGGTTTTTGGGCCCGTGCTATGTCTCATTCCTTTCGAGAGCAGTGAAGAGGCAATCCGAATTGCTAACGATACGGAGTTTGGCCTGGTCGCTGGTGTTTTTACCAAAAACCTTTCACTCGCTCATAAAACAGCGGGCGCCTTAAAAGCTGGCCAAGTATTTGTCAACGAATGGTATGCGGGCGGAATGGCGACACCTTTTGGTGGTGTCGGCAAATCAGGATTTGGCCGAGAGAAAGGTGTTGAGGCTTTGTATAACTACGTACGTACCAAAAATATAGCCATTAAGCTCTAATAAATCTACAGGCTAAATGGGTTAGCCGAAGTGTGTTTTGTGACTTATAAGCACACTCTCAGAGTCTTCTGTAGGGGTGTCAGAGGTAACACTAAAGCATTTTTGCAGTATACAAAAAAAATGCGGGCATGATTTCATACTCCGCATTTTTTTAGAATGTAAAAAAGAATTAGGCCAGGCCGAGTTCTTCTTTTCTCTTCTTAGACCAAACTTGAATCAGATGGTCGACAGCAAGGCCGATAAATGCAACACACAAACCTAGCATCAAGCCAGTTCCAATGCCTTTCTTATCAGAAAGCGCGCCCAAGATAAATTGACCCAAATCATCTGTACCAATGAAGGCGCCGATGATGATCATAAATAGTGCAAAAGCAACGCACTGATTAACGCCTAGCATAATATGCGGGAAAGCCAATGGGAATTCAATCTTCACCATTCTTTGTAACTTAGTAGCACCCGACATATTACCTGCATCAAGTAACGATTCTGGAACACTGCGCAGACCCTCAATTGTGTAACGAGTTGGAGGAATAACCGCGTACACCATCACCGCAATCAGAACCGCTGTATCGTTAATACCAAACAACATAATCACTGGAATTAGATAAATAAACGACGGCAGAACCTGAAAGGTATCACAAACCAACAGAATAAACTTTGTAGCGCGCTTGTTTTGCACAGCAATTGCGCCAACTATAGTGCCAATAATAACTGAAGCAATTACTGCAAATGTTGCCATATACATTGTAATTAGCGCCCTTTCCCACCACTCTGTAAGAGCAATAAAGGACAAGAAACCAGCAATAACCAATGCCGAGCGAATGCCGCCTATGAGATAACTAATACCTGTAAATAAAACGAAAGTAGCAACAACAGGCATTGCCAGGAAGCTTGCCTTCATCGGCATTAGTACGCTAATCAACAGCCATTTATTAAATATTTTAATATCTGTTGTCCAATTGCTCACCATCCAGTTAACTCCGCCCTGCCAAAACGGCTCAGTAGTAATGCCCATGTTATGAGGAACTAGAGAAAAATAATTGGTAATGCCGTGCTTAATTGGTCGAATAGTTATATCAAAAACACTTGCCAAACCAAGGCGAACGCTATCTATCACACCATCAAGGAAGTTAAAGAAAGCACCTCCAACCAGCCCTTGACCGGCCCAGGCCAAAATACAAGCAAAAAAGATAATAGCCACGAAAAGTAGACTTGTTTTATTGCGCTCAACAAAGCTCAAGTCAGCAAAATAATCTTTTTGTTTGTTAGCCCAAGCAAGAGACAGCTTGTCCAATACAACGGCAATAACAACAATACAGACACCCAGCTCTAATGCTTGTCCAATTCTGAGCTGATTTAGCGCCAATAGTAAATTAAAACCAAGGCCCTTAGCGCCAATTAGTGATGCAATAACTGCCATTGCCAAACACTGCATAATTACTTGGTTAACACCAATCAAGATGTCGTACCTTGCCGTAGGAATCAAAACTTTAAAGAGTAGCTGATAATTTTTACAACCACTCATCATGCCGGCCTCAAGAACTTCAGGTGGGACTTTTTTAAGACCTAGCAGGGTTAAGCGAACCATTGGCGGCGTAGCAAAAATAATTGTTGCAATTGCACCCGCGTGATCACCTAAACCAAAAAACACAATAACGGGCACCAAGTACGAGAAATGCGGCATTGTTTGCGCAACATTTAACAATGGTGTTATTGCTTTTTCAACCGCCTTGCTCTTATATGCTAAAACACCCCAAATCACACCACCAATTCCAGAAATAGGTGCGGCAATTAGAATAAACGACAGAGTCTCCATTGCAGGCTCCCACTGTCCAAAAATAAGCAAGTAAAAACAACCAAAGCCAGCCAACATAGAAAGCCCAAAACCTTTCAGTTTATAGCCCAATAAAAATGCGCCAGCAGTAAGTACTGTCCAAGGTAGTGCCGGGATACTTGCATACCATTGACCCTTATGTTCACTCATCCAGTCCCAGCCACTTCCAGTCTCAGAGAACCAACCTGCAATATTAACGATTGTCTTAAAGCCACCCATCATAATTTCACGAAGAAAGGTAATTAAGAATTGAAGTGAGTCGGCAAGTGATCGAGTAATAACCCTAACTATCGCCCATTCATCATATTTCTGACCTCTGGCATTCCAATGATCAACCAATAGAAAATCAAACATCAGAAATTGTCCAAAATCATGAACCAGACCCGGGACGTCCCAAAAAGTACTGGTTGTAATCTCACCAAACAGCCAGTTAACCAGAGTTGGGGCTAAAATCAAACCGATAAGAATACCGAAAAAACCTTTGGAGAAAAATTGACTCCAGTTTTCAGAAAACCAGTTTCTTTGATCGCTAGATTTAGAATAACCCTTGTATAAAAGACCGCCAGTTGCCAATAAAGCAACCACCCAATAAGCAAAAGAAGTACTAACGGAAGGATTCCAGAAACTTATTTCAGGCAGCCTAACCAATTGGGGTGGCAACTGCCAACTAAAGATCATTCTGATTGATTCAAAAAAACCAACTGAATCTTGAATATGTCCTTTTTTAACAGCCTTTGCAAAACTATCACGCTCTATCATTAAATCGTGATACTCGCCTGTCATTGAAACAAGTAGAAAGAAGACGATAAGGATAATGCCAAATTGCAGTAACTTGGGGCGACCAGTCAAATAATTTAAATAGTTCATAATTTCTACCTCTAGCCGTTACTCTCAAGTGAAGCGTTTTCACCAAACAACACGTGAATAACTTTCGACGTGTGAAGTAAACCAACAATACTGTCGTTATCATCGACAACTGCAACCGCCTTTTGCTGACTAAGAACAGCTTCTGCTACTGTTGCAATAATGGCGTCTTGAGAAACCCTAAGATCACTTAGATCGGTTTCATCAGCCACAGGGTCCATTACTGACTTAATCCTAAGAACTTTTTCTCTTGGGACTTCTTCGGTAAATTTACGCACGTAGTCCGTTGCAGGATTAAGAACAATATTTGCTGGCGTGTCAATTTGCTCAATAATGCCGTCTTTCATAATGGCGACACGATCTGCTAGACGAATTGCCTCATCAAAATCGTGCGTCACAAATAAAATTGTTTTATTTAATACAGCCTGAAGTCTTAAAAACTCATCCTGCATCTCCTTACGAATAAGAGGGTCTAGCGCCGAGAACGGCTCGTCCAAGAACCAGATATCCGGCTCAACGGCCAAAGAGCGGGCAATACCAACACGTTGTTGCTGTCCACCCGAAAGCTCTCTTGGGAAATAATTCTCACGGCCGGTTAGACCAACAAGCTCAACCATGTCCATAGCTCTGCTCATACTGTCTTTTAAACTGTTGCCTTTAATTTGCAAAGGAAAGGCAATGTTTTCTATTACGGTTTTGTGGGGTAATAAGGCAAAACTTTGAAATACCATACCCATTTTGTTTCTGCGGAGTTCAATCAACTCCTTGTCGCTCATTTTTGTAACGTCTTCACCTTCGATATAAATATTACCTGAGGTGGAGTCTGTCAAACGCGAAATACAGCGAAGAAGGGTTGATTTACCAGAGCCTGAAAGCCCCATAACCACCAGCATTTCACCTTTATGCACCTCAAACGACGCGTTATTTACACCAACGACACAGCCTGCATTTTGGAATTCTTGTGCATCAACTTTACCATTTGCTTCTTTAAGCATTTTGTCGGCATTTTCGCCAAATATCTTATATACGGAATCACACTTAATGACGGGTTGTTCTTGAACAGACATAATTACTTCCTAAATTATCTTTTATTGCAAAATAAACTATCTTACTAACATCTAAAAAAATACCCTAAATCCCTTAAGCTTAGATTAAACCCAAGGGACTAGGGTACCGAATAAATACTCCTGAACCAAAAGGTCAGGAGTATCGGTATCTAAGCTTTAGTCAATAAAAGCTCTCCACACGTCTTCGTGATCAGCTAACCAAGAAGCAGCAGCTGATTTATGATCCATCTTATCGATGTCAACTAGAGCGGCCATTTGACCGATGTCTGTAGTTGTAAACGAAAGCTTCTCAAACATAGCGTACGCAGTTGGGTGTGTAGTAGGGAAGTCTGCGTTAGCAGCTTTCTTCAACCAACCCTTAGGTGAACCACAAGAACCGTCACCACCGTCTGCAATACGACAACCGTCTGTATACTCAGGGAACTCGATAAATGTGAAACCTGCAGCGTCTGTAAAGTTAGGCGTCCAGTTAAAGATAATAGTACCACGACCTTCAGCTTTAGCAGAAGATAGTTCAGCCCATAGCGCATCAGCACCACCAGCAAACTTAACTACGTATTCGTCATCTAGACCAAGTGCAGTAATACGCTCTGGCATCAAGTCACCGTGCCATGATTGAGGACCCTCTAACCAACGACCTTTGCCACCTGAATCCGCAGTAGCGAATACGTCAGCACAGCCTTTAAGAGCTTCCCATGCAGGAAGACCAGGACATAGATTTTCAGTAATAACCCATGTAGGTACGCCCATTTCTTCAAGAGTAGGTGCAGAGTGAGTACCAGCGTCGATTAGGCCACCAGCGTCAATCGCGTTTTGGAAAGACTTACCAAAACTAGACTGCCATACTTCATGAGAGATAGTAACATCACCAAGACGAATAGCTTCGTATACACCTTGTGAGTCAGCAGAAACGTATTCTACGTTGTTACCCATGTTTTCAAAAATACCACCAATAACGTAAGCCATTACTACTTGGCTTGACCAGTTATGAGTTGGAATTACAATTGGCTCGCTTGAGTCAGCTAGAGACTGACCAGAAACTGAAGCCAAAGTCATTGTTAAAGCAGCAGCAGCCGCTTTAGAAGTGAACTTGTTCATTTATTTCTCCTTTATAATTCATTGATTTTTTTGTCATCTCAAATCGAGAAAACATCAAAACCAATTTTAATGTGATTTTCTTGGAAAAATTACCAAAAAAACCACTCTCACAATCTTAGATTTAGTTACGTCTAAGAGTGTTCGTCTCCCAAAGTGACTAGCACTACATTCTAACTCTAGTCTTCTCAGGGTCATAAAACGGAAAGCGCACAACTTTTGCTTCTAACCTTTTATGATGTCCATCTAACTTGCCTACTTCAACTGCAGTTCCAATCTCGGATGCTGTAGTAGTAATTCGGCACAAGGCAATGTTCTTTTTAAGTATCGGTGAACGTGTTGCGCTTGTAATATGTCCTACTTGTTGCTTGCCAATATACACGCCATCTCCTGGCGTTGCAACTTCATTTTTAACTAATTCTAACCCAACAAGTACCCTCTGTGGAGAATTCTTACGAAGAATTAATGCTTCCTTACCGGAAAAATCGTCCTCTTTGGTCTTTAATGGGACGGCAAAGCCAATACCCGCCTCAAACGGATCCGTTTGATCACAGAATTCGTAGCCAGCAAAAATCAAGCCCGCTTCAATACGCAGCATGTCAAGTGCATTAAGGCCTACTGGGCAAATACCAAACTCTTCGCCTGCCTCAGCAATTGCATTCCAAACTGCTTCACAGTCGTCAGGATGAGCAAAAACTTCATAACCGAGCTCGCCAGAGTAACCGGTACGAGACAGCATAATTGGAATGCCAAACTCTCCGCCAATACGAGCAAAAGTAAATCTAAACCACTTGAGTTCGTCTACGGTTGTTTGTGTTTTTTGAGTCCAAATAATTTTCCTCAACGTATCACGACTCTTAGGCCCTTGTACGGCGACATTTTGTAGTTGATCGGTAGAAGACTTTACGAAGGCATTCAAACCCTTCTCTTCGGCAATTTTGCGTAAGTACTTGCCACCACTGCCGCAACCACCAACCCAGCGGAAATTATTTTCACAAAGTCTAAATAAAGTACCGTCATCAATCATGCAGCCATTTTCATAGCACATTGCAGTGTAGACAACCTGACCGATGGCCATTTTGCGAACATCCTTGGTAATGGCATATTGACACAATACTTCAGCATCAGGGCCATAAATTTCAAATTTTCTCAAAGGGGATAAATCAATCATTGCAACACCTTCACGGCACTGCCAATATTCTTTGATTTGGCCTAAATTGGTGTAATCAAGAGCCAACCAGTAGCCGTTGTACTCTGTGAAATTCCTCGTTAATTTAGAGGTATTCTTGTGAAATCCTGTTTCTTTAGTCATAGTCGGTATGGTTTGTGGATCGGGTCTAAAGTCGATGCCTTGAGAAAAATTATTGTCCGCATCATAAACTCTGACGTGAATATCTGTTGGGTTCCAGTTGTTGGCTGGCGAAGTGTCGTCGGGGCAAGCCGATGAAACACAAACTAAATCCGTTACTGCACGAAGTAGGACAGAGTCCCCTGCTCGCGACCATGAAACGTCTGAAGCCAGTGTATGACAATCTAAAATATTAGTATTAAAGAAGAAATTGACCGCAACCCAATTCTTACGTGCTGCGATACCATGCTCACTCAATGTGCGATTAAAGTTCTCAGTGCAGCTAATATGCCCAGGGTAACCACGATCATCATAGTATTTAGAGTTACAAGCCAAACCGAATGTATCGTGCCTGCAAACCGTGTCGCGAATCACTTCGATAAATGGCTCTGAATTCTGGTTATAGAATTTATCAAAAACACCGGGGGCGGGATAACTCTGCAACATTAAAGATCTTGTAACTGTCGGATCAAGTGTTGACTCTACGCCATTTTTTAAATCCTCAACAGAAAAGGCTTGGAAATCCGAGCATTGCTGCCCTTGAACGTCAATGATTTGAATGTATTGACCTGCTTTAACGGTATAGGATTTTGCAGAACTGTGAGCAATTCTAAAGTCTTGAAGTGGCTTGGCCAGAGGCCCTGGTAAGCGCTTCTCATTACTTTTCGGATTTACACGAGTGACATTGATCAGAATTTCTGTTGGTGCCGCCTGCTTATCAACCGGCATTGCACAACCTTTAGCGTCAAAGACACATAAGGTGTTAGCATCAACTTGAAAATTTTGTCTTGAATCAGACGGGGAAAAATCTGCAAATAATTCTGCCGTGTCCGTTGAGTCAGTGTCGATATTGTTAAACTTAAGAATTGCCTTAAGCATATTTGAAGAATCATCATAAACGAATGATGATTCCTTTGAATTGGGTGCGCTGTCCCAATTAAGTGACTTAATTGTAGAAGTGCCTTTTGTGTCGAAAGCCAAAACACTGCATTTTTGGTCGCCTTCAACATCAATAATTTCAACTTGATCGCCAATCTGAAGGTCAATTGAAACCGCCTCTCCACCGTGAATTTGATACGTTTCACAGTTTTCTGCGTATTTAATTTCTGTTATTCTCATTGTAAATAATTTTTAAGGTCGGTTAAAGATTACTTGTCTTTCTCTATTTGAACTGCTTCTATCTTTTATTACAGAAACATAGTTTACTTTTAATTTTGACTGCTATTGTCTCTTTTATTAGGCTTTTTCTTCTTATTTTTTTTGTTATTTATTGCATTTCGTTGTGAAATTTTTATTATTTACTACTTTAGTTTTAAAAGAAACCTTATATAACGCATTAGAACACTATGCATGAATTCGTTATTATTGTTTAAAAAATTCTTAATTTTGAGCGCACTAATTACATAGGAGTATATAAAGAACATGAAATCTTTTGGTGTTTAAACGAGCCAAGACTGCACTATAAAAAAAACTAGGCTTGCCCTCATGCTTATATAACGAAATCAACTTGATATCATTGAGGTTAAATATAAATAAACCTTCATTTGAAAACCCTGGACAGGTGTCGACAAGGGGTGTGTTTCCAACGTCATAAATTTTTTATTACGTTTATACCGTTGCTATTCAAAATTACCACTAAAGTTGATGGTTTTAGTTGTGAGTGACAAATAGCCTAAAATTCAGTCAAAAACCTACTGGAAAAATTATTGAATATTGCCTTAAGCAAAGGCCTGGAATTTGATTTTAGTTATAACAGCACCTCAGGGGGGAGAGGCACTGCCAAACTAAGGGGAGGCGAAACTGTTTAAGCAAGTTAAACAGTTTCGCTACGTTCCCTAAAAACTTACTTACCTTTAGAACTTACGGTAAGCTGCGTTTAAGTCAACCATTGGATGGTTTTCAGACATTTGAAACTTAACCAACAGTTCGCGTGCAATCATGTCACGCTCTTGTTGATTGTTTGGAAGTTCAATTGTGTCTGGAATTGTAACCCAGCCGTTGACATTTCTATCAAAAACAGCTGCTTGGTCGCCTTCATAACCCATGTGAACATCTTCCAACCAGTTAAGGTCTTTCCAACCCATTTTTTCAATATAATCTTGTAAAAACGGGGTGATAAAATCAAGGTCAGGAACTAGGTTTACATCATATCTATAACCAATATGTTGACCTGTCATTTCCTCATGGCTTTTATCTAGAGAGTCAATCTCAATAAAACTTTCTTCATTAGTACTCATGATATCTCCTTTCTTAAAAACGTGTCATGTCTGGACGACCAACTGTGTGCTGTGAACCCGCGATAGGTACTTGTGCACAAGCTGAGGCTTCCATTGTCAATGCAGCTAGATCTTCTGGCTCTAATGAGTGTACATTAGTCTTACCACAAGCACGAGCCATCATTTGACACTCGATTGCTAATGTATGTAAGAAGTTAAATACACGCTCAGCAGCTAGATCTGGGTCTAGGCGCTTTCTTAGCTCAGGATCTTGCGTTGCAATACCAACCGTACAACGGCCAGTATGACAGTGATAACATTCACCAGCTCTAACGCCCATTTCACCTTCGTAATCAGACTCTTCAGTTGTTCTGTTACAGTTAAGTGCCATCAATGCTGAGTGACCAATCGCTACCGCGTCTGCACCTAGTGCAATTGCTTTAGCTACGTCACCACCATTACGGATACCGCCAGCATAGATAAGAGTGATTTCACCACTCATACCAACATCTTCAATCGCTCTACGCGCTTGACGAATCGCTGCAATACCAGGTACGCCAGTTTCTTCTGTTGCAAGGTGAGGGCCCGCTCCAGTACCACCTTCCATACCGTCGATGTAAATACTGTCACAACCTGTTTTAGCAGCCATACGAACGTCGTCGTATACACGTGCAGCACCAAGTTTTAACTGAATTGGAATTTGACCGTCTGTCGCTTCACGAATTTCTTCAATTTTAAGCGCCAAGTCATCCGGACCTAACCAGTCTGGGTGACGTGCTGGAGAGCGTTGGTCAATACCTGCTGGTAGTGAGCGCATCTCAGCTACTTGGTCTGTTACTTTCTGACCCATTAAGTGACCACCAAGACCAACTTTACAACCTTGTCCAATGAAGAACTCGATCGCGTCAGCTAGACGTAAATGGTTTGGGTTGAAACCGTAACGTGATTGAATACACTGGTAGAACCATTTGCTTGAGTAACGACGCTCGTCTGGAATCATACCACCTTCACCAGAACAAGTCGCTGTACCAGCCATCGTAGCACCACGTGCTAGGGCTGTTTTTGCTTCATAGCTCAATGCACCAAAACTCATACCCGTGACGTAGACTGGAATGTCTAGTTCAAGAGGTACTTTAGCATTTGGACCAATGATTGTTTTTGTTAAACATTTTTCCCTGTAACCCTCAATAATGAAACGAGTTAGCGTACCTGGCATAAATGTCAAATCATCCCAAGTTGGGATTTTTTTGAATAGAGAGAAACCTCTCATTCTGTAACGACCTAAGTCAGATTTGATATGAATATCATTCATCACCTCTTTAGGGAAGATAAAACTTGATCCTAAACGGGATGTATCATCTACTTGATTGCTCATAATATTTCCTTTTTATAATTTAGTTGGAGTGAACGATTAAAGGGCTACCTTCTTCTCATGTGGCTCTAACTTGTCGTAGTTCCAAAGCATCTTGCCTGAAACGTACTTGTGCATTTTTTCAGCGCCATTCGGAGTTTTGATACCGTACAAATCCAACTTAGCGGATAGGTAGCGAACATCAAGCTCATTCATTTCACCTGGCACACAGTCAATACCTAGCTCTTCAACTTCACCACCAACGTAAATAACGCCGTCGTACATTGAGTCACCTAAGTTTCTACCTGCATCACCACAAACGATCATACGACCACGTTGCATCATGAAACCAGAGAAAGCGCCTGTATTACCACCAACGATAATAGTACCGCCCTTTTGGTCAATACCTGTACGTGCGCCAACACTACCTCTACACACAAGGTCGCCACCACGAATAGCAGCACCGAATGTAGAACCAGCGTTCATTTCGATAAGAACTGTACCAGCCATCATGTTCTCTGCACATGACCAGCCAACACGGCCCTTAATATGGACGTTTGGACCGTCGATCAAACCACAACCAAAGTAGCCCAAGCTATCAGTAAAAGTAAGGTTTAAACGGTTAAGGATACCAACACCAACACCGTGGCGTGACATAGGGTTTTCGACAGTAATGCTTCCAACTCCACTTTCCATTAACTCTCTAATTTCAATATTGATCTCTCTAGGAGTCATCTCTAGAGCGTCAATTGTTGCTGTCTTATCAGTATCAACTTCAAATGAGTTGAAATACGTTAAGTTTGAACTTTCGTCAACTGAGAAGAAACGTTGTTGAGTACGTCCTTTTAGAGACTCCTCGTGAAGTCCCATGTCATGGGACTTAGTGTCTTTTAATGTTGCCATACTTTTACCTCTCCATCATAAGGGTCAAATGTGTGAATTTGATGATCGAATAATTTTCTAATCGCAACTTCTTCAGAAGCCAAAGCAATCATGTCATCACCTTCATATACAACCATTGGTTTAGCAGCCATACAATCTTTCGCCATACCCAATTGGTCTTTTGTGGTTACAAGGTAAGTGAAAACGCCGTCAAGGAAGTCAACAGACTCTCTCATAGCAGTTTCTAAATCAACACCTTCGCTCATTTTGCTTGCAATGTAAACCGCAATTAATTCAGAGTCACAGTTAGATGAAAAACGGTGGCCTTTACGCTCAAGGTCACGTCTGTGAGTCCAGTAGTTTGTTAATTGGCCGTTATGCACAACAGCAATATCACTAAACGGATACGCCCAGTATGGGTGAGCAGAGCGGATATCAATATCCGACTCAGTCGCCATACGCGTATGACCAATAGCGTGAGTGCCATTAAAGCTATCTAGGCCGTATTGCGCAGAAACAACTGACGCATCACCTAGATCTTTGATTAACTCCAACGTGTTACCAACCGATAATATTTCAACACCTTCGATGTCTTCAACAAAATCCGCTAGTTTTTTCATCTCACCTGAAAAGTCAAGCTCGTATCTAAGAGCATACTCTGTGACATTCTCTTTTTTGACTATTTTAGCGCCTGATTTTTCTATACGTGAGTCAACCAATGCAATGCGCTCTGCAATTTCAGCATGAATGCTGTAGCTGCCTTCTAATTCGATTGCTTCTGCAACCTTAAGACGCATGATTTGGTTGCCGTTATCTGCACCATATACTGCATAGCCAGTTGAATCCGGCCCCCTGTGCTTCAAAGCCTGCAACATGTCGGTCATTTGTGCACCGATGTTTTCAGACGTTCCGCCTTTCTTATGAATAATTCCTGCTATTCCACACATATATATTACTCCTATGTAAAAAGTGCCCGTCTTGTGAGACGGGCATTCTAATTAGAAACTTAAATGGTTCTACGCTATGGTAGACAATCCAGGTAAGTTGCTAAGTCCCAATCTGTAACCGTATGATTGAAGCGTTCCCACTCGTCTCTCTTATAGTGTTCGAAAACTGTGTACATTTCATTCGGCATTGCGGATTTAACTATTGGATCGTTGGCAAGTTCGATTAATGCATCACCTAAAGTCATAGGTAACTTCTTAACTTCTTTACCCGCTTCCATCGCTGCGTAAATATTACGCTCTTCCGGTTCGCCGGCTTCCATGTTGTTATCGATACCATCGCCCATTGCCATCAATAGTGCTGCACCCATTAAGTATGGGTTAACCATTGAGTCAACTGAACGGTATTCGAAACGACCTGGCGCAGATACACGCAAAGCACAAGTACGGTTTTGGTAACCCCAGTCAGCAAAGATTGGCGCCCAAAATCCTGTGTCCCAAAGACGACGGTAAGAGTTTACTGTCGAAGAACCGATTGAAGTTAATGCTGGCAAATGCGCAATCACACCACCGATAGAGTTAAGGCCAATTGGTCCTGGCATTCTTTCGTCGATTGATGGATCCGGCATAAATGTGTTTTCACCACCTTCACGGTAAGTGAAACAACCTGGCATACCTGGTAACTCATCTGGATTACCAGCAATTTCTGGTTTGAATACTTCTTCACCACCTCTCCAAAGAGACATGTTATGGTGACAACCTGAAGCGGCTACACCCATAAACGGCTTAGACATGAAGCAAGCGATTAAGCCAAACTCACGGGCAACTTGTGCACAAATTTGACGGTAAGTCGTTAAACGGTCAGCGTTACGCAATACATCGTCGAACTGTGTATTAAGCTCTAACTGGCCTGGAGCGTCTTCGTGGTCACCTTGGATAATATCAAGACCCATCTGCTCTGAATACTCAATAACTCTCATGAACACAGGGCGAAGTTCTTCAAATTGATCAATATGGTAACAAGTAGGCTTAGTTACGCCACCGTCTGGTTGGCCATCCTCACCTTTTTTAAGCCACATCATTTCTGGCTCAGTACCACAACGCATGTCTAGACCATGCTTCTCTTGGAATTCTTTATGGAATCTGTGTAAGTTACCACGACAGTCTGACGTTAACGCCTGACCTGGGTTTTCACGCTCTTCACGGTTTCTGTAAAGTCTACAGAAAACACGCGCAACACGCTTGTCCCATGGAAGTTGACAGAAAGTGTCTGGATCTGGAAGGCCAACAAGTTCAGAAGATTCTGGGCCATAACCAATGTAGTCGCCGTGACGGTCTACAAATAAGTTGGCTGTTGAGCCGTATACTAATTGGAAACCTTTTTCAGCTAAACGCTCCCAGTGACGTCCTGGAATACCTTTACCAACAACACGACCAGTAACTGATACGAATTGGTAGTAAACGTAAGTAACGCCTAGTGCTTCGATTTTTCTTGCCACCTCTTTAACCAGCTCAGCTCTGCCTGGTTCATTTAGGTGAAGTTCTAAATCTGTCATTTAATCTCTCCGAATAAATAAAAAAAATAATCTTTTACAAGATTAGTGCCCCTCTGCTTTTATTCGGTCTATTTATTGAGAACAATAGACAAAACCAAAACCTGCATCAGATAATTTATGGATTAAATCATGATAATACAATGAGTTACAGCCTATTGCTTGCGCCCACTCACTAATACTATCTTTGCCTTGCACCACAAATTGAATCGCTAGTATACGCCTACCATCATTCCAGTGTCAAGAAATTTTTGTGATTTTAAGGAAAACGACATAAAGCCGCCTATTCCTTCTGAAAAAGCAACTCAAAACCTAGTTATATTTTCAAATTTACAACGAACTGCAGTAAATCAATACATAGGGTTTGTTTAGGCGAAAAGATACGCATCGATTAATCGGTGCTATATATAAATTTAAGTGCTATATATAAATATAACTAGGATTGAGCAGAGCAAATAACTGCCAAGAATTGACATTCTTTGCTGAGGATTTTTCTTGGGCCGTGTGGAGTTTCAGAGTCAAAATAAAGTGAGTCACCCTTCTCAAAATGAAAGATTTTAGTGCCGTAGAAATACTCCATCTCACCTTTAAGCATATAAATAAACTCAACACCATGATGTTGAAACTCTGGGAACTCATAATTACGGTTGGTAATAGTGATCAAACACGGCTCAACTTTGAGATGGCCGCCCATTGTATGGCCAAGCAACTGGTAGTGTCGGCCTTCGTGTGTGCCAGCACGCTCAATAGTAAGTCCGTCACCCGACTTAACAAAAGTTGGCTCAACATTTTTATCAAATTGCTGAAACAAAGAACTGATGGAAATATTCAGCGCATGACAAATCATCTGAATGGTTTTTAGTGAGGCGCTGATTTGACCGTTCTCAATTTTCGACAACATGCTGGCCGAAAGAAAGGACTGTTTAGACAACTGCTGTAGAGTAACCCCGGCACCTTTACGCACACTTCTTACTTGCTTGCCAATGGACGCCTCTAATTGCTTATTGCTGCCAAAACTTGGCAGTTCTTTGTCAATTATCGATACACCTTTCTTTGGAGGACTCATTGTCTTAGCTATTTACTAAAAATCAAAAAAAATAATAAGGAAGAACATTACGTTAATATAAATAATAACATATTTTCCTCACAAAAAAGTCTATCAAATTGAAATTATTTAAAGATTCTGTGTAATAACATAAATTGGAAAACAATAGCAACGCTAGACACCACTAACTTTAGTTGGTAGATGGCACAAATTTAAAGTTGAAAAAAACCAACATTTTCAGCTATTTGAAAATGCTGCTTTTATTGCGTGTATTATGACTTAGACTCAAAGAAGCAGAAATACAGCTCTGTTTAACCGCTTTAAATTTTAAGTGTATTGCGAATCGTGCCTTATTGCAGATTTGTAAAACAATCACCGGTGTTGTTCAAAGCGCCTAACGATCTCGGCGACTTCTGCGTGTTTTAGTGGGGGCTCTATCATCACCCGCAAAAACAGCTCTCGAACCTGGTGACATCTCACCAACCCTAGATTCAATGTCACTCAGGCTCGGTTGACCGTTCATTTGATGCTCGTCCATCGCCTTTCTCATAGAGCGTACGTGTGCGAAACTGGTGCCGCAACAACCGCCAACTATTTTTGCACCAGAATTAAGCGCTAAATGAACATACTCCGCCATCAGCTCTTCGGTGCCTGTGTAGACAATTTCGCCATCACGGTATTCAGGTATGCCACAGTTAGCCTTAGAGATAACCGTTGTGCCCTGTCCAACGTGACGACTGATGTCCGTTATAGTTGCGAGCAAATCTGGCGCCCCAACACCACAGTTTGCACCAAAGCCAACCAGGCCGAGCTCTTGAGCTCGTTTGGCAAGGTTGGCCGGTGTAATGCCCATCATCGTTTTTCCTGCGGTATCAAAACTCATTGTTGCGCATATTGGCAAACCAAAATCGTTAATTGCGTCAACTGCAGCCTCCAGCTCTTCAATAGCGTACATTGTTTCCAGCCATAACACGTCAACACCGCCTTCGACCAATCCTTCGGCTTGCGCTCTAAACGCATCCGTTGCCTCTTTTGGTGTCATCAGCCCATGAGGCTCAATCATCTCACCCGTTGGCCCCATTGAGCCTGCAACAATCACCATGCGATCTACACCATCAGCAACCTCTCTACCAATGTTTGCCGCAGCCTTATTCAATTCAAAAACTTGGTTTTCAAACTGGTGTAATTTAAGTCTAAAAGAAGTACCACCAAAACTATTTGTTAGAAAGAGATCGGACCCGGCATCGACAAACCCTTGATGTAGAGAGCGAATTCTATCGATATGGTGAACATTCCATGGCTCCGGAGGATCGCCTGTTTCCAGGCCCATTGAAAAGAGATTTGTACCTGTTGCGCCATCGGCCAAAATATGGTCTTTTTCTTTGAGAATCTTTAAAAAATTATTCATAAACATTTCCCTGGTAATTACAATGTATATACAAATCTTGATGAGAGTTTAGCTGAATTAAACACTATTGGTAGCATCATACAGTGAGAATGCTTTTGTAGCACTGTTTTTCAGCGATTATAAAATATTAGTTTATGCGATATTTTTCTGGAAAATTAGTTGCAATAAAGCGAATATTTTTCGTATCAACACCTATAATCAGTAACAAATAACCATCTCACACACTGTGATTTTTTTAAAGACAATTTTGTTAGCGAATATACTGCCAATTTTGGTGCGAATTTGCCATACAGGTTATTTATCAAGTAAATCCAATTCTCTGCATTCTTTTTCCATTAAACCACTAAAACAATGAACAATAATCCAAATGCGCATCAAGACGTTATTGA
>Ga0302119_10000047_pt1 | contig 41055 bp, 32 predicted proteins | sample AG5_Tmax_MG_FD_203114 | JGI IMG/M metagenome (GOLD analysis project Ga0302119, IMG submission 203114) | Marine microbial communities from Western Arctic Ocean, Canada - AG5_Tmax | ecosystem: Environmental > Aquatic > Marine > Oceanic | place: Canada: Western Arctic Ocean | collected 2017-10-01 | reverse complement strand
GCACCTCAACACGCCACGGCCGATGCGCACGCGTGTACTTGGCCCCACCCACGATTTCCCCATTATGTTGACGGAGTCGGCGCGCAACGTCGGTTGTAATGCCCACATACGTCCGACCTTTGTCGGCGCTCAACAGTACATAAACGAACCAGGAAGGGCAGTCCATATACTTAAGATACCCACTCTGGGTCTCAAGGAAGGATGAGATTTATTCGCTCCAAAAGATTCGGGCTACGCATCGATACACTGCACCATGCACGCGCTCGTAGCTCAACTGGATAGAGCAGCGGACTTCTAATCCGCAGGTTGCAGGTTCGAGTCCTGCTGGGCGCGCCATCCCCCTTTAAATAAGAGGTGAGTAGGATTTATTTTGAGCTTGCGTGGGGCTTCAGAAGTTAAAATCTTGTCCAAATCTTGTCCTAGCTGGAATGGGCAGTCAAGCCATTTCTCCCATTCTCATCTAATCTGGAATTAGATGAGAATGAAGTTTAAAGACTTCTCAGTTTTGAAGGTTAACAATTCCCAGCCCCCTGCTAAGGCAATGACGTCCCAGAACAATTAGAACGTGCAATCTTTATAATCAAGGACATGTCAAAAACTAAATTGGAGAAGGTCACCTTTCTTTGCCTTTATCTCGTCGCAGGAGTTGCCGGCTTTAGCATCGCCATTGGATGTGGTTTTTTCGGAAATGGGGGTCTTCTTATTCGAAGTCTTGCCGGAATTGGAAGTGTTGCGGCTCTTGTGGTGGCATATTCTCTTTGCTTAGAGATGCGTAAAAAAGAAGAGTAGCTAGACCATTCAGATACCCCTGAATCCCCTCCTCTCTCGCACATCTAATTGGGAATAAAACACGAATGGGGTTTGGCATGGGCATAGGTTTGACTAAGATGAAGTCTTGGATGGAACTCACCAATTATCAAAGACAAACTGGATCAACTGCTCGCCGAACAGAAATTGCAAGGGATATGGTGGACATTCCTATTCATCATCTTAATTTTCCAAATGGTTTCCTTAACCTGAGTTCTCTATTGAAGACGACTGGTCAAAGTCGAGGACTAAATGCACCACTCGTTTCCTACGCACTCCATGAACGCTCAGCCAATACTTGAAATATGCACCGAAACTTTAGTCGGAGTTTTAGCCGCCGACCAAGGGGGTGCCGACCGCATTGAGTTTTGCAGTCGTTTAGACTTAGGTGGTTTGACGCCTGATATTTCCGACTTGGAAAAAGCGTGTGCGTCCGCATCCTTGCCCGTGGTCTCCATGCTTCGGCCCTATCCAGATTTTCGCTTAGATTCAAAAGTCATGCAACAAATGCTTGCCGAAATGCCTCTATTAAGAAATGCCGGTGCCCAAGGATTTGTTTTAGGCGGCCTGGATTCCGAGGGTGAAATCCCATATTCCTTAATAAAAGAGCTGGTTGTCGCCGCCGACGATTTACCGGTAACTTTTCATCGCGCTTTTGATCAAGTTGACCGGAAGGCCGTTGCTCTGGGCAGGCTCAGAGAAATCGGCGTTGCCCGCTTGCTTACCTCAGGTGGTCCCGGCAACGCTTGGGAAAATCAGGCCGTCCTGAAAGCCCTGATTGCTCAGGAAGAAGAGTTTCAAGTGGTTGTAGGTGGAGGAGTTCGAACAAGCCAATTTCCAATTCTTCTGACGACTGGTGCGGCCGCTTTTCACTCCAGTTTGGACTATCAACCCACCGCCGAAACCGTAGCTAGCTTAAAAGCCGCCCTCACAGCGGAAAACGATTTCCCCGCTTAGGCACCGAATGCCCTTGCTTCCTTAACTCCAGGAAGCAGCACAACAAGAAAGAGGAGCAAACTTCCAAGCCTCCGTCTATTTTTTTTGTCTTTGTTGCCATAAATGGACGACTTCCTCACGGTTGACCCACCCACTGTGCAGGAGTTCCAGCTTGCCTTGGTACGCAACCCCAAGGCTTGGAAAGCTCGTTACGCCAAGGCTTCGACATATTTCAAAATCAATATCCAGTTCCATTTGGGTGGCCGTAGCATGCAACTCTTGTATAAAGTCTGCGCGGTCCATCCCTAGAGTTTCTGCGAGATTCGCTAACGTTTCCTCATCGGAGGGGTTCTGCGCTTGTAAATAATACGCCTTCTGAATCTCTCGGAACATGGCACCCCCTAAATCAAAGCGGCGGGCAATCACCACTGCTCGGCATGCTGGCCAAGTCGAACGACGTGGGACACATTGCTCCCAAAATTCGAAATTGAACCCAACACCCGTTTGCGTACCAACGTCATGCCAAGCCTGCTGAACATAGGCGCGCATATCTGGCCCCATCGGCTCTGTCGAATCTGGCGCCAGACCACCCAGCACAATCTGAATTGAAGTATTAGGAAAGCAGGCTTCAAAGTGTGCCAGTATTGGAGCAAACCCCCAGCACCAAGAACACATCGGATCAGCTACATAAAGAAGGCGTGCTTCAGTTTCCATAAGATGAGACTAGGGTAGAATCTATTTATCTCCTATTTACCTTATTAGAGCAAGTCATTCGGATCTTAGACGAAATAGACAGGGAATCTGGCACATCAGTCAATACGTATTTGTTTCAAATTTTACTCAAACCGATAATCTCCCTTAACAAGCCAACCAGACATAATACGTTCGGGGTCTTTTTCGCCAAACTTTTTCAATAATTCGCGGAAATTGTCATTGGACAGTTTGGACTTTGTGGAATTATGGGTAAAACAGGCATAAATGAATTCATCTCCATATTTTTCATTCATCAGTTCCCAGAAAATCATGCTTTTTGTAGCACCATACGTGTAATCATATTTCTTTTCGCTGAGCGGATAATCTTTATCTGTGTTCTTAAACTCATTCCAAAAATCGACATAGTCTTCACGCAATTCCACTTCCAAGAACACGCCGTCGTATTTAATCATTTCCAGGTAGCCGACATAATCGGCCAAGCCCTCCCCAACCCAGCCAGGTCCTCCGCCAGAATTCCAGATATGAACGGCTTCGTGCGCCAAAACCCATTCGCCTGCTTTATCAAGCTCACACAGCCACATGTCGGTAGGGCCAGCTAAACCTAGATTTGCATAACCAGGGATCTCAAGAATTTCGTACGGGTTAAGTCCGGGGAAAGGCACGCCGGTCATTGCTTCATAATCAACCAACGCATGTTTCATTAAGTTCATCAATCTTTTTGCCTGCGCTCTTCTTTCGTGTGTATATTTGAATTGAACCTTTAAAACAGTCTCCATAAGGGGTATGTTCATTGTGCTTATCTCATAACCATCAATGTCTGCAACAATGGTATCTTTATCAACCTTAGATGACGCAGTAAGAAACTCTGTCTCGACTAGTCCCTCAGGGTCATACAACTCGTTGTATACTTGCCATTCAGTTATAATGATTCTTTGTTTCCTAGACAACATGGACAATGGGATTTCAAATTCCTTTTGATCTGAAATTCGCTTTACCTTTGCTCTCACGTCACCCACTTTCAGAATTTCAACCTCGTAATCTGTGCCATCAAGTTTAAGCGTGTGCACTCGTTGCTTAAGCAGGCTGTCTGATGTTTCGAACTCGGGTACTACTGCATTTACTGTTGGCTGATCTGCGACGGGTACGGTGATTCGCGCCGTCCGGATGGCCTCCCCATCTAGCCAGGCCGCATAAATTTGGCTTTGGTGCTTGAACAAGCGCAGAAACCCGTCGGTGCGGGAACCCGACACCGCTCCTAAAGGAATCGCTAGGGAAGTTCCGCCCGTTTGGATATTCAACACCTTGGCCATCCAAACCGCTCCTTGGACTTGGGTTTCAAGCCAGGTCACTAGAACCGCATTAGAGTCGACAAATTCCAAGTCAACTCTGCCCAAGGAATGGCCCGAGTCAACCCGTAAGGGGGTGGAAAAAATAGCTCCGCCATCACGAGAAAAAGCCAGACGAACTTGAGGCTGATTGCCTTGCTTACCCATGGTGAACCAGGAATAAGCCAATTGGTTTTCATGAACAGCAAGGGCAGGGCCGTTGACCGGGCAACCTGGAATTTTCCAGCCGTCGGCCACCGGAATTCGTGGCTGAAGTTTTGTATTGGAGGAGTCCAAAGCCTGATCGAAAGTTGCCGGAATCTGCACCAAGGCAATGTCACGAATTTCTTCCTGGTCACGGTCTCGATAAACTGCCCACGCATTGCCATCCTTGGTGAAAGCTAAATCAGTCGAACAACAAGAGCAGGTCCGCCCATCAATCAAAATCTCATTGCCCGCAACGCCCTTTGGGGAAACCCGGGTAGCCATGAAACTCATTTTCTCTCCGGCAGGGCCTCCGCCATGACCATTGCCCCCCCGGCCATCCAACCAAACGGCTAGCCATCCCCCTTCGGGGTGAGCAACTACGCTGGGAAAGCCGTGTTCTACGCCGCTCATATCTTGATGCAACCAATTGGAATCCGTCTGATGGGTTGCCATACGCACCCCGTAAGAAAAACCCGGATAGTCAAGATTTTCTAGCACTGCATAAAGTGATTCTCCGTGCTTAGAAACTGCCGCTTGCGGAAAATCCGCCCAATTGATAAATGCATTCTTAGAAGTGGCTTTTGTTTGTTGTTTAGTCCAAGCACTCTCCCGGAATACACTTTGTTGAAGTTTCATGGTCTTAGCTTTGCCACGTTCCATCCACATCAAAGTAGGAAAGGCGGAACCCCGAACCCAGTTCGGCGCTACTGCCGCATAGGTCTCTAAACGGGGCAAAAATTCAACCGTCGGAACCGCCAAGCTCGTTTGCAACAAAAAGGGGATGAGCATTAAGACCATCCTTTAAGCCTAACGTGCCGAGATTTCCTGGCCCCAATTAAATCAGATCTTGCCCAGAATAATTGGGCTTTTCCATGTCTCAAACCGCTGCCCCCAAATCAAGACCTGATGGGCAACGTCGGAGGCCAACCCATTCACAAAGGCCAAGCAAGACTCTCCTCTTTGATTCCTTGGTCCAAGGTGGCTGCGGAGTTTAAGAAGGGCTCAGGGTTTACGACGGCAAAATGTTCCGCTTGGACCACCATTTGGAACGCTTGGCTTCTTCGGCGAAAGCCCGAGATTTTTTTTGGGGGGAGGATTCTTCGCCATCCTATTCACATCTAATTAAGTATTAGGTGCGAATATGGTCTGAAGGATTCCCTAGGGACAATCAATAAGCCGACGCCCTAGGTTGACAGGGCTAAGCGGTCGACGTGTGGTGAGTTAAGTTAATTTTCCGCTCTTCAAGGAAGTGACGTACAAAATCAAATACACCCTCTTGTCTCCCAACGAGTTCACCAGGGGACACTCCAGCACGTTGCCATTTCTTTGCCAGTACAAGTTCTGCCACTGCGCAGCAGGTGTATCCAGTGGTACGTGCCATTGATGAGGTTTGCGTAGTGTGATCTGTCCGGTCTAATAATTCCCAGATGTGGCTTTCGGTTTCACCCTTTACAGTGATTTTCATAGCTGTGAACTCGTCTTCTTTAGGATCCAGGCTCCAGCTATCGAACAATATCTTTGAGGTGAACTCTAAAGGGGAAATATGACTCCCGTTAATATCTAAAGGCTTTTCAGACAAGAAGCCTGCTGCGAGCAAAGACATAATTCTGTCGCGGTGCCCTGGGTATCTTAATGTTTTTTCTCGCATATTCGAGATATGCTTCATTGTGAAGAGCAGTGAGCGTAAACCATCCGTGTTAAAGGACTCTAGCGTTCCAATCTCCTTGAACTCAACTTGCTCCGGATCAGACAAAGCCGGCTTGGTCACAACACATCCGTTTTCAAACAAACGTGCCGGACGTAAATATATTTCCATTACATCAACGGGAGAAAATGGAGCTTTGTACTCAAATGGGAAAGATCGTAATGTCGGCAGCCCTCCAACTAAGCATTCGAAGAAGTTGACCTCCATCGATGCATCGTGATATCCCAAAATTAAATTCCCAAGTCCCGGGGCAACGCCCATATCAACTACAGCAGTCACATTATTTTCGACAGCTAGGCTATCGAGGTCTAAGGTGTTTTCTGGTGAGAATGAGATGTCAACGACATCAATCTTTGCTTCAATCAACATTTCCAAGACCTTAAATCCTAAGAATCCAGGGACCGCGCAAATTGCCAAGTCAAATCCATCGACAGATCCTTTGACAGCTTTTCCATCTTTGCAGTCAAGCAGTAGAGTTTTAATGCTTCCGCTCGAAGGAATTGTGGCAAGAGTATTTTTGCTGATATCTGCGACTGTCACATGGTGTCGATTGGCCAAATCTAACGAGATCGCTCTTCCGATCATTCCACCGCCTAGCACAAGAACTTTTTTCATGTCTGAATAATACAAGGATTACTCTCGAAGGCTGCATGTAAACCCAGCTTACAACGCCTGGGACATCAAAGTCAGACCTTTATTTTGCCTCACTTATTTCACTTCTTAAATTCAGAAGACACTGAACAACTCAAAATCATGCCTTCTTTCTCAAGAAAAGGACGTAACTCTTCAGCTTGATCGCCTGTCTTTCCAGGCATAGCAGTAGAATTATAATCCACATGTCAGGGGTTCGAATCTCTTCACCCCGACTACTTTTTTTCCGGAACCTGCGTAAGGGCTTTCGAAGTGCAAACCTTGTCCAGATTTTATCCAAGCTGGGGGTGGGCAGCTGCGGAGACAAGAAACAGAAAGACAGCACACTCAGAAGACTAAGCATGTCCTACTCTAGTTTATGCTTCAAACCTTCGACCCCCGAAATAAGGACATTCTCATCAACATCAATGGAGTTCTTGCTCCCCGGGATGAGGCTAGGATTTCCCCCTTTGATTCTCTCGTTCAGGGTGGAGATGGTGTCTGGGAGGGGCTTCGACTTTATGACGGCAAAGTATTTCGGCTGAATGCACATTTGGACCGACTGGAGTCGTCTGCAAAGGCCATGGGCTTTTCGGAAATCCCCACCAAGGAGGTTTTGATTGAGGCCATTCAAGCAACTTTACGCGCAAACAAAATGACCGACGGGGTTCATATCCGCCTCACGCTATCTCGTGGGGAGAAAATCACTTCTGGGATGGACCCACGTTTGAATCAAAGTGGCTGCACTTTAATTGTGCTGGCGGAGTGGAAAGCACCGGTCTATGACAGCACTGGAATTCGGTTAATGACCTCCAGCGTTCGCCGATTTCCGCCGGATTGCCTGGACCCAAATATTCATCATAATAATTTAGCGCAAAGTATTCTTGCGAAAATTCAAGCGAATACCGCAGGCGTGGATGATGCGCTGATGCTGGACGTCCATGGATTTGTTGCAGAAACGAACGCCACTCACGTTTTCTTAATTGAGAAGGGCGTCGTCTCTACCCCAACAACCCATGCCTGCCCCGAGGGAGTCACGCGAGACACTGTGTTACAAATCTGTCGTGACAACAAGATCCCGTGTCATGTGGATGACCTTTCCCTTACCCAAGTTTATCGTGCAGATGAAATGTTTTGCACCGGCACCATGGGTGAAATCACGCCTGTCATTGAGGTGGATGGGCGGAGCATCGGTGATGGAGAAATTGGCCCCCTTTCTCAACACATTGGAAGGCTCTTCCAGGAAAAAGTAAAAACGGCCGGCGACCCAGTTCTTTCCTGACCCCTTCCCCTGCCCCCACGGATTCGCTAAACTTTCCGGTTACGGATGGTGGGTGTAGCTCAGTTGGTTAGAGCGCCAGTTTGTGGTACTGGAGGTCGGGGGTTCGATTCCCCTCACTCACCCCATCCGTACGCGAGGGTGGCGGAATTGGCAGACGCGCTAGATTTAGGATCTAGTACCGAAAGGTGTGGGGGTTCGATTCCCCCTTCTCGCACCAAATCATGCAGGACTCCGGCCAACGATATGATCGCCAAAAACGCCTTCTGGGCGTCGGCGAGGAAGGGCAAAGCGCTCTTCAGGAAGCCACGGTGGCTCTCGTTGGACTGGGTGCTTTAGGTTGCACCATCGCGGATCAACTCACGCGCGCAGGCGTGGGCCGCATGATTCTGATTGACCGTGATGTTGTGGACTGGTCCAATTTACAACGTCAGTCTCTCTTTACGGAAGCCGACGCCCACCAAGCGCGCTTGAAAGTAGAGGCCGCCGCCGAACGCCTTCAGAGCGTGAATTCCAAGGTGACCCTGGTAACCAAAGCAATTGACTTAGCCGCGCAGAATATTAAAGAGCATTTGCACACCGCAGACCTCGTGGCTGACGGCACCGATAACTTTGCTACGCGCTACCTTTTAAATGATTGGGCGGTGGACACTCAAAAGCCCTGGGTTTACGCAGGTGTGGTCAGCACGTATGGAATGGTGGCAAGCTTCCCGGTCGGGGCTCCCTGTTTGCGGTGCACCTATCCAGAGCCTCCCGCCACCGGAGAAACGCCCACTTGCCGAAGTGCGGGCGTTTTAGGGCCGGCCGTCGGCATGGTCGCCTCTTATGCCGCCGCCGAAGTCCTTCGCGCCCTGCTCCCGGGGGCACCTTCTGGTCAACGGGGCTTTCGCTCGTTGGACGTGTGGCAAAAAGATGCGCTCTTTTTGAAGTCTAAAACGGACACCGCATGCCCTTGTTGCCAAAAGCACCAGTATCCGTGGCTCCACGGACAACGCGGGGTTCCTCAGGCGGAACCTCTGTGTGGTGCCGATGCTGTTCAAATACCACCACCGGATACCCTTCCTGACTTGGGGGCTCTGGCGCAAGAACTCAAAGGCGCTGTGGATGGCTTAACGTATCAATCTGGTTATCTTCGTTTTCAAATGGACCAGTGTGATGTGGTTTGTTTTGAGGACGGGCGCGCTTTGGTGCGGGGCACGGAGGATCCGGCAAAGGCGCGTGGCATTCTTGCAAAGGTTTTTGGAAGTTAACCTCTGAACATCAAGGTAGCACGGGCGTCGGAAAAGACGGCAAAAATGGAGGACGCTCCACAGAGTCTTCCCCATGGACATAGCCCAACTCTGCCAATGCCGCACTTTGCTCAGAAGAAAGGGCGTCGGCGTAGCAGTCTTCCGGCGCGGAGTGAAGCAGCTTTGCATATCCTGCCTCGGAGACTCGAAAATCCCGAGAGAAACGTTGCACCGCTTCTTGGAAACGTGGGTCCTGCGGAGCTAAAGGCTGATGTTCCCCCGGGTCCGTCTGGCGGTCAAAAACCAAGTACGGTGATTGAATGGGCGGATACACATAAGCCGAGAGCTCCAGGAATCCGTTTTCAAAAGTAGGGGTCATCACTCGCAAAACCGTAAAACGCGCGTCTCGCCATGCATCACGAAGATTGAACGGTTTATCTTCATGGGCCACATACACCCGCGATAAAGCACCCGGGCGGGGGTCGGATTTTCCCTTCATCAAGGGCTGCAACGAAATCCCTTCCGCGTCGGCAAGGGGAGACAGACCTGCATAGTCCAAAAGAGTGGGAGCCATGTCATAAATCCGAACGACTTCCGAAAACCGCTTTCCCGACGGAATTCCTGGGCCTTGGAGGTAGAACGGAATCTTGGCGACTTCGGAATACAAAGTGGTGCTATGTCCAATGCTGTCGTGTTCAAAAAATTCATCGCCATGGTCGCCGACAAAGGCAAGGATGGTGTTCTCACGCAAGCCAAGGTCTTCCAACTTCTGAAGAACTCGTCCAATGTGAATATCCACCCAGTGAATTTCAGCGTCATACAATGCACGAATATGCGCCAAATCTCTTTCGCCAATGCGACGAGAATGCGGCGGCTTTGGACTGCGCACCTGAGGATCCGTGTACCAGCCATGACCGTCGTAATCACCTGCATAGTTTGGGTCAAAAACTTTGGCTAACCCCTGCTGTGCTTCATCGGGAACATAGTCAAAATGGGCGTCAAAGAAATGCAAAAAAAGGAAGAAGGAATCCTCTTGATGTTCTTCCAAAAACTGAATGCCCGCATCCGCCACCGTGGGCGAAGAGATTACGGCCTCCGACCCCGTCCGTACTTCAGGCAAGCCGACAAGCGATTCTGCCGACACCGTATAGCGATACTCCTGGAAACCCCGACTGAAGCCATAACGCGAGTCTAAATAAGGCCCGGAGTAAAACCCAGCCGTTTGATAGCCCTCTTCCTGAAAGGCTTCGGCCATCGTCTTGCGAAGAGGGTCCAGCGCAAAGTGATCCGTCTCCACCCCATGCCAACGATCACTCATGCCGGTCATCAAAGCCATATGAGAAGGCAGAGTCCAGGACGTGGAACTCCAGGCGCAATCAAAAACCGCGCCAGCATCGCCGACGGCGTCCACAAAGGGGCTCACGGGGATATCAGGGGCAAATTCCGCTACCCGGCCGTACAACCCCAGGTGGTCTTGGCGCAAGGAATCTACGCTGATGAGGACCACATTGGGCCCCGGAGGCGTGGGCGAGCAAGAAGCCAAGGGCAGGAAAAGTCCGCTGAAGAGGAAACGAAGTCGCATGAGACTCCAGTTTGCCATATCCCTTGGTTATTCTTCCCCTATGAAATCCCCCATCCACGCCGTGGTGCTTGCCGCCGGAAAGGGCACGCGGCTTGGCTACCCGAAGGCGGCTCTCGTGGTGCAGGACCAATGGATGCTTCCCGTCTTGATGAAAGCTCTCCGTCTTGGAGGCGCCACTCGCATCACCCTGGTTCTTTCGAAAGAAAGTCAGCAAGCCATCCAAAATCTTGGGGAAACGGGAGCCGACGCCCTTATCCTCAACCCATCTCCGGAGGATGGGCGCATGAGTTCGGTTTTCCTGGGTATTCAATCCACGCAAAGCGAAGAGGCCCTCCTGATTCACCCCTGTGACATTCCCCTTCTCTCCCCCGACGTCCTCCTCAAGATGCGTCGTGCCTGGCAAAGAGAGCCAAACCCTCAAGAACTTTTTGTCCGCCCGGTCACTTCGGCGGGCCGAGGGGGACACCCATTGTTGATCGGCGCGGATCTTGTCCCCAAACTTCAAGCACTGCCCGCAGGACAAAACCTGCGGGACTTTATGCGGCAACACTCCGAGCGTATTTTGAACGTCACCATCCCGCGCGACCCGGGCCCTTTCTTGGACGTCAACACACCCGAACAGCTTCAACTCCTCGAGACACTCTTACACCCTGACTCATGTTCGCCCTCCTAATTCCTCTCCTGTTCCCGCAAGATCTTCCCGCGGACGCACGCACGGCCGCTTGGCAATTGCATCAAGAGGCTCCCCCGTCCTCTGCCATTTGGGTGCAACGCTGGAAGGCATGTCCACAAGAGAAAAAGGGCCATCTCTTTGACGCCATCATCCGTTCCCAGAGCAAGACGGATCTCAAAGAATTCCTCCAACAAATCACGGAAGAGGAACAGGAATCGTTTTCAAAAAGTTTGCAAGAGGACTACCGACGCCTTCAAATTCGCCATGAAATCCTTCCCGCAACAAACGGCGAGCGCCTCTATCGCGTACTCCAGCAAGAAATTGCGCGCGGGTGGGTTGCGTCTCCCCAACACTTTCTCACGCTCCTCAAAAAATTCCCCTCCCTCCGCTCCCCGCTTTTAGAACAGCGAGTCGCACACGGATTCCCGGCGGAACCCCTCCGCACATTCCAAGAAATTGAGAAAGGCTCGTGGACTGCTGGACAAAGAGCCCTCGCCGCACTTCTTCTCTTGGATTCAGGAAATACGCAGGCCCAACACGCCATCACAGTCTGGGAAACTTGGGTGGCTGCCCCTCTTTCCAGTCGGCAAAGCCAGCTCTTGGAAGACGGACTCTACCGCCATGTTTTCCTGCTTAACCCGCAAAGCATTGTGCCAGCACTCGAAAACGCGTCGACATCGGCGCTGACTCGTGCTTGGAATTTTCTCTTGAAAGCGCCCGCGGCATTGAACCATGATTTATTGCTGTCCGCGGCGTTCTCCCCCAAACAGCCCGAAGCTCTTCGCAGTAAAGCTATTTTGATTTTGCTCCGAGGCCAAGGTGAACAGACCGCGCAAGAACTTCTGCCCCTTTTACGGTCAGGTATTTCCCCCACGCTTCTCCAATCTCTTCTTGCCGGCTACCGAAGCTGGGTCAACACCCCTGGGTTGACTTTGGCGTTGCAAAAACTCTTGCCGTCCATGCGCCGCCCGGAAGCCGCTCTTACCATTGAGCTATTACTCTCAGCGAACTCCGGCGTACACCACGCTGAACTTCTCAAAAACTTGGCGCCCTTTAAGGCCAATGAGCGCAAACGCATTGCTCAAGCCTCCTGGTTTTCCCGGCAAGACTCCAGTTTGCTGCCCGTGTACTGGAGTTGGACCCAGCAAATTGCTTCGGACTGGCAAACGCTCGCCCGCACGGTTTTACGAGAAGCGATTCCAGAAGAAGAGATTGCTAACGGCTACGCCGAGCGCATTGCCAACGCCCCCACACTGGCCTTACGTCTAGCCCTTCTGAAATCCCTCCGCATGTACCGAACGGATGCCGCACTCATCGTTTACGCAGACTGGTTACAAAGCGAAGAAGGGCGCCGTCACCCGCAGGCAGCCGAAATGGCGTCGGCCTTAGTTCCGGAAGAAGGTGCCCAAGGCCTTTTTCTGTCTTGGTGGGAAAATCAAAAAAATCTCACCGAGGCCCAATTGGATTGGGCTGCTATGGCCCTCACACCGAGCCACCAAGAAGCACGCGTACGTCTTTACCAACGGTGGGAGGATTTCACGGACCAAAAGCGTATTCCCACTTTGGTTCGTCTCGGAGAAAAATCCACCTTGGCCGATTACAAAGAATGGGTGCAACTCCTTCTTGACGAAACGGCATCCGATGTGGTGCGTCGCATGACGGTGGTGCAACTCACCAAAGCTCTGCCAGCATCGGAAATTGAATTATTGCAGATCTTTCCCGCCTTGCTTAACCGCACCAAAATGAGTTCGTTGCCGAACGGGCCTTGGACCAATTTGCTTACCGCAATCGGGCAAGTCGGCACGCCTCTTCTACGGGAAAAGGCGCAAGAGTTCTTGGAGCAACTCGGTGCAAAGAATGACCCACGTTATGAATTACGAGCGGCTTGGTACCGCGGGCGTTCCGCTTCTCCAGACCCAGATCATTTTTCTACTTTACTCCAAGAGCTTCGCACGGAGCTAGAAGCCCTCTATCAACCTCTCCTCGCCGACGGCCTCCCGGACACCCGTGCGATTAAGAGAGCCCGGCCACTCTTTTTCCCCGTACTCCAGACCTTCGAAGCCCACGGCACTCCGTCGGCGGACGCGCTCTTTCTGGAAATTCTCCCATCATCGGCCATCATCGGGAGTCGGGAACTTCTTTGGATAACGCAGAAGACTTTGGGGGACTCTTGGCCCTTATCGAAGGCCTTCTTAAGGGAGTTCCTTGAGGCGACAGAGCCACGTTTTTCTCCTCTTCGCGAAAACTTAGCAAAAGAAAGCCCTCTACCTTTTCCTCTTCACACACAGGCTGAAAGTTTTTACCAAGCACTCGAAGCAGAGTACAACTTAGGAAACCCTGTCCGCCATTCTGAACTCCAAGAACGCGCGCGACTTGCCGTCAAACGCTGGCCCATGGATCGCCGTGCCTTTCTTTGGTCCGGCTGGCTTCATCTTGCCGCACTGGACCTCCCCCAAGCCACGGCGGACTTTCATGCGGCTAACAAACGTTCGGGGTTTCATCCATACACCACTTTGGAGTCACGACTCGGCCTCTCCCTGATTCGCCAAGTGGAAGCCCCTTCCTCTCAAGCACTCCAAGACTTCCTTCTCAAGGAATCCCAAGCCAGCGCACTTCTCAAGGCGCGTTTACCCGACGCCTTCCAGCCTGTTTTTATCCCATATCGAGCCCTCCTTCCCCAGGAAGAATAGGCACATAAAAAAGGCTCCACCTCCGAAGAGATGGAGCCAAAGAAGAATCAGAGGTTCTTACTGAACCGCGATTGCATGCGAGTTAGTGAGGTTGCCCACACCACCCCCAAGCAATTCGGCACACTGGGTGTACACCATGAGTCCTGCCGCTCCCGAAGGAATGTTCATTGCCAAGGCAGCAACACCCGCAGAATCACAGCCAACCGTAGCAACTTGCTTGATTGGGTTGCTCATGTCCACATCACCGAATGGCGACCACGTCGGACCAGAGCCGCTGAGGGAGTAAGCAAATATGACGCTACTTGCAGGATCACAGCCACTGACAGTGAAGTCAGCCACCTGACCAGCAACCAAGTTGGTAATCACGTAGTTGGGGCCACCACCACCGGTGCCACCATCATCCACGTTGACATTATCCACGCTCCACTCGTTGGCGTAATCGCCCGTGTAATGGAAGCCAAGTTGCATGCCAAATGTGCTGCCGTAACCAGCAAGATCAACATCTGTCTCGAATGTTCCCGAAGCAGCGTTGGCGTCGGTGTAAAGGTTGGTCCAAGTCAAACCACCGTCCATCGTTGCTTCGACCGTGTTTTCGTATCTCCAAGTTGCGTAGGTCTGCGTATTGCTGAAGTGCAAAGCAGGTGCTGCAGTGGCGGAAAGGTCAATCACTGATGTCATCAAGGTGTTGTCATTCCAACCGTTATAGTCGTCGTGCCACGCGTTCTCGTAACTGTCTTCCCAACCAAGGTCATTGCCGTTGTTGAGCTCGGTCCAACCTGCTGGAGGGAACGTACCGCTAGAGAAATCCTCGAAGAACACGGAACCTGGAGGAGGGCCGCCGCCACCCATACCGGAATCGTCTACTTGCATATGATCGATGTACCACGCATTAGCGTAGTCACCCAAATAATGGAAAGAGAGATTGACACCAGCCATGCCATCGTAAGCAACTAGGTCTACATCCAAAGGGAAGGTTCCGGAGTTTGGATTACTTTCCGTATAAACTACGGCAAAGGTTAATCCACCATCTAAGGAAACTTCCACGCTATTTTCATAGCGCCAAGAGGCGTAAACCTGATCATGAGAACCGTGCATCGCCATGTTAGAAAGACCACTAAAGTCCATCACGGGCGTCATTAGGTGGTTGTCATTCCAACCATTAAAGTCGATGTGACCGGCATAGCCGAAGCCATCGGGCTCCCAGCCAAGGTCATTGCCGTTATTGAGTTCGGTCCAGCCAGAAGGAGGCACAACGCCTGCACTAAAGTCTTCGGAAAGTACCACGTTTTGAGCGGAGGCCCCAGCTGCAAGAGCAAGAACCGAGCCCACAAGGAGAAGGTGTTTTTGAAACATTTTTTTCAAGGGAAATGGGGAAAGGGATGAGAAATCTCTACCCTTTAGAAAGGGCACAATCAAATATACACCAAATAAACTAAAATGGGGGAGGATATAACGAAAAAAAGGAACTTGGATTACGCCCTAATAGCCCTAATAGCCCCTAAGAGCCCCTAAGAGCCCCTAAGAGCCCCTAAGAGCCCCTAAGAGTCCGAAGTGCAAGCCTTGAGTGCGCGCCGGCAAAGAACCCGTGCCATTTTCTTACGGTAGGCAGGAGACATCGAGGTGTTTTTCATGGGTCGTACCGCCAGAAAGAGGGCCTCGGCGGCCGCCTCAATATGCACCTCCGTCAATCCTCCGCCTTCTAAGGAAGCAGAAATCTCTGGATAGAGACAAGGAACCGAAGCATATGCCGTTGTGGCTAAACGAGCCTGAACCACCTTGCCATCCTTCCATCGGACTGCTGCAGCCACCCCGCCCTCCGGGAAATCGAAAGTTTTTCGAAGGCGGAGCTTTTGGTACGCCACAGTCCAATCGCAAGCCTCCTTCGGAAGTTCCGCTCTCAAGAGGATTTCTTCTGGTCTCTTATCTTCATACCGACGAATTCCATCTTCTGCATAAAAGTCAGAAGCGGGCACCGTTCGCTCACCCGATGGGCCAACAAGAACAAAGTTTGCCCCATAAGCTAAAAGAACCGGCGCCATGTCTCCACTGTAGGCCGCCACACAAAGGTTTCCAGGGTACGGCATCACACGGCAGACATCAGCCTCTGCCTTTAAACACGAACCGTGCGCTCGACGCCATTCCAAGGTTTGATTGAAGTGCCAGCAACGCGTATCCAAAAGAAGATTCCCCCCCAGCGTGGCCGTTCGGCGGATCAATGGGGAAGCAATGACTGAAGCGGCATAAGAAAGGGCTGGGAAATCCTTTTGAAGGATGGGGTCCTGTTGGATTTCATACAAAGTTCTCCCGGCTGCTAAAGTGCCCACGCCCCCCTGTAACTCTGCCGTTTTTCGAAGAGAAATAACTTTTTGGGGAACGTTAATACCCCATTTATAGTTACACAAGAGATCGGTGCCGCCCCCCATCCAATCGAACGACGCATCACCCTCTAAAGAGGTCCAGGCTTCCTTCAGGGAACGTGGCTGTTGGAGATCAAGGTCAGGAATTTGCAAGGCGCGCCTCCAGTTTTTTCTTTTTTTCTAAAGCCTTCAAAACTCGTTCCGGGGTCATGGGAACTTCTGTCAAGCGGATACCGACTGCATCGTAGACTGCATTGGCAACCGCAGGGATGATAGGCGCTAAGGCACCTTCCCCGCATTCTTTTGCACCCATTGGGCCTTCTGGGTCACAGGACTCCACCACAATGGCTTCGATGTGCGGGGTGTCCAGAGGAGAAAGTATTTTGTAGTCCAATAAGTTGGGGTTTTTCAATTGCCCTCCCGAAGTAAACAACATTTGCTCCGTCAGTGCCTGCCCGAGACCCATATGAACGGAGCCCTCAATTTGACCCTCAACCGCGGTTCGGTTCAAGGCCATGCCACAATCGTGAGCCGCCCAAACATGCTTCACTCGTATGTGTCCGGTTTCTTCGTCAACCGAAACTTGTGCAACAAATGCCTGGTACGAATAACTCGGGGACAAACCGGCTCCACTTCCTTTAAAGGCCCCGCCAAGTTTGGGTGCACGGTAAATCCCTTTTGCAATCAAAGCTCCGTTGTTCGCCAAAGCCTCGGTCAACGCATCCATAAAGGAAACAGAAACGGTGGCGTCTGACTTGTGCAAATAGGTTTCTTCCGGGCCGCGACAAAACCCACTGGCAGGCAACCCCGTCAAACGTGCACAGGCTGCCTGAAGTTTTTTGAGAATATTTTGCCCCGCTTCTAAGGCGGCATTACCAGCCATGAAAGTCACACGACTTGAGTAGGACCCTAAATCTAAAGGTGCGGTATCTGTATCTTTCGCAAAGACTCGGCACCGTTTCATGGAAACCCCCATGGCCTCTGCAACACATTGTGCCAAAACGGTGTCAGACCCTTGGCCAATGTCCGCCGCCATGGAGTGGATGGTGACACCTCCATCCCCATCTATTTTGACATGAACCGTCGATTGCGGAGTCTTGGTTCGGTGGATAGGTAACGCAGAGCCGGAAATATAGAAACCGCAGCCAAGACCAATCCCCTCGCCGGAAGGGAGTTGCCGAAACTTCTTGCTCCACCCAGAACGTGCACGAGTCTTCTCCAAACACTCCACGAAACCTGTAGTCGTGATGCGTAAATGATTTCGGGTAGTTGAGTTCGGCGGAAGTGCGTTTTGAAAACGAAGGTCAAAAGGGTCCATGTCTAATTGCTCCGCCAATTCATCCAGCGCCGTTTCCAGATTGAAGCGTGCATTTACTGCGCCATGGCCACGCATGGCACCACAGGCAGGTTTATTTGTATAAACCCGACGGCCTCCGTAACGCACCGTGGGCATTCGATAGGGACCTTGTGCCAAGATTCCGTTGTAGTACGTGGTCACAACCCCAAAGGAACCCCAAGCCCCCCCGTCGATGAGAGAGCGTGAATCCAGACCGAGCAAATTACCATCCGCGTCTGCAGCAAGTTTTAAAGAATATTCCGTAGGATGCCGACCGTGATTATTCAAAAAGACTTCATCTCGATCGAAAATAACGCGTGCGGGCCGCGAAGTTTTCCTAGCCAGTAATGCGGCCACCATTTCATGAGGGAATGGATCTGATTTACCGCCGAAGCCCCCACCCACCAGTGGCTTATAAATCCGAATTTTGTGCATCGGCTCGTCGAGAACTTTGGCGAGCGCGCGATGCAAGTAGTGTGGGACTTGCGTTGCCGAGTAGACCGACATCCGCTCGTTGGGCTCTGGGACTGCAATACAACCAATCGGCTCGGTAAACCCATGGTTAATGCCATCAAAAATGCAATCTTTTTCAATCACATAGGCTGCTGAAGCAAAGGCGCCGTCAACGTTTCCAAATTCTTGGTCCACTTCTTTATGAATGTTCGTTCCATTGACCGTGCCCTCATGCAATGGATCTTCCGTTTTCTTAAGAGCATCCTTAGGTCGAAGAATTGCGGGAAGTTCCTCGTACTTAACCCTGACTCGAAGCGCCGCTTCCCGCGCGGCCTCTTCAGTCTCACACGCCACGGCAGCCACGATAGCCCCTGAGTACAAAACTCTTGGAGCCGGCAAAGCTGTTTCGTCTTCCGAAATGGGGAGTACACCAAAGCGAGTCCCGGTACCCAGTTCCCCGGGGACAAGACTAGAAACAAAACCGCTGACTTTTGCTGCTTCAGTTAAATCCACCGCAAGGACTTTTCCATGTGAAATGGTGGAACGAACCATCCGCACAAAAAGTGTGTGCGGGAATTTCATGTCTTCAATATAGACCCCAGAGCCCGTAACTTTTTCCGGAGCGTCGACCAAAGGGATACGACTGCCAACGGTGGATACGAACTTATTCACGAATCCCTTCCTTTGCGGAAATCTTAGCGCAATCTTGCACCGCTTGAATAATTTTCACATAACCCGTACACCGACATAAATTTCCTGCGAGCGCTTCTTGGATTTCTTCACGAGTGGGCTGCGCGTTCTCACGGAGCAAGGCGTCGGCTGTCATCAAAAACCCGGGAGAACAAAACCCACACTGACTGGCCCCTGCGTTCGCCCAACATTCTTGCAGAGGGGCAAATCGTTCGGTGCCTGAGAGACCTTCGATGGTACGAATCTCTCTCCCCTCAACCTCTGCCGCTAAAGTCAAGCAAGAGAGAAGAGGCTCTCCATCAACCTGCACCGCACAACATCCACAAGTGCCGAGGTCACACCCTCTCTTTGTTCCGGAAAGCCCGAAAGAATCCCGAAGGACATCAAGCAAAGTGGACGCATCACGCGCCAGCACCTCCTTGAGATGACCGTTGACACGAAGACGAAGAATGCGCTTGGGGGAGGACATGGAGAAACGAGGGTCTAGTTTACCGCGGTGTTGGTAAATTCCATCGATAGATTGGGGCTTGGAGAAGTGCCAAAATGTCTTCGAACAAGGCATCCGAAAGCGGGTGAGCCAAGGGAGGGTGCAATGGGAAAGACGGTAATTGCAGTGCTGGCGTAAATTCTGCAACCTCTGTGCCCTTCAAAAGAAAGAAGCCAGCAAAAAGCCAACATTGCTGATCCAGAAAACCGGAAACCCCAGATTTCAGTTCCCGAGCAAGACCAAATAAGTAATCCTCTCGAGGAATTCCCGGGGGAAGTTTTCGAGAGGCTAGAAGCCAGAGCGGGTGAAACCGTTGCCGCTCTGCTGGCGAAGCCTTGCCCAAAACTCCCTGGAGAAACGTCAAATCTTCTCTTTGACCTGCAAGCGCCAAGACCGCCGCCGCGGGCCAAGAATCCAATGGACTCTCTGCAAACTTCAATACATGAGCGCGCGCTGCAGGTAAGCGTAAAATAGCAATCGTTTGGGCTGCCTCAAAATCCTTCACTGCATACAACAAGATGGCGGAGGCTTCGGCACGAGAAAATACAGCCAACTTAGGGAGAGGCCAAGTTAATCCTAACTCGGGAAGGAGTCCCCATAACCAAGCAAGGCCATCGGCGTCTCTGAGATGAGATTCAAACCAAAGAAAGGCCTTTGCCTGCTCTGGTGCAGTTAACTCTCTTAAGGCAAAGACCCGCGCGACCCCTTCCCCCGCCAAAGGAAGGCGTTTCCACTCTTTGGCCGCTCGCGCTGGACTCCGACGGGCCGCAAATTCCCAAGCCTGAGGAATTCGTAGTCCCTCTTGATTCCACGCTTCCGCGGGAACCGGTGCGCTGTTCGGCAACAAGGATGCAAAAGCCGCAGAAGAAAGCCCAGCAGCAGAAGCCAGGTCAAAATTGAGTCCCGAGGTCTCTTGTAGTGCAAGAATAAGCTGCGCCGTGGCTAAAACCTCAGGCGACTTTTCTTTCTTTAGAGAATGCAATAAGGCATCTGAAGGAACTTGCTGGGCTTGACAAAGTAGGCCCTGCAGAAGGCAAAGCCGCTCATAGGAGTTCGATGCTCTTTCCAAATCCTCACGGATTTCTTTTCCCGCCTCTGGGTGAAGCATTCCATAAAGAAGGAGAGCGAACGGTTTCTTCGAATCACTGCGCGTTCGACGCCCGGCAGCTTGACTTAATACTTTCCAGAATTCAGGAGTATCTCGAAGAGAGGCAGCAAGCAGGAGGGCCCGCTGGCGCTCTGGAGTTCCTTTCTTCATATTCTTGAAAAGCCACGCATCCATCAAATTTCCTCGCTGCGCCAAATCCATCGCTGCTTCAAGGCGCACTTTTGCCTCTGAATAATCTAAAAGTTGAAGGACCTCTTGGGAGGGGGACTGCCCTACAAGGGGACTTGCCACCCAACTCAACGCACAAACTCCAAGAACGCTCCGCCATCTTCTCATGGCAACAGGATACCGAGAACTCCTACGGCTTTACGGAAAGAATCATTGGATTGCTCAACGCGCCAGATTGCATATCTACCATCTGCGCCCACAAATGGATTCCCAAGCTCGCCGACGGAAGAGACGAGACGGACCACGAGTAAGACAAGGAGCCAGAAGAGTCCAAGAGGGTGGCGTGTGTCGCACCAGAGTCCCACTGCCGTAAGAAAATGTGATCTCCGGGATGAAGGTATTCAAAGCCCACGCCTCCTAGTTGTGTACTTCGCCAAAGTGGTTGTGCAGCCACGAAGCCACACCCCACTCCGCCGGGAGTTCCAAAGCGAACACGATGAGTAATGGTGTCCCCTACTTGATAATAAGGAAGGGAAACACTGAGTACGGGTGGCTGGTCTAAACCATCGGGTAGAAAAGTAAGCGCATCCAACTCCGTACTCACTTGAAACAACCAATCCTGCTCATGCCACCCAGGGAGCCGACTCCCTCCGGATTCCACGCGAAAGACGGTGGCGTCCTGTGAGGACGGACCTTGCACAGGATTGTGTTTCTGGATGCACCGCCAGCGCCGTCACCGCGCCTATTGGATGGCTTTGCCCTGTGGCTTAATCCACGAAGGCCTGCACTCCTGCTTCCAATAGAGACGGCGCACTTGTTAAGGCTGGATAATTTCGGTGGCTACCGGGGAAGTCTTCCATACTCCGTCATCATCCAGGACGATGGCTTGTCCCCAAATCTGGGTACCTATAGTGGCAATGCTAGGTCCTACCGGAATGAGTGCCATGGCAGTGCCTGCCCAATTAGTTTGCGCAAAGGCAACTTTGGTGATGGGTGGAGTAAGATTCAAAGTTAGGAGCTCCGAGTATTGGAAACTGTCATTGCCGTCCCGCGAGTAAAGAAAGATGACATTTTGCTGGGGTCCAGCACCTTCCAAGACTGCCATGGTCCAGCCGCCCACGTGAAGCGGGTCTACTGACAGACTAAGGTCTTCACCAGTAGAGGCAGTGGCAGCAGTGAAAAGGAGCAAGGAACCTAAAACCAAGCATGGAATTAAATGAGTAGGTGTGAAAAACTTCATCCCCACATTATAGCGCGAGCTAATCCTCTTCACCGTATGTGTCCTAAATAATCTAGAATCTCTCTGAATATCTCCTGCGTAAAGTATCTACACCGGGAACTGAATCAAAAAACTATCTTCATCCCCCAAGACCACTCCGCCATCTTCTCATGGCAACAGGATACCGAGAACTCCTACGGCTTTACGGAAAGAATCATTGGATTGCTCAACGCGCCAGATTGCATATCTACCATCTGCGCCCACAAATGGATTCCCAAGCTCGCCGACGGAAGAGACGAGACGGACCACGAGTAAGACAAGGAGCCAGAAGAGTCCAAGAGGGTGGCGTGTGTCGCACCAGAGTCCCACTGCCGTAAGAAAATGTGATCTCCGGGATGAAGGTATTCAAAGCCCACGCCTCCTAGTTGTGTACTTCGCCAAAGTGGTTGTGCAGCCACGAAGCCACACCCCACTCCGCCGGGAGTTCCAAAGCGAACACGATGAGTAATGGTGTCCCCTACTTGATAATAAGGAAGGGAAACACTGAGTACGGGTGGCTGGTCTAAACCATCGGGTAGAAAAGTAAGCGCATCCAACTCCGTACTCACTTGAAACAACCAATCCTGCTCATGCCACCCAGGGAGCCGACTCCCTCCGGATTCTACGCGAAAGACGGTGGCGTCCTGTGAGGACGGACCTTGCACACAGAATAATAAGGATTGTGTTTCCGGATGCACCGCCAGCGCCGTCACCGCGCCTATTGGATGGCTTTGCCCTGTGGCTTGATCCACAAAGGCCTGCACTTCTGCTTCTGAATAGAGACGGCGCACTTGTTGGGTGGAGATATCTAAAGCAAGAATGTCGCCGTCTTCTACGGTGCCCAGCGTGGTGCCTAAAAGGGAGTCTCGGACAGAGAAGAGTAATTCTCCCTCAAATAAAGTGGCTGCGTCCAAATCAAATCCACCGCCGGAAATTCCCAATGCAATCAAGAAGTCCGACTCTGCGTAGGACATCAGGAAGCCACCCTTTGGGTCAATCCGCAGCAAGTCGCCGTCGGCATAGCCCAAACCCGAGCGAGTAAAAGAGAACAGGAAATCCTGCGGAGAGGGCGAAGCCCTCCCTTGTTCGACTATTGCGGTAGGTGCCCAAACCAAAGCATCTACACCCGGAACCGAATCAAAAAAACCATCTCCATCTTCATCCCCCAAGAGCGCCTGCCAGCCCTGTCTTGGCCAATAGACCTTTGCGCCCGCTTCGGCATCATTGCGGCGAATCCAAGCATCCTCTTGGCACACGGCATCTTGGGGAAGCCGCGACAGTTCTGACGTGGAAGCCAAGGCGGTAAGACCTTGAGGCAAGAGAAAGAGTGCGAGAAGGATCATGGGCAGAAGACGTCAGTCGCACCTTTCGGTGACCCACAAATCACTCGCTTCAAAATATATCCCAAGTCGGCACGCGCTATTCTTATTGGGTGCTCACCATTCTCCTATTCCAAGTGCTCCCCCCTCTGCTTCTCCCCGCAAAGGAGTTGCCGACGGCCGACGCCACGTACTTCGCCGAAGTCATGGAGATGGGGCAACGGGAAACGCTTTCCAAAGAGATCTTGATGCAGGCGCGCCCGCAATATACGCAGGAGGTACAAGCCTTGCGCCAGGTGCTTCGGCAAGGGAATCATGCGCAAAGACGCACGGCCATTTTGCTGGGGAAAAATATTTTGGAACGGTCTTGGCACACGGAACTCCTTCGAGCGGCCCTGAAAACCCATGATGAAGGGACCTCGCTGATGGCAGTTTTAGCCTGGAAGCCATCGGCCGATGCTGACCCCAGTGTTTTGGCGTATCTGGCCGCCGACCCCACCCGCACGTTGACACTTCGCGCGGCGGCATGTGCTGGTTTACTACGGGCGGGGTGCACGTCGGCGTGGCCTCTTGCGCGGACGATTTTAAAGTTGGGGACGGGGCAAGAGGAAGATGCGCCTTGGGTGACGTGGCGAGACCCAGGGAAATATGAGCTACCCAAACGGATTTTGGTGCTGGCTTTGGATGAACTAGGGCAGGCGCACGGGCTTTCGCGTTGTGAGATTGAGCCGAATGGCGCGTGGAAAGATCAGTTGGCGCAGATTGCGGCGTGGGAGGAAAAGAGTCATTCCAAGTTGCCCACTTTGCTTCGAATGGATTCGTCGGCGGTACCCGGTGCGGTTCAACTTTTCCGACGCGCGTTAGAGGGTGATGCTGTTTCTGAGCAGGCACTTTTTTGGCTGTACTCAATGGGAGCTGATGTCGTGAAAGAAGGACTTGCATCGAAAGACTTCCAATGTCAACAACTTGCCCGGCGCTTGATTCGTATGCGGCCTCGGTGATGCCAAGAATCTTTAATTTCTCTAAAAAGACTCTTTAACGGGGAAAACAGGAAAGACTTTCCCCGTAGGGGAACATCAGCCGTTCAATGCTCAAACAAAAAGGGTCCTCGCTTTACCTTCTCCCCTCACGGCACTTCAAAAAGACTAGGGGTAAATCCGCTGCAAAGTCCGAGGAAACGGAATGCACTCCCGCACATGCTCCACTCCGGTCAACCAAGAAACGGTTCGCTCCAACCCAAGGCCGAAACCACCGTGAGGCACGGAACCAAACTTGCGTAAATCCAGGTACCACTGAAACGCCTCTTGCGGCAACCCATGCTCTTGAATCCGTCCCAACAACACATCATGGTCCTCCTCACGCACCGCACCGCCCACAATCTCACCAGCCGTCGGCGCAATGATGTCCACACCCAACGCCCTGCTCTCATCCTCGGGGTCTCGCTTCATATAGAACGCTTTGACCTCCTTCGGCCAGTGCGTCACCATCACCGGGCAACCGAAGTGTTTCCCTAACGCCGTTTCATCGGGCGCGCCGAGATCATCCCCTGGCTGAAAATCACTTTCATAAACCCCGTCGGCTTTCCACTGTATCAAGAGTTCCGCCGCATCGTCGTACTTCAAACGCGGCCAATCCTGATCCCACGCTTCTAGATTCTCTGCGGGCTGTTCCAAATCCGCCAAATCCTGCGTGCAGTGCTTCAATACCTGCCGAATCGTGAAACGAATCATGCCTTCGGCTACGTCGCAAACCTGCGTTAAGTCGGCGAATGCAATTTCTGGCTCAAGCATCCAAAACTCCGTCAAATGCCGACGAGTTTTTGATTTTTCCGCACGAAAGGTTGGCCCAAAGCAATACACCTTCCCCAAAGCCATGGCGCTGGCTTCGGCATACAGTTGCCCCGACTGCGTCAAGTACGCCGTGTCCTCAAAGTACGCGGTTTCAAAGAGCGTAGACGTACCCTCGCACGCGTTCGGCGTAAAAATAGGGGAATCCACACAAAAGAAACCATCGTCATCTAAATAATTCCGAAACGACTGCACCACCCGGTGCCGAATGCGCATTAACGCCATTTGCTTTTTAGAACGCAACCACAAGTGTCGGTGGGCCATCAAAAAATTGGCGCCATGCTCTTTCTTACCAATGGGATAGGCGTCGGCAATCTGAATCACCTGCAACTCTTGCACCGATAACTCAGCCCCACCCGGCGCGCGCTCATCCAACTTCACCGTGCCCACCACTTCAAAGCTAGACTCCTGCGTCAATGACTTCGCCGCCTCAAAGACTTCCTCAGAAACGGCCTTCGCCGACGTCACACACTGGCAAATGCCACTTCCATCCCGTAAAAGGAGAAAGAGCAATTTTCCTTTTCCTCGCGCGTTATACAACCAGCCACGAAGTCGGACGGTTTCACCATCCAAAGAAGAGAGTTCACTGACGCGGGCGTCACGCATGGTTCAATTCAACAATTAGGGGAACATGGAGTAGGAAGGATCCAATGCGGCCTCGGCAACTTGGTCTCCTTGAACTTGAATACTGCCACGGAGCAAAAGCCCGCGACGGACGGCTTCCACCACCACGCTCACTTCCTGAGAATCCAATTCAGAATCTTCATTCCGAATGCGAACGGAGTAGTAGCCCTCATCCCGCAGCCAACGCAAAACTAAGGCCCGCACAACTTGGGGCCGGGATGGCGCTTTGGCCCCTTCTGCCGTGGGTGCGGCGGCGAGGTCTTCAATGCGAAGAAGATTTTCATGCATGCGCTCAAATTCAGCGCGAACTTGCTCTGGGTCCAAATCCTCAATGATTTTGGCTAAGGCCTGCAAACGGTCTGGCAAAAGAGACAGAGGTGCCATTTCCTGCAAGACCTCCGCTTGAGCCAAAAGTTTCCTCCGCAAGGACCAATAGGCCAGGCCCCCTCCAAAAAAGAGGACGCCGAGAGCGATGGCGAGGGAAATCTCCATGACCGCTTCAAGGATACCTTCGCCTACCTTAACATGAAGGTCTCATGCGAGCCCGCCTCCTCTTCGCCGGGGTTTTTGCACTCCTTAGTGCCCCTCTCCTTTTCCTGCCAGCCAACTCCAATGCTTTGGAATCGATGGCCGTGCAGTCCATGCTCCGTGATCTAGACACCTCGGCATACGCTGGGCTGGAACTTCAGTGGGAACATCCTTTTAAAGAAGAAAGCCTGGTGGCGGCACTTGGGAATCGTGCATGGACCGGGAATGACACGCTCGTCCTGACGCCTCACTTTCAAGCAGATCAAAACCGAGCTTGGTTGGAGCTCGTTTCTGCGGCAACGACTCCCGACACCCCCCCCTTTGCGGAGACCCACCTCGGCTCACGCCTTTCCCTTTTTCCACCCCTTCTTGCCATTCTCTTGGCATTCCTCCTTCGCGGTGTCCTTTTCCCTCTTGCCTTGGGCATCGGACTGGGGTGTTTCTTAGGGGGTGGGTTTTCTGGATTCTTCCCCATGCTCTATGGGGTTTTCTGGACGTCTATCCTGACGGACGCGTTTCACCTATACATCTTGGGTTTCGTCATACTACTTTCCGCAACCGTAGGCGTAATGACCCGTATGGGCGGAATTGAGGGCATGGTACGCGCTTTGACCCGATACGCTAAATCTTCCCGCAGCGTGCAAGCAGTGGCCTATGCGTGCGGCTTCGGTATCTTCTTTGATGATTACGCGAATACGATTGTAGTGGGAAATTCGTGCGGGCCTCTCTTTGACCGCCTCAAAGTCAGCCGTGCCAAACTTGCCTATATCGTGGACTCCACCGCGGCGCCGGTTGCTGGGGTTGCCATTCTCAGCACTTGGGTCGCCTACCAAGTCAGCACTTATGCACCCCAGTTGCCGTCCATCGGCATGGAGGAAGGAGCGGGCTACGGTTTATTTTTAGAGACCATCCCCTTTCGCTTTTATTGTCTATTCGCATTATTCACAGTTGCCGCCGTCATTTATTTTCAGCGTGACTTCGGGCCCATGCGACGTACGGAAGAACTGGCACGCCAAGGCAAAGACCCCAGTCGAGTCCAAGAGAAAATGTCCGCTAATGCCCTGGTTCCCCACCCCGACGCCACCCCTCATGCAATGCACGGCCTTGCTCCGCTGGCCACTCTATTGGGTGTCACCGGCTGGCTTCTTTATGCCTACGGCGCCAACGCCATTGCACCGGAGCAGGGGATTGCCCTCAAGGCCGAGGGCTGGTCCCATTGGATTCGTGAAGTCCTTTCCAAAACAGACAGCGCGAAGGCGATTTTCATGGGCTCACTCGCAGCTTTAGGGCTTGCGGCGGCGTTAGCTTTGGGCCGACGCCTCATCTCAGCCAAAGACCTCCTCAAAACAACCACACAAGGGGGCGCATCCCTCATTAAAGACGGGGTTTTGGTTCTTCTCTTCGCTTGGGGAATTGGTGAAGTTTGTGCCGAATTAGGAACGGCCAATTACCTTGTCGCGGTTTTCCAAGACCTGGTGCGCCCAGACTGGCTCCCCGTGATTCTCTTCTTGTCCTCTTGCTTCATCGCATTTGCCACGGGCTCCTCCTGGACCACCATGGCAATCATGCAACCCAATGTGGTTCTCATGGCAGCAAAGTTAGGCCCGGAATCCTCGCTGGGGATGCATGGCTTATTGGTCATGTCCATCGGTGCGGTCCTCGAAGGTGCCATCTTCGGAGATCACTGCTCACCCATTAGCGACACCACCATTCTCTCCAGCACCGCATCAAGATGCCGGCATATTGATCACGTGAAAACACAAGCTCCGTATGCTCTATTAACGGCCGCGGTGGCGTTAATAGTGGGCTATATCCCAGCAGCCATGTTTGGGGTGCCGCCTTGGGTGTCTCTGATTTCTGGTGCTGTGATTCTTGCAGCTTGCATTCGATTCTTTGCAAAGCCACTTCAATCCGAAGTGACTTTCGCAGAACCCACCCATTGACCGCGCGCAGGGCCGACCACCTTGCCGTCGGCGAAGACAAGGAAACCTCGGAGCCAAACACGCTCTGGAAATCCACGTAAGGAGCGGCCCTGATAAGGACTCCACCCAGATTTGGAAAGGAGGCTTGCTTCCTCCACCACGCGCGTGGCTTGGGGATCCAGCAAAACGAGATCCGCGTCGGCGCCTACGGCAAGACGTCCTTTATGGAGCAGTCCAAATTCTTGAGCCGGGACTGATGTCACCGAAGCCAAAGCTTGCTCTACGGAAAGCGGGCTTCGGTCACTGGCCTCCAACATCAAAGGGAGTAAAAGGTCCACCGATGGAAAGCCAGCGGGTGCCTTGGCGTAAGGACGTGCCTTTTCCTCCAAAGGGTGTGGCGCATGATCCGTACCGACGCCTTGCAAAAGTCCCTCTTCCAAAAGGCCCAGAAGAGTATCTTGATCACTTTGATACTTGATGGATGGGTTCACCTTGAACCGATTCTCTTCTTTCATGTGGGCTTCCTCCGCCGTCATCAACAAGTAATGAGGCGCCGTTGTTCCGGTCACGCGTTGCCCAGAAGCCGCGGCATCCACAACCAGCTGCGCACCTTCTCCCGTGGAAATATGAAACACGTGGAGATCCGCGCCGACTTCGCCTGCAATTTGAATGGCATCTTTCACCGATTGGACTTCGGCGTTCACCGACCGCTGCAAGTCATGGCGGACGGCTTTCTCGCCCTTTAGCACTGCAGCCGCTTGATCCATGATTTGATTGTCTTCACAGTGTGCCACCACTTTGACGTTTGCCGCAGCGGCGGCTGAAAAAAGTCGGCGGAGCGTGGGAAGGTCTTTCACCCCACCTGCACCCGTACTGCAACCCAAAAAACATTTCACGGCCTTACACAAAGGGGCAAGGTCGGCAAGGTGGTCTGCAGATTCTTCCGTCAAGGAGCCATACGGTGCAAAATCAACTAAAGACACCCCTTCTAGGTTTCTGCACTTTTCCTGCAAAAGAACAGCGGTGTTCATCAGAGGTGGATTGTTTTGAATCTCCAACACTGTGGTCACGCCCCCATGTAAAGCGCCTGCCGACCCCGTGGCATAACCTTCTTTCCTCACCAAGCCGGGCTCTCGGAAATGTACGTGACAATCCACTAAGCCTGGAATCAACCATTGCCCAGAGCCGTCCACCACTTCGGCGCCGTCGGCCGACAAATCAGGTCCCATGGCATGAATCAACCCGTTTTGAACGAGAACATCCAGGCCCTCATGGAAGCGTTGCCCGTCAAAAACGCGGGCGCCCGTAAAGAGAAGAGAAGAAGGATTCATGGAAGGATGGCCCCGAGCCGAGTATTTTAGACCCCCCCCGCTCCCTCTCATGCGTTTCCTTCCCATCCTTTTCCTTCTCCTGGGCCAGACCGCCCAGGCTCCTGCCCAGTCCACCTTTGATATTGATCAGATTGCATGGGACCTCACTCCAGCCGCCGACGGGAAATCAGTAGCGATGCGGATGCACCTCACGGGGCTCTTTCAACGAGACCGCCTTGTGCTGAAAATCCCCTTGTGGCGGCCCGGGTCCTACCGCTATGACAATTACCAGGACAACCTGAGCGACTTACAAGCGGTGGATCAAGACGGAGAGATTCGCAGTCTCCTAGGGCTTGACCCTCGGACTTGGGAAGTGCAGACCACGGGGGCCACCGCGCTCACAGTCACGTACACCTTAAGTACGAAAAATCATGCGGCCGAAGGCGCGCTTCCTGCAGTCCATTTGCGGGGACCATCCACATTCTTATATACCGAAGACACCAAAGGATTTCCCCATACTCTGAAAGTTAACCTGCCTCCAGAGTGGGATTTTGCCTCCGGCCACCGCGCAGATGAGCGCACCAAGGAGCTCCTGCGCTCCCCGAATTACGATGTTTTTGTAGATTGCCCTATGGCGTTAGGAGATTTGGAACGCCATACTTTCGTCTCTCATGGCAAAGAAATTGAATGGGTCATGTTTGGCCGACCACTTTCTGAAATGGACTTCCCCCGTCTCGATTGGGGACGAAAACTGGAAGCCATGTGCCATGTTGCCCATGAAATTTTCGGGGACTATCCCTTTGAAAAGTACACGTTTTTATTCTTGTTCACTCCGGGCGGTGGTATCTCTGGATTAGAACACCTTAATTCAACAAGTATCATTTCCAATCATTCTGGATTTTCCTCCGGACGCCTCATGGACCCCCTGGAATCTGTGACGGCCCATGAATTTTTCCACACATGGAACGTGAAACGAATTCGGCCCAAAGCCCTCGGCCCCTTTGATTACTCCTCTGACGTTCGCACCAAAGACTTATGGTGGCTTGAGGGCCTGACCTCTTATTACAACGACATCATCCTGCAAAGAGCCGGGTTACGCGCGGATGGTTGGTTTTGGAAGGCACAGGCGAAAAATTATTTAGATTTGCAGCGCGCGGGTGGTTTTGGAAAAGTCTCCCCTGAGCGAGCGTCGTGGACTGAATGGGAACCCAACCGAAGTGAATATATTTCCTACTACACCTCGGGGCAAACGCTTGGCTTATTGCTGGACCTCAAGATAAGAACGGAAACTCAAAACCGTCGTTCTTTGGATGACGTCATGGCCTTTCTTGCGCGTTGGGTGAATTACCCGGAAGAAGGTTACCGGCCGGGGGATTTAGAGCGCGCCGTGCGTGCAGTTACCGGCTGGAATTGCACGGAGTTTTTTGATCGACACGTCGAAGGACTCGTGCGCCCTCCCTTCGCCGACGTCCTCCCTCCTGCTGGGCTTACCGTCACGGATATCTCTGCCGACGCCCCTTACTTAGGCATCAGCTTTCAGGACGAGCTCACACTGTCAGTCAAAGAAGGACGCCACTCTTTTGAGGCAGGACTCCGCTCAGGAGATGTCCTCCAAGCGGTTCGAGGCATATCGGTCAGCGACCAAGCTCATGCTTTAAAAATATTTCGCACGCTTCAACCAGACACGACCTGTACATTTCAAATTCTCCGCGCAGGGGAAATACGCGACATCGAAGTCCCCGTGAACCGTCGCGGACTCCCCGTCTTTCGGATTACACCGGATGAAGCTGCTTCTCCGCAAGCCATCGAAATCCGAGAAGGAGTGCTCACCGGCACCCCTGACGCCATCTAATTCTCTGTCACCGACGCTTTCCAGTGGGAATCTAAAAGGCGAAAGACGTCTTTTCCTTGGGAATCAAAGAGAAGTTCTCCTTGTTCGCGGACTTTCCGAATGAAGGAGCCTTCCTCAGAAGAATACTGCCCTAAAGCGCGCAGGAACATTTGCCCTTCGCGGCCCGCATTTTTTGCCAGGTAATCAAACATGGACCACGCCTTCCCGAGGTCCCCATTCTTCATGTCAATGAGCTTCAACTTAACTAGGACTTGAAAAGGTGACCCCGAAGCTAAGGCGGCGTCCACATAAACCTGCTTGGCCCCGGACAGGACGACTTCAGTCCCCACGGTTTCTCTCTCTTCTTTTGCTCGCCCCTTTGCGACAGTATGGTTTTCCTTGGGGATTTCAAAAGCTTTACAGGACACGGAATTGTTGCCGTGAAACTCCAAAGAAACAAAATAGCCAACTGCCTCAAAAAGCCAATCCTGACTGACCATCTTGCCATCCAAGTTGTAGTGGTGCGCAGCCAAGCGGTGCCCAAGATTATGCGCCACAATGCCGAAAAGGTCCGACGTTTCATCGGTTCGCCAGTAATAAAGAAAGCGCGGTTCATCTCCAGATATCCATCGGCTCGTTCCACGGAGCTTCAGTGACTTTTCTTTATGCTGACCCCAGCCATGGCCATAGAAAGACGTGAGCATATTTTCATGCATGCGCATATCATCCGGGCCAAAGTACCATTCCACGAAACGTCCCTCGGGCAGCGCATCCTCAAACCCCTCAGATAAATAAGGGTCTACAAATTGCTGGCGAAAACTTTCCATTGCGTTCTCTGCAAACTCCAACATCCGTGTCACCGAAGCATCTTCCAAGCTGTCTCGATAGTGGATCCGAAAATGTTGGCTTTCTTGCATCCGAAAGCTGACGGCACTCCCGAGCTCTTTGGCAGCGTCCGTCAGTCCTTTCGCTTCAGAAGCTGAGACCAATGCTTCGGCGGAACGGCGCGCTCGTGCTATTTCAGCGGCCTTGCCGATGACCATCCTTTCCTTGCGTATCGTCTTCTTCAGCTTTTCTGCGGCAACCTGAAAGCCAAACGAAAAAAGCCATGTTTTCAACTTCCCATAGGCATCCACCACACGGCCATGAGCTAGGCTAAATTCCTGAGTGGATGGGTCATGGGATTTCCTTATGGCCTTAAGAGTCGAAATTCCCTCAAGACGAGATTGGTACTCTAAAGACAAACTATAAAAACTTTCAAATTCCGAGAATGTGGAGACCGAAGAAATCACCGAGTTGGGGAGACCTAGAATCAATTTCTTTTGTTCCCTGCCTCGTTGTCCATCTTTCACGCGATACGCCACCGACGAGGGCTTCGAGGAATCTCCGATATACCACTCACTTCGGCCCGCGGAATCCCAGTTCAACTGTCCTGTTTCCGACCGCGTAATTCCACTTCGAATTTCACCAAGAATGACGGGGCCTGATCCCAAATCCACCGTGTATTTTGCGTATTTCTTCAGAGCTTTGTCGCCGTTCAAGCGGATTGAAAAAATCTGCGAAGATGCAGAGGGAGCACTCATGGCAAAGAACAGAAAAAGGAGGGTCAATCGTTTCATGCGCCTTGGATTCCTAAAGCTTTTCGAAGTAATTCGGCCCGCGAACAGTCCCGAGTGATGGGGTCCAATTCCGACCCAATTCGTGCCTGCAAATGACCCGGCTGTAATTGGAAGGCCTGAGAAAGAAGTTGCTCGGAAGTAAAAGTTACCCCAAGATTTCCAAAAAGCCCGCCGAGCGCCGCAAGCCGCAACATGGACAAAGCATCCAAGGCCTGAGAGGTGGTCAAACGCGCTGAAGTATGAAGGACGTCATAGGCCGATTGGATATCAGACGTCAAAGATCGTGTGCTTGCTTCATCCTTTAACAGTTGCGTCCGAATCTCTTGCTCAAAACGGGTCACCTCCAATCCAAATTGTCGTACTTGTTTCAACTGGTCTTCCTCCTGGACTCCTAATGTACGCTGGTTACTGATTTGATACAAGTTGCCTAACGCCTGAGACCCCTCACCATGGAACCCTCGCACGGCTAAGCCCGCACTGCGCGCCGACTGCAATGCTTTTTGAAGACTTGATTTCTCTCGCGCCAAGGCCGGCAAGTGCAAAAGAAGACTCGCTCTCATCCCAGACCCTACGTTCGTAGGACATGATGTCAACCAGCCGTGACGTGCTGAGTAAGCCAAGTCAAAAGACTGCTCCAAACAAGTAATCATTTCCCGCGAAAGAAAAAGTGCTTTTTCTAAATCCAAGCCAGCTGCGAAACCTTGCGCGCGAAAATGGTCCTCTTCATTCACCATCAGCCCTTGGCTTCCGTCGGCGGCGAACAAAATTCGGGTCGGTCGTTCCTCTTCCAAAAGGTCACGGGAAGCCAAACTCCGTTCAATCAGGAATTCTCCTTCCGACGGACTGAGTTCGGCTGGATCGAAAACATAGCCGTCGGTGAAAAGATCCTTCAAGCAAGTTTCAGTCTTATCACAAAGCTCTTGGCCGGCCTCGCCGGTCATTACATGCGGAAATGGGATCCCCGAAACATTCCGCGCAAGGCGCACACGGCTGGCAACCACCACATCTCCCTGAGGCCCAGCATGTTCAAGCCATGCGGGAATACAATGAAGAACCATTTCTAGTCGAGAATCCATCCAAGGATTGTAGAATCCCGACGTGAGCGCGGAAAGAAACTACGAGACCCTACTTTTGAGAAGTGATGCCTTACGCGTTCTCCTTCTAGGGTCCGCACTGGTCCTCTTTGGCACATTCGGGTTTCGGGTTCTTGAAGATGCGCCATGGCTGGACTCCTTCTATATGACGGTGATCACCATCACCACCGTGGGTGTCGGAGTAGTCACCTCTCCTTCCCCAATGGGGAAAATCCTCATCGTAACCCTGGTCCTGGCTGGAGTCACGCTGGGCTACATGACGGCCGCTATCCTAGGCAGAGCCGTATTAACCAATTTCGTCTTCCGCACACGCAAGCGCATGCATAAAGTTATCGATGGACTCTCCGACCACGTCATTCTCTGTGGATACGGCCGACTCGGCCAAATTGTTCGAGAGGAACTGGAAGCCCTCGGCAAGAAATTTGTCATTATCGAAATAGCGAAAGATACGGCTCGCCTGCTGGCAGAGGAGCAATTGCTGCATATTCATGGTGATGCCACGGAGGACGAAATATTACTTCAAGCAGGAGTCGAGCGATGTTCCGGCGTGATTGCCGCCATTGGATCCGACGCGGGCAATGTATTCATCACTCTCACCACAAAAGAGTACAACGCCACCTGCCCTATTGTGGCACGTGCGGAAGACCCCAATACAGAGCATAAGTTGCTGTTGGTCGGCGCCACCAGTGTGGTGACCCCCTACTCTTTGGGGGGCCGACGTCTGGCCCAGGCCTTTCTGCGCCCAGGCGCGGTAGATTTGGCTGACCTTGCTTTGGGTGGTGGAAACCATGAAGTGCTGATTGAAGAGGTCGCCCTCCCCCTCCATATGCCCGACGCCATGGCTACGCTCAAAGGGCTGGACCTTGGACAACGCTTTGGTTTGATTGCCGTTGCGGTGCGTCATTCCTCCGATGGAAGTTTGCACTTTAATCCGAGGGCTGATGAAGAATTGCGGCCGAACGACCATCTCATGGTGATGGGGAAACGAGAACACATTGACACGTGCCTCCAGTTTTTGAGTGACTGCGGTTAGCGATCAGATGCTAAAGAATTGAGAGTCCGAAAGCGGACTGGATCAATTGCTTCACTCTCTTTGCGGTTTCGTTACGGATATCTAAAATAGGGTTGAGTTCCACCACTTCCATGGAAACCATATTGCGCGTGTCGGCACAAAGTTCCAAAAGGAGATGTGCTTCGCGGTAATTAACTCCACCTGGGACTAAGGTTCCAGAACCGGGAGCAACCTCAGGGTCAAGCCCGTCCACATCAAAACTAATGTGAAAACCATCAGTATTCGTATCAATGACAGACAGGATTTCTCTGCTGACTTGAGCCATTCCACGCTCATCAATATCTCGCATGGTAAATACGTGGATACCGGATTCTCTAATGAGATCACGTTCCTTGATATCAATGTCACGAACGCCGACTAACGCAACATGATTTGGATCCACCTTGCCGCGAAACCCGCCGATATTAGCAAGCTCCGGGTCACCGTACCCCAAAACATGTGCCAAGGGCATACCATGAATATTTCCGCTAGGAGAATGCTCCGGAATATTCATATCCCCGTGCGCATCAAACCAAAGTAGCCCCAGTGTTTTCTTCTGTTGACGAAAATAGGAAGAAACGCCAGAGACCGTTCCATGTGCAATGGAATGATCCCCGCCCAGGACCAAAGGAAATGCATTGGCCGAAAGAGTCTGAAATACTTTTTCACAAAGAATTTCAGAAATTTCCAGTATCTCTTCTTTGTACCGCGCTGACTCTTGAGGCAAAGGCCGGGTTTCCGGGGCCGGCACGGCAACATCCTGCTGACGCTCAATGGGGTAGCCCATCTTTTCAAGGGACCTAGCTAAGCCCGCAATGCGCAAGGCACTGGGTCCCATGTCTGTTCCGCGACGACTCGCGCCTAAGTCCATCGGCACGCCGATGATGTGGAGTGGGTTTTCTGTGATTTTCATTAGGCTTCGGGGTGGACTCCAAGGATTTCAAACACCTGCTCTTTACGCTGGTTCATGATATCTAGATTATCAGATTCCAGGTTCATCCGAAGGAGGGGCTCTGTATTGGAAGCACGTAAATTGACCCACCACCAATCTTTATCAGTGACGGTTCCATAGCTAATGGTGATGCCGTCTAATTCATCCTGCTTTCCGTCGGCGAAAGCTTCTTTCAATTTCCGCAAGGCGGCCTCTTTGTCCTCCACTTCAAAATTCACTTCACCCGTAGAATGAAAACACATCAGTTCATCGAGCATGGCACTGAATGGGCGGTCACTTCGGGAAATCAAGTTCAATACGGAAAGGAGGATGATTTCCGCGTTGTCCGCGTACCAGTTATCACGAAAATAGTAATGGCCGCTTAATTCACCGCCAAAAGGCGCATCATTTTCCTTCATTCGTGCTTTAAGGAAACTGTGCCCAACACGCTCTTTCACAGGCCTTCCGCCCAATTCCAAAATGGTCTTCGGGAGAATCCAAGAAGACCGGAGGTCGTAAACAATGGCAGCACCCGGCTCATGCTTTAGGATTTCTTTAGCCACCAAGGTTGTCATGATGTCGTTTCCGATGGGCCTGCCGGTCTCATCCACAAAGCAACAACGGTCCGAGTCTCCATCGAAAGCGGCGCCCAACTCCGCACCAGACTCCACCACCAATTTTCGTAAATCTGCCAAAGTGGAAATCTTCAGGGGGTTTGCTTCGTGGTTGGGGAAAGAACCATCTAATTCATAGAAAAGTCCTTCATGCTGAATCTCTGGGTTTGCCCGAAGGATTTCCGGAAAAGTATGTGCCGCCATTCCATTAGCCGCATCCGAAGCAATTTTCACTGGCCTCCCCAAGTCCGACCATTTTGAGACATGAGCCACATAATCTTTCATCGTGTTTGCAGAAGTCATGGAACCTTTTTCTACTGTTGGCGCTGGGTCCGACGCGGCGGTTGCCATCTCTTCAATCTTTTTAAGCCCTGTGTCTCCACTAATGGGAACTGCTTTAGCGCCACAAAGTTTAAAGCCGATGTACTGGGATGGATTATGACTTGCCGTCACGTTCAATCCACCGGCAGCGCCTAAATGCCCAATAGAAAAATAGACTTGAGGTGTACTGCATAAGCCAAGGTCAATCACATCAAGCCCTCCATCCAAAACCCCTTGCATGCAAGCTTGGTGAATTTCGGGAGCCATCGTGCGCATGTCATGGCCAATAGCAAGAGGCCCGTTCCCTACAAAATCGGCAAAAGCGCGGCCGATGCGGTAAGCCAAGTGGGCATCAATTTGATCCGGATAAGTTCCACGGATGTCATAAGCTTTAAAAACGGACATGGTTACAATTCTTGGAGGATTTTCTGAAGGGCTTTGGCTGCGTGTTCTACGTCGGCGTCAGTAATACCAGAGTGTGTGACAAAGCGTAATAGCCGGTCTCCCATGGCAAGAGTGGCAACGCCGCAATCATTCAAAGCGGACTCCACCATGGGCGCATCCACCGTAGGATGTGTCACTTCTAAGAAAAGAATATTTGTGTCAATGGTCTCTTGGGCAAGGCGAACACCCTCTACGCCCAGCGCAATTGCACCAAGCCGGCGACACCGAGCGTTATCTTCTGCAATCATGGGAAGTGTCTCCTCAAGGGCCACCAAACCACAAGCAGCGAGGTAACCAGCTTGGCGCATACCACCCCCCATCCATTTCCGGACCCGGCGTGCTCGCTCCATAAAAGCCCCTCCTCCTAAGAGCAACGAGCCGATAGGACAAGACAACCCCTTACAAAGGGAAACACTGACTGAATCCGCCGTTGCTCCATAAGCATCAAAGCTGACCTCGGTTTCCGCCTGCGCATTAAAGATTCGAGCTCCGTCCATGTGAACAGGAACACCGTGGTAACCCGCCATGGTCTGGACCTCTTGCATATATTCCAAGGGAAGGATGGAACCTCCTGAAAAAAGATGCGTCTGCTCCAGACAAACAAGCGCGGTGCGCGGCATATGAACAGAGGGCTCTCGGAAAGCGCGCGCCAACTCCGGAAAAGCAAACAAGCCACCATCTCCTTGAAGCATCCGAACGTGCGCACCGCCAATACGACTGAGCCCACCTCCCTCGAACTGATGGATATGCGCGCTGGCTTCCACAATGACCTCTTCGCCTGGAACAATATGCGCTGCAACAGCGATTTGATTCGCCATCGTTCCCGACGGAACAAAAATTGCCGCCTCTTTACCGAAGAGGTTCGCGAATTTTCGCTCTAATTGTTGCACCGTGGGGTCATCCCCCAACACATCATCGCCAACGTGTGCCTGCGTCATGGCCTCTAACATACGGGGCGTCGGCCGACTGACCGTATCCGAACGAAAATCGGCGATACGGCTCATGCGAGATTTTCGATGATAGAGCGGACACGGCGAATCCCTTTTTCAATGTTCGCCATGGAATTCGCATAACTAAAGCGAAGAAAGCCTTCTCCTTCCGCACCAAAGGCAGTACCGGCAAGACAGGAAACGCCGCCTTCAAAAAGAATTTTATGCTGCAATTCCTTCGCGGGAATGTTGAGTTCCTCAATACTCGGCATCACATAAAAAGCGCCCTTCGGCAAATGACAGTGCACACCCGGAATATCATTCAATAAATCCACGATAAATCGACGGCGCTTATCAAACTCTTTCACCATGTTTTCCACAGGAGCCTGGTCTCCGGTCAACGCTTCTATGCCTGCAATTTGTGAAAAAGAGGCCGTACAAGAGTTTGAATTCACCATGAGTTTGGCAATTTGCTTTGCCAAGTCGGGTCGCATGACGCCAAAGCCCATACGCCAACCCGTCATGGCATACGTTTTGGACCAGCCATCAAGTAAAATTACACGGTCTCTAATCTCAGGGTCAGACATAGGGCTGGAGTGCTCCGCGCCGTCATACAAAATTCGGCTATAAATCTCGTCCGACAAAATCCAAATGTCAGGCCGATTTTTCAAGGCAGCCAAGACTCGATCTAATTCGGCCTGTGGCGTGACACCGCCCGTTGGGTTTGCCGGAGAGTTCAAAATAACCAGTTTCGTTTTGGCTGTAATCCGGGAAATGACGTCCTCGGGGTCCAGTGCAAAGGCATTGGAAGAGCGGATTGGACAGGACACCGCCGTGGCGCCCGCGAACTGAATCATTGATTCATAAATCGGGAACCCGGGATTAGGATAAATCACCTCATCTCCCTGCCCCGCTAAAGCCAAAATGGCATAAAACATGGTGGGCTTTCCACCCGGCACAATGACTACCTCGTCCGCGTTGCACGAAATCCCTCGGGTTCTGCCTACGTAATCGGCCACACATTCCCTTGCTTGCGGCAAGCCGGCAGCAGGGCCGTAGTGCGTAAACCCATCGTCCAAAGCTTTTTTTCCCGCATCCACAATATTCTGCGGGGTGCCAAAATCTGGCTCTCCAATCTCCAAATGAATAATATCTTTGCCCTCAGCCTCTAACTGCTTTGACTGGGCCAGAACTTCAAAAGCGGTTTCCGTGCCAAGCCGCGCCATGCGGTCTGCAAGAAGGAGAGGAGAAAGTGTTTGTGTCATGGAAGAGGCCCTGAACTTTGGGGAACCCTATCCTAAACTGGCGTGAAGACGATGCCACGAACCCCTCACAGATTCCTTTTCGCCTTGCTCCTAGGCTTGGCCCAAGCTTGCGGAGAGACTCCTTCCCCCGCTCCAGAGACGCCGTCGGCCGACGCCTCTCCACCTCCCAATGTTCTCGTCTTCTTAGTGGACACACTGCGGGCGGACCACTTGGGTTGTTATGGGTATGAAAAGGACACCTCGCCCAACATCGATGCCTTTGCCAAAGAGGGCACCCTCTATGAGTTCGCATGGGCGGCCGCCTCCTCGACTTCTCCGTCTCATGGCAGTATTTTCACGTCCACCTACCCACGGGTTCACGGGGTTTGGAACCGAACTCTTGACCAAAAAGGAGAACCCATCTTCCCGCGGTTGGCCGACAAGGCCGAAACGATGGCAGAGTCTTTTCAAAATGCGGGATACGCCACCGTTGCCATCACGGACGGCGGAAATGTCACGGAGTCCCGTGGGTTTGCACAAGGCTTTGATCATTTTGATTCGGGATTTCGCGGGGTCCGAGACCGTGTTACTACTGCGAAGGCTTGGTTAGAAAAAAGGAATGAAGAACAACCTTTTTTTATGTTTCTTCACACGTACCAGGTCCACACGCCTTATATCCCAGAGTCTGAGTTCGTTGAGAAGTTTGCGGATCCAGACTACCAAGGGAAATATCGAACTGCGTGGGAAGGCGCCTTAGAGTTTTCAGAAAAGAATCAGGTCAAGAATGCTATTCGCGTGATTCAGCAAAGATTTTATAAAAAACACCACCCAAAGGAAGGAGAAGGTGCACCGAATTCGGAAGATTTAAACTTTCTCATCTCACTCTACGACGCAGAAATTGGATTGACGGATGCCGTCTTTGGAGATCTTGTGGCTTGGATGAAAGAGCAAGAACTTTGGGAGAATACCGTCATCCTGGTCACATCCGACCACGGGGAAGAGTTTTGGGAACATGGTCAATATGGGCATCATCAAGTCTATGACCACACTTTGCATGTCCCCTTCCTTGTGCGCACGCCCGACGGTGTCGGTGGTCTTCGCCGTCCAGACAATATTGAACTTTTGGACCTCATGCCAAGTTTATTGGAGCTGTGTGGTATCCCTATTCCAAACTCTGTCATGGGCCGCGCACTCAATTTCCAAAGTGCCCTGCCGCCCCAAGAAGACACGCAGAATGTCATTGGAGAAACGAATTGGCCTGAAGAGCAGGTGGCCTTTCGAACGGGGAAGAACAAGGCCATGCTTTTTCCTAATTCAAACCGTCGGCCCGAAGCATACCTCTTGGAGACTGACCCCGGGGAGCACAAGAATAGGGTCGGAACTTCCACGAGCCAAGCCTTCTTGAAACAAGTCATTGAAACCCTCGAAACTTGGAGGAAACTCTGTGCAGATACACGCGCAGAGTACGGACTGGCGCCCGCAATTCGAAACATCCGTCAGCTTTCCCCAGAGCGGCTCGCGGAGCTCCAAGCCCTCGGCTACGTTGAGTGGTAAGTCAATAAACATAGGCCGCCATGGGGCAATCAGGGAACATCTATCAGAGTCCCTCGCCAGTACTCTTGGCACAATACTTGCAAAAGTAAAACGATGAAACTCGCCACCCCCCTGCTGGCTCTCTTGGCGATTGGAGCTTGCTCCAAGCCTGCGGACTTAGTGGTTTACTGCTCTTTGGATCAAGTGCATTCGGAACCCATTATTGCACTTTTTGAAAAAGAGACAGGCCTTCATGTAGA
>Ga0302119_10000045_pt1 | contig 41435 bp, 30 predicted proteins | sample AG5_Tmax_MG_FD_203114 | JGI IMG/M metagenome (GOLD analysis project Ga0302119, IMG submission 203114) | Marine microbial communities from Western Arctic Ocean, Canada - AG5_Tmax | ecosystem: Environmental > Aquatic > Marine > Oceanic | place: Canada: Western Arctic Ocean | collected 2017-10-01 | reverse complement strand
GTGTTAGAGCCAAATTGAATCGATGGATGGGAGTGCCATGACGCTACTGGGTGAATCGACCGGACCCTGGCCGATCTGGATGGCTCCGCTGACCCGATCGAGAGCGATTCAGCCGGGAAACCTCCCCGGCGCACTGCACGCTGAATACTACGCTCAGAGGGCTGATCCCTCCGATGGTGCGGTGGTCATCATCTCCGAAGCGACGCCGGTTTGTCCCGATGGGCACGGCTACTTTGCCACCCCCGGAATTCACCATCGAGAACAGCTGCAAGGGTGGAAGCAGGTTACTGAAAGAGTTCATCGCGTCGGCGGCAAGATTATCTGCCAGTTGTGGCATGTCGGTAGGGTCAGCCATCGATCTCTGCAGCCCGCGAATCAGGCCCCGATTTCTTCGACCGAGGTGCCGGCAAAGAGCAAGACTTACATCGATGCGCAGGGCAACAGAGCTCGATGCTCTACTCCGAGATCGTTGTCCAGTGAAGAGATTCCACAGTTGGTCGACTCTTTTCGCACTGCTGCCAGCAATGCCATGGAAGCGGGCTTTGATGGAGTGGAGATCCACGGGGCCAATGGTTACTTGCTGGAGCAATTTCTTCGCTCTGGCATCAATGATCGAACTGATCATTACGGGGGATCATTGGAGAATCGACTTCGATTCTGTCTCGAGATTGCCGCAGCCGTGATCGGTGTGTGGGGGCCAGAAAATGTCGGATACAGGGTCTCGCCCATCAGCGGCGATCTGGATGGGGATCGTGGTGATGGAAACATGGTGGAAACCTACGGAACTCTGGCCGAGAAATTGGCACTGCTGAAGATCGCTTTTCTGGATGTTGTCGAGAGTTTTTCGGTGGGTCAACGAGAGCCAGGACTGGATACCATCTGCCAGCGAATGAGGGAATCCTTCTCCGGCGGAGACGCGGGGTTGTATCTGGCTGGTGGGGGCTATACCCGCGATAGTGCGCGGGATGCCCTCGATTCTGGACGCTGTGACGGGGTCATTTTTGGCCGGGATTTCATCTCGAATCCGGATCTGCGCCGCCGATTACGCGAGGACTTGCCCCTGACTCCCTGGAACCGGAGATCCTTTTATCTGGGTGGCGAAGAGGGCTACACCGATTGGCCGCGTGCCTGAACACCATGCTGGGACCGTGGTCGGACTTGAACTCGGAGGCACTGGTCAGTAGTTTGACCTCCTCTCTGGCATTTCATGGCGCAAGGGGGAGTGTTGTCGATTTCTCGACTCGATCGATAGGGGGGTGAGCCACTTGCTGGATCTGCTTCTTGGTTCCGCTAGTCAGAGAGCCACCGTTTCCAGTGATAGGAGGGTTCTTTGATGCAAGAGTTTTACGCATCGGCGATCCGCCTCACCGAAGATGTGCTGTGTGATGAACTACGCGAGCTTGATTTCAAGAGCGTACGGTTGAATCGAGGTGGCATTCCCTTTCGTGGTGAATGGAGTGAAGGCTGGAGAGCTTGCCTGCAGAGTCGCATCGCTCAGAAGATACTCGTGGTCGTGGGGCGAAGTCCCGTGACCACCCCAGATCAACTGTACGATGCAGTACGTGCAGTAGACTGGTCTCCCTATATCACTACCCAGCAAACGTTTTCCATCAGTTCCGTGGTGGTGGGCAGTACCTTGACCCACAGTGGATTCGTCGCCCTGAGAGCCAAGGATGCCATAGTGGATCAGATACGCGATCGCGAGGGAGATCGACCTTCGGTGGATCGTGAGGATCCAGATGTTCGAGTGTTTGTGTATCTCGCCAATGACAAGGCGACCATCTATCTCGACATGTCGGGTTCACCACTTCATCTGCGTGGATACCGGGCCAGAGGTGGTGGCGCACCCTTACGAGAGACACTGGCTGCGGCGATCCTCCGCATGGTCGGTTGGGATCGCCGTTCACCACTGATCGATCCGATGTGTGGATCGGGAACCATCGCCATCGAGTCGGCGCTGTGGGCTTCTGGAATCGCTCCCGGGCTCGCACGGGAGCGATTCGGGTTCGAGCGTTGGGCTTGCCATGGCGAGACTCAGGCACAACAACTGCGCACTCTGCGAGGGGCACTCCGTGGTGATGTGACCGGTCAGAAACCGTCCATCATTGCCGCAGATATCGACGCCGAGGCTCTCGAGATCGCTCAAGGCAATGCGAAGATTGCCGGCATCAAGCTGGCCTTTCGCCAGCAGTCGGTACTCGATCTGCAACCTGACGGGGCTCCCAGGATCGTCGTGACCAATCCACCCTATGGGAAAAGATTGGCCACGGAGTCCGATTTTCCTGCGCAATTCGGACGAGTCATCCGGAGATTACATGGTTGGCGGGTGGCACTGCTGTCCGCTACCGATGCCTATGAGAAAGCGATCTTGCTGAAACCCAGCCACAAGATCCCGCTGGTCAACGGCGATCTGGATGTACACCTGTTGATCTACGATGTGGAGTGATCCTGCGACTTACCGAAGTGCTTTCAGTTTGGATCCACGCTTGCTTTTTGATTTGAGTGACCTTTTCCATTCGACGATCGATCGATAGGCGATTTCACGCAGGAACTGAGTGGCTTGCTGATTGAATTGCTCGAGACCTTTGATGGGAAGATTCTCTGGATTGCGCGAACGTGGATCAGCACCCGAGATGGTGGCCTCGATCACGATCAGTGACAAGTACATGCCGGCGACACTCGGATGTTCGCGGTCACCGGAATACATGTTGAACTCGGGTTTGACGTCACGAGACTTCTTCCATGCCCAGCTAACGGGGGCGACCTCGACCTTTAACTCTCTCGCCATCTCCTGATGAGCAGCGATGATTTCATTCAGGGAGATCCAGGGGAGACGATCGTATTCCCACGCCATGAACAGAATCGGTCGGGCACCGGCTTCTCTGACGGCTTTTACAAATTTGCGTGAATACTCACGAAATGACTCGACATTCGTTTCAGGAAGATCCTCCTGAAGGACCACCACATCCCAGTTTCCTTCAGTTATTTTCTTCACCGCATCGGTCTTGTTCCACATCACCTTCAGGGAGGCACCACCGCGAACAACCGAAGAGGTTTCATAGCCGAGGGGGGGAGTCATCGTATCGGAGAGTTGCTTCAGATGCTGGGCGAGACCGCCGCGCCAGAAGGTAAAACTGTTACCGATGAACAGTACGCGTTGTGGTTTCTTGATCTCGGGCGATTGCTTTTTGGGGGCTGTTGTGGGCTCGTCGGCTGCCGAAAGGGCACAGCCGAACAAGGTCAGCGTAGCCACCATCAGAAGAAGCCAGGCTTGCCCTTGAAAGTGTTGAATCATCGGTCCTCCGGATCCAAAGATGGCAGTTTCAGGTGCCAAGGCAAGGCCTGTTTTGCCAGAAGAAACCGATCTTCGAGTCGGTTATGCTGAGTCCCAGGGGAACGGGGGACTGGCAATGTTTCGTGCTTTTTTGTGTTCTTGTCTGGCTAGCGTTGTCGCGCTTCTTGCCTGTACCGAGTTAATCGGCCAGGGCGATCCAGCCCCACGTTTTGTTCAAATCCCAGGCCCCAATCCTCTTCTGAAACCTGGACCAGAGGGAAACTGGGATGATGGAATGCTGGAAGCCTCGGATGCCTTTTTCGATGACGGCATCACCTATTTTTACTATCACGCTGTCGGAGCGGGTCAGGGATATCGGCTCGGAGTCGCCACTGCATCCCATCCTCTCGGCCCTTTTCGCAAACATGGGATGGCACCGATTGTCGATTCAGGACCTGCTGGAACCTGGGATTCTGGACATGTGGCCTGTGCCATGGTGGTCAAGGAAAGCGCTGAACGTTACTTGATGTGGTACAGCGGTGAAGCCGGTGATGCCCACTGGTCGATCGGGTTAGCGACGGCTTCTCATCCGTTAGGACCCTGGGTTAAACATCCAGAAAACCCAGTGCTGGAAGACTTCGGCTACCTCGGTGGAGTACTCAAAATCGGTGATGAGTGGCGCCTTTATGCTGCGCATCCCATCCATCAACCGTGGGCTTCCGATCCGGCCGAGCAGCATCGAAGTCCCACATACCATACCGATTACAGTCCACTGTCACTGGCCGTGGGAATCAAACCGGAAGGACCTTTCCAGTTACACCCGGGCAATCCATTGATGGTGCAGGGTGAGTTGGGTGAATGGAACGAAGGCGGTATCTCCGAGGCGGAGGTGCTTTACCAGAACGGTCGTTATCACATCTTCTACGGGGCGAGTCAGCGCCATGGTCCACGCACCGAGAGCATCGGTTATGCCTGGAGTGAAGACGGATTGAAGTGGACGCAGCACCCGTGGAATCCGATCGCTTCCCGTCATGCTGAACCAAATGCTGCGGCCTATGCTGAAGTACATGCGGTCATGCAATCACCGTTTGTATTCCTCTATCACACGCTACGGTATGAGCACGATGATGAACGGGGAGCCTTTCCCTGGTTTGAAGATCTTGGTGTTCAAGTACTGGCACTGGAACAACCCTTCCACCTATTATGGCCGGTACTACAGCAAGAGATTCTGGAAGGTGGAAAATCCACCGATGTGGCGTTGTGCCCGGTAATCCCCCTGGGGCCAGTAGAGCGAGCGACCCTGACAGTCTCTTGCCAATTTTCGGAAGGCGATCATGATGCTCCTTCTCGACTGGAACTGTTGGGAAGTGCGGATGGAATCTCCTTTGATACGGTCGCTCACCAGAGTTGGAAATTGGTGCAGACTCCGGGAAAGAGATTTCAGCGAACCCTGTCAATCGACACCTCTCTGCGCTTTGCCAAGGTGAGGGTGGTCAATGGAAAAGGGAACGGAGTCATCTCTGGTTTAAAGGTGGACGCGTCACTGGGGGGCTAGTAGCCGAAGATAATGACCATCAAGATCAGATTTGACTGAACTTTAGACTTTCAAGAGCCGATGAGGCTGATGAGATCTGGTAGGAGATCCTGAGAGTCGTACACGGAACCGGAACTGCAGGAGCAATTTGAATGTCAATCCCCGATCGATTTGCAATGGATCAGCGACGGATCGAAAAGATCGCCAAGAATTACTCCGATCATCACGATCTGGAAAAGGCCAATGCGCAACACGTGGCGCACTACTGGCAAGGGCACAGAAATTGGCCCGTTCTTCACCTTGATGATGTGTCGGGGATCCCTTTCTTGACCGGTGTAAAAGGTGTGGATGAGTATCAACATCGAGCTCGAGTTCGCTGTGGCGATGGGGATTTGTTTGCGACCGTCACAGATCCCACACCTGGATATGAGCAGTACTGCCAGGATCTTCTTGGAATGGGTTCTCCCCAGCACGTCTATTCCCGTCCCACCGATGGGGCTTTGGAAGTTTCTGAAGGTTGCCGCCGGGGAGAGACATACCAGCAACTGGTGGAGAAGGCTCGTTCCGCCGGCGGGTTGCTGATCGAGCCCTACATGGGAATCGAAGCGACCTGGGAGCTGGGGGCGAAAATTGCCGCTGACTCTGGAGTACCGATCCAGATTGTCGCACCCCCTCCCGCGGTGACGTGGGTGGCCAATGATAAGGCCTTCTTCACCGAACTGGTCAGAGATGTGGTTGGAGAAGAAGCGCTCGTGGTGACACGTACGGCTGTCGATGTTGAAACCTTATCGAGACATCTGCGAGAGATCTCGGCCGGAGTGAAGAGGGTTGCGATCAAGAGAACTCGCTGTGCATCAGCGATGGGGAATCGTCTTCTTCGCACTGCGGAGATCGTTGACCTTTCTACGACCGAACTGGAAGCATTGGTGTCAGACGTCCTGTCTTCGTTGGATTGGCCGGTTGGCGAAGAGGTGATTGCCTGTGTCTGGGAGGAGACCGACCTGTCTCCATCCACCCAGTGGTGGATTCCACCGAAGGGCAGCGCACTGCCGAGGATCGATGGGATCTACGAACAGATTCTCGAGGGAGAAGAGAAGTTGTTCGTTGGTAGTCGTCCATCGACACTTCCTGCGACGCTAAACGAAGCACTCGTGGCCCAATCCAGACCGGTGGCTCATGCACTCCAGGAACTGGGCTATGTGGGACGCTGTTCCTTTGATCATCTCGTGGTCGGCGATCCGCTAGGAGATCCTGAATATCGAATTACCGAGTGTAATGGTCGCTGGGGAGGGACCAGTACCCCGATGCATCTGATCGACAGGGTGATCCCAGGAGAACGACCAACTTATCGCGCACAAGATTTCATCGATGAATCTTTGATTGGCGTTCCATTCCCACAGATCTGCGAACGTATCGGCGATCGATTACTCGATGTCCGGAGCGGGGAGGGACAATTCCTGCTCTACAATGTCGGGCCCTTGCGACAATCGGGTAAATTTGACGTCATTGCCATCGCTGCAGACTCAGATGAATCGGATCGATTGCTGACCGAAGTTCTCCCTGAGATGCTGGGGGTGTAATAACTACTTTTAGGGAGATCTAAATGTCCAGAATTTTCCATCTTGAACGCGAACAGGTGATTCCCACAGATCTGGACAGGGCATGGGAATTTATCAGTACACCGAAGAATTTAGATCTGATCACGCCTGAGAATATGTCTTTTTCCATCGTTAGCGATATACCTGCTGAAATGTTCAATGGGCTTCTCCTTGAGTATCAAATATCGATCCCTTTTCTGGGGGGGCAAACCTGGCTTTCAGAGATTCGGGATATCCAGGAGCGATGTTCCTTTGTCGATGTCCAACATGTCGGTCCCTACCGATTTTGGCATCATTATCACGAGATCACTGAACAATCGGCTGGTATCCGGTTTTTTGATCACGTGACTTACGCACTTCCGCTGGGGACACTGGGATCGCTGGTCCATGCCCTTTACGTGAAGTCCGAATTGAAACGGATCTTTGATTACCGGGAGGAAGCGATGAAACGGGTCCTATGAAGTTGCTGGTGCAGGAAAGTACTGATAGTTCGCTGAGTTCTTTATACTGAATCAGGGATCGTTTATACGATCCAAATTTATGAGTTTCTCAAGAAATACGTAGATCGTTGATTGTACACTCATTCGGTGTATTTGGGGATTTAGGCTCAGATTATGCGTGATAAGGTCTTCTCAATTCAGCGAGGGATATCCGATGCGTTACGGTTTTTTATTACGTTCAGGGGCGGTTTCAACCCTTGTGTGGTTCTTTCTCGTTTTGAGTCCAAGCCTCTTTGGCGGCGGATCCCTGGATCTGGTGCCGCTGGCTACTCATCACTCGGGCGTTTTTGAAGGTAGTGCGTCGGAAATCGTCGCTCATGATCCTCGAAGCGATCGGGTTTTTGTTACCAATGCCAGTACCGGAAATCTGGATATTCTTCAGTTGAATCCGACCGGTACTCTTTCGCTGGTCGGTTTCGTGAATACCATCGGTGCTGCCAGTCACGTACGAATCTGGGATAATGGGACTACCAGTTTTGTGGTGGCTGCCGTGCCTGCAGCAAGCCTGGCCAACCCAGGTACGGTTCAGGTCTTCACGACCTCGGGCGCGCTCCAAGCCACTTATGTGGTTGGTGCCTTGCCCGACATGCTCTATGTCACATCGAATCATCTGGTCTTGACCGCCAATGAGGGGCAACCAGTAGGCGCCAATAATCCACCCGGTTCAGTTTCGATTGTGAATCTTCAGACTGGCCTTGTTTCGACCGTCAGTTTCACCGTTTTCAACGGTCAGGAAGCAGCCCTGAGAAATGCAGGTATTCGAATCTTTCCAGGATTGTCGGCCAGCGCAGATCTTGAGCCTGAGTACATTGCCGTGACCCCTGACAACACGACCGCTTATGCGGTTTGTCAGGAGCAGAATTGTGTGGTGGTCATCGATATCCCCACTGCGACCGCAACATCGATTCATGCTCTGGGCAGCAAGGACCACTCAATTGTCGGTAATGGCCTCGATGGAAGTGATTCGGATGGGGGAATCAACATCAGTACCTGGCCTGTTCGCGGCATGTACATGCCGGACAGCTCCGTGACTTATCAGGTCAACGGGCAGAATTACTTGCTCACCGCGAATGAAGGAGATGCTCGTAACGAAGCCGAAAGAGCGAGGACTCTGAATCTGGATCCGGTCGCTTTTCCGAATGCCGGATCTTTGCAACAAAATGGCAATATGGGTCGTCTTTTCGTTTCAACCATTGACGGTGATCTGGATGGCGATGGCGATTTCGATGAGATCTATAGCTACGGAACTCGCTCTTTCTCCATTTTTAATATGAGTGCAGATGCCGAACTGGTTTACGACAGCGGCGACGAGTTTGCATTGACTATAGCCTCTCTGGAAACGGCAAACTTCAATTCGAATAGCACCAGTAATAATTCTGCGGATGGTCGGTCCGACAACAAGGGTTGTGAACCTGAAGCGGTGGTTGTTGCACAAATCGGAGATAGGCACCTGGCCTTCATTGGTATGGAGAGGCAGGGGGGGATTTTCGCCTACGATGTGACCACGCCGGCTTCATCACAGTTACTGGGGTATTTTAGCAATCGGAATTTCGGTGCTAACATCGAGAGCCAGGCTGCTGGTGATCTGGGAATCGAGTCGATTGTCTACGTAAAGCCGGAGGATAATGCCCTGGGGCAGCCGCTGCTGATTACCGGCAATGAGATTAGTGGCACAACGACGGTCTTTTTGATTCTAGGAGCGTTACCGCCACCGGATTGCAATGGCAACTCGGTGCCTGATCCTGATGATCTCTCATCTGGAACATCCGAGGATTGTAATGGTGATGGAATCCCTGACGAATGTCAGATTTCTGAAGATGACTGTAATCTGAATGGTCTTCTCGATTTTTGCGAGATCGCTAGCGGTGTCGCTTTTGATTGTAATGACAATGGTCTTCTCGATAGTTGTGACATCGTCGCGGGCGCAACGGATTGCGACGCGGATGGTCTGATGGATAGTTGCGAATTGATTTCCGGGACTGGTACCGATTGTAATTTGAATGGAAATCTCGATATTTGTGATCTTGCGGCAGGTGCGGTAGACGGAAACCTGGATGGGATTCTGGATAGTTGCCAGGGGGTGCCATTTATTAGCGGTGACGGTAACCAGGATGGCGCGATTGATATCACTGATGCTGTCCAAATCTTGAGCGTACTGTTCGGGAATGGGGTCTCCGCTTGTCCTTTCGCTCTGGACTCGGACGGAAGTGGTGCAGCAGATATTTCGGATGTGGTTTACCTGCTGGATTACATTTTCCAGGGTGGACTGGCTCCTGCTGCTCCTTTTCCCTCCTGTGGCATTCGGGTCGGCCTCCTCGGTGACTGCGATTCTTTTTCGAGCTGCCCCTGATCCTGTTTTTTATCGATAAAAAAAAGCGGCCTCGTCGGTTGTTGCCGACGAGGCCTCCTTCTGGATTCAGGTCCTCGATGGATCCTTCATCACTCACTCTTGCGCAAGTATCTTCCCTTCTGCCAGCAACGACTGATCGATCCACTGGAGCAGTTCATCGATGTTGAAGATGTTACCCTGGTCATTCTCTGGATCGGGGCCTGGCTCGTCGAACGGTGCCACAGGAGGAGATCCACCGCCGAACAGGTAGTTGAGGGTGTGAATCACATCGCTGACATCATGAGTTCCGTCGTTGTTGGAGTCTGCCGCTTGTTCGGGGACAGAAGGCTGACCACCACCGAAGAGTCGGCCGAGACTGGCGATGGCATCTCCGATGTCGATCTGGAGATCACGAGTGAAGTCCGCGCGCCTGAACCAGTCCCAGGGAATCGGCAATACTATATTTGGAAGGAATACTTGCGGACAGATCAAGTAAACTATGGTGTTAGGAGTTGAGAGAAGATGATCGTGATCCCTGACCAGATCCAGTAACTCCGATGGAAGCCAGGTATCTCGAACCGGGTATACTGGCTCGGTGTGCGAGTAGTTGAGCGAGTAAAAGTAACAACCGACGATGGAACCATCGCTGAGAGTTCTGTTCAGGTATTCGTCCATGGGGCCTCTACACCAGACAGTGGAGATTCCACTGGAGAGCAGATCTCCTCCCGCCATCTCGTGAACGTCGGTAAAAACCTCCACACCATTGGGACTCCCGTATCCGTTGGCGAAGACCACGGTTCCACTGTTCTTGATTCGAAGCACAGCTCCGTTCCAGATCAGTTTGCCGTCAGGGCTGATCGCCGGGATTGCATCTCGACCTGCCATGATGAACTCACCCGCTCCCACTTCTCGAATGTCGCTGTGGATGATGAATCCATGGTATTCGTCCTGATCGAGGGTTCCGAGAAAGTGTGGTTCCAGCTTGAGGACCAGGGTCGACGGAGGGATCGCTGGTGCGCCTGTCAGGCTTGGCGAAGGGATGACCAGCCCGGCGACCTCGACATTGCCCGCCTGGGTGATGGTGAGAGCGGTCCCGATCGATTTCACCTGTTGCGGGCCATGTAGTGTCACCTGAGATGGATTCCCATCGATCTTGGTGCGCATCACCAGGATTTCAGAGAAGTACGAGTTCATCGGACCGGTGGATCCTACCACCATGAATCCCGCTTCCTGGAGAGCGGTACCATCGGGGTGGATCAACTCCTCGACATATTCGATGTCGGCGAAATGAGCCCGGGTATTGAATCCGAACAGATTGGCTCCCGGGATACTGAACGCAGCATCCTCGTAGACCCGCATGAAATCCAGCGTGAGGTCTTGCTGTACCACGAGGATGAAGGGAAGCTGACCGGCAGAGTTGGCGAGTGTGACCGATCCGCAGATGGCGAGTCGCCCATCTGGGATCTGGATGATTTTCACGCCTGCCCCGCTGATGATGCCGACATTATTGATGGGTAGTGGTCCGCCATAGGAACTGTAGCCGGTGGGAATCCCAACGACATCAGTGGTGACCACCATCACCGGATCGTCGACCGAAATTCCGTTTCGGACGATGCCAGTCACCGCAAACCCACTGGAAACTCCAGCGGAGAATGTTTCCGTCACCGAAACAGGAACCGCATTGCCGAATCCTTGCACATTGGATTCGAGGATCTGACGCGTCCAGATCAAGTTGCCGCCAGGGCTGACCTTGTTGAGGTAGATGTCAAAGCCAGGTGGTCCGCCGGGGGGTCGAGTGACCGGTCCCACGGTGACGTAGTTTCCATCACTGGTCGGCGTCATCTCGAGAGAGATTTCGGATCCGCGAGTTCCCAGGTTTTTCATGTACACCTGGGAGTAGAGGGTGGTGGCGGGCAGCATTGCGAACAGCAGGAACGAGAGGGAGAAGAGACGAAGAATCGTCTTTGTCCCGAGAATGGGGAAGGTCATGGTGACCCCTTTCGATTGGGCTGAGAGGCGTTCGCCCCCGTGACGAATGCCGCCTGAATTATGGCTCAGGTACGGTTAAATCCGCTGAAGTGAAGCTTTCGGACCGTCTTTTTCAGCCGCGACCCCTATCGAGCAGGGATGGTTGATTTGACATGGAAGGGCGATTTGATTTACCGTTTGTGCATGCGGGGGTAGTCCCTGTGTGTGGATGGGAGAACGGGCGATGGGGAATAATCTCGGAGGATCAGTGTTCGCAGGAGTCATCGGTGGAATCATCGCGGTGGCGTGCTGGTATGTCGTCAACATGCTAGTGGTGGATCCTAATGTATATGTAGCCGTGGGACTTTCTGGTTTCTTTGGTTCGCTGTTTGCCAACATCTTTGCTTCGAAAGCAGAGAAGATCGAAGCCTGATTATCAGCAACCGATTGTGAACTGGTAGGGGGACGGAGCCTGAAGCGAGGCTCCGTCCCCCTTACTCATCGATCTGATCGACGCACCTGTTTCCATTTTCTTGGCGAGTTTCAGCCCAACACTTCGCCACTGCATCGTTGTATCGATGCTGGATCCTCATAAACTGGAGTGGTTGCACAGGCTTCAGAAAGGTACATCGATGATCAGCCCGACTCTCATCCATATGGTCTTGATCCTGGTCCTTGGAGTGGTAACGGTTCCGGATGGACTCACCGGAGAAGTCCCCGCCAGTACCGAGATGGCATCTGACGACTCTCAACATCCGGGTGGGGTGATCGATTCCACCCTCCCGAAACTGCGCGGCATGATCGAACTCTATTCTGCGGATCGAAGGAATATCGGTAGGTTCTATGATGCACCGATGTCGAAGATGGCTTCGGAGAGGACTCGGGAGTATCTGCAACACTGGCAGGAAGTTCTCGATTCCATCGACTTTGACGCGCTTGAGCGCGATCAAAAGATCGATCACCTGCTCTTCCAAAACGATCTTCGATACCGACTACGCTCGCTGGAACACCAGCAGTTGAAAGAGCAGCAGATCGACCAGTTCGTGCCCTTCGCGGAGATCATCACCCGCTTGCAAGAGAAGCGGAGGCAGGTGGAGCCAGTCGATGGGAAGAAACTCGCCAACACCATCACGGATCTGGATAGAGCCGTGAAGGAAGCCAGATCCGCGATCGAGAAGCAACTGAAGGAGGGTGGCGAAGGGGAGCAGGTGTTCGAGATCTCGGTCGCAAACCGCGCCTCACGTATGGTCGAACGCCTCCAGCGAACCCTCTCGGGGTGGTATCGATTCTATGCTGGTTACGATCCACTCTTCACCTGGTGGGTAGAAAAACCGTACAAGGATCTGGAGAAGACGCTCAAAAGTTACTCGAAGTTCATCCGTAACAAGGTGATGGCCATCGATGATGAAGACGATCCACCCATCATCGGGGACCCGGTCGGTCGCGAAGAACTGATGAGTATGCTGGAGCACGAGATGATCGCTTACTCCCCGGAACAACTGATCGAGATCGCACGCAAGGAGTTCGACTGGTGTCGCAAGGAGATGGTCCGAGCGGCGCAGGATCTGGGTTATGGAGACGACTGGCGCAAGGCACTCGAGCATGTCAAGGAACTCCACGTCGAGCCAGGGAAGCAGCCGGACCTGATTCGTGAGCTGGCTCACGAGGCGGTGGAGTTTCTCGAGCAGAGAGACCTGGTCACCATTCCTGATCTTTGCAAGGAAACCTGGAGGATGGAGATGCTGTCTGCTGCACGACAGAAGGTCAGTCCATACTTCCTCGGTGGTGAAACGATCATGGTGGCTTTCCCCACCCACGAGATGGAGCACGAAGACAAGCGGATGAGCATGAGAGGGAACAATCGACACTTCGCCCGAGCCACAGTGCATCACGAGTTGATTCCAGGTCATCACTTGCAGGGGTTCATGACCAGCAGGCATCGAACTCATCGTCGCGGTTTCGGTACTCCCTTCTGGATGGAGGGGTGGGCTCTCTACTGGGAGATGCTGCTGTGGGAGAAGGACTTCGCAGAGTCCGCAGAAAATCGCGTAGGAATGTTGTTCTGGCGCACTCATCGTTGCGCACGGATCATCTTTTCGCTCAGTTACCACCTCGGAAAGATGAGTGCAGAGGAGGCGATCGATTTCCTGGTCGAGAATGTCGGCCATGAACGAAACAACGCCACAGCAGAGGTGCGCCGTTCAGTCAGTGGCAGTTACGGACCGCTCTACCAGGCGGCATACATGCTCGGTGGATTGCAGTTGATGGCGCTTCACCAGGAACTGGTGGATTCAGGCCAGATGAGTGATCGTGAGTTTCATGATCGGGTGCTGAAGAACAACTCGATTCCCATCGAGATGGTTCGGGCGGCTCTCAGCGGTGTCGAGTTGAAGCGTAATCACCGACCGACATGGCAATTCTACGGTGCAGTGGATGAAGGCAGCATCGTGCCAGCCGGAGAGTGAAATCTCCCCGGCTGACACGACCCTGATGTCATGCTAGCAGTTGCAAAAGAGCGGCTGAAAACTCTTGCGGTGGCACCAGGCCAGAACCAGATGCACTGCAGAGAGTCCGAGGGCCATCTGCAGGCCATTGGGTTCCACGTAGAGATGATACCCAACGATGTTGACCAGAACCGGACTCAGCAAGATCAGTCCGAAGGCGCTCATCCGACTTGAAGCGATCAACAATCCACTGGCCGCCTGAGTGGCAAAGATCAGGTTGGACATGTATCCACTGGCGGTGATTCCAGCCCAGAACGCGCCGGTCGCTTCGGGATTGGTGGCAGGTTGGTCACCCCCGGCTGAAAACCAATCAAAAAAATGATTGAGTCCCATCAGGATGAAAAACCCACCGTAGAGTCCTTGCAGGATCAAGATCCCGATCGGTTGTCGCTGTTTGGCTGGACTTTCTTTGTCAGTCATCATGGCTCCTTTTTGCTGAGGTTCGGAGAGCCAATCTACAGGAATCGTTGAAGTTTTTACCGCACAATTTCGATATTGTGCGGTGGTATTTTGGGCTCGTTCGACCGGGTTTCTACAGGTTACTCTCCCCTGGAGCCCACTGAAGCCATAGGATACCCGCTGACGGAGGACCAAATGAATCGATGGATCATCTGCACCTGTACACTTTTCTGTGCCGGTATTCCGGGGCGAGCGCAAGAAGCTGGAGAAGCCCAGGTGGGAGGTTGGAGACTGGCGGATAGCCCCAGCGCCTACCTGCGGGAACATGCGGAGAATCCGGTCGAATGGTATCCCTGGGGGGAAGAGGCATTCGAGCAGGCGAAGAAACTCGATCGTCCCATCTTCCTGTCGATCGGTTACTCGTCATGCCACTGGTGCCATGTGATGCGCCGGGAGTCCTTCTCCGATCCAACGATCGCTGCGTTCATGAACGAAAACTTCATCTCCATCAAGGTAGACCGAGAAGATCTTCCTCACGTCGATGATGCCTACATGGATGCGGTGAGGGCGATGACCGGTGGAGGGGGATGGCCGCTATCTGCTTTCTTACTCCATGATTTGAAACCGTTCTTCGGGGGAACCTACTTTCCACCGCGAGCACGATTCAATCGACCTGGGTTCCTGGAGTTGCTCGGTTCCATCGCTAAAGCCTGGAGTGAGGATCGGACACAGATCACCGACAGTGCCGGAAAACTGAATGCCCACCTGCTCGATCGGGCGAAGCGCAGTTTCGATGGTATTGAAGCGGAAGGGTACCTCTCTGGAGGGCTCGACGGCGCTGCCAGTAGTTACACCGCGGATCCTGCCGGCTTTGGTAAGGCTCCACGCTTTCCCAACCCCAGATTGCTGCAATATCTGATCGGCGAGGGAAAGATGCGTGGAGATCAAGCCTCCATCGATCGAGGAGTTTCGGTGCTCCACGCGATGGCCAACGGCGGGATCTATGACCAGGTGGGCGGCGGGTTCCATCGCTACAGCGTCGATGCCCAGTGGCAGGTGCCGCACTTCGAAAAGATGCTCTACAACCAGGGATCGCTGGCGGAAAGTTACTTCGAGGCCGGGCGGATCGCCGATGATCCACAACTGACCGCAGTCGGGGTCGCCACCTGCGATGCTTTGCTGGAACAGTTCATGCTCCCCGATGGAGGGTTCGCAGGCTCATGGGATGCAGATTCTGGAGGGGTGGAGGGCTCTTATTACGTCTGGACTCCAGAGCAGGTGAAGGAAGTGGTGGGAGAGGAATCGACCCCTCTCATCTGCATGGTCCTGGGGATCTCCGAGAAGGGCAACTTCGAGGGGGGAGAGGCGAGTGTCCCTCGCAAGGCGATGTCGATCGAGCAGGCCGCAAAATCACTGTCGGTCGATTTGAATCAGGCGGTACAGAAATTTGTCGAGGGAGTGGCCCTGATGAAGGGACATCGTGCGCATCGAGTGGCGCCCAAACGAGATCCCAAGGTGGTGTTGGGGTGGAATGCACTCGCCATCTCGGCGCTAGCACGTGGCGCGGCGCTGCTGGATTTGCCTCGATTCCGTCAGGCGGCGGTGGGAGCCTACTCCTCGATGAAGGGATCTCTGGTCCTGGAAGATCAATTTCAGAGGCGTAGAGACTATCCCGATGGAATCTCCTCCAGCGATGGAGGGGAGCAGGAGATGGCACAGGTCTCCGGCAACCCAGCCACCCTTCAAGATGCGGCTTTATGGATGAAATGTTGTCTCGATCTCTACGATGCGACCTTCGAGGTCCAATTCGTGGCCGAGGCGATCCGTTCCTGGCGAGTGATCCTCAAGGAGTTCGGTCCGCTCGAAGCGGACGGTGGTCTGTTCGAGGCTCCAGCGGGCGCCGAGGTGTTGCTCGGGAGGAGACAGGAGTTCTTTGATGGTGCGATTCCGTCGGGTAATGCCACCGTGGCACGCAGCTTGTTACGTCTTTACGAGTTGACCGGGTCCAGCGAGTACCGCGAGACGGGCGAACACATCATCGCTGCAGGATTGCGCTCGATTGGACCCTATCCGACCGGTTCAGCAGAATTGCTTCTGGCGGTACAGGCGATGACGCGCGCGGCTCCAGCGGTCGCAGTGGTCGGAGATCCGACAGCAGTGGAAACCCGAAGCCTGATTCATGCCGTGACCCATTCCAAGGTTCCCTTTCCGATCGTGGCACTGCGATTGCCCGGCGAGAAGGGATCTCGCGCGGCTGAAGTGGTCGCGCTTCTGGCGGATCGAGGGCTCCTCGATGGAAAGCCGTGTGCCTATCTGTGTATCCATCAGCAGTGTGATCTTCCCACTTCTGATGTCGATGCTCTTTCACTGAGGCTGGAAGAGATCGCACGTGAGAATGATGAAAAGACTCCAGAGGAAGCGGTCACTCCGGAAAAATCGGATCCATCCAGTGAGGCGGTGGAGACGAAGGAATCGAATGGCTCTCGATGAAAACGGCTGCCACCAGGCCAGCAGGAAGCCTTGATCGATGAACATTCAGTTGGTCGTCGATGCCGACGGGTGTCCCGTCAAGGATGAGGTAGTGAAGGTCGCGAAGCGTCTGGAACTCTCGGTGATCTTTGTCGCCAACCGTCAGATGCGAATCCCCAACGGGCCAAGATGTCGTCTCCAGGTGGTGGCCGCTCTGTTCGATGCGGCTGACGACTGGATCGCAGAGAACTGTAACGAGAAGACTGTCGTGGTCACCGGAGACATTCCACTGGCTGCACGCTGTGTTGCCGTTGGCGCGGAGGTGGTTTCTCCCCATGGCAGGATTCTGGATGCGGAGTCGGTCGGGGAAGCACTGGCGCGTCGAGACCTGGCGACACATCTGCGAGATCTTGGCTTGCCTACCTCGGGGCCTTCTCCATTTGACCATCGCGATCGATCGGCATTTCTCCAGGCACTCGATCGAGTGATTCAGGGAGTTTCCCGGCGACTGGGCCGATCTGGAGGCTGATTCGCCGCTCTAGCAGCTTCCAGGGCTTGTCGCGCAGTCGAGGCTATCGGCGGTCGGGTCGATTCCGCAGCTGTTGTACGGGTTTTCAGGTGGAGGTCCACCGGTGAACAGGTGGCTGAGGATGACGATGGCATCTGCGAGGTCTAGAGCTCCATCATCATTGGTATCGCCTCCGTCGAAGCAACCGGGTTCGGTTCCACTGGTGAACAGATAGCTGAGCAAGTTGATTCCATCACTCAGATCCATCGTCCCGTCATCATTGATGTCTCCCCGGAGGAAGAGGGGATCGCCGCTGGGGTAGATGATCTGACAGGAAACAAATGTCAGCACGAATTCCACCGAAAAAGCATCGATGACACCATCGCCATCGATGTCCACATCGGGATTGACTCCTAAGAAACCGAGAACCTGTGTCAGTGTATCGTAATTGAAGGGGAATCCATCGAAGGGCGGTGGAGCGGGAATGGCATCGAATAGGGCCACCGGGATGGCTGCAGCGATGGTTGGAGTGATCATCGATGATCCACCCACTGCAATGGTACCCTCGAGTATCGTGCCGGGAATCACCAGGCCACCGCCCAGGTCCAGGTCAGCGGGTCCAGCGATCAGCAACCCGTTGGTGATCGATCCTGGAGTGAAGACGGTCAGCGGTTGGCCGTTCGCATCGAGGCCGAGGGGGTCAACCTGGAACAGGTTGTCACCATCGAAGTCATTTCCAGGGTCACCATCTTGATCGAGGCCTGGGAACGCAGCGACTGCGACTTCCGGATCGTTTTGCATCGACAGATCATCGAGATTCTGGATCTCGAGCAGGTTGCGGACCCCGCCCGTATCGAATTGATCCTGGAGCACAGGGTTGAGCAGGTCTGCCACCGCTCCCAGTTGGCCACCGACGATCTCCACCCCGGATGCGACGAAGGCGGTCTCGATCGGTTCTCCGGCCGAGAGGGCAGAACTGGTCAGCACTATCAGGACGAATAGAGCCGGAAATTTGATCATGGGAATCCTCCAAGGGCGATCGGCTGGGATGCGCCAGTGCTCCCATTCTACCCGTCTCAAGAGGAAGGCCAAGCGGGACTCGTACTGGATACCAGCACTGATACGATGGTGGAGAGAATCCCAGGAGGTGTTCAGGATGCCGAGAGTCGTCGAATGGATAATAATTGTGGTGCTGATCGCATCCCCGATGTCAGCGGCGGAGATTCCATTCCTCCGTGGAGATGCCAATGTCGACGGTCAGGTGAATCTCGCCGACGGGATTTGGTTGCTCCAGTATCTCTATCTCGGCGGCCCCGCCTCGGAGTGCGTGGCGGCGATGGATGCCAATGCCGATGGCGATGTAGATCTCGCGGATGCAACTGTGGTGATCGGTTTCAGGTTGTTCGATGGTCGGGCTCCTGACTTTCCCTATCCCTACTGTGGCATCTCCGCCATCGGGGATTGCGACAGCTATCCGGTCTGTCCGCCGATCCCCGAGGTGACCGTGACTCGTGACGAACTGGGAGTCTGGTTCATCGAGGGGGGCGATCAGTACCAGTTGTATGAAGCCTTCGGCTACGAGGTCGCCACCGATCGTCTCTGGCAGAGTGAGTTATTCCGCAGGCTTTCAGGAGGCAGACTCACCGAGATCCTCGGGGCTGGTCAACTCAATACCGATATCGCCATCCGATTACTGGGTTACTCCGACCAGGAGATGCTGGAAGGTTTCGAAGGAGTCTCTGAACTTGGAAAAGTTGTGGTGTTGGGGTACATCGATGGAATGAATCGTAGGATCAAGGAAGTGATTGCCGATCCTGACCTACTGCCCTATGAGTTTCATCAGTTGGGTATCTTGCCGGATCCGTGGACGATTCAGGATGTGATGGCACTACAGGTCACCTTGTTGAGGAATTTTGATTCGGAGGCGCTCGCGACTCATCAACTGGACAATGCACTGTTGCTGGCAGAACTGATCGATCAACATCCCATCGACGGTGGAGATATGTTTGATGACTTGCGCTGGCTCGATGATCCCGAGGCTCCGACGATGATCCCTCCGGAGGACTTCGCGATTCCGTTCCAGGGTGAATCTCCGCCTGCTCAGCCGTTACCACAGCAATATCAAGTCGAGAACTTGAGAGCGCTGAGAGATCGTGTCGATGATGTATTTGCCGGTACCGCCCAGCGCCTCTCCGACCTGGGCTCGCCGATCCGACTGGGGAGTTACGCCTGGGCAGTGTCGGGAGAGCATACCGATACGGGTAATCCGATCCTCTATTCCGGGCCGCAGATGGAGTTCAGTGCGCCCGGCATCATCGTGGAGGGATCGTTGAGGGGTGCAGGAATCGATGTCTCTGGAATGGCCCTGGCAGGGTTGCCTGGAATCATCATCGGACGCTCTCCTCGCCACGCCTGGTCAGGCCAAGTGGCTCACACCCATACCGTGGATATCTACCTCGATGATGTAGAAGACCTGTTCCTGCACCGGATCGAGACGATACCGCTGGGTAACAACCAGTTTCTCGACTTGCCGGTATACCGCACCCAGCACGGTCCGGTGGTGGCACCGTTGATCCTCGATCCCTCCTCCGTCGATGGGCCGGTGGCGAGCTGGAAGTACTCTCACTGGGGCAAAGAGTTGAACACCATCGATGTGAATCTCGATTTCATGATGGCTCGTAACATCGATGACTTTGGCGATGCGATGGATCGATTCTGCGTCGGACTTCATGTGTGTTACGTCGATCGGAGAGGGAATGTGGGCTACTGGATGGCGGGTCTGGATCCCGTGAGAAACGCAGATGCCGATCCACGTTTACCGCAACTCGGCGATGGAACGATGGAGTGGACGGCGCCGGTCACCTACAAGCCGCGCAAGACGGTCCAGAATCCGGATCGAGGATGGATCGGAGGCTGGAACAACAAGGCGGGGGGAGGTGCCGCGGGTGGGGCGAATCCCGGTCATGCCTACGGGCGTTTCCACCGGGCACATGCGATTCAAGATCGAATTGCCGATGCCATCGATGAGGGGCCTCTCAGCTTCGAGTTCATCCGTGAACTGGCCCCGACCATCAGTGCGACCGATTGCTGCAACCTCGGGTCCAGCGGTGGGAACCGCTGGTTCTTCGTTCGAGACGCCTTTGTCGCAGCAGTGGAATCGGACCCCGATCCGGATCGCCTGGATGCCTTGGCGCTGCTAGGGGAATGGGATGGTTACTTCATTCCGGGTGGACCGCCTGCTTGGACCACTGCGCCAGTGGAGGCAGACGCATGGACCTTACAGGACCAGTGGATCCGCCGAGTGCTCGAGTTGACCTTCGAGGATGAACTGGATACGGAGAGCCTTCAGTGGAATCAGCAGGGAATCAATCTGCTCTTCAATGTGCTGATCCGCGGATTACCCGGATCCGCTACCGTGCTGCAGAATCGGATCGACTGGTTCATGAATCGTGGGACCACGCCGAAACCCACCCACGCCGCCGGGATCATCGTACAGGCACTCGATGACACGCTGGCCCAACTGGGCTCGAGGCCATGGGATCAGCCCAGGGCCAACATCAGTTTCACCGGGTCGGTCGTGGAGGAGGTCTGGACCACACCTTGGCTCGATCGATCGACCTACACCCAGGTGATCGAGGTGGGACCACAAGGGCCGGTCAGAATCGAATCGATGATTCCTCTGGGCCAATCCGGGATGATCTATCAGGGTCCTACCGGCGAACCTCTTTTCGATGAGTTCTACTTCGGCTTCACCGAACTCTTCGACAGCTTTCAGCCGCGTTCGTTTCCAACCTTTGAGTCAGACCCGTAAGCAGATGGCACTTCTGTCAGGAATAGATCCAACGATACTGCGCAGTCCCGCGCTCCATCCCGGTATATAATCGGGTCATGAATATCTCGCAGCTCCATCCTCGCCAGGGCACTGGTCGCTGGCTTTGTGCTCTGCTGATTTGTGCATGCCTCAACGGTACAGGGTGTCACGGAGCCTATCTGTTATCGAATGGGAGTGCGGTGGTGCACAGTATCGCCACCTCGATCCCGATCGAGCAGTTGCGCAACGATCCTGATCTCTCTCCTGAAGCTCGGTCGCGGTTAGAAACATTGCCTGAGTTGCTCGAGTTTGCACGGCACAGAGGTCTACGAGTCGGGGGGGCATACCGCAGGGTGGAATCCACCGAGGGACCTGCGAGCTGGATCGTGGCTGCAGCGGATCCGGTGACGGTGACTCTTCACCGCTGGAAGTTTCCCATCGTGGGCGAGGTTCCCTACAAGGGATTTCGATTTCGCGAGCATGCTGTGCGGGAAGCGAAGCTGCTGGCGGATCAAGGCCTGATCGCCGAGGTGCTGCCGGTTTCCGCCTGGAGTAGCCTCGGCTGGTTTCCCGAACCTCTCCCATCCTCTCTGCTTGAATTGGCCGAGCATCGATTCGCGACCACTGTGTTGCATGAACTGGTCCACCGGACGATCCACATCTCCGGGGAGTCCGATCTGAACGAGGGACTGGCGACCTTTCTTGGATCGAGGCTGGCCGAGGAGTGGTTGATTTCACAGCACGGCGAGGTGGGGGACATATTGACCCGACATCGGAGTCGAGAGCGGGATGAGATGCGTCTCAATCAACGGCTCAGGGAGTTGCAGCAACAACTCCAGCACGGAGATCTGGAGCGGGAGATCGCCCGCTTTCGCCTACAACTGGCAGATCAACCGTGGGAGCAGTTTTCGGGGGAGGAACTGGCGAATTCCTCCTGGACGCTGCCGAGGATCTTGCTCGCCAAGGTGTATGACCCGGGGCGCATGCCTTGGAGTCAATTATGGCTAGAATCGGCCGAAGACGTCAACGTACTGGGGAATCGAATTCGTCAGGAAATCTCTGGAACCTGGGTCGGCAGACCTTCGTTGGAGCGATAGAGAAGGGAATGTAACCGAGCCAGATCCTCAGCAAAGGTGCCTGAGGCTCTTCGAGGCCACCTCTGAGAGCCTTTTCTGACTCACTACAGCCCCTTTTGTTCTGGACCCCACCCGCGTGAAAGGAGGACCCATGAGTGAAACCATGAACATGGGAAACATGGATCTGTTCGAAGAGATCACTCTCCCTCACATGGATGACGTATTCCGATTCGCCATGGGATTGTCGAAGAATCGTGCTCAGGCGGAAGATCTGGTCCAGGAGACTTACATCAAGGCATTTAAAGCATTTGGAGGTTTTCGAACCAACAGTAATGCCAAGGCATGGTTGTTCAGGATCTGTAAGAATCAGTTCATCGATGGTTACCGACAACGAGCTCGTCGTCCTCACCATGGCGGCGAAGTCGAGGAACTGGCAGTCGATCCGGTTCGGCACTCGATCGCGGTTTTCGAGCGGCAGGGGATTGAGAATCCGGAAACTTTTCTCGACCTGTTCGGAGACGAGGTCAACCGCCATCTGAGGGAGTTACCCGAGGTCTACAGCCGGGCGCTGCTGATGTGTGATGTGAATGGACTCAGTTACGAAGAAATCTCAGAGATTCTGGATGTGCCGATTGGTACCATCCGATCAAGGATTTCCAGAGGCCGGGCATTCTTGAAGGAACGCCTGGAGAACTACGCTGAAGAACTTGGCTATGGGCGCCAGTGATACAATCTTCTGGTGTTGATCGATTGCGATACTGATCAAGACACTGAAGATTTGGGCATGAAAGATGAGGACCGATGGACGATTGCATTCGATTCAAGGACAAGCTGCATGAATGGGTCGACGGCGAACTGGTCGATGGGGACGCCGATGAAGTCGATCTCCATCTCACTCTCTGTCCCGACTGCGCCGATACCGCAAGGGCCATCGAGCACATGAAACTACTGGTCCAGGCCAAGGCTCGTCCTGCTCGGGTTCCACAGGGTCTTCAGGAAAAAGTACGCCAGGCGATCACCATTGAATCTTCTCGTCAGTCCTATCGAAGACGATGGACCGGCCGAAAACTGATTCCCTTTGCCACCGCCGCTGCAATCCTCCTCGTGATCTTCTCCTCCCTCAATCCATTTTCCACCAGCAATCATTCAGAACTTCAGGCCAGCGTGGGTGAGTTCGTCTTTGATTCCCATCTTCGATCGATCCATGGAGATGATGGGCCGAAGTGGTTCTTCGAGGGTGCCGAGAGTGCGGCGGCCAGGATTTCATCGGAACTGGCAGTCTCTTCGGTGAACTTGCCCAATCCAGAGGGCTCTTTGCGCGGCGTTTCTTTTCTCCAGATGGGGGATCTTCGGATCGCCAAGGTTTTTTATCAGATGGGGAGCGAATGCCTCTCCATCTTTGTCATTCCAAGGGGGCCAGAAGTCCAGGACGGTTGCCTTTGCATCAAAAAAGGTCGTAACTTTGCAGTCTTTTGTTTGCCTGGAGAATCGGTCTGTTATCTGTTTGCTACCAGCAAGGATGCGAAGCAATGCCAGGATTGGTTCCGCTCCTGTTACTGCGAAGATGAAACACCCGCTGAAAAACCGCTGGGCTGAAACAGAGTCCGCCCAGCCGGCTCTGGAAGTTCTCTCGACCATCGCTTCTCCTGATACCCATCAGGAAGCCGCCACCCCAAAAAAATGCAATGTTGGTAAGGTATAGGCGAGCCGGGACTCGAACCCGGACCCTCGAACGAGGAGGGGATTTTAAGTCCCCCGCGTCTGCCAGTTCCGCCACTCGCCCCCCCCTGAGAATGATCCCTTACTCACATCAGAGCAAGTATCTCTCCGAATACTGGTGGTTTTCTGTCCTTCCGGATATGCTGTCGGTCGCCTAACCCCTCGTGCGGAAGGAATCCCATGTCGAAGATCCAGTCGAAGACACTTCTGCGGCCCCTCCTCTGTTTTCTGGCACTCCTCATCTTCTCCGGGTGCGGAGCGGGTGGAGCGGGGATGATCCGATTGAGGGCTGAGAACTGGCAACCCACCCCAGGTGGATCGATCCAGGCATCCGATCTGGCCAACCCCGGAGACGTGGTGGATCTCGATGGTGTTCTGGGACTCGATGGCGAGGAGACCTTCTGGGTCTATGGGATCGAAGCGGACATGGGAGTCGGAACCTACGAGATGACAGAGATCAGTTTTACCGGTAATGGCTCGACGACCCTCGGTTCTCCGATCGTTTTTGGTGGGGAGACCTTTGACTCTGGCAGCACTCTTGACAGTGCGCTGGAAGCCACGGTCACGACCTTCCATAGCAAGGGTGCCTTGCTTGGAGTCGGTCCGGTGATGCTGAAGTACATCTGGGGAGTGGACCATCTGCTGTTTGATACGACACTGACTGGAACCAGTAATGCGGGTAAGGGTGGTGAAGAAGTCGTGTCTGCCCATCGAGGCATCGATGAATGGGTTCCCGCCTTTGGCGTCGGAGCGCAGTTTGCCATGCCGATCGGAAACGACTGGAGTCTGGAACTCGATGGAGAAATATCGGGGCTCTGGATCAGTTACGGTGACATCGATGGAACTTACGAGGGGCTGACGCTGCGCGGCGGGATCCGCCAGGGATCTGGAATCTTGTTCGGCGCCGGCCATCGTTCGCTGGTCATCGACGTCTCCGATGATGGCACTGGAACCAGCGCTGATATCGACCTGGGGGGCAGTTACCTCTTTGTTGAATGGGCGTTTTGATCCGGTAGCCAGCTCATGGCTTGGGGGTCATCGGTTTTGAATCCAGCGTGATCGGTCTGTCGCTTCCGTCGCAGGAGTGAATCTCGAAGTCTACTTTCAACGAAGAGCAGTGGGATCAGTCGCCGATCTGCTGTGGAGGCTCTCTGGAGAAGGGGGCTCATTCGTCGGGATGCTGGCTCGCTCCTCGCCGCTATGAAAGGATTCGGCACATGCCCTTTATCATCTTTGCCCTGGCCTTCACTCTCACGGCCCTTGGCTCGGAGCGGGTCCTCTCGCAGGACTCATCGGGCAAGGAGATCGAGAGGATTCAGCACTCCTTCTTCATCGCTGGCCCGAGTTTCACCGGCATCATCGATGAGGGCGGAAAAGAGCTCTGGAACTCAGGAACTGCCGGCGCTCGTGACGGCTTCGTCTTGAAGAATGGCAACGTATTGATCGCGTGGGGAGCTGAGGTCAAGGAGTTGACGCGCGAGCATGAGCTGGTCTTTCATTACAAGAAGTCGGTAGAGAATGCCGAGATCGGCACCTGTGCACGTCTCGCCAATGGCAACACCTTGATCTCGGAGTTGGGCGTAAATCCGAGGCTGATCGAAGTGAATCCAAAGGGCGAGGTCGTCGTGGAAATTCCGCTCCAACCAGAGACGGACAACGCTCACATGCAGACCCGCATGGCGCGCAAGCTCGCGAATGGCAATTACCTCGCGCCGCACCTCCTGGCTTTCAAGGTGAAGGAGTACTCGCCGGCAGGGAAGGTGCTCCAGGTCTTCAAGACTGACCTGGAAGAACTCGGCGGAAAGGCCGCGGAGAACTGGCCATTCACCGCGATTCGGCTCGCCAATGGCAACACGCTGGTCAATCTGACTCATGGCAACAAGACCATCGAGATCAACGCAAAGGGGGAGGTGGTGTGGAAGGTCTCCAATGAGGACTATGAGAACGACCCCTTCGCAGATCCATGCGGTGCTCAGCGACTCCCCAACGGCAACACCGTGATCGCGAGCTATGCGGCTGGCCCGGACCAGGTGAAACTCTTTGAGGTGACCCGCGACAAGCAGATCGTCTGGCGCTATATGGGACCGCACCGAGTGCATCACTTTCAGGTGCTGACGACGAATGGACAGGCTCTCAAGGGGCCACTGCTGAAGTGAGCTGCTGCGAGAGAGCGCAGTAGTAAGGATGGCGCTGGGCCATCTCGCCCGCGCTGACCTGGCATGGTTTCTCTCCTCGAACTCACCGCCTTGCTCCTCTCAAACTTCTGTTTGGTCTGTCATGGCTCGGACAAGGCGATTCGTGAGGCAAAGCGGATACTGGATCTTCCGGAGGTTGTCGACAGCGTTCGCCGGGTCCTCCCTGCAGCGAGACCGGCAGACCACAAGCTCATCCTGCGTATCACGAGCGAGTTTGAAGATGGACTGAGGACGCCTCTTGATGAAGTCGATTCGCTGGCAGAGGGAGGAGTTGGCGATCCTCAGGCGCTGGCTAGCCGATGGCGCGGTCTATCCTCAGCATTGGGCCTCCGCGAAGAGATCTCATCCAAGGCGGCACTGAGGGGGGATGGGGCGCACCGAGGGGGGATGGGGCGCACCGAGGTGGACACCCACGTCCATCACGCAGACGGACCGCAGGATCTGTGACCCTGGCACGACGGGGTGATCCGTGATCGACAACGGATCATGGACAACTGGAGTAACTGGCGCAATCGAGACCATCGGTGGTTGGATCGGGTCCGCAATTGAGTCCCGGGGCCGGCATCGCCGCGCCGCCCGAAAAGAGGAAGCTGAGTTCGAAGACTGGATCGCTGATGTCAAAGGTACCATCATCATTGGCATCTGTGGAATCCGCACAGGTGGCAGCGGTGGACCCCGAGAAGAGGATTCCCAGAGAGAGAACGGGATCTCCGATGTCCACTGCACCATCGGCGTTACTGTCTCCTCTTCGGAAACTCAGCTCTGGACAACTGTCGAGGATTCCATCGCCATTGGCATCCCCACCCATGAGCAAAATTTGCTCCAGATCCCAAACACCATTGGAGTCACAATCCTCCAGAGGATCGAGGTACGCGGTTCCCAGAGCCGCAAGATCTGCAGCGTCGACATCTCCATCCGCATCGAGATCGCTGACGGCGCAGGGAGAATCTGCATCGAAGGAACCGGGAGCATCTCCAGTCCAGCAGTCGATGAATCCTGCCAGGTCAGCAGAACCGATGTACCCATCCCCATTCATATCAAACTCTGCTCTCCCCAGTGAGGCGAGAAATGCGCCGACTTGAGCCTGTTCGGTGGGGGTCAATTGCGAGTAGTTGAAGGATGCCGTCGATCCCTCGCCGAAATGCCAGGCGACGGCATCATCGATTCCTTGTTGGAAAGTCTGAACCTGAACCCGGCCATCGTGAAGGAACTCTCCTCGAATGCGCAGACCCCAGAGTGGTGGGGTTTTCATCTCGTAGTCGAGAGCATCTCCCTGGACGATTCCGTCTCCCAGTCCTGCCATATCGTGGAGCAGGAAGTCGCTGTACGGTCGGAAAGTGATCCCCGAAAGAGCCGCTTCAGGAGCGGTTCCGCTGACGTACTCGGCATTGTGGCAAATGGCACAACCGATCGAATTGAAGATCGTCTCTCCGCTCATTCCGCTCCTTGGCGTCTGCGGAGGAGGGGCCAGATAGCGCTGGAAGTCGGTGATCCGCTCGACGAACAGGATTCCATCGACCAGTGGCTCTTCTGGATCGGCGACCATATCGCATTGTGCTAGCAAGTTTGCGTCGCCGTTGGGTGCATTTTCAGTTCCGACGATGGAATTGGTGATTCCCATCTCGTTGAGGGTGGCATCTCCACTGAAAGAAAGCAGAGTGGCGACCTGTGCCTTCCAGCCGAAGCGTCCTACCGTCAGTGGAGCCATCGGGTCCTCCAGTAGACCGACCATGTGAGCCACACCCCCATTCGATTGAAGAGCCAGAAGATCCGCCTGAGGGATCGCTTCAATCAGACCTGCGCCGAGAATCGACGGAGTGGTTCGTTCGATGACGATGGTGGCATCGACAGGAACGCTTTCCAGGCAGTCATCGGAGATGGCATTGGCTTGCAGCAGTGAGCCCCCTTCCGAAGCGAGGGGATCAAACGGCTCGCCCTTGTCGGCGGAGCCAAAGCGGGTCACCTTGATCGATCCCGATCCGCCGATGGGAACAGAGTGGCAGGAAGCACAGGAATCCTGGTTGAAACCGGGTCCCAGTCCCGTTTCTGCGGTAAAGGTGCGCTGGAATTCAACCTTTCCCGCGAGGAAGCGCTCCATCTGAGATGCGGTCAAGCCATCGATGGGCTCTCCCACCCGAGGCTGGAGCGTTTGCCCTTCGACTACAAGAGGTGCGATGAGCAGCAGCAGCAGTAATCCCTGCTTCGCCAGTGACAAGAGAATGCCTCTACCCCTGTAGCTTGATTTTTCAGTTCTATGTTCCATCACGGATCCCCGAACTTCTAACACCTATCGATTTCATAACTCCCGCAACTATACGTCTCACTTGTCAACAGACACGAACTCCGATCAGAATCCCGTAGAAGGAGCCTGGTGGCAGCAGAGGCCGATCGCAGTATTGATCCTCCAGGACCACTCGAGTCCCGGACCACTCGAGTCCAGGACCGACGGTCGGAGAGGAAAAGAGCCCTTGCCGATCGCATCTTCAGCGATCGGCAAGAGTTCCTTCCACTAGCCCAGTTGAGCATTTGGCCGAGGATTCAGCGGCCAAGGGTTCACAGTACTGGCAACCCTCTACTCATTCCCTCGAATGCCTAGGGGCATCCAGTCAAGCAGGTGAGGGCGTCGTCGGTTGGATCCTGCCCACAGTTGACCGGTTCTGGCAAGTTGCCCGCTCCGCCGAACAGCGAGGAAAGCACTGCCACAGCATCCGCAATGTTCAGCGCCGAATCATCGTTGGCATCCGCAGCGTCGTCACATCCGACCGAGGCACTGTTGAAGAGCATCTGCAGAATGGTCACCGGATCACTGATATCCAGGTTTCCATCGAGATTCACATCACCGCGCTTGAAGATGATCGAACCACCACCACAGGTCACCGTCTCGACCACGAAGTCATCGACTGCCACCTCGGTTAGCGAGTTGTTCGGTGAATCTGAAGCGGTGAAACGGAACATGGTATTGGCGGTAGTGCTGACCACATCTCCGAGGTTGATCTGGAAGTTTTGCCATGTCCCCGAGGTTCCCAGGGCGCCTCCTACCACCATTGCGGTGGTCCACGTGGCACCACCATCGGTCGAGATAGAGAACGACATCTCATCCAGTTGTGTGGGGTCGGACTCGATATTGGCGTACCAGAGATTGAAACTGACGGTTCCATTGGATCCGGCAAGATTGAAACTAGGACTGATCAGATGAGTCGGACCTCCATCGAGGTCTGCAGTCCCTGCCGCTCCTCCTGGAACTCCATTGCCGGTCACCCAGCACCACTGGCCGTTGGCCGCAACACTCGGTGCGGATGAGTTCCCTCCGCTGGATGTCCCGTTGGGGATCGCTCGGATCCAACTTCCAGCGGTGACCGACGCATCCGACTGGACAGTCCATCCGTTGATTCCAGTCTCGAAGTTCTCGGTATTTCTTGTGATCTCATCACCGATCAGATTCAGTACCGGTGGGCTGTTGGCGATCAGGCCACTGGTCAGAGCGGCGGAGACGAACCATTCGATGGAAACGCTTCCTTGTGATCCGTCAAGAATTCCCTCGAATAGTCCACCGGGTCCTGCGGTCATCGAGTTCTCCACGAAGGGGCCGCCATCGGTACTGACGTGGAGTTTGGCGCTGGATGGGGCGAGGACTCCGCCTCCGAAGGGCTCCGCAAGGACCGTGATCGCCACCGTACCCGCGCAGGGAATGGCATCCGGGAGTCCCAAGGGGAAGGACAAGTTCAAACCAATCGGAGCCTCATTCATCCACACCTCGGTGCCGGAACAGGTTCCGATCACCATGTCGAGCCAGCCGTCTCCATTGATGTCGAAGACTGCGACGTCATGAACTCCGTTAGGTCTCCAGAGCCCTCCATCATTCTCCTGTTGCAAGGTGACGTTGGGTGCATTTCCAAGATTGTGGTAAATGTGCATCCGACGGTTGCAGCCTGCGATATCGACATCGACATCGGTGATGATGACATCGTTCCAACCATCATTGTTGAGGTCCGCGATCAGCGAGTTGCCTCCAAAACCATCATCTCCGGTAGCTCCGGTTCCTCCCTGGAAGGAGTAAAAGAAGCGAGAGAAGTTGGCCAGGCCACTGCCGTCGTTGCCGGTATTGATCAGGTAGGAATCGGCGTTGTCGTCGGTGACTACCAGGTCATTGGCACCATCGGCATTGAGATCGCCGACGGTCACATGGTAAGGAGCCATGCTTGCCCAGCTCTCCTTGTGAGCGGCAAAATTGCCGGTACCGGCCGCATCATTGTAGGAGATTCCCACGTATTGCGGTGGGTTGAGAGCGGTGTCTTTGATGATGTCGAGCGCTCCATCCCCATTCATGTCGCGAATCGAGGAAGCCATACCAAATGCGGATTGTTGAAACGGGAATGGGCTGCCACCGATGATGATGGAACCAGAGAAGAAACTCGAGGTTTGATCGGTGAAGAAACCGCTGCCATCGTTGATCAGCAGGCGATCATTGAAGTCGAGAGTCTGAGCTCCACCGCTGTCGTAATCACCGAGGTAGACATCCAGGTCTCCATCCCCATCGATATCTCCGGCATCGAGGGAGCAGAATCGTGGTGCATGGGGGGTATTACCGCCGGGGACGTTTCCCTCGAACTGAGGAATCCGTGCATCTTCGTGGAGGAAGCCCTGCCAGACTCCAGCACTCAATCCGAGATTACGGTAGACCCTGGGGTATGCGATGTGTTTGGGAGAGCCGTCCGCAAGAGTGACGGCGGTCACGATGTCGAGCCAGCCATCTCCGGTGACATCGGCGAGGATCACATCGCGGTCGTTGGTCGGGGTCAGGAATCCGTTATCACCGGCAACATCCGAAGCGCTGACGAAGTCGACGGTACGGTCGACTAGAATTCCACCTTGGTTGAGGAGAAGCAGGTTGGATCGGAACGCAGAGACTCCACCGGTGGTGAAGGCTAGTTTCCGGACGATGATCAAATCGATGTCACCATCTTGGTCGACGTCGCCCCAGGCATAGTCTTTTTCAGCCACGTCATTGGTCGAGACATTTGACGCTGCGCTGATCCGACTCGCGGTCTCATCGTTGAACTGTACCCAGTCCGGTTGAGCCAATAGCGGTGCGGAGAGGAACATGGCAAGCCAAGCCGCCACGCAACCTAGATGTAAAGGAACCCTGAGATTCATCCCGAGAACACTCCCTTCCCAATACATACAGGGCTCCGGCATGAATCCGGTAGCACTCCTCACCTGCATGCACGATTGCCCCCCCGGGCAATCCTCTGTTGTCGAGATCTCTTCAACCTCGTACTGACGATTATAGTGTCTTGGGGACCAAGGTGTGAGGGGGCAATCCTGTCTCTTCCGTCACTGGGAGGAGATAATTCTGACCAATCAGGTCTCTTATATTCCTGACACTGATGGAATGGTCGGTTCGGGAAGAGAGAGAGGGCTGCAGCGCTCTCTCTGGCTTCCGAAGATGCCAGAGAGAATCGAGGTGGGGTCTTTCAGCGGAGATGTGGGAGTGGAGGCGGTGGAACCCGCGGGCCAGTCCGATTTCACCTGGTCGGGAAGAGAAACAGCGAGCCGCACCGTGTTCGATGCGACTCGCTGATGTTGCGAATGATTGGAGGCGGCACCCGGATTCGAACCGGGGATGCGGGTTTTGCAAACCCGTGCCTTACCACTTGGCGATGCCGCCCCATCTCAATTCGTCAGAGCGGATCCTATGGATCTTGACCGCTCAGGTCAACTTTCGTTGGAAGGTCCTCTCAAAGAACCCAGTTTTGAGGCCGCCGACTGGAGACTGCCGGTTGCGACTGGTGGGGGTAGGGCGGCGGGTGTGGCGACAGGATCTGGACCGGGTTCCGGCTCAGGAGTCTCCCCTTGAGGAGATTGGGGTGGCGGTGAAGTGTCCCCCCGGAGCGAGCGGAGCCGATTCAGAGACGCTTGGATTCCCTGATTTGGCGCTGGCGTTGCAGGGCTTTGTTGTGGTGGCGACTCCGGCAGTTCCTGAACTGGAGCCGTGGGGTCGGCCGCCGTAGGTTCCCCGGGGCTGGTCTGTACCCCTCGCAGCTTATCGGTGATGTTGCCGATACTGGAGCGGACCACCGCTGCGGGCCTGGCGCTGGCGGCTGGGGGTTGGGTGGCTCGCTGGAGTAGTGGGTGATCTGGCTGGTGTTTTGCAACGGTTGCGCAGAGCAGGTGAACCAGCGGATCGGGGTGACGCGACAACTGGTCGGCAATGGTGGTGAGGGCATCTTCTCGCGCTGGTCCCGTCTCCAGAAGTGCCGAGATGATGCCCAGCACCATCGCCTGCGCTCCCGCTTCGGGAGATGCCGTGAAGGACTCTCCTTCCACCACCTGGATCAGTCCGAGGGCGAGTTGAGTCGCCTGATGGTGGGTCGAATCGGGATCGCTCAATTGCAACGAATGTTGCAGGGCGATCTTTCGAGTTCGATCGAGGGCCAGCAGCGATTTCACCGCAGCAGGAACCGCAGGGTGATCGGTGGGCAACTCGTGGAGCAGTGATTCGAGGATGATGGCGGCCATTGCTGGCTGACCCGCGCGTTCTTCCAGTTGGGATCGTTCGAGGGCGATATCCGGAACTCCGGGAGACAATTCGTGACAGCGGCGAGCGGCTTCCCTCGCCGCATCGATGTTCGATTCGCAGCAGTGTGCGTGCCACTGGTGGCGACGTGCCTCTGCTTCTCTCTGCGGTTGCTGTTGAGTTCGTGCATCGTCGGCATTCCAGCAGTGAAGAGTGGCGGGCGCATCTTCGTGCTGAAGGATGATGTGGATCGCCTCTCGAGAAGCGGGATCGAGAGGGCGGAGAGTGCCGCTCTCGTTGTGTAATGCTTTCTCGGTGTACTCCTGAGCCATATCGCTGGCGGATCTTTGCAGTGCAGATTCAGCCAGACGCAGCATCAGCAGCGAGGTCTGGTCATTTTCGGCTGCGAGTTGCTGATACAGTTCGGTGGCGTCGGACCATTGTCCTGTGGCTCGCAGTGCCTCGGCTTGGCGCCAGCGTGCTCGCTGCGCCGCTTCTGGATCGCCGCTCGCCTGTGCCGCCTGCTGGTGAAGGGAGTGAAGTTGTGGATCGGGGAGATGGGCACCGATCGAGTCGAGTAACTGGCAGGCGGAATCCGCGGATCCGGCATCGATCAGGGCCTGGGCCAGTTGTGCTGCCGGTTTCGGATCATCGCCGGGATTGCGCACCCACAAGGTCAGGGCTCTCTGGCGCGCTTCGACATCGGTGGGATCGAGGAGTACCACTCCGGTCCACGCATCTCGGGCCGCTTCGATGCGAACCTGCTCGGAGCAGCGCTGTGCGTGGGCTCGAAGACGTCGCGTCGCTTCCGAAGATCTTCCGGTAGCCGCACAGGCTTCTCCGATGCGTGCTCCCAGGTCGAAGTCATCGAGACCCAGTTCCTCCGCTCTTCGCCAGCGCCTCAGGGCGGTTGCGGGTTGCCCTTGAGCCAGGGCAGATTCGCCATTGCGGAACAGTTCCATGGCACTCTGAGTCTCGAGATAACCCTCTTCCAACAGTCCCAGCAGGCGATCGAGAGCTCGCCACGGGTCGGGTCGTCCACCGACGATCTCGGCGATGTCCTTGTGGCCGTCCGCCACTTCGATGATCACCTTTTCTTCGGCACCGGCTTGTGGGTCGGAGATGATCGACATGGCAGAGGGGGTGGCAGCGACCACATCCCTCATCATGGGGAGATCGGTGATCCCTTCCCATAATCGGTGTCTCGAGGCGGAGCGAAAGAGCACCTCCTCGAGCGAGTCTCCCAGATCGACCCGGCCGTGAAGCCCCGAGAGGATCGGTTCCATCGAGGGGCCGGACCAGGTGGCATCTCCGGCACCGAGGACCAGTACCAGGTCCTCGTCGATGATCTTGCCGATCTGTTCGCCGGCAACACTCGCATCGATTCCCTGTTCTTCGAGGCAGAGCAGCCCGGGACAACTTCCCAGGTCGGCGCCACGTTTGATCCAGCGATCTCGTTCGCGCGGTCGCAATGGACCATCGAGGATCAGAGCCCGGTGGAGTACGCTCGGTTGTCCCGGTCGATCGAGGTCGACCAGCCGACCGGCTTCCAGTTGGATCCGGATGTCGGGAGCTTCAGGATCATCCGGCTGGAGGTGCCAGGTTCCATCGGGTAGACCGCTGGAGAGATCGAGTAGGGTACGTGCAGCATCGCCGGGAATCCCGGCGGATCGGACCATCTGGGGCATTGATTTTGTCCCGGCAGGGAGCCGGGTCCTTCCCCGGAATAATAACATCTGACCCGCAATCGGGCCGCTTGGTCAGCGTCGAGACATCCGCTCGAGCAGAACTTCGAACTGCTCCAGGCCTCGTAACGACTCCAGGTCTCGATCTTGCCGGGTATGTTGCGCATCGTAGTATCCTGCGACCACTGCGCTCTCAAGGGCTGTCAGTGCCGGTTCGATCTGCCCGGCGAGCGCCAGAGCACAGGCCAGATTGTAGCGGGTGGTGGAGTTCGAAGGTTCGAGGGAAATCGCTCGGCGCAGTTCCACGATGGCGCGATCGAGATCTCGTAGACGCAGGGAGACGATTCCGAGAGCCTCGTGAACCTCGGCATCGGCGGTGAGACGCAGGGCCAGGTCCTCCAGTAGCGATAGTGCTTCTTCCAGGTCGCCCGAATCTAGCAGTGTCGATGAGGCTCGAAGAACTGCATCGCGACTCGCTTGTTCGAGCTGTTGGTCACTGACCTGCTGTTGGGCGAGGAGAATTCGCGCACCTCTGGGGTCCCCCAGGAGTGACAGTAGTTCGGCGGCTCTTCTGCGCACCGCTGGATGAGGATCTCGACGCGCAAGATGGTCGAGCGTCGGAGTGGATCGATCTCCGTAAGCGGAGCGAAGTCTGATCATCGCTTCCAGTCTCTCCGAGACTTCGAATTGATCCCACCCCGCCAGGGAAAGGGTGGATTCAGTATCGAGCCTGGCAGGAACTCGTAAGCGATTGCGGATGGCCCACTCTCGTCGAGATGCGGGAGGGATGGTCGAGGACTGAGACTGTTTGACCCACTCTTCGAGTGCACGCTGGCCATGCTCTCCCAGCACCAGCAGCCAGCGTCGTGCATCGAGGATCTGTGGATGGTCGAGGCTTTCGAGCTGGCGAATGGCCAGCAGTGCGGCGCGGTGCGCCACTGCATCTGTATCGCTCGATTCGCCGATGGGCTTCAATAGCGCGCTGATCCAGCGCAGATCGGATGGTCGAATCTGCTGAGGATCGGACCACGAGGTCCAGCGTTTTTTCATCTGGGATTGAAGCGACCTGTGTAACCGCTGGTGGACACTTTGTACCAGCGAGGATCGAGATCCTCTCAGATCCTGGTGATGGATCAGTGCCGAGCCCAGCGGGAGCCCCGCTGCGATCAGTTGCTGTTCGATCGCTTCGACCTTTCGACGGGCAGATTCACGTTCAGCCCGGGCAGATTCTCCTCCCACCGCTGCGGAATCCTCGCTTTGAGGCCGAGCCCGGTTGCGGGCCGCGGCAAATTCATAGACCGCCGCATCGAGATTCGCCAGGGTTGCACTGAGAATCGTGCCGAGCTTGGCGGCAAGGATCGATCGGCTGTGAATCGACAGTGGCTGATCGAGTACTTCTCGTAGTCCTGGAATCGCTCCGTCGTCGAGTCGATCGAGAGCCGCATGGGCTCTCGCCACCTCCAGTGCATTCCCCGAATCGAGGGCCGAGGCGATCGAATCGAGCGTGATTTCATCGGAATGCGCCCAGCTGGACGAGGAGAGTAACAGCAGGAGTAGCGAGAGAAGGATCTTCATCGGATCAGGATCGATCCTTCGGCGGGGATCTCCAGTTTTTCCAACGCCTTCTTCAGTTCTGTCGCATCGCCAGCGACCAGCGGGGAGATCTCGATGGTGCGCAATGGCTGGTGAGATGAATCGAATTCCAGTTCGATCCCGCACTGGACCAACCAACTGGCCCACAACTTCTGTAGGGCTGAGCGCGAGGTGGCAGGGGAATCCTTGCCTTCTCCGTTCTTGACCGGAGCAAATTCCAGATCTCGATCTGCTTCCACGACCAGGCCCTTGTTGGCCATCGGTAAGACATCGAAGATGAAGGTCTCGAATCGAACTGAATTGGGCGAGGTGGGCTCGTGCCACTCTCCTCCGTGCCAGTGACGAATTGTCTTTCGCGCGACATGGAAGGGCAACTGCAGTGGTCCGGATGCGGTCTCCGGTGCGATGAAATCGAGTTCGATGACATGAGTGGCGATGTTGCCCGCTCGGAAGGAGAGTGAGCCATCTGGATTCTTCAGATGACGATCCTCTTCCCCGAGTTCACTGTATTCGATGACCCTGAGGTGATCTCCCACGCTGCAGAAAACACCGACCATTTCGTCGGGGTCGGTCTTGGCCACCGCCTTCGAGGTGAAGCGAGAGTCCTGTTCGATGTGGAGGCCAATCAGTTCTGGATCGGCCATGCGCGCCAGCGGGTTATCGACCTGGTGGGTGTAGATGTGCTGGATTCCACGCTGGCGAAGATCTGTCGCGGTTCTCTGGAGCAAACGGATCGAACCGCCATGGCCATCGGGACTGAACATCACCTGCCCGGGGCCACTTCTGAGGATCTTGCAGCGGCGCGAATCGAGCACTGGCAATTGTTCCTGCGGAACGATCGTGACCTCCGAAGGAGTCAATCCGTGATAATCGTGCTGGCGGAAGTACTGCAAGGTTTCAGCATGGTTGGTCGGACTGGTCATGATGATCCAGTGGATCGATCGACCGACCAACTTTTGCAATCGTAACAATGATTCGGAGAAGATCTGGAACAGGGTGCCACCACTGATCGGCAAGATCGGAAATGATCCCTTGGGGCCTGGATGTCCCAGTCGGGTTCCGACACCGCCAGCCACCATCAGCACTGCCACTTCACCTCGCTGCAGTGCCTCCAGTCCCCGTTGCCTTGCCGTCGCACGGCCGGGATCATCGAGGGGGATCCAGTCGGGAGGCGTTGGAGCGGCGATGGGTGCTTCAGAAGCGCTGGAGTCGAGATGATCTCGAATCAACTGCTGGATGAAACTCAGATCGATGTGATGGAGGTCCTTCAGCAGCGAATGACGAGCGGCGGAATCGAGTTGATCCCAATCATCGAACAGGTGTTCTTGATCCGCTTCGTGGATCTTGGCCACCATCGCCTGATCGGCAGGGTCTTCCAGCTGGATCATCGAGTTTCATCCCTTTCTCCCCGAAGAGGGGATCGTTCGAGGCGAACTCCCGCCATCGGGATCGTCGTAGAGATGGTACGCAGCGCCACGCCATTGCGCCAGCAAAGGTGGGAGAGTCACTCTCCGAGATAGAATTTTACGAGCGGAGAGGGGTCTCCTTGTTGCAGGAGGTAGATTCGGGTCCACTCGTGGTGACCGGGCGAGTGGGGTTTTGAGTCCTGCAGGAAGGAGCACAGCAGTGGTCAGCCATGACAGCACCGATCTGGAACGATTTTGGACCCTGAAAGAGACGCTTCTGCCGCTGGAGCAATGGATCTGCGCGGCCCTCGAGGAGGATCGAGCGAGAGACGATGGAACCATGGTGCTGTTCGATCCACCGGTAGTGAGGGGGCGCGCGGTGGTGACTTCGCGTCAGCAGGGTGTGGTCTGTGGAACTGCGGCGATGGCCGCAGTCTTCGAGCAACTGGCTGCGGATTGCCAGGTGATCGACCGACTCTCGGATGGCCAACCGGTGGTCGAGGGCAGTGTATTGCTGGTGGTCGATGGTCCACTCGTGTCCTTGTTGGCAGGGGAGCGTACCGCGCTCAACATCGGTTCTCATCTCAGCGGAATTGCCACCCGGACCGAGGCTCTGGTGAGCCGCTCTCATGGGGTTCAGATCCTCGACACCCGCAAGACGCTCCCGGGCATCCGGATCTTTCAGAAACAGGCGGTTCGTTCGGGTGGTGGAGTCAGTCACCGTGGTGATCTGGCCCAGTTCCCGATGGTCAAAGAGAATCATCGAGAGTGGCTCCAGCGGTTAAATCCGCAGTTCGCCGATGATCCAGCGGCAGAGGTGGCGTTCATCGTGACCCGCCTTCGCCAGGCGGAAGAATCACGACCCATCGCCATCGAGGTCGAAGACGAGATCAGTTTTCGTGCCTGTCTCGAGCAGCGGGTCGACATCATCCTGGTCGACAACACGAGCCCGGAACTGCTGAGTCGCTGGATCGAAGCGGCAACGGAAGCGGGTTTGTCGCTCGAGACTTCGGCCATCGAGGCCAGCGGCGGCATCGATGAAGCGACCGTCAGTGGCCATGCGGCGGCCGGGGTCAGCAGGATTTCCTGCGGGGCCATCACTCATTCTGCCGCGGCACTCGACCTGACCTTGCGGATCGATCCGGTTGCTCGATCCACTGGATGATCCTCTCCCCGTAGGAAACTGGATCCTGGCCTGGAAATCAGTCTGCGAGGAGATTAGCATCTGTCGAAGGTCACCGTCTTTTCGCCAGGATGACTCGCCAGTGAATAGAAGCACCGGAGGACTCCCTTGACTGAATCCAGTTCTGAACCGGTTCCATTGCCGTTCTTGAAGCGTCTGCTCCAACTGGATGGCACTCCGGAGTCGATCGCCCTGGGGACCGCTATCGGTCTCTTCGTCGCGATGACACCTACCGTGGGGATTCAGATGATCATCATCCTGCTCGTCAGCATGGTGATCCCGGCCAATCGCCTGGCCGGATTGATCATGGTCTACATCTCGAACCCATTGACGCTGATCCCGATCTACTGGCTCGATTACTGGGTGGGGTTGAAGTGCCTCGCACAGGAGGGAAAGTCGTTCGCCCAGTTCGAGTTGTACTGGATCGAGTTGACCGAGCAGGCCTCGGAAAATGCGGTGGGCTGGTATGAGGTAAGCCTGGAGTTACTCCGCTCGATAGGGAATGATGTGTTGGGTCCACTGTTTGTCGGTGGGATCGTGGTCGGGTTGCTCTTCGCATTGCCTTGCTACCCGGTAATGCTGCGCCTGGTGCGAGCGTATAGGAGCAAAAAAATACTGGAGGATCTTCAACGATCCAGTAGCAAGGAGTCCGGACAATGATCGATTTCACAACTCTGGTTCACCGGTCCCCAGGCAGGAGTGAATTGGCCCTCCTGACGATGGGATTGCTGCTGATCCTGTCCGCTTGTGAGGGCCAGAGGCCAACTCGGGCCAATGTGCGACCGGGAAGTCACAAGGTACAGGTCGTGAGTTCCGAGAGTGGCAAGAAGGTGGATGTCTGGTGTGAGATCGCAGCGGATCCCAACCGCCGGCAGAATGGTCTGATGCATCGAACGTCGATGCCGGAAGATATGGGAATGTTATTTATCTTTCCTGCACCGTTGCTTCAGGGCTTCTGGATGAAGAATTGTAAGATCTCTCTCGATATCGCCTATCTCGATGACAACGGTCGGATCGTCGACATTCTCAAGATGGATGCCCCTCGGCCAGGGCAGGTTTCCTTTCCCAGGTACCGTTCGAGTCAGGAAGTCCGCTATGCCCTCGAAACCAACGTCGGTTGGTTTGCCCAGCATGGCATCCAAGTGGGAGATCAGGTCGAGGGGTTTCGCGGCCCTTCCGGTCTGAAACCCCGATAACAACCCGCAACATGGGAAGGCAGGCTAGCCATCCTCAGCACAGCAGAGGCTCACGGTCACCTGTTGGCATGGGGCCTGTTACTGGCCTGGGCGCTGTTGACCGGCGGTGTTCGCAGTGAACACCCTTCGGTCAGAGTGATCGATTCGATCGATCCGGGGCCACCTATCGCGACGGTCGGCGTCGATCTGGGCACCGATCCGATCAGTCGGCTGCTGTTGATCGAGGGGATCGGTCGGGTCACGGCGCAAAAGATCACCCGGGCGCGGGTCGGGGACAGCGGTTTCCGGTGCCTCTGCCAGGTGATGCGAGTCGCGGGAGTGCCCGATCGTCCATTACTCGAGGCCGGTCCGTGGTTGTCACCACGTCCCTGCAACGGCGGGCCTGAAATGTGCCAGCACCCCGTCACTGAATCTTCCAGAGGAGGGGATGGAAACCGCTGAATATCTTTCAATATCCGGGATCACCATTTGTGGTGCACTCCGAGTTCAAGCCGGCAGGAGACCAACCAGACGCCATCGATTCGATGGTGGAGGGTCTCGATGAGGGGAAACAGGACCAGGTATTGCTCGGGGTGACAGGATCGGGCAAGACTTACATGATGGCACAGGTGATCGCACGCACTGGTCGGCCCGCCATCATCATCTCTCACAACAAGACCTTGGCAGCGCAGTTGTACTCCGAGATGAAAAAGTTCTTGCCGCAAAATGCTGTCGAGTACTTCGTTTCCTATTACGACTACTACCAGCCCGAGGCGTATCTTCCCGCACGCGACATGTACATCGAGAAGGATGCCGGGATCAATGCAGACCTCGATCGATTGCGGCTGGCGACCACTGCTAGTTTGTTGACGCGACCCGATGTGGTGATCGTCTCCTCCGTCTCTTGTATCTATGGCCTTGGATCTCCCGAAGCCTTCAAGGGGAAGATGATTGCGCTGGCGGTGGGAGACGAGATCGATCGAGACGAATTGCTGAGGAAGCTGATCGACATCCAGTATCAGCGCAACGATTTCGATCCCGGGCGGGCGAGTTTTCGAGCTCGTGGAGATGTCCTGGAGGTGCATGCCGCCAACGAAGAGGTGGCCTACCGTATCGACATGTTTGGCGATTCGATCGAACGAATCGAGGAGTTCCATCCGGTCAGCGGAGTGGTTCTGGGGCAGTTGGACCAGATGACCATCTTCCCCGCAAAACATTACGTGGTCAGCCATCAGGATGTTGATCAAGCCATCGCAGGGATCCAGACCGAGTTGCACCAAAGGCTGATCCAGCTAAGGGACCAGGGAAAGGATCTGGAGGCTCATCGGCTCCAGACCAGAACTCGCTACGACCTGGAACTGCTCTCGGAAGCGGGTTATTGCCCAGGCATCGAAAATTACGCCCGCCATCTCAATGGCTTTGAGCCGGGAGAGAGGCCCCCCAATCTGCTCGATTACTTTCCTGAAGGATATCTCACTCTCGTCGATGAATCCCATGTCACCTTGCCTCAGTTAGGTGGCATGTACGAGGGGGATCGATCGCGCAAGCAAACCCTGGTCGATCATGGCTTCCGGCTACCGAGTGCTCTCGATAACCGCCCGATGAAATTTCCTGAGTGGGAAAGAGTCAGCGGCCAGACAATTCATGTCACGGCAACCCCTGCTCCGAGGGAACTGGAGAAGTGTGCTGGCGAGGTGATCGAGGTGATCAATCGTCCGACAGGTCTCCTCGATCCAGAGGTGGAAGTTCGCCCGGCTCGAGGTCAGGTTCAGGATCTACTGGAGCGTATCCAGGAAACCCTGGCACTGGGAGATCGTGTGCTGGTCACCACCCTTACCAAGCGGATGTCCGAGGATCTGAGTGACTTCTTCCAGGAGACCCATATCAAGGCGCGTTATCTGCACTCGGAGATCGATACCCTGGAACGAGTGGAGATCCTGCAGCAATTACGCCGGGGGACTTACGATGTGCTGGTCGGAGTGAACCTGCTAC